>Ga0194062_1001059_pt1 | contig 11585 bp, 9 predicted proteins | sample SepL2225m_MetaG_FD_155481 | JGI IMG/M metagenome (GOLD analysis project Ga0194062, IMG submission 155481) | Anoxic zone freshwater microbial communities from boreal shield lake in IISD Experimental Lakes Area, Ontario, Canada - Sep2016-L224-25m | ecosystem: Environmental > Aquatic > Freshwater >... | reverse complement strand
GTCAGAAACAGATATTTTGGAAGCTACTCCTCCCTCAAGACCAATGGGTATAAAATTAGAAGAGTATTACACTGACCCTGATTCTTCAATATGTCATCCAAAAATTATTTGGCAACATAATATTGAACCAGATATGCCAGACATAAACACCGGAACATTAAAATATGTATTGTACAAAGCAACTTACCCAGATATGACTGGTGTTCCGGGTAATTATCAAGCATATGCACAGTTAGATTTTTTACCGTCTCAAACTCCTTATTTTATTGATTATCCAGTGAATGAATATGATTGCTCAAATTTTGATAGACCGCCTTATGGTAATCCCTACCCAATAAGGTATAAAGTAAAAGCAGTAGATAAATCAGGTAAATACTCTGTTTATTCGGACTTTGTAGGAACAGAAGGGATTTCTAATAATGGCAGTAAAGAACCTCCATCAGGAGATAACATTAAAATAGATAAAGATATTAATTTTAACATTTCACAAAATTATCCGAATCCTTTTAATCCAACGACGAAGATAAATTATGCTTTGCCAAAACAGGCGTTTGTAAGTTTGAAAATTTATGATCTTACGGGTAGGGAAATTCAGACTCTTGTTAATGATGTGAAAAAAGCAGGATATTATACTGTTGACTTCAATGGCTCAAATCTTTCAAGCGGTGTTTATTTCTATATAATTCAGAGTAGCGATTTTGTAATGGCGAAACGTATGATTTTAATAAAGTAATTATTTTTATTTAATATCATAAACATAACATTTATTTTTATATCACTGCATATTCCATTGATTTTTATGTAAGATATAAATATATTTGCTAATAGCAATTAATAATTAAAGGAGTAACAAATGCCAATGTATGAATATACATGCAAGGATTGTAATTCAGATTACGAAATTCTGCACAAGACAAAGGAAAACAAGGACGATGTTGTATGTCCGAAGTGCAAGTCTAAGAAGCACATAAAACTGATATCATCATTCTCGTCAGTCATATCATCGGGAAGCAGTTCAGGCTGTGAAAGCGGTTCGTGCGGAATGCCTCAAATGGGAGGCGGATGTCCGGGCGGTATGTGCGGCTTAAATTAAATAAAAGGATATAGAATGATGAAGGGTTTGCAATCAAATTGCAAACCCTTTTTAGTTTATGGTAAGTTTGTTATTTTAGTACAATGAAAGGTTACCTGAAAATACTATTACTGTTTTTATTATTTACTTCGTTTGCATCCTGCGATAAGAAAGAGTTAAAGGAAAATCTGAAAGAAACAGTTGAAACTATATTAACAGATTCAGTGAAGAGTGAAGACAATGATATTATTACTGTGATTGGAGTGGGTGATATTATGATGGGGACGACATATCCGTCATCTGATTTACCTCCGAATGACGGAAGAGATATATTTAATGGGGTAAAGAATATTCTTGAAGATGCTGATTTGACTATGGGCAATCTGGAGGGACCGTTTTTAAATTCAGGCGGAACACCAAAGGAATGTCTGACACCTGACAGATGTTATTCATTCAGGGTACCTGAGCGATATGGAGAATATTTAAAGGACGCGGGGTTTGATTATATGAGCCTTGCGAACAATCACGGTTTTGATATGGGTATAAAGGGAAGGGAAGCAACTTACAGAGTGCTTGATGATAACGAAATAGGGTATTCAGGAACGACGGACCAGCCGACAACAATCATAGAAGTAAAAGGATTGAAAATAGGCATAGCAGGATTTGCACCGAACAGGGGCACGATGAACATTAACAATAAGGAATTAGTTGAAAAAACGATAAAAGAACTAAAGTCTGAATGCGATTTGGTGTATGTATTTTTTCACGGAGGAGCTGAAGGAGCCGGGGCTCAGAACGTACCAAGAAGGAATGAAGTATTTTTAGAGGAAAACAGAGGTGATGTGTATGAGTTTGCGCATTTAGTTATTGATGCGGGTGCGGATGTGGTTTTCGGAAGCGGTCCGCATGTGACAAGGGCTGTGGAAATTTATAAAGACAGGTTTATTGCTTACAGTCTGGGAAACTTCTGTACTTACGGAAAGTTTTCACTTGCAGGTCCGCAGGGAATTGCACCAATCATAAAAGTATTTATGAAGAAGAACGGTGAATTCATAAAGGCAGAAGTAACTTCAGTAAAGCAGGTAAGGCGTGGATTTCCTGTCGTTGATGAGACGGAAGCAGTTTTAAAGACAATAATAAGGTTAACGAAAACTGATTTCAGAGACGGAAATTTGGAATTTGAGGGCAATGTGTTAAGAAAGAAATGATGAATATTATACTCTACTATATTCATTTCATATATGCATAACTATTTTTAAATTCAATGTTAATTAGTATTATTCATTAATTAAATTCAATCGGATGAGTCAGTATTTCACTCGAAAACCTTTGAGTATGCTTCTTGAAGAGGCAAAGGGAGAAAACAGGTTAAGAAGGATATTAGGGCCTTTAGCATTAACAAGTTTAGGGGTAGGTGCGATAATCGGAACGGGGATATTCGTTCTAACGGGAATAGTAGCACACGATAAGACAGGTCCTTCAATAATTGTATCGTTTCTTGTGGCGGGGTTAGCCTGTATATTTGCAGCAATGTGTTACGCAGAATTTGCTTCGATGGTACCTGTTGCGGGTTCGGCATATACGTATGCATATGCAACACTCGGGGAATTATTCGCCTGGATAATAGGCTGGGATTTAATACTTGAATATGCTGTAGGGGCAGCGGCAGTAGCACACGGCTGGTCAGGCTACTTTCAGAGTTTTATAGGAATATTTGGGTTAAAGATACCGCCTTTGCTGGCAAAAGCGCCTTTTGATTTTAACGTAGAAACAGGACACTTTGTCTCAACGGGTTCATTCATAGATTTATCTGCTGTGCTGATAACATTAGTATTAACTGCAATACTCGTAAAAGGAATTAAAGAGAGTGCAGGGTTTAATGCTGCGATGGTTATCTTAAAAGTAGCGATAGTATTATTTGTAATCGGAGTCGGTGCATTTTATATAGATACGAATAACTGGAGTAACTTTGCACCTTACGGATGGGGCGGAGTAAGTTTCTTCGGGAACACAGTCTGGGGAATGGTAGCAAATGACGGAGCTCCGCTTGGAATGATAGCAGGGGCGGCGATGATATTTTATGCATACATTGGTTTTGATTCTGTTTCCACACACGCGGAAGAAGCGAAAGTTCCGCAGAAGGATGTACCTAAAGGAATAATATATTCGTTAGTAATCTGTACAATACTGTATGTATTAGTGGCAATAGTATTAACTGGTATGGTTCCGGCAAATCAGATAAACATAGACGCACCTGTCTCAGATGCATTTCAGAGAATCGGAATTACCTGGGCAAACTTTATTATATCACTCGGAGCAATAGCGGGAATTACATCAGTGCTGTTAGTTCTGCTTTTAAGTCAGCCGCGAGTAATGCTTGCGATGGCGAGAGACGGTTTAGTCCCGCCGAAATTCTTTGGAGCTATACACGAAAAATTCAGAACACCATACAAGACAACTATACTTACAGGGATATTCGTTGCGGTACTCACAGGATTTCTTCCATTAAGGATACTCGCGGAGTTAGTGAGCATTGGTACATTGTTTGCTTTCGTGATTGTATGTGCTGCAGTTCTGATAATGAGGAAAACAAATCCTGAAGCAGAAAGACCTTTCAGGGCTCCTTTTTATCCTGTAACACCTATACTTGGGATGCTGATATGTACTCTGTTAATGTTTTCATTACCGCTTGAGAACTGGTGGAGACTTTTAGGCTGGTTAGCCGTTGGTATGATTATATATTTCAGTTACGGAAGAAAGCACAGTATAATGAACCCGAACAATAAAAAGAGTTAAATTATGTCAGAGAAATTATTTTTAATAGATGCGATGGCGATGATATACAGGGCATACTTTGCCCTGATTGGCCGTCCTTTGAAAGACGGTAAGGGAAACAATGTTTCTGCGATATACGGATTTGTGAGTTCCTTAATGAGGATAATAGAAGATGAAAAGCCAGACCATCTTGCTGTATGTTTCGACACAGAAAAACCAACATTCAGACACATAGAATTCCCGAAGTATAAGGCGCAGAGAGCTGATATACCTGATGATATGCCATGGCAGATAAACGAAGTAAAGGATATCGTAAAGTTGTTTAATATACCGATGATTGAATTACCAGGTTTTGAAGCAGATGACATTATAGGAACACTTGTTAAGCAGGCAGAAAAAGAGGGTGTTGAGAGTTACATGGTAACGCCGGATAAAGATTACATGCAACTGGTTTCAGAAAAGAGTTTTATGTTCAAACCATCGAAGACATCAGCAGGTAACAGAGGCGGAGAAGTTGAGATAGTCGGGTTTGAAGCAGTAAAAAATAAATTCGGGGTGACACCTGATAAAGTGATTGAAGTACTCGGGCTTATGGGAGATGCAGCGGATAATATTCCCGGTGTAAAGGGAGTGGGCGAAAAGACTGCGATAGCACTTATACAGGAATACGGTTCAATTGATGAGATATACAAGAATATAGACAAGATTACAAAGCCTAAGTTAAAGGAAATATTAATTAAGGATAAAGAAAACGCTTACCTTGCAAAGAGGCTGGTTACTATAAAGACAGATGTGCCTCTTGACATAAACTTCCATCATTTAGTAAGTAAATCACCTGATAAAGAAGCACTGTACAGAAGGTTTGAAGAACTAAACATGAAATCTTTTGCACGGAAGTTCAGTTCGGGCTTAAAGTTCGGTGAACCTATAGAGGCAATAGAATCGAAGAAAAACGAAGATGATGTTTCACTTAAGATAACCATACAGGGTTCGAAGATTGAAGAACCGGTACAGGATTTAAAGACTATTAAAGATGTAAAGCACGATTATTACTTAATAAAGAATGAGGCATCGCTTGATAAACTTATTAAGAAGTTAATGTCAGAAGAACTGATCTCATTCGACACAGAAACAACCGGTCTGGATTTCAATGAAGCGAAACTTGTAGGTATGTCTTTTTCTTATCAGGAAAATCAGGGATTCTATGTTCCTGTATTCGGTGAGTATGAATCACCCGAAGAGGAATCAACGGGATTATTCGCAAATGAGCCGAAGGAAGTAAAACCGGATGTAGGAATAGATATAGTTACAGCAATTAAGAAAGTAAAGCCGTTTCTTGAAAGTAAAAAAGTAAAACTTGTTGGACAGAACATAAAGTTCGATTATCTGCTTTTGAAGAAATACGGGATAGAGATGGCAAACGTTCATTTTGATACTATGGTTGGCTCATATATATTAGAGCCGTCGGAAGAGCACAACATGGATTCATTATCGATGCAATGGCTGAAGTATAAACCTGTATCGATAAAAGAATTAATCGGTAAGGGTAAATCTGAAATCAGTATGGCAGATGTCGATGTTAATATAGTCTGCGAGTATGCAGTAGAGGATGCCGATGTAACTTTACAGTTGTATCACAGAATAAACTATGAACTCTCCAAGCTGAACTTAATAAAGTTATGTGAGGAAATAGAGTTTCCGCTGATTAAGGTACTTGGTGATATGGAATACGAAGGTATTATGGTTGATAGAAAAGTTTTAAACATACTTGACAAGGAACTGCAAAAGTTAATTGAGGAATACGAAGAGAAGATATATGCAGAGGCGGGTGAGAAGTTTAACATAAATTCACCTTCGCAGCTTGCAAAGATATTAACAGAAAAACTTCATCTTGAACTCAGCAAGAAAACAAAGACGGGATTCTCAACGGATGTAAGCGTACTTGAGGAATTAAGGTACAAGCATCCTATTGCAGCAAGTCTTCTCGAGTACAGGACTATGACCAAACTCAAGTCAACATACATAGACGGATTATTAAAGGCGATAAGCGAAAGAACCGGAAGAGTTCATACATCCTTTAATCAGATAAGGGCAGCAACGGGAAGGTTATCGAGTGTAAACCCTAACCTGCAGAACATACCTGTAAGGACTGAAGCTGGCAGGAATATAAGGAAGGCATTTGTTCCGAAAAGTGATGAGTATGAAATATTATCTGCTGACTATTCTCAGGTAGAGCTGAGAGTGATGGCACATTATTCGGGTGACGAGAATTTTATTAATGCATTCAAAAAGAACAGGGATATACATACAGAGACTGCGATGAAAGTATTTAATCTGAAGTCTAAAGATGAAGTAACACCTAACAGGAGAAGAAAGGCAAAGGAAGTAAACTTTGGTATTATATACGGAATAGGAGCATTCGGACTCGCAACGAGACTTGAGATTAAGAATTCCGAAGCAAAGGAAATTATTGACAGGTACTTTAAGGAATTCCCGAGGGTATATGAATACCTTGAGAAAACAAAGAAGTTTGCAAGAGAGAACGGATACGTTACGACACTTAAAGGCAGAAGAAGGTACCTGCCGCAGATTAACAATCAGAACAATGCAGTAAAAGGTGAAGCGGAGAGAATGGCTATAAATATGCCGATTCAGGGAACTGCAGCAGATATGATAAAGATTGCGATGATAGAGATACATAATATATTCAGGGAAAAGAAATTCAAGTCAAGGATGTTACTGCAGGTGCACGACGAACTTGTGTTTGAAGTATATAAGCCTGAAATGGAAGAAGTGAAGAAGATAGTACACAGGGAAATGAAAAATGCAATAAAACTTGACGTACCGATTGAAGTTGAGATAGGAACCGGGAAGAACTGGTATGAGGCACATTAACTTATGCCAAAGATAAATTCAATATATATTGAGTGTTATGTTGCGAGAAAGTTTAAAGGGAAGTTTAAGTTCTTATTGCTGAAGCGGGCAGAGAATGATAAACTATATCCCGGGATATGGCAGATAATAACGGGCAGGATTGAAAAGGGTGAAAAGGCGTTTGAGACTGCATTGAGGGAAGTGAAAGAAGAGTCGGGGCTGAATCCAGAGAGGTTGTTTGTATTGCCGCATACTACTACATTTTATTCTCCGAGGACTGATTCTATAAGCCTTATACCGTTATTTGTATGCATAGTTGATGAGGCGGATGTTACGATATCCGATGAGCACAGTGAATTTATGTGGCTGGACGTACAAAAAGCGTCACAGAAGTTGTACTTTAAAAGTCAAAAAGAAAACGTTAAATTTATAGAAAGTAATTTACGGACTAAAGAAAGACTTAAAACATTTACAGAAATTAAATTTTAAACAATGATTATAGTTACAGGTGGTGCAGGATTTATAGGAAGTGCACTTGTTTGGGCACTCAATAAAAAGAGAAGAGAAGATATAATAATTGTTGATCATTTCGGCAAGGATGACAAGTATAAAAATCTTGTCTCTCTGAAGTTTATGGATGTGTTTGACAGGGACGATTTCGGACAGATGGTTCACGACGGGTTTCTGAAGAACAACAAAATAGATGTATTATACCATCTTGGTGCCTGCAGTTCAACCACCGAACTTGACATGAATTTTTTATTAAGGAATAATTTCGAGTACACCAAGTTTCTTTGCGGGCATTCAGTCAATAATAATATAAGGTTTGTTTACGCATCTTCTGCTGCCACATACGGCGAAGGTAAACAGGGTTATGAAGATGATGAGAGTAAGCTGGATACATTACGTCCTTTAAACCCGTATGGATATTCAAAGCAGTTGTTTGACCAGTGGGCAAAGAGGGAAGGGTTTCTTGACAGGATTGCAGGGATGAAATATTTTAATGTGTTCGGTCCGAATGAATACCATAAGGGTGACATGCAGAGTATTGTGAGCAAAGCTTACAAGCAGGTTAAGGAAAACGGAAAAGCAAGGTTGTTTAAATCATATTCCAAAGAATACGGAGACGGCGAACAAAAACGTGATTTTGTGTACGTAAAGGATGCAGTTGATATGACAATATATTTCGGCGAGAATAAGATTGTCAACGGCATATACAATATTGGTACTGGTAATGCAAATACTTTTAATTCTTTTGTTAAGCCGATATTTAAAGCACTTGGCGTGAAAGAAAACATAGAGTACTTTGAAATGCCCGAAGTATTACAGGGAAGGTATCAGGATTTCACACAGGCAAATATGGATAAGATAAGAAAGACTGGGTATAAAGGTACATTTACTAGTATTGAAAACGCTGTTATCGATTATGTAAAAAATTATCTGGATACGGACTATCAGTATTTGAGTTAATAAAAGTACAACGATTATCTTGCGATGAATATTGAGAGAAAAGATAATTTATTTTATAATAAGAAGTTACAATTGAATGCTAATGCTTTAAGGCACAGTATGACAAAAGCTGAGGCATGTTTATGGAAATATGTATTACGTGCGAGAAATATGATGGGATATCAATTTAGGAGAGAAAGACCTGTTTTGAATTACATAGCTGATTTTATGTGCAAAGATTTAAAATTAATTATTGAAGTAGATGGAATAACTCATTCTTACGATGGAGCATTAGAGAAAGATATGAGAAGACAAAGAGAGCTTGAGGAAGCTGGATTTAGGGTTATTAGGTTTACTGATAATGAAGTATTAAAGGGAATGGATAATGTGTCGGAGAGGATAAAAGAAGTTATATTGGAATTAGAGGGAAAAGATTAGTCCACCCCCTTAATCCCCCGCCAGCGGGGGAGAATTGAAAATTTTATATATATATTAATATGAAAAAAGTTATAGGGTTATTGTTACTGGTGTTTATGTATCAGGCATTGTATTCACAGGATTTGCCGCATATAATGACAGACCAGGAAAAAGCAGTGTACAAGAACTACGTTCCGCCGAGGTCATTCACGGACGATTTCAATCCGCCATATTCACCTGTAAGGACACTTGCAGAATGGGAGGAATATCAGGTAGTTATGGTAACCTGGACTTCATATCCATCGATAGTTGCTCAGATAGTGGATTATGTACAGGATGAATGTGTGTGTGTGATTATCTGCAGTGACTCTAACACTGTAAAAACCCAGCTAACTTCCTACGGAGTACCTTTAACAAATTTAAGGTTTTTAATCGCAGGTTTTAATTCTGTATGGTGCCGTGATTACGGACAATGGAATGCATACACGAACGACATTGATTCATTGAAAATGATAGACTGGGTTTATAACAGACCGCGTCCATTAGATGACCAGGTACCTGTTTATATAGCACAGATGTTTAACACACCATTACATCAGGCAACATCAGCTCCATACGATTTTACTGCTACGGGAGGAAACTTTATGGTTGACGGACACGGAACGGGATTCTCGTCGAAACTTATTATAACTGAAAATCCTACTCATACTGAAGCAGAGATTGATACTATTGCAAAGAAGTATATGGGGTTATCGCGGTACATAAAAATGAATACTTTGCCTTATGACGGTATTCACCACATTGATATGCACATGAAACTGCTTGACGAGGAAACTCTTCTTGTAGGACAGTATCCTACAGGTGTTTCAGACGGTCCGCAGATAGAATTAAACCTTCAGTATATCTTAAATAACTTCCAGACTTGTTTCGGCAAGCCTTATAAAGTTGTAAGAATACCACAACCGCCGAGTTCGACGGGTCAGTATCCTCCAAACTCAAGTTATTATACGTATACAAATTCACTTATTGTAAATAAGACAGTGATTGTGCCAGTATACGGATTGTCGCAGGACACGACAGCATTGAGGATATACAGAGAGTCGATGCCGGGATACAGGGTAGTGGGGATTAACTGTTCGAGCATGATATCGGCTAGCGGAGCAATACACTGTATTACTAAGGAAATAGGTGTGTTTAATCCTCTGTTCATTTCGCATTCGGGATTGAGGAATACATCGGTTACCGCTTCACCTTATGAAGTGAAGGCAAGCATTAAATCGAAGAACGGAATATCGAATGCAAAAGTTTACTGGAGAACTGATACTACTCTGGCATATTCACAGTTAAGTATGACACAGATTGCCGATACTTTCAAAGCATACATACCTGCTCAGCCATTGAATAAGACAGTATATTATTATATCTCTGCGACGAATAACAGCAGTAAGACGGTAACAAAGCCTTATACAGCACCAGCGGGATATTTTAAATTTATGGTGACGAACTCTACTGTTGTAAACAATGAAGGCGAAACAGTTAAAGAATATAAGTTGTACCAGAATTATCCTAATCCTTTTAATCCAGGTACGGTTATACGTTATCATTTGTCCGTTATCAGTAATGTATCGTTGAAGGTGTATGATTTAACGGGGCGTGAAGTGCAGACACTTGTAAACGGAAGATTGCAGGCAGGAAGGTATGAAGTGAATTTTGACGGTTCAATGCTTCCGAGTGGTGTGTATTTTTGTAAACTTGTTTCGGGAGATTATTCGGAAGTGAAGAAGTTAACACTGATAAAATAGAGAGCCACCCCTTTGTCAGGGATAAAGAGAAATAAACATAAATATTTATAAATATGAAAGCTGAATACAGAAAACAGGTACAGAAATTAATTACATTAGGGCTGACAGAAAGGGAAGCAAAGGTTTATGTTACTCTTTTGTCAAAGAAGGGATTTACGACGTTAGAACTTCAGAATTCAGTTGATATACCGCGGACGAAGATTTATGAAGTACTGCAAAGGATGCTTGCGAGAGGAATTTGTACCGAAAGGGGTGTTGGCAAGGTAAAATATTATGAGGCAGTAGAGCCAAAAGTTGCATTTGGCAGAATACTTGACGAACACAAAGAGCACTGCATGATTGAAATGGAAAAGAGGAAATCAGTCGTTGAAAGTGTTACGAGTATACTGAATCCTGTGTTTGAAATGAATAAAGATATAACCTATTCATTCGATTTTGTGGAAGTGTTTAAGGATAAAGAGCAGATACAGAAGAAATATGTGCAGATGGTAAAGGATGCAAAACACAGTTTATATACATTTAACAAAGGACCGTATGTCTGCGATACATCGGGAAGGCTAAAGGAGCAGTTACAGGAAGAGGCTAAATTATTAAAGCGTAAGGCAATATGCAAGAATATATACGAGGAAGGCGAACTCCGCAGTCAGGACTGGTTACTGCAATCAGTAAAAAGTCAGTCGAAGTTAGGACAACAGGCAAGGGTAGTGGAAAACCTGCCGATAAAGATGATGGTATTTGACGAGCAGAAAGTATTTTTCCCGTTATTAAAGCCTGCGAGTGAGGCGAGCAACATAAATATGATATTCATAGAACACAGGGAGCTGGCAATGGCCTGCAAGATGCTCTTTAATTTTATCTGGGAGCAGGGAAAACCAATAAAGTAAGTATGCTTTTCTATTGTAACCCCTTAGGGGTGTAAATATTTACACTTGATAAAAAGATTCTTTTGTATTAGCTTTACATTGAATTTAAATTAATTGAAAACTTTAATATTCCACAAAAACATTAATAATTAAACATAAAAAGAAAGGCAATGATATGAAAATATTAACAAAGTTATCTTACTTATTTATTTTACTATTATTAGTTTCAAGTTGTAATAAAGAAAACCCAATTAATACAATAAGTGAAGAGAATAAAACAGATAATAGTATTACACCTGTTTATACTTTAAGTATGAGTATAGTACAAAATAC
>Ga0194062_1001058_pt1 | contig 11587 bp, 14 predicted proteins | sample SepL2225m_MetaG_FD_155481 | JGI IMG/M metagenome (GOLD analysis project Ga0194062, IMG submission 155481) | Anoxic zone freshwater microbial communities from boreal shield lake in IISD Experimental Lakes Area, Ontario, Canada - Sep2016-L224-25m | ecosystem: Environmental > Aquatic > Freshwater >... | reverse complement strand
AATTTAAACTTCGTGTAAAGAGAATATGATACGTTTGTCTCCGCAGTCGGTTTATTCCTGTGTTTTTATTTTTCTAATGTGGCGGGTATAATGGAAAAGTTGCTGAAAGAACTAAAAGTCAAAATAATCGAATTGCTGAATCTGATTGATGTGAACCCTGATGATATCATGGAAGATGATCAATTGGTCGGCGGTCATCTCGATATTGATTCCATTGATGTTTTAGAGATGGTGATCATGATTGAAAAGGATTATGGTGTCAAGATCGATAGCAAGGAACTCGGGATTAAGGCATTTGCAACCCTGAGAACTCTGGCGGAATTCATTTCTGGAAATTCCCGGGTAGTGACTGGTTTTGAGAAGGCCGTTGACCAGCCGACACAAGAGCGTTGACTGTCAACGGTCAACGGCCTTACTGAGTGATGAGGCAATGAGAGTCCTGCTTGTTTCTGCAAATACGCTAACTGAACCATATCCGGTCTATCCTTTGGGACTGGATTATGTGGCTGCCGCCATAGCCGACAGGCATGAAGTTCAGATTGCGGATATGAACACGCTCAAAGAATGTGATGCGCTGTTTGCCAAAAGATATTCCGGCATCGGGTGGCCAAACGATCTTCTGGCAGCGGATATCATCGGAATTTCGTTACGGAACATCGACAATACCGATACCACTGATCCGAAAGGTTTTTTTAATGCCCAACGCGAACTCATCCAAAAAATCAGAGGCCATTCCAGCGCCTTGATTGTTTTAGGCGGAAGCGGTTTTACCATATTCCCCGAAGAAATCATGAATGCGCTGAACGCGGATTATGGTATTATCGGCGAGGGTGAACGGTTGTCGCTGCTGCTGGATGCCCTGGAAAATCAGAAAGACGCCACTGAAATTTCCGGCGTGATTACCAGCCAGCCGACACAAGAGTGTCATCCCAAATCGATTCCTTTGCCCTGGAACAGGGGATTTCATCGAAATTTTAATAAAGACATTTCCCGTTTTGAATTTTATGTGAAAAATGGCGGCATGTTGAACCTGCAAACCAAGCGAGGGTGCAGTTTAAACTGTATTTATTGCACCTATCCCCATATCGAAGGCTCCACGCAGCGCTTGATAGACCCTGCGGAAGTGGCGGATACCGCGCTTCAGCTTCAGGCGGCCGGAGCAAAGTATTTATTTATTACCGATTCAACCTTTAATACCGATTATGCGCATACTCTTAACGTGGCGCAGGCGTTCAAAAATGCCGCTGTTTCCATTCCGTGGGGCGCTTTTTTCACGCCGAGCAAGATGCCGGACGGCTATTTTCGCGTACTTCGCGATGCCGGGTTAACCCATGTTGAGTTTGGAACCGAATCCTTGTCGAATCCTGTCCTGGCATCATACCGCAAGCCATATCAGAGCCGCCATGTGTTTGCCGCGCATCAATCTGCAATTGATGCGGGATTGCATGTTGCACATTATTTTCTGCTGGGCGGCCCGGGCGAAACCGCCGACACCCTGGAAGAAACACTTTCCGGCGTTCATAATCTCAATAAATCGGTTTTCTTTTTTTTCTGCGGAATGCGCATCTACCCCTATACGAAACTATACGATATCGCAGTTGAGGGAGGCCAGATAACCCGATCTCAGAGCATTCTGGAGCCGGTTTTTTATCGTTCCCCGGCCATTGGCGCTGAGCGGATTATCCGGATGGTGAAAGCACAGGCCGATGGCCATCCGAACTGGATCATCGGTTCCGGGGGGGAAATAACCGCCGGTATTAGCCGCCACAAGAGCGTCGCCAGAATGCATAAACGCGGACACACCGGACCGTTGTGGGAATATTTAATTCAATAATTTTGACTTTTTACAAGGCAGTCAATGTGGTACAAGTTAAATAATATTGGTAAATCTGATTCAGAGCAGATTGTTGCTGAGATTCAGGCGCCGCCGGACTCACCTTGGTTTAGCGGTCATTTTCCTGGGCAACCGATACTTCCTGGAATTGCTCAACTGGGAATGGTATTTGACGCCATACGTCACTTCGGCAACCAGGATATGAAGATTACCCATATCAGCCGGGTGAGATTCAAACAGATGATTCGACCCGACGATCACTTGCATGTTATGATAACCCCGCAGAAAGGCCAGGCCGGATCATATACGTTTCGAATAATGATCGATACGGAACTGGCCTGCAGCGGATTGATTTTGACCGTTGACGGTGAACGCTCTTGTGTCGGCTGGTGAACGCTCTTGTAGCCGCCACAAGAAGCGTCAGTTGGTCAACGGCTTTGCTCCACCTGCTGGATTTTTACGAAGTTATCAAGGTTGAATAATTAAAGGAGAAGGATATGCCCGTAGGGACTACAATTGGAGAAATCATATTTCATGTTGCCCAGGTAATGATCGAGGAACTCAAGCTGGAAGATGTGACGCCAGAAACATTTGATCCTGATATTGATCTGGTGGATGAGGTGGGAATCGACAGCATGGATCTGGCGACCGTGGCTCTGGTGTTGCGGGATGAATACGGGATCCGGATCGATGAGGATGATTATCCCAAATTAATCAATATCCGCTTGATTTCTGAATATATCGACAATAGACTAAAAGAGAAATCTCAAGCTGCAGTCGGTTAGATTCGGAGACGGTGAATGGAAGTTTTAAAAAGCGTTCCATCTGGGATCGGCAGCCCTGACAAGATTTGGAAATTTTCGGATATCCTGTCGGATCCAACGATTCGCAAACGATGGGAAAAGGTTCGCAAATATTTCTTCCTGCGGGAGTCAACCTACGACATGACCAACCGTTGCAATATCAAGTGCGATGGTTGTTATTATTATGAAGGAGACAAGCAGTTCGTCAGGGAAAACAAGAGTTCCGATGATTGGCGCGTGCTCATGCAGGCGGAAAAATCAAGGGGGATTACATACATTGTTCTGGCAGGAGCCGAACCCTCTCTGGTTCCCGATCTGTGCGAGGTCTGCTTTCAGGAAATTCAGTTGGGAGCCATTGCCACCAATGGATTAAATTACATCCCAGCATCCACAAACTATAGAATCCATATCTCTGTTTGGGGCAACGATGAAACCAGTATGGCGATCCGTAATGCCAGAAACATGCTGGTTCGGCAGATAGACAACTATAGAGGCGACCCCAGAGCCGTCTTTGTTTATACATTTACACGCGATAATATTGACCAGGTCCGTGAGGTAGCCGAAATTCTTACAACCCATGGGTGCAGACTTACCTTTAACATGTTTTCCGCTCCGGTCGGGTATGAGGGCCCCTTGCGTCACACGCCAGTGTCACTGAAACATACCCGGACAACCATGACTGATCTGTTGTCAACCTATCCCGACCTTATACTTTTCTCTTACTACAATGCCGTGGCTCACACACACCAGAGCGGCCTCCACGATCTTTATTCCTGTTCATATCCGCGAAAAAATTCCTCTAAGGATATCGGACTTGGCCGGTCTTTCAGGCAGTACCGGGCCGATCTTGCCTGGGACAGAAGCGCTGCATGCTGTGTGCCGGATACTGACTGTGTGGAATGCCGGCATTATGCGGCCGGAAGCGCGATTGTCACCGCCCGGATGTTTCGCCATGCATCTGACCCGGATACATTCAAGTCATGGCTCGATTATGTGGATACCTATCTTGCCGTCTGGGTAATGGGGTATGTCAAGGGCGACAATCTTTGCAATGCTCTGGTTGATCCGCCCGTACTTCAGAAGACAGAAGATAAGAAGTTAGGAAGTTAAGAAGACCGTTTTTTTATATCTTCTTGACTTCCTGTGTTTCGTATTTTTTCTATCATCCGTCAAAGGATTTTTTTGATGAATACCGTCAGTTCATTATTGGATAAAGAGTGGTATCAACGGTATAAACGGATTTCAAAGCTCAACATCCGCAGCTCAATCTACGACGTGACCAACCGATGTAATTTGCGCTGCAAGGGCTGCTTTTTTTTCTCTTCCGACGAGCATAAAGCAGCGCCAGAGGAAATGGACATTCATAAATGGGAAAATTTCATAGATCGGGAAAAAGAGCGCGGTGTCAACCTTGCCATATTAATCGGCGGGGAGCCGACATTGTGTCTGGACAGGGTTGAAGCATTTTATAAGCGCCTCCCAACGTTCTGCGCCACAAACGGCCAGATTAAAATTCCCAGGGACAGATTTCCGGACATGATGCTGGGCGTATCCCTGTGGGGAGATGAGGCTGACGAGCAAACACTCCGGGGAAAAGACACTTTCAGCATCTCCAGTAAATATTATGCAGGTGATCCTCATGTGTATTATTTATATACGCTGACTCCCAGGCAGATCGGAAAGACAGAGCGAATCATCCGAAAAATCAGCGACGCTGGTCTTAAGGTTCATATCCAACTGCTTTCAAACGATGAAGGAGTGGACGGCTTTTCCTGGAAACCCGAGAAGCTCGAAACCATTCGCTTCGAAATGGACGATATGCTGGACAAGTATCCGGATACGCTGATATCTTCCAAATACTATCATGAAATAATCACGACAGGAAAAATGTTTGGTACGGCTTTTGGCTGGAACGAATGTCCTTCCGTCACTCAGCCGCTGGATAGACGTGATCCGCGCCCCAAAAGGCTGATAGAATTTATCCGGTGGGCATCCGATCTTAAAACAATGCACCGCTGCTGTACTTCGGAGACCAGGGACTGCTCGACATGTAAAGACGGCGCGGCGCATATAAGTTGGGTGATGGTCAATAAACGGGCCCACATCCGGACCGCCAAAGATTTGCAAAACTGGATTGAAGTTTATGAGATGTTTGCAAAACTTTATCAGTTTATTCCGTGGACCATGTAGATATGTCACCACGAAATGCAGTGATCATTGGGTATGATGCAGTTTCGCCGCTGGGAACCGATATGGCGACCCAGTGGGACAACGCCGTCAGGGGTCAGAGTGGCATTGGCGCACTGACGCGCTTTGCGCTGACGGAGGATTTTCCGGTTCGAATTGCCGGTCAGGTTCCCGATATCGATGTCGGGCCATACCCTTTTTTAAGTCCGCGCAGCCTGGCGTTATGGCCTTCGCCGATTTTCAAATATGCATTGCTGGTGGTTCACCGAGCGCTGGCGAACAGCAAGTTTGAGATCAGCCCTGAATCTTCACCAAGGGTCGCCATTACGTTCAGCTCGGCGGTGGGAGGGCTGGATGCCGTTCTATCGGCGGATCGGCGAATGATTTCCGAAAACAAGCTGCCGCCACCTTATGCCAACCCCAATTCATGCATCAATATGGTGGGCGGGAAAATATCCATCCTAACCCATGCCACCGGTCCGATTCTTTCCACCATTACGGCCTGCGCCACCGGAGTCACTTCGATGATTATCGGATCCATGCTGCTTGAGCAGGGCAAGGCCGATGTCGTCATTTGCGGGGCTGTCGATTTTGCACTGGTTGCGCCAATTGTTGCAGGATTTGCAACCATGGCAGGCGCTTACAGCTCGCTATCCTGTAAAGACTACGACCCTGCCTCACGGGCCTGCCGTCCGTTTTCCGTAGATCGAAGGGGGTTTGTAGTTTCCGAAGGGGCCGGCGCCGTGATCCTTGCCACCAAAGCCTTTGCCAGGTCGCATGGCCTGAATTTCAAAATTGAAATCGCCGGCTGGGGCATGACATCCGATGCTCATCATTTTGTGGCTCCCAATTTAAAAACAGCAACCCGCTGCATTGCCGAATGCATCTATAGCTCAGGAATATCGCCCCATGATATCGATGTTGTCAACGCGCACGCCACGTCCACAAAAGTCGGCGATCAGGTGGAATACCAGGCACTGAAAGCCGTGTTCGGGAATGCCATGCCACCGGTTTCCGCGAATAAATCACTGATCGGTCATGCGATGGGTGCTTCCAGCGCGATTGAATCCATTTTCGCCATGGAAGGCATGTTAAACGGCGTGGTGCTGCCAACCATCAATTACACACCGGATCCGGAAATGGTTCTGGACTGTGTTTGCGAAGGCGCCCGCCGGCTTGACCAGGAATATGTTCTGAAGAATTCGTTTGGTTTTGGCGGATGCAATTCATGTATTGTGTTTCACAGGTTAAATTAATGAGAGCACCCAAAAACAGACGCGTTTTTGTTATCGGATACGGCGCAGCCACACCTCTGGGTAAAACCTTTGAAATGACATGGGATCGGGCGGTCAGGGCCGAAGCCGGGTTTAGAAGATTAACCCGCTGTTCTACGGAATCGCGGGCCAATATCGTGGGGGAAATTCCGGACTGGGATCCCATGACTCTGGACTTCATGGATCGCAAGGAAGCCTATAGCTGGAACGCGGATTATGTTTTCCTGACCATGGCCGTCTGTAAAGCGGCGCTAAAGCATGCGGGGCTGGAAATCGACAGCGAGACCGGTCCCAGAACCGCCTGCCTGATCGGATCCGCCTTGAATGGCGCGGATGCGTTTCGGATTGCCATGGACAATTACATGAACCGGGGGCCGTTAAGGGTCAGCCCCTACCTGCTTCCCAATCTTTGCGCCAATCTGCCGGCGGGAAAAGCCGGTATTCTTCTGGGGTTTACCGGGCCGATTTTTTCGCCCCAGGGCGCCTGCGCTTCCGGCAATTACGCCATCGGTATCGGCGCCCGCATGATCCGGGACGGGGATTGCGACTTTGTCCTGGCCGGCGGCGTGGATACCTGCCTGATCCCCGAGATCATTCAGGGTTTTGCCAACATGCTGGCCACCATCAACGTCAGCCCTCAGGATCGCGCCTTTCAGGACCCTACCCAGGCATCCCGGCCTTTCAGCATAGATCGAAAAGGAATCGTTCTTTCAGAAGGCGCCGGAGTCATTGTACTGGCTTCGGAGGACATGCTGTCAACCTACGGTCTAACGCCGAAAGCCGAAGTGCTGGGTGTCGGCTGGACATCGGATGCTTATCATTTTACGCTGCCGAATCCGGAAACGATTGTGCGCGCCATGCATCAGGCCATTGATGACGCCGGGCTCGAACCTGAAGACATTCAATACGTCAATGCCCATGGCACTTCAACGAGCAAAGGAGATGCTTCCGAGATACAGTGCATCCGGAAAGTGTTTGGCCGGAAAATCGAAAACATACCGATCTCATCGAATAAATCCCAAATCGGACATACGCTCGGAGCTTCCGCCGCCATCGAGGCCGCACTCAGTATTGAGGCCATGCAACAGGGACTGATTCTGCCGACTGTAAATCATATTCCTGATCCGGATTTTGCGGACATTGATGTAGTTCCCAACCAAGTTCGCAGGCACAGCCATGAGATTTTTCTTTCCAATTCGTTCGGTTTTGGCGGAACCAACTGCTGTATCGTATTTAAAGCCGTTGACCGTTGACCGTTCACCGTTCACCGTCAACGGTCAACTTTAAAGGAATATGAATTGCGACCGGAACCCTTTGTCCCTGAAATACTGGACAGCGACAACCGCTATGTCAGAAATAAAACCAATGGACTGGTCTGGCATCAATGCCGGAACCGCACACTTTACGCCGACACGGATCGCTCCAGGGTTGTTTATCACGCCAATTATTTGCGGTATTTCGAGTTCGGCAGAGCATCACTCATGCGGGACACCGCCTATCCCTACCTGGAAATCGAAGAAAGCGGCTACATCTATCCGATCATTCAAATCGGTGTCACCTATCACTCTCCGCTATTTTATGACGATGCGTTTTGTGTGCATACCCGACCGGCGGAACTTGAACGGGTCCGTCTTCGTTTTGATTACTTGATCACCCATGAAAAAACCCATGAAATCGTCTGTAAGGGGTTTACCCGTCACTGCGCGGTCAATGTCTCCGGAATCCCGGTGGAAGTGGACGAAAAAACGGCAAGCCTATGGAAAATATTCCCCGAATAATCAACACGGTCCGCTTGCCGGTGAATATCCCAATTCACGCCCATCTGCTGGATCATCATGTTGAAGGTCAAGTAGTGCTGCCGGCCGTGAAAGCCATGCAGGTAATTGGGGAAACGGTCAAACAATTTCGACCGAATACTGGTATCTCTGTCATGACCCGTGCCAGGTTCGATAAATTTCTTCATATTCCTTCCGGTACGGATCAAATCACCGCCTTTGTCGATATCGACATGTATGAAAATGGCGATATCGGCGCCAGATTGCTGACGAAAAATCGTTTCAAGGAATCTTCCATTACTCGGATCAAGGAACATGCGTCGGTGTATTATCCCCGGGATGAGACCGGTTTTGTGAACCAGCCGCCCGAGCCGGTTTCCACTTTGTTTTCAGCCCTTGATGGTGCTTATATCGAGATTTCTCCGGATCGAATTTACGGTGAACTGGTTCCCTTTGGCCCGGCTTTTCACAGTATTCAGGGCAAACTCCTCATCTCCGAGCAGGGTGCGATTGCCAGAATTGGGACACCCGTAGCATATATCAGCCAGAGCATTTCTGAAATCCTGGGTTCGCCTTTTCCTCTGGATGCGGCCTATCACGGGGCCTGTGTGTGGGGACAGCGATATGCCCGGATGGTTGCGTTTCCCGTGGGGTTTGAAAAACGAACGATATGGAATCACACCCGGCCAGATGAAGTCTATTTCTGCCGGATTCTTCCCGTACAAACGCATCCGGATCTGCTCATTTTTGATTTGTGGATAGTTGATGAAAACGGAGTCCTTTTTGAAAGCAATCTTGGCGTATGTATGAAGGATGTGAGCGCCGGTCGGATGAAACCGCCGCAGTGGATTGCAGCGGATCTTTCATTTAGTAAAGCCCTGGAGGGTGTTGCGGAATGAAACTAGTAACGCTCTTGTGCCCGCTGTTTTTTGCTGGGGCATATATTGCGGGTTCCGTCAATTTTCCGATTCTGCTTTTTAAGCTGCTGAAAAAAGAGGATCCGCGCAATGGTTTCAGCAAGAATCCCGGCGCCTTTAATGTATATCGGCAACATGGATTTTTCTGGGCTCTGGTGGTGTTGATACTGGATGTCGGCAGGTCGCTGGGGGTGGCGTTTATTTCGGCAAGCTTTCTTCAGACAGCGCTCGCGCCCTGGGTAGGTCTGGGGCTGATACTCGGCAACCACCTTCCCTGCTTTCATCAATTTCGCGGCGGAAAAGGAGTCGCCAATTACCTTGGTTTTTCAGCGTTCATTGCGCCGATATGGGCGCTTGCAGCAATTCTGGCCTGGCTGGTAAGCTACGGATTTTTTCGCATCGCCTTTATCGGGTCTTTGACCATGGTTCTAATTCTGGCTGCGGGTACTTTGCAGGCATGCAATTTTGACCCACTTGCCGTTTCCGGCGTACTTTTAACAGTGGTAGTGATTTTCTACAGCCATAAATCAAATTTCACCGAGTTTTCCAAAGATGGAAAAAAGTCTGAAGACTAATGATTGGAATGGATTCCCTTATGTACAACTTTTGCTTGATAATTTCTCTACGGCAACCCGGGTTGCCCACCGCAGAAATATCTTTGAATATTTGGCGCCGGCAAGATACATCCCGAATATAAATACCAAATGGGAAAAACCGTACAATAACGGGCCGCCGATAACAACCAGCAGTGGGTTATCCAGGTAAACACTAATAGCGCCCAGCACGCCAATGGCGGGCCAGGAGATGATGTAACTGAAGAGGATGGCCGAAACACCCATAATGATTCGGAAGGAGGGTTTCTCCTTGAAGGCGCTTAAATCAGCCTTGTCATTCAGGGCTGAACGCACATAATCTGTTTTAGCTATTCGGTTTATAATATTTGTTTTTATCATCTCTAATGCCTGACTGGAGAAATATATGGCAGTACAACCAGATCACCACCATTGTATCATACGGGCTGTCATTTTAAAGCAAAAATATTTCTTCCATATAAATGAGTAAGGTGATTTCCAACAAAGAATACCCCATTGTCTGATTCAGATTTTTTCTATGCCTTGATCATTGTTTCGACAGGCATTTATCCGTATATCGCCGCCATCAAGCAATAGTAGGGGCGAATCTTGTATTCGCCCTATCGAAAGGGCGAATACAAGATTCGCCCCTACGAAATAAACCCAACTGGTCGAAATGATGATCAAAGCCGTATATTCTTTATTGGAAATCACAAATCTTATAAAGACGGTTTATACGCGATCTTTCCATCATTTGCATTTCAGAGTAATTCCCCAACCTGGAATTACAACCCTAATTTCGCTCATTTTTTATAACATACTGATATTTATAAGATAAAATCAATGATGAATTCCATTTTTTAAATGAATTTTACTTTTTTATGCTTTAAATTCAATGTATTACGAAAAATAAGCGAAACATGGGTTACAAGTATTTAAGATTGGATAAATTCCGTCGGTTATGCGGCGGGCTTCAGCGCATTCAGAAAAGAAACGAATGGTATCATCGCAACCGGCCAATAGTTATCGCCTTGCACGTTCTCTTTATCCTGCTGATCGTATTCTGGTTTTTTAGATGAAGGAAAATTCATGTTTTCAGCTTGTTTGACAATCGTTTCTGTCGCCGGTTTGGTGCTCACCCTCTTTCTGTTCATATTCTTTATATTGCCACTGATGGTTGAATCTCTGCTTCGAAAACGAAATGAAGACTCTACAGAAGATGGGAACCTCAGCGAACAGGTTCTGTGGCGTTACCGGACTATGGGAGCTTATCATCGGCTGTTTGCCCGTTTCAAGCTGCGGCTGGATCCGATGTTTTCAGAGCTGCCGTCTCTTTTATCGAATTCTGACATCAGGACAGTTGCGGACATCGGGTGCGGCTATGGTGTGCCAGCATGTTGGGTTCTGGAGCGGTTTCCGGATGCTATTGTTTATGGTATCGATCCCGACCCGAGGCGGGTAAGCGTGGCGTCCCGGGCGGTTGGGAAAAGAGGATTTATTACCGTTTCTGGTGCTCCGGATATTCCTAAGACATCGGGTTTGGTGGATATGGCCACGATGTTAGACATTATTCACTTCCTGGATGATGATCAATTCAGGCTGACATTAATAAGACTATCCGTTATACTCGGACAAAAAGGACGCATTATTATCCGAGCCACCCTGCCGCCGGCATATCAATTTCCCTGGGTGTGGTGGATGGAAAACATAAAATATAAAGCAGCAGGAATTCAATGTTATTATCGGATATTTGATGAAATCGAAACAATCGTCCATCAGGCAGGATTTGATTTTGAACTTTCCGCTCCGTCCGGTTCCAAGGGAGATCTGGTTTGGCTCATACTGAATGTCAGAAAGTAACATGTCTCTCCATGGCCGAATGTATCTGCCTGGTTTCGTTTCTGGCGGCGCTTCCGCGCTTATGCCGAGTTGTACTAATCGGTGGCGCCGCCCGTGATCTTCTTATGGCAGAAGCTGGTCTGGACTTCCAGACTGCAAAGGATATTAGAACGAGGCAAGTGGCGTGTGTCTTTTCTGTTGTTACTCCGGCCGAAGCTCTGTGCTGTTAAAGACCCACCAGACATTGCCGGACAAGTTCGTTCAGGTCATTGATTTTATCTCCGTTAAGCGTGATGCATCCTGACTTGTCAAGACTCACCTTTCCGTAAGAAAAACTGTTGGCGGGGGGTTTTTCTATTACAACAAAGAGCGCTCCTGCCGGAATC
>Ga0194062_1001056_pt1 | contig 11589 bp, 13 predicted proteins | sample SepL2225m_MetaG_FD_155481 | JGI IMG/M metagenome (GOLD analysis project Ga0194062, IMG submission 155481) | Anoxic zone freshwater microbial communities from boreal shield lake in IISD Experimental Lakes Area, Ontario, Canada - Sep2016-L224-25m | ecosystem: Environmental > Aquatic > Freshwater >... | reverse complement strand
TTATCAGGTTTGACTTTGATTAAGCTCAAACCAGTTGATTAAAATTTCTTCAAACAGCGATTGTTTGTTGATTTGAGTCATATATCTTTGTCGGCTGATAAGAATTAAATCATAAAATTGATAGAGTCCTTTTAATTCTAATCGTTGTGATAAGGGTTGTAACTGGCCTTTATAGTCTGGATTATATAACCTGATAGGACTTGTTTGGTAATTACATTTAATGATGTCTATCGTCCATGTTGTTATCCAATGTAATAAAGGCGCTTCAGTAAGCTTATGCCAAGTTTCTGCTATAACTACAGGGTGTTGCTTTTGTTTTGCCAGATCCATCCAGGCATTAAAACAATCATTACGAAGCGTTAATATTTTACTATCAATGTAATTTAGGGCTTGTAATGGTGAACCTTGTGTTAAGTTGTAAAGGGTATCTGCATGGGAGGGCAAAAGACCGGGATTGTGTTGTGTAAGCCAAGCGATAACAGTTTCTTTATTGGGTTCGGCTACGTTGAGTTTCTGGCATCGACTGATAATAGTCGCAGGCAAGCGAGTTAGACTGTCGGTGATTAAGATTAGAATAGTGCGTTCAGTCGGTTCTTCAAGGCATTTTAAAAAGGCATTTGAAGCTGCATTATTCATCAAGTCAGCCGGGTTGATGGTAACAACTCTGTAAGTATCAAATTGGGGCTTAAGCGTTAGTCCCGTAATTAAATTTCTAATTTGTCCTATAGTGATGGACTTTCCGGCTTCCTCTGGTTTTATTTGGATAAAGTCGGGATGGGTTTCGGCCTTTAGTAGACGGCATCGATCGCATTGGCCACAAATCAAGCCATCAGTGTTTGGTTTTTCACAAAGTAATGAAAATGCAAATTGAGTGGCTAACTGGTGTTTTCCCAGACCTTTATTGCCGTGAATGAGTAATGCCTGTGGGACTCTATCTTGCCTGCTATAACCTGATAAGTGAATCCAGTCCTTTTGTTGCCAAGGAAGTAGGTTCATCGTAAAAAAGTGCCGATAGCATGGATTAGTGTACTTTGTACCTCAAGTAGTGGCAGGTTAGCCTTTATAACTTTGATGCGTTCAGGATATAGTTCTGCCTGTAATAAATAGGCCCGTCTTACTTGCTCAAAAAAGCTTATCTTTTCTGATTCGAATCGATCGAAGGCACTTCTGGTTCTGGCTCGTTCCAAACCAAGTTCAACAGGTGCATCGAATAACAATGTTAAGTCGGGTTTGAGATTTCCCTGTACCAGATTTTCGAGCCAGGTTATCGTGCTAACACGCATGTTTCTTCCGCCTCCCTGATAAGCGTAAGTGGCATCTGTGAAGCGATCACAAAGAACCCAATCGCCTCTTGCTAAAGCGGGTTCAATGACATGTTTGATATGTTGGGCTCGGGCGGCAAAAATCAACAGGAGCTCTGCTTTATCAGAAATGGCCTCACTATTTTTATCAAGTAACAGTTGGCGTAATTTTTCTGCTAAAGGAGTTCCACCAGGTTCACGCGTAACAACAACAGTAATCTTGTGTTGTTCTAAGTAATCCTTTATAAAAGCTAAATTAGTCGTTTTACCAACGCCTTCACCACCTTCTAATGTAATAAATTTACCTTTTGGCATTTTTCATCCTTTGGAAGTTAACGACGGCATGATTATGATCTTTTAACATAGCCGAAAATTGATGAGTACCGTCACCACGAGCAACGAAGTATAAGTTATTGCTATTATCAGGGTGCAATGTAGCATAAATAGCATCTTTACCTGGCATTGCAATGGGTGTAGGAGGCAGTCCGCTAAAAGTATAGGTATTGTAGAGCGTGGGTGTTTTTAAGTCTTTGCTGCTAATGTTGCCCTGGTAGTTTTCACCCATACCATAAATAACCGTCGGGTCTGTTTGAAGCATCATTCCCGATTGGAGTCTGCGTATAAACACCCCCGCTATTAGCGGTCTTTCGGTAACTTGAGCGGTCTCTTTTTCTACAATCGACGCAAGAATCAACGCTTCATAACTGTTTTTAAATGGCAGATTTTCTGCTTTATGCGCCCATTCCTGGGTCAGAACAGATTGCATTTTATCATATGCTCTTTTTAGAAGGGTTACGTCGGTGTCATGCTTTTCAAAATAGTAAGTATCAGGAAATAGCATGCCTTCTAAGGTTGGCAGAGGAGGGGGCGTAAGGTCATTATCAGTTGCGGCATGTTCTGGCGTAAAATCGGTCTGGAAATTTAAATGAGTAACATTATCTGCTTGCAGGGTGTGTTCCAGGTGCTCATTGCTATTAATTTCTTTGAGAATTTCTTTTAAGCTCCAGCCTTCAGGGAAGGTGATGCTATATTTCTTCGTCTTTCCTTGTGCAAACATAGATAGAATTTCGGGCAGTGTTAACCCCGGTGTTAACTCGTATTCGCCTGTTTGTAGTTTATGAGCGATTTTTTGTTGCACGGCAAGTGCTTTAAACCAGAAGGGTTTAAAGTTTACTTTTTGCTGCATCAGCTTATCTGTAATTTGGTTAAATGAATCGCCTTTGATAATCTCAATGGTCACGGGATTGCCGGTCACCGTGGGAGTTACCAGCATCTCTTGATAATCGTGCCAAGCCCAGGCTGATAGGAGGGTTAAAGCCAGCGTTAACAGCCCGATAATTCTAAAAAGCATCCTCAATCGTCCTGTTATAGAATTCATTTAGCATGGTTTGTACCTTTTCAGTGATTAAACCTTTTCTATAAAACGTACTATCAACCTGTCTGACCGGCCAGATTTCTATAATTGAATTGGTTAGAAATAGCTCATCAGCAGATAACAATTGTTCCTTGGTGAATTTATGTTCTATCACCGGGTATCCAGTTTCGGCCACTATTTGTATTATGACACCGCGTATAATGCCAGCGATACCTGCTTGGTCTAGTGATGAAGTATAAAGCCTATTGTTTTTAACATAGAACAAGTTAGTCATTGTGCCTTCGATCACGTGATCGTTAACATCAAGCATAATGCCTTCTTGAATAGAGGGGTCAGACCACTCTGCTCTAGCCATGACTTGTTCGAGTCGATTGAGATGCTTTATGCCAGCTAAGGCTGGGTTTATGCCGAGTCGGGTATTGCAGAAGCGTGTGACTATCCCTTGCTCTTTATAGCTAAGCGAATATTCAGGAAACGGATGTAAGCTTAAAGCTCGGGTGGTATTGATGACCTCGGGCTGACGATAACCACGTCCACCTGATCCACGAGTTAGGATTATTTTAAGGACTGAATCAGCGGCTTGCAGAGAAAGCTGATGAGCTTCAAAAGTAAGAAGCTCAGTATCTGGAAAAGGGATGAAGAGGCGTTCACAGCCTGCTTTTAATCTGGCTAGATGCCGATCAAAACAGACGGGTTTTCCATCTCTTACAGCAATGGTTTCAAATAAACCATCGCCGTATTGAAAGCCCCTATCAGATAAATCAATTTGATCTTTATATTCACCGTTAACCAAAATCATTTGCTGATAGGGCCATAAGCATTTAAATGTTATTCGTAACGCTTAAAAACCAACGTACCGTTAGTGCCGCCAAAGCCAAATGAATTGGACATAGCGACATCAATCTTCATCTCTCTTGCTGTATTGGGTACAAAATCAAGGTCACATTCAGGATCTTGATTGTCAAGGTTGATAGTAGGTGGTGCGATTTGATCTCTAATACTTAATGCGGAAATAACCGCTTCAATACCACCCGCTGCTCCAAGCATATGTCCGAGCATTGATTTTGTAGAGCTGATCGCAACGTTATAGGCATGATCACCTAATGCAGCTTTCATAGCTTTGGTTTCGCCTACGTCACCGGCTGGTGTAGACGTACCGTGTGCATTGATATAATCAACTGCTTCAGCATTAAGTCCTGCATCACGCAAGGCGTTTCTCATGCAGCGAGCTGCACCTTCACCGCCTTCAGAAGGCGTAGTGATGTGATAAGCATCACCGCTCATCCCGTAACCGACTAGTTCGGCATAAATTTTTGCACCACGCGCTTTAGCATGTTCCAATTCTTCAAGAACAACCACGCCTGCACCATCACTTAAAACAAAGCCGTCACGGTCTTTATCCCAAGGCCGACTTGCTCTTTGTGGATCATCGTTACGGCGTGATAGAGCCTTGGCTGAAGCAAAGCCACCCATCGCCGTCGGTGAGGTTGTACAGCGCTCTGCACCACCAGCGATCATGACATCAGCATCGCCATAGGCAATTAAACGCGCTGCATCACCAATATTATGAGTCCCTGTTGCACAGGCAGTAACAATAGCGAAATTAGGGCCTTTTAATCCGTATTTAATTGAAAGGTTGCCTGAAATCATGTTGATAATATTGCCAGGCACAAAGAATGGGGAGATTCGACGTGGGCCGCCTTTCTCATAGGTTGCATAGCATTCTTCAATGCCTGTAATGCCACCTATTCCCGCGCCAATGGCGACGCCAATACGCTCTGCGTTTGCTTCAGTAACTTCAAGTCCAGAGTCTTCAAAAGCCTGGCTGCCAGCAGCAAGGCCATAGTGGACAAAGCCATCCATGCGCTTGGCATCTTTTTCAGGGATGTATAGGGATATATCAAGATTTCGTATGACTCCGCCAAAGGTGCTGGCAAAAGGAGAAATATCAAAAGAATCAATTGGGCTAATACCGCTTTTGGCATTGATAATGCCGTTCCATGTATCTGCGACGGTGTTGGCTATACAGGTAACCGCACCCAATCCAGTTATTACAACTCGACGTTTGCTCAATGTAATGTACCGTAAGAAAGGTGAAGAGAAGGTTGAAGAGGATGTTATGAGCTAAAGACTGCCTACAATAACGGTAATAATCAAATAGTTATAATTAACCCGTTGTTTACAGGATAGTATCTGCAATCTTTCAATAACTAATCAGTGGACGAGCAACCGCCCATCCACTTGAAACCAGTCTTACGCGTTTTTTACCACGTAGTCGATAGCTTGCTGAACAGTTGTAATTTTTTCAGCTTCATCATCAGGAATTTCGCATTCAAATTCTTCTTCAAGAGCCATAACGAGTTCAACTGTATCCAGAGAATCAGCGCCAAGATCATCCACGAATGAAGCATCATTAGCGATATCTTCTTTTACACCTAATTGCTCTGCAACAATCTTTTTTACTCGTTCTTCAATGTTACTCATAGTTATTTTCCTCAAACAATCTAAGTTATTAATGTTTGAAACTTAAATTGGTGTTGTTATTAGTTTTTTATTGAAACCTCGTCTCTGGCAAATCCAGATGGCGTGGCAATTATACTTAATATTACAGCAATGTCACCTTTTAAGGCATAAACATCCCACCATTGACGTGAAGAGTTTCTCCTGTAATATAGCTTGCACCAGCTGAAGCAAGAAATGCAACCGCATGCGCAATCTCTTTAGCATCACCTAAACGATTCAATGGAATCGAGGCTAATAAAGAATTCTTAATGTCATCACTCAATTCTTTGGTCATGTCAGTATCGATAAAGCCAGGAGATACGGTATTAACCGTAATGTTTCGTGACCCGACTTCCTTTGCCATAGACTTAGTGAATCCAATCATACCGGCTTTTGCGGCCGCATAATTTGCCTGACCCGCATTGCCAGTTGAACCAACAACCGAGGATATATTGATAATGCGGCCGGTTTTAGCTTTCATCATGCCACGTAAAACGGCTTTGCTCATTCGAAAAACAGAGGTCAGGTTAGTGTTAATAATATCGTCCCACTCCTCATCTTTCATACGCATTAATAGATTATCCCGGGTTATGCCGGCGTTGTTTACCAATACAAAAGGGGTTCCATAGTCATCACTAATGACTTTAATTACTTCAGCAATCGAGTCTGCATTAGAGACGTCCAGCTTAAAACCTTTGCCATTTTCACCTAAATAAAGAGAGATTGCGTCGGCACCTGTATCTGAAGTCGCTGTACCGATAACAAAAAAACCATCATCAGCCAGTTTTTCAGCAATGGCTTTTCCAATGCCCCGACTTGCGCCCGTTACTAAAGCTATTTGCTTAGTCATTGAGTTGCTCCAATAGCGAATTTATTGTTTCTGAATTATAGATAGAAAAATGCTCTGCTTCTTTAGCAATACGTTTATTTAAGCCAATCAGCACCTTGCCAGGGCCACATTCAACAAAGCGGGTTACACCTTGTTCATGGATATGACGAATGCTATCGACCCAGCGAACAGGTTGATAAAGCTGCGCTTTTAAAGCAGTGCGAATGGCTTCAGGGGAATTATGGGATGTAACATCAACATTGTGAATCACTGTTATTTTAGGTGATTCAATAGAGGCGCTAAGCAAATACTCATCCAGCTTATCAGCGGCTGATTGCATTAATGCACAATGAGAGGGAACGCTGACCGGTAATAAAACAGCACGTTTTGCACCGGCTGCTTTGGCGGCTGCCATCGCTCTTTCAACGGCTGCTTTGTTACCGGCAATAACAACTTGACCTGGGGCGTTAAAATTAACTGCAGAAACTATTTCATTTTCAGCAGACGCCGCACAAAGATCAATGATTTGTTGATCCTCAAGACCTAAAATAGCGGCCATTGAGCCAACACCCGGCGGAACGGCTTCTTGCATTAATTGCCCGCGAGTGGCAACCAGTTTAATGCCATCTTCAAAAGAGAGGGCTCCAGAGCATACTAAGGCAGTATATTCGCCTAAGCTATGACCCGCTAGCCAAGAAGGCTGAATGTTGCTTTGTTTATTCCATATTTCCCAAACAGCAAAGCCAGCGGCTAGCATGGCAGGTTGGGTATTCTGGGTTTGATTGAGAATTTCTTCTGGACCCGTGTTAACAATAGTCCATAAGTCTAAGTTTAAAGCATCCGATGCTCGTTCAAAGGTTTTTTTAACTTCGGGATAGCTAGCGGCCAAATCGGACAACATGCCGACCGATTGTGAACCCTGTCCCGGGAAAACAAATGCTAAAGAGTTGCTGTGCGTGCTCATTTTTATAATTGTTTTTAATATTTAATGATTGCTGAGCCCCAAGTGAAGCCAGCGCCGAAGGCTTCAAGTAGCACTACTTGCCCCCGTTTAATTCTACCATCACGTACCGCTTCATTAAAAGCAAGCAAAACAGAGGCTGATGAAGTATTGCCCTGATTCTCAAGGGTGACTACGACTTGATCCATAGACATTTTTAGTTTCTTGGCCGTCGCCATGATGATTCTAATATTGGCTTGATGAGGCACTAGCCAGTCAATCTCGGATTTGTCCATGTTATTGGCTTCTAGCGTTTCATCAACAATTCTGCCTAAAGTATTAACAGCGACCTTAAATACTTCATTGCCACGCATATTGATATAGCCCGGTTCGTTTCTTTTCTCACCAGTAGCGGCTTGTGGGTTTGTGCAATATAAAAGATCTTCAAACTCTCCATCTGAATGGATGTGAGTAGATAGAATGCCTAATTCATCTGAAGCACCTAATAGTAATGCGCCAGCCCCATCGCCAAATAAGATGCAGGTGCTTCGGTCGGTCCAGTCAACAATTCTCGAACATATTTCTGAGCCAACAATCAGCACTTTTTTGGCAGCACCCGATTTAATGTATTGATCAGCGATACTCATCGCAAAGATTGAGCCGGAACAAGCCGCTTGTAGATCAAATGCAGCGGCATTCTTAATACCTAAGCGTTGTTGTAACAGGCATGCAGTGCTGGGGTAAACATATTCAGGTGAGCCTGTTGCAACAATAATCAGATCAACAGCGTCCGGTTCACAGCCGGCGGCTTCTAATGCTTGTCTTGCTGCAATTTCAGCCATGCTGGATGCCGTTTCATCAGGCCCTGCAATACGGCGGCTTTTAATGCCCGTACGTTCGAATATCCAACTGTCGGAGGTATCTACTGTTTCTGAAATTTGCTCATTGGTCCGAACTTCAGCTGGCAAATAACCACCGGTGCCCAGTACTTTTGAATAACGAATCATGTCATGTCTCTTAGAGCCAGGATATGTTCTACCTGCTCACTTATTTTTCTTATAACATCCTGTTTAACTTCAACTTCAGCTAATTGAATCGCCGTTTTAAATGCGAGTCTATCTGCTCCGCCATGACTTTTAATAACCAGGCCCTTAAGACCTAGAAAGCTGGCGCCATTGTATAAACGTGGGTCAATACGTTGCTTAAACGATTTAAGAACAGGGTAAGCAATGATAGCGATAATTTTAGTGAAGAGGTTTTTGCTAAACGCTTCTTTTAAGGTGGTGCCGATCATTTTTGCGGCACCTTCAATTGATTTAAGAGCCACATTTCCGACAAAGCCATCAGTGACGATTAAATCGACTTTGATAGGGCCTGCGTTTAGAGAGTTGCCTTCTACATAACCAATATAGTTAAGTGAAGAGGTTTCTAATAATTTAGCGGCGGCTTTAACTTGTTCGTTACCCTTGGTATCTTCTTCGCCTATATTTAAAAGGCCAACTTTAGGATTTTCAATGCCTTCAACGGCTTTAACCAGTTCATTGCCCATGATGGCAAATTGAAATAAATGCTCAGCAGAACAATCTACATTGGCACCTAAATCAAGCACATGCGTATGGCCATGAATAGAAGGTAAGGTGGAAATAATGGCAGGGCGATCGATGCCGGGGATCATTTTTAAAACAAAGCGGGCGGTTGCCATTAAGGCACCGGTATTGCCAGCACTCACACACGCATCAGCCTGACCTTCTTTAACCAGGTTAATAGCCACGCGCATTGAGGAGTCTTTTTTATTTTTTAATGCTTTAGAAGGTGACTCATCCATCTCAACGCATTGAGAGGCGTGATGGATAGACAGTCTGTCTTGATAGCTGCCTAAGTCTTTGGGTAAGAGGCTTTTGATGACGTCTTCATTACCCACTAAAATTAATTTTAAGTCTGGATTGTTTTTTAAGCAATCCAATGATGCTGGAATAGTGACTTCAGGACCATGATCCCCGCCCATTGCATCAATAGAAATTGTTAAACTCACGTTGATGAACAACTCCGAAGTTATTGTGGAAAGCCGAACCTGATAAGGTTCGGCATGGCGCTATTCCAGATCGAAAAGATGATTAATCTTCGTCTACAGCATTAACGATTTGACGACCTTTAAAAAAGCCACCTGGAGTCATGTGGTGACGTAAATGCATTTCACCAGTGATTGGATCTTGTGACAATGCTTTAGTGGTTAAGGCATCATGCGAACGACGTTGACCGCGTCTTGAACGCGATACTTTACTCTTTTGTACTGCCATTATAGGTCTCCAGTGTTTTTAAGTTTGGCTAAAATAGAAAAAGGGTTCTCGGTGTTTGAAGGTTCGTCAAACACGACGGTTTTTTTAGTGTCATTAGGTGTAACAGCAACAATACAAGGGTGTTGATGCTTTGGAAATGCTGGTAAATTAAGCAGTATTTCGTCTTCAATAATATCTTTAAGAGGCATTTTGTCCCCTTCAACCAGTAAGGGCTCATATTCTTCTGGCAACCGATTAGCCTGGTCTATCGAGGTAACAATGCCTAATTTGATTTCGCAATCAATCGGCCATTCAACGGCCTCCAGGCAATTTTGACATTGCAGTGCCAAAACGGTCTCAATATGTCCCTCTACCTTGGCAAGACGTCCTTCCCGACTAAAAAAAAGATCGACATCAACTGTCCCGGAATCGTCAACTAGCATATTCGCTAAACGATCCAGACTGCTTAAGGGTAATTTGCCTTTTAATACACCCCGCGTATCTGCGAGGTGTAAAGGGTCTATAATTTCGGGTAATCTGTCTGACATAACTGATAAATAATATAGATAAAAAATAAAGTCGTCAAACTCTAAATAGAATTATAGCAATTCAGCGTTGATATTCTGCCCTTTCGTTAGGTAGATGCTGTTGAATTATGCTTAAGATTGAGCTATAGCATACTATATTAATACTTACCCAATATTTGAATTAAATTAATTTCAGGTTGTGATTTTTGGTAGACTTATTTAACCAAGAAACTTTGTGAAATGATTGATCAATTGTTTAACTATATCAGGATATTGAAGAAATAAAATGACCACCTACGATTTTGATCAGCCTTATGAACGAAGAGGAACCGATAGCGAGAAGTGGGCTGCTTATGGAAACGATGTATTGCCCTTGTGGGTTGCCGATATGGATTTTCCTGCACCTCCGGCTGTATTGGAGGCACTCCATGACAGAGTGGCGCATGGCATTTTTGGTTATGGCGGGGTAACGGCTGAATTATCCGAGGCCATTTGTAACAGGCTGTGGGAACATTACCAATGGAAAGTGACTCCCGATCAGATCGTATTTCAACCCGGTTTGGTGAGTGCTCTTAATGTCAGTTGTAGAGCAGTCTGTCCGCCCGGCACTGGGGTTCTTGTGCAAACGCCTGTCTATCCACCGTTTTTAAGTGCGCCAATTAATCAGGGTTTACAGCTCAATGTCGCTGAGTTAACTGTGACAGGCTCCAGCCATCAGTTACAGTACTCAATTGACTTTAATGCCTTTGAAGCGGCTATACAACCCAATACCCGGCTGTTTATGTTATGTAATCCCCATAATCCGGTCGGTCGTTGTTTTACCCGTGAGGAATTGATTAACATCGCCGACATTTGTACCCGTCACGATTTGATTATTTGTGCCGATGAAATTCATTGCGATATTTTACTGGATCAGTCTAGTCATCTTCCTACCGCGACCTTATCGCCTGAAATAGCTAAACACTGCATTACGTTGATGGCGCCTAGCAAAACGTTTAACATTGCCGGGCTGTATTGCGGGTTTGCTATTATTCAAGATCCTTTTTTGCGAAAGCGCTATCAACAGGCTGCAAATGGTATTGCGCCTCAGGTCAATTTACTTGGCTTGACGGCTGCGCTGGCGGCATACACTCAATGCGGAACCTGGCATAAGGAATTATTGACCTATTTAAATGGCAATCGGGATTTTCTTGTTGATTATATACAAGAACATTTGCCAACGCTGCGCACCACTATTCCAGAGGGTACTTTTTTAGCCTGGCTGGATTGCAGTGCAAGCGGCATTACTGGAAACCCATACGAGTTTTTCTTGCGCCAGGCTAAGGTGGCGTTAAATGATGGACAAAGATTCGGTCAGGGCGGCAAAGATTTTGTCAGGCTAAACTTTGGTTGTTCACGAGCTACATTAACTCAAGCGTTGGAGCAGATGAAGGCGGCTTTAGATTCGTTAAATTGAGACTATTCGCAAAAAACTCAAAAATTGAGAAGATAGGTTTAAATCTTATGGTGCAGTGAAAGGCAAATTTCGACCCACTGCCGTCATTCATGTATGGATTTTAGCTTCCCGAAGGAGGCTATGTCAATGGACAGACTGTGGTTTTATTGTTGTTGGTCACAAAGACCCTCACGTTTCCAGTAGGCTTTGCTTTTTATAGGCCCAATCCAGCATTAAAGGCATGGAGTAAAGAATGAGGTCGATTTTAGCAGCAAATTGGTATTTTATTAAACCCACCGGAAAACAAGTGTTTTACGACACTATACAAAATGACATCATAAAGCCTATAATGCTATCACTGATATTTAACATAAGAGGTGTAAGCAATGGCATCTGTCACTGTC
>Ga0194062_1001054_pt1 | contig 11633 bp, 5 predicted proteins | sample SepL2225m_MetaG_FD_155481 | JGI IMG/M metagenome (GOLD analysis project Ga0194062, IMG submission 155481) | Anoxic zone freshwater microbial communities from boreal shield lake in IISD Experimental Lakes Area, Ontario, Canada - Sep2016-L224-25m | ecosystem: Environmental > Aquatic > Freshwater >... | reverse complement strand
GAGGCGCCGACGTCGGGTATGCTCAGGAGGTTGCTGATCGGGCTGTCACCGGGGGTTCCGGGGGTTCCGGAGGAGGCTTTTGCTGCATGTCCTGATGACTCAGAGGTATGGCTGGCGCATATTGTTGCCGGCATTGACTCTGGGAAAGCTGAGGCTTGGGCGATTGAAGAAGTCCGGAATGCGACAAAGGCGAGAAAGTATCCCGTGGCCACGATTGTGAGGGCTGGCGACTTCCTGCTCGGAAAGCGCATGGTGAATGCCGCGGCTGTAGCCGCTACTGACGCGGAAACGAAAGCCAGAGGCCTTGTGCCTGCTCACGTCCTGGCTCTGCGTTGCGCAGAGCAACTGCAGGAGAGGAAATGGGCTTTGTCTGCAACGGCACGAGCCATTGAGCATTCCCTCAGCCCGCAGCCGTATCTTTGCAGCAAGCTCATAGAATTCTGGGGCATGAACGAAAAGCCGGACTGGGATGTGCTCTTTGCACTGGGGCGGCTGCGGACACTGGAGCCTTCAAATCCTTTATGGATGGAGATGCTTGGCTGGGCCAAGTTTCTCGCGGGTGGATTGAACAATGTTGATGCCCGTGATCAGATGAAAGATGCAATAGCTGCTGGGCATACTAATAAAACTGCGTACCTGATGCTGGCCGAGGCGGAACGGCGGCTTGGGAGAAGAATCGACGCTGTGGCTACTTTGAAACTGGGACTTCAAGTGTATCGGAATGATTCCGCAATGCTTAATAATCTCGCCTATACGTTGGGAGAAGATGCCGAGAATCTTCCTGAGGCTCTGGCCATGGTTCCGCATCTTCTTAAAACAGGAGGCAGGAATCCAGATGTTTTGGACACGGTTCAGTTCATATATATACGCAGCGGCCAGCTTAGCCTCGCCGAACAGGTTATCGCAGATGAACTTGTGTTTGTGGCGAAGCACAGTACTGAGTGGGCAAAAGCAATGTTGCGGCTGGCACAGATACGCTGGAAGGAAGGCAAGCTGGAAGCGGCACGTAGAATTCTTTCAGATCTTGTGAAATCATGCCCGCTGAATATTCCGGCGGACGATCTGTATGACCTTGGCAAGCTAATGGCCGAAATCGAGGAAAAGCTCTATGAACAGAAATGGCCTGTGAACTTCCATTGAGTCCATCAAGCATGTATTCCGGTTGACCAGTGACGGCTCAATGGTTTCCTTCTGAGAGCAAGGGCCATGCCCAGAACGCCGGCAGCGAGAAGGCAGAAGTCTGCCGGCTCAGGAATCATGAGCTGGAAGTTGTCCAGCCCATATTCCTCAGGACCTGTTCCGCCGCTAACGATGTTGATTCCGATCCAGCTGACAGCCTGAAGGTCAGCCAGGAAGGTGGCTGCATCATTGCCGGGTGATGTCCATTCAAGTGAATAGTTGAAATAAATGTTATATGTGTTCCAGTGATTGATGGAGACTGGAGTAAAGGTGCGACTCCAAGCATGTGCATTTGCACCAAACACCAGGCTTACGGTCGAAGGATTGACTGAGTTTGAGAAACTGAAGTTGGCAGAAGCGACGTTGGCTGCGATGTAGTTTCCGGTGAACAAGGTCGTGGCCGGTGACCCGACCGTGGAGATTGTAGCTTGATAAGGAGCAGGCGGCGCGCCGCCACCCGCAAAACTGATCAGCAGATATGGGTTGTTGACGACGCCATCTCTAGTCACGCTCGCATCACCCGCGCTTCCCCATCCCTGCAGTCCTGCAGCGGTCCATGTTTCGGGAGTCATAACTGTTGGACCCGCAACTGCAGTGTTCACTCCAACCCAGGCCAGAGCGGCGAAAACGATAATTGCCGTCGCATTCATCTTACTATTGCTTCTGAAACAATTGTTTCTCATAGGCCAGAGACCTCTTACATTCGCCCATATGTTAGGACTTTCAGGGAGCATTGGTCAATCATATTAGCAGACCATGGCGGCCGCGTGGCGCATGACAAAAATCTGAACGATCACAGAAACACTAATGATATCGTTGATATGCACATACGGATACATATACTCGCATAACAAGACACAAGAGAGTTTGTGGGTGGCTTATTGTGATTCACGTGAAGCGCTAACTGATCAGTTTCTCCGAAGGTGGCAGTCCGTCAGCCGACGTACTGCATTTGCCACTTGGGGCAGCGAGGAAGCGTCCGGAAAGGACGTCGGACGCCATAGCTATTAAGCAAATGTGTTTCCATGATCGTACTCGTCCTTGTCCCCGAAACAAACACCAATTCGAAGACGAGGACGACGACCGCTCGGCTCCGCCTCGCTGAGGACGAGAACGATTGATAAGTTAGCGAATTTGCGCCGCGGGGTCCTTAGCCTGATAGCTATGCGCCAAACGCCACCCTGTTCGTTACTTGAGTTAATCAGCCACCCACGAAAGAGTTCTGCAAATCTCAGGGTGTCGCGACAGGGATCTTCTGCGGCAGTCCCAGGCTCCATCGCGGCCAACGATGAGAACTTTGAGCAGAAGATCATGAAGGTCCTGAATGATAAAGTCTCAACTCGCTGAAATTGTCTTCTTGTAGACTCTTGTTGTCGCGTTTAGATTGCACAGCAGACCCGGTTCGGCTATCTTCTGAGTGACATCGGAGAGATGAATGTGAGCGGTGCGATGCCTGTTGTCGACATCGGTAACAAGCGCAATTGGTGTTGTTTCAGGGCTTCATCGCGTCTTTTGGACGGCCGGAAATGGCCCCGAAAAAAAACAAAAGAAAGTGGTTGACTGGAGAAGACACTGCGTCTACTATCTTAACCAGTTGATTGAGTTGTTCTAGATTCATTCAGTACATAAAGCCTTGTGGGTCCCTTGCTCGAGAGGGAAGGGGAGCTGCAAGGTTTTGTCTTCTTGTTCTTTGATAACGGAATATTTATGCGCACCACTTCGAGCCGGAAGTGGTGCGGTTAGGTTTTTTGTTATGGGCCTGGAACCATCATCGGGTGGTTCCTTCAGTGATTGACGAGCAACTGCCGGGTTAAACTGGCAGATACTTGAAAATCTTATTTGGAGAGTTTGATTCTGGCTCAGAACGAACGCTGGCAGCGTGGATTAGGCATGCAAGTCGAACGGGAGTCTTAGATGTAGCAATACATCTGGGACGATAGTGGCGTAAGGGTGAGTAATACGTGGGCAATCTACCTTTAAGATGGGGATAACCCGGCGAAAGCTGGGCTAATACCGAATGTGGTCACTTGACGCGAGTCTGGATGACTGAAGGCGGGGTCTCGCAAGAGACCTGTCACTTGAAGAGGAGCCCGCGTCCTATCAGCTAGTTGGTGAGGTAACGGCTCACCAAGGCTATGACGGGTAGCTGGTCTGAGAGGATGGTCAGCCACATTGGGACTGAGATACTGCCCAGACTCCTACGGGAGGCTGCAGTCGAGGATCATTCGCAATGCGCGAAAGCGTGACGATGCGACGCTGCGTGGAGGATGAAGGCCTTCGGGTCGTAAACTCCTGTCATTCGGGAACAATGCCATGAGAACTAATACTTTTCGTGGAGAGATAGTACCGGAAGAGGAAGTCACGGCTAACTCTGTGCCAGCAGCCGCGGTAATACAGAGGTGGCAAGCGTTGTTCGGATTTACTGGGCGTAAAGGGTGCGTAGGCGGTTTTGCGTGTCGGGTGTGAAATTCTGCCGCTCAATGGCAGAGCTGCGTCCGAAACTACAGAACTTGAGTGCAGGAGAGGAAAGGGGAATTCTTGGTGTAGCGGTGGAATGCGTTGATATCAAGAAGAACACCGGTGGCGAAGGCGCCTTTCTGGAATGCAACTGACGCTGAGGCACGAAAGTTGGGGGAGCAAACAGGATTAGATACCCTGGTAGTCCCAACTGTAAACGGTGCACACTGGGTGTGGGGAGATTTGACCCTCCCCGTGCCGTAGTTAACACGATAAGTGTGCCGCCTGGGGAGTACGGCCGCAAGGCTAAAACTCAAAGAAATTGACGGGGGCCCGCACAAGCGGAGGAGCATGTGGCTCAATTCGATGCAACGCGAAGAACCTTACCAGGGCTTGACATGCAGCTGCAAGTCCAGTGAAAGCTGGATTCCTTCGAGGGTGCTGCACAGGTGCTGCATGGCTGTCGTCAGTTCGTGCCGTGAGGTGTTGGGTTAAGTCCCGCAACGAACGCAACCCTTGTGTCCCGTTGCCACCCCCGATGATGAGTCGGGGAGCACTCAGGACAGACTGCCCGTGTAAGCGGGAGGAAGGTGGGGATGACGTCAAGTCAGTATGGCCTTTATGCCCTGGGCTGCACACGTGCTACAATGGCTGGTACAATGGGAAGCTCGACCGCGAGGTTAGGCGGATCCACAAAACCAGCCCCAGTTCAGATTGAAGGCTGCAATTCGCCTTCATGAAGCCGGATTCGCTAGTAATGGGGCATCAGCTACGGCCCCGTGAATACGTTCCCGGGCCTTGTACACACCGCCCGTCACATCATGAAAATCCTGTGCACTCGATAGCGCTGTACCAACTCGCATAACAGTGAGAGGAAGGCGCCAAAGGTGTGTGGGGTAATTGGGATGAAGTCGTAACAAGGTAGCCGTAGGGGAACCTGTGGCTGGATCACCTCCTTTCTAAGGAGAAATTCCGGACGTGAAAACGTCATGGAGTTATGGTCAAGACATCGCACTGTAAGGTGCGACGGTATAGTAGATAGAAGTTCAACCCAGACAGAGACCGAAACCGCACCAATTCTGGCTACGAAGCAGAACCGCTGATAATGCGGAGCATAAATATTCCTTGAGAGTCGCCACATATGTGCACCAAAGCCTCCGATTTAAGGGGGCATAGCTCAGTTGGCAGAGCACGAGCTTTGCAAGCTCGGGGTCACCGGTTCAACCCCGGTTGCCTCCACCATGCTCCGCTCGCAGCAGAGCGTGCCCTGCGTAGCCAAGGCGAAGCGGGGCAAGCCAGCCATGCCTGACATGCCAGCAAATGGATGTGCGGGCGTGTAGCTCAGTTGGTTAGAGCGCGTCCCTGATAAGGACGAGGTCCCTGGTTCGACTCCAGGCACGCCCACCAGCTGATGCATCAGGCCGCGCGGAATGAGAAGTTGTCAGTGGTTGAAGATGGAAGACTGTTGGTAATGTGGTGATTGATCCGGTTCTCGCTGCTTGAAAACCTAGTGTTTTCGGGCAACGAGAGCCTGATTTTCCTGCCTGCGCGATGCGCTTGCGGGATCGTTCTTTGACAATTGCATAGAGAAGGGCAGAACAACTTGCCTATCCGTTCCGTTTATTCGGGACAGGATAGGCGCCGAATACTGACCAAATCTTTTTGGTCAAGATACAAAGGGCACACAGTGAATGCCTTGGCACCATAAGGCGATGAAGGACGCAGTAAGCTGCGATAAGCTCCGGGGAGTGGCAAGCACACTTTGATCCGGAGATTTCCGAATGGGGAAACCCATGGCGTTTAATAATGCCATACTGAAGTCTGAATAAAATAGGGCTTCAGAGCGACACCAGGCGAAGTGAAACATCTCAGTAGCCTGAGGAAAAGAAAACAATAGTGATTCCCTAAGTAGTGGCGAGCGAAATGGGAACATGCCTAAACCTGGAATCAGGACGCAAGTTCTGGCATCAGGGGTTGAGGGACCTTAATATGGTACTCGAATGGATAGCAGAACGGACTGGAAAGTCCGGCTAAAGAGAGTGATAGCCTCGTATGCGACATCCTGAAGAGACCTAGAGGTATCCCAAGTAGAGCGGGACACGTGAAACCCTGCTCGAATCCTCGGGGACCGCCCCGAAAGGCTAAATACTAGATGGTGACCGATAGTGAACTAGTACCGCGAGGGAAAGGTGAAAAGAACCGCTGTTAGCGGAGTGAAATAGTACCTGAAACTGTGTGTCTACAAGCTATGGAAGTGGCGCTTCGGCGCTACGACCGTTTGCCTTTTGCATAATGAGTCCGCGACTTACAGTGTGTGGCAAGGTTAATGGCGCACAAGCGCCAGAAGCCGTAGCGAAAGCGAGTGCGAAATGCGCGTCTCAGTCGCATGCTGTAGACCCGAAGCCGTGTGAGCTACCCATGGCCTGGCTGAAGCTTCCGTAACAGGAGGTGGAGGGCCGAACTAGTGGATGTTGAAAAATCCTTGGATGAGCTGTGGGTAGGAGCGAAAGACTTATCAAACTCGGTGATAGCTGGTTCTCCTCGAAATAACTTTAGGGTTAGCCTGCGCGAATGCGAGGGACGGAGGTAGAGCACTGAATGGTGTAGGGTCCTTACCGGGACTTCGAACCCAATCAAACTCCGAATGCCGTTCCCGTCACGCGTGGAGTTAGACTGTGGGGGATAAGCTTCATAGTCAAAAGGGAAACAGCCCAGACCGCCAGCTAAGGCCCCTAAAGCCGGTTAAGTGGACAAGGATGTGAGACTGCAGTGACAGCTAGGATGTTGGCTTAGAAGCAGCCATCATTTAAACAGTGCGTAATAGCTGACTAGTCGAGTGGTTTCGCGCCGAAGATGATCGGGACTAAACCGGCTGCCGAAGCTGCGGATGACCCTGCGCAAGCGGGGTCGTGGTAGAGGAGCGTTCCATGCGGAGTGAAGTGGTGCTGGAAAGTGCCATGGACTGCATGGAAGTGATTATGCGGACATGAGTAACGAATAACCGGGTGAGAATCCCGGTCGCCGAAATTCCAAGATTTCCTGGGGAAGGTTCGTCCGCCCAGGGTTAGTCGGCCCCTTAGCCAAGGCCGAAAGGCGTAGGTGATGGGAAACAGGTTTAATATTCCTGTACTGCCTATACAGCGACTAAGACGCAATGGAGTGACGCAGGAGGCTAAGTCAGCCATCGTTAAGAAGTGGTGGTCCAAGCCCGTAAAGGGTTCCGGTAGGCAAATCCGCCGGGACATTACCTGAAAGGTGGGGACGCTGATTCTTCGGATGAAGCGGATTGACTGATGCCACGCTGCCAAGAAATAACTTCTAGCGAGCTGTGTGGGCAACCGTATTAAAACCGACACAGGTGGAAGGGTAGAAAATACCAAGGCGCGCGAGAGAAACCTCGTTAAGGAACTCGGCAATCTAGCCCCGTAACTTCGGAAGAAGGGGTCCTTCATGACATTAACTATAACAGGTGAAGTGAAGTGAAGGCACAGTAAATGGGCTTCTGCGACTGTTTAACAAAAACACAGCACTCTGCAAACTCATAAGAGGACGTATAGGGTGTGACACGTGACCAATGCCGAAAGGTTAAGGTGAGGGGTGTATGCTCCGAGCCGAAGCCCCGGTGAATGTCGGCCGTAACTATAACGGTCCTAAGGTAGCGAAATTCCTTGTCGGGTAAGTTCCGACCTGCACGAATCGTGTAACGATGGGAGCGCTGTCTCAACGAGGATCTCGGTGAAGTTGTAATTCCGGTGAAAATGCCGGATGCCCGCAGTAGGACGGAAAGACCCCGTGCACCTTCACTGTATTCTGATATTGGGTTTTGGTTCGTCACGTGTAGCATAGCTGGGAGACGTTGAAGCCCTGTCGCTAGGTGGGGTGGAGTCATCAGTGAAATACCAGTCTTGATGAGGCGAAATTCTAACCTTTGCCCGTGAATCCGGGTGAGGAACAGTGTCAGAGGGTCAGTTTGACTGGGGCGGTTTCCTCCCAAAAAGTAACGGAGGACTTCAAAGGTTCCCTCAGCACGGTCGGCAATCGTGCATAGAGCGCAATGGTATAAGGGAACTTAACTGCGAGACCTACAAGTCGAGCAGATGCGAAAGCAGGACATAGTGATCCGGTGGTTGCTGGTGGTAGCGCCATCGCTCATGGGACAAAAGGTACGCCGGGGATAACAGGCTTATAGCTGCCAAGAGTTCACATCGACGCAGCTGTTTGGCACCTCGATGTCGACTCATCACATCCTGGGGGTGGAAAAGCTCCCAAGGGTTTGGCTGTTCGCCAATTAAAGTGGTACGCGAGTTGGGTTCAAAACGTCGTGAGACAGTTTGGTCCTTATCCTCTGTGGGCGCAGGAAATTTGAGGAGAACATTCCTTAGTACGAGAGGACCGGGAATGACGTACCTCTGGTGTTCCAGTTGTCCCGCTCGGGGCATTGCTGGGTAGCTATGTACGGAACGGATAAGCGCTGAAAGCATCTAAGCGCCAAGCCTCCTCCAAGATTAGATTTCCCTTCTAGTACCGCCGCAAGGCGGTAAACGGACTAAAGGCCGGTCGAAGACTACGACCTTGATAGGCCGGGCGTGTACGCACAGTGATGTGCTTAGCTAACCGGTACTAATCAGCCGTGAGTCTTGACCATTATTTTCTGGCTCAGGATTCAGCAGTTCTGTACTTTCTCTATGCAATATTTATTTTAGATTTTTTCCCGGTGACTCTGCAAGGATGTAACACCCGTTCCCATTCCGAACACGGCAGTGAAGAGCCTTTGCGGCGATGGTACTGTGGGAGATGACCATGGGAGAGTAGCTCGTTGCCGGGGATTTTTTTGGACTTCTGGAGTAATCCAGAAGTCCTTTTTTTTGCTTTCTCGCAACCATGATGTTTTATGATATGCGATACTGGCCAGAGATGGTGCGGTTGTTATGCGGCGATTCTCATCTGCCTGGCGAATCATACTTGAAGGCAGTGATCATTGTACGGAGCTGAGTACTGAGCGAGTTTTTGACGACGGAATAAACAATTCCTCCCTGTATTTGGCCACAGTGCGTCTTGCCACTTTGAGGCCTCTCTCTTCCAGTAGTCCGGAAATACCTATGTCGGTTGTACGTTTTTCCGGCGTTTCCTGAGCTACGATCTCCGCAATGACCTTTTTGACCTGTCCTGGCGTAAGGGACGACCCGTCAGCGCAGGAGTACCCGGATTCAAAGAAGGCCCTCAATGCCATGATGCCCCTTGATGTCTTCATATACTTCCCGGAGATGGCCCGGCTGACTGTTGTCTCGTGTACGCCGACAACTCTCGCTACGCGACCCATGGTGAGGCAGCCCATTTCTGCGTTGTCGCGATCAAAGAAATCCTGCTGCGCTCTGACGATCTCGCATGCGACCTTGTAGAGGGTTGCCTGACGCTGGGCAATGCCCTGGATCAGGAATGAGGCGCTTCTCATCTTGCGTCGAAGATAGGCGAGGTCCTCTGGCGGGAGATTTGCAGCACCTGCCAGCATCTTCCGGGAATCGTCAGTAACGCGGAGTGCGGGGACAAGTTCGTCATTCAACTCGACGACGTATCTGCCGTCCTTTTTGTGCACGATCACATCGGGTGTTACGTATTCTGTTGCTTTACGTTCCAGCTCTAGACCTGGAGTGGGGTTGAGTTGTCCGATTGTTGCAAGTGCCTCGTGGACTGATTCTAAATCTATTTGCATGGCGTCCGCTATTCCGTTCAGATTGCGGTTGACCAGAAGGTCGAAGAAGTCCTTGATTATGGTGAAGGCGATTGGGTCCTTTGCGTGATCAATCTGGCGCAGCAGGCAATCATGAAGATCTCTCGCGGCGATTCCTGGAGGATCCATCTGCTGGACGATATTAAGCACCATTTCGACCCGGTCAGTTGTTGTTTGCGCCTGTTCAGCAATATCAACCATTGAGGAATCGAGATATCCGCGCCGGTCCAGCGAGCCGATTATGATTCCTGCAATGCGGCAATCCTCTGAATTCAGATGTGCGACAACCAGCTGGTGTTCGAGATGCTCGAACAGAGGGGTTGGCGCAACGATCGATTCCATGACGTACTGGTGCAGGTCCTGCCCTTCCTTACTGCGGGATGGTGTGGCCAGTTCTACGGGGTGAAAATCGTCATTCCATTCGTTGTCTATTTCGTGCAGAGCATCCACTCGTCTGGAAACGTCATCGTGATCAAAGGATGTTGTCGGCAGATCGTCTTTTACATCCGAAGTGTTCCGGGACTCAGCTTCCTCGTTAAGGGAGGCCGGTTCCTCCGCAAGTCGGCTTGTGTCCAATTCTAGAACAGGATTGATTTCCAGCTCATGCTGTACCATTTGCGAGAGTTCCACTGTGGATACCTGTAGAAGCTTGAGCCATTGGAGAAGCTGGGGCGCGAGGTTCAACTGCTGACTGACATTCTGAACTTGCGAAATCCTAAGTGTCGAATCCATTTCTTAATCCTTCTGTTTCATGCCTGCTATTATAGACCGATCTGCCTGATTGGCTGACGCATTGCTTTCTTTAGCAGAAAGTGTGCCCGTTCATGCCAATGTAAGGAACATTACTGGAATCTGCATGAAAAGGCCCCGAAACGCGCTGAGATGAATGAATGATTATCTGAGGGGTCCTCTGCCTGAACGATTCAGGCCTCTTTAAAGTGTATAGAGGCCCGACAGGCTTGTCGGGATGTGCGACGTGATGAAAATCAGTCCCGATCGTGATTTAGGCAATGCGGGTAGTTCATAATTGATGTCGAAAAGCTTTCGCATTTCACATCAATGTAGTACTATTGATCACCTTTGAATTCGATAACGACAGGGGAAGTTTTGTTTTAGGCGATGCTATGAATCCTGCTGATGCTGCTTCAAAACCGTTGGTTGTGTTGAAATACTCTGTCGTTTGCCCCATGTGCGGGACAGCGAGCGTGCAGTATCGCCTCAATCCTCGATTATTCTTTAACGATAGTGTGGATATTGATTTGCAGCCGAAGAAATTTCAGTGTCCGAAGGGTTACGAAAGCCTTCATCCCCCATTGTATCACATGTGGTGCTGTCCAAAGTGTTATTTCGCTGCCAGTCATAAGAACTTTTCTGATCCATTAAAGAATACGCACATGCCGGTGGATATTGTTCGTAAGCATTTGCGCGAGGTATCGCAAACCAATGAGGTCTTCACGCAGGTGATGAAAGTGCTGGGCAGGAGTGCAGACGCCGAGCGGCCGGATTTCTATCAAGCGATACGAATGAATCTGCTCGCCATCTATATGTTTGACCAGATATTGCCATTGCTCAAACAGAATTTCATAGTTCAAGCCCGCAACTATGTGCGACTTGCATGGTTGTACCGTGATCTCTCGGAGAGACCGGTCGAACAGGCGAGCGTGCGACCTGACATTGAGAACATGAATCAGCAACTCGCGCCGCACTGGTCTCCGGTCCCGATGACAGAGGTGGATGCCATGCGAAAAGCATTGGAATACTACAGCTTGACGCTGGAAGATGTCAGCGTTGTGAAGTCTGTAGAGAACCGGGTGAATGTTCTGCAGCAGATGGCCCGCATCAGCGTCAAAGTGCATGAGTACCGGAAGGCGATAGAACTGCTGAGGGACGTTATGAGTTCGGCAAGGGCAGTGTGCACTCAACTGGACAGGGATCTTAGGGCGACAGGTCCGCAGGCCCGTATTTTGTCTTCGGATGAAAGCAGTGAAATGGTCTCGCAGAAACGCAGACTGGAAACCTTGATTACCGATTCCGAAAGCGTGCTGGAGTTATCGCGCGATGCACTGATTGAAGCACAGATGAAAAAAGCCAGGTCTATCATGGCCGGCATGACCGGAAAACCAGCGGAAGAAATCAGAACTGCTCTGGTTCAGGTCGGCATTGATAGTGCAACTATTTCCAGACTGATGCCGGAGGCGGGCAAGAAAGGGCTTTTCAAGTTCTTGAAGTAGCCAGCCATCCCCGGTGATTATCTCGCAATGTATGCGCT
>Ga0194062_1001051_pt1 | contig 11649 bp, 8 predicted proteins | sample SepL2225m_MetaG_FD_155481 | JGI IMG/M metagenome (GOLD analysis project Ga0194062, IMG submission 155481) | Anoxic zone freshwater microbial communities from boreal shield lake in IISD Experimental Lakes Area, Ontario, Canada - Sep2016-L224-25m | ecosystem: Environmental > Aquatic > Freshwater >... | reverse complement strand
ACTCCAGAATATTAAACAACTCCGGGGAAACCCCGCTCTTTGCAAAAAAGATGAACGCCATCATCAATGTACTTGCTTATGCGGCCTGAGATGCTAAAAATGAGGCTGAAAAAGTGCGAAAGATCACGTAGAGATACCGTCGGTAAAAAATATACACAACGCGGGCTATAAGGGGAAATTCCTTCTTCTTCTTCAAAATGCACACACCTATCATTTCACTGGAAGGTCATTGCAAAACATCATGTCCATCAACGGGTTTGACTGCGTCTTTAGCAATGAATATGTTCATGCCATTTTTTCTAAAGGGAAAAAGCAAGATTGGAAGAGTGATTACGATCAAGTCATGGAATTTCTAAAGAGGTCAGAAGGCGCGACAATCCCCTATTTCATGAGGCCCTATTTCATTATGAATGTTTTGGGTCACTGTATGCCGGGGAAACTCAAAAGGTGCCTTCAGAATTACCTTTATCGAGCGGGCTCGCGATCTCACCTGCGCTGAAGCCTCACAGCGTAATCTTCTCAAGACGTTCCAAGGCTGTCCAGAACCCTTCTCCGTGATTCTTGTGGCCCTGCCAGATTTCCGGCATGAATGACGCCGTAGGGCATAAGGAGTGTAGCTGCCGGCACAATGCTACAAAGTCGATATCGCCCTCCCCGACTTGTAATCCTTCCCCATCGACTCCGCGCGCATCCGCCATGTGCAAATGTGCGGCATGCGGCGCGATAACGTCCACGAAATTGGCAAACGAGAATTTGAAATGGTTGCACGCAAGTTTCGAGTGGCTGATGTCAAAACAAAGGCGCAAACCATTTTCTCTGCAGAATTCTGCTGTATCCTCCGGTTTGACAAAGAGGTTTAGATACATCTGCCCGCCGAAATACCATGGAAATGGGGGCAAGGTTTGCCCAATGATCTCGACGCCGTCACTGTCCAGTTCGGAATAGCTGGCCGCCAGGAGCTGATATCGTTTTTTCACCTCGCTTTGAGAAAGAAATCCGTCAGTCGAGAAACCTCCCAGACTAGCGATAATCATTGGGCGCTTGGTTTGCTTGAAAAATGGTTTCAATGCGCGCGTCAAATCAATTACACGCTGCAACTCTTTGATCGAACGGCTCCGGTGCTTATCGTTCGGGTTGGCAAGATCCAGTAAATGATCGCCGTTGAATGTGTCTGGGCTGTGCACTTTTAAATCCAGATCTAGCGGCGCATCAAAAAACTTAAGGAAGTCCTCGTCCATGTCCTTAACGCTCAAGTGGAATTCAAGGAAATTTGGATTGGACTGGGCCATTATGGTTTTGAAATCGTGCCAGCGAACGGTTAGCCCCCAAGGGCGGCTAAAATGATAGGGGCGAGGGATCGCGACGCGCTGCTCAATGTCACTATCAAAGAAGAAATCTCCTTTAGTGAAGGAGTGCTTGGCTCTGCGCCCTACCAGCTCAGACAAACGATTAGGCTGCAGGCCACGTCCCGGGCTACGGATCTCAATTTTAGATTCGTCGATGACATCGCCCTCCTTGATCTCACAGCCGGCGATCAAGCTTTTGGCCAGATTCGAGCGGTTCATCATTTCGCCTTGAGACATTTCGCGTGCTTGTCCGCTCCCGAGAGAGGCCTCCACCTGACGCACCCCCTCGATCATGCTTTTGAATTCATCGGGAAGGAGGCTTGCTCTGTGATCAGTTCCTTCCAGGGATCGATCCAGCGTAATATGTTTCTCAATAATGCATGCACCCTGGCAGACAGCGGCGACGGCGATGTAAGTTCCCCGTTCATGGCCGGAATAGCCCACTGGACAGCCTCCGATTTTCTTAAGGTGCGGCAAATATCGCAAGTTTACATCCTTAAAAGGAGCGGGATACGTTGAATTGCAGTGTAGTAGCGCGTATGAAGCACCGCACTGCTTCAGTAGTTTGACGGAGGCAAGTATCTCATGCTCGTTCGCCATTCCTGTTGAAAGCAGCAGTGGTTTGTGTGTTTTTGCAAGCTTTCTCAGGAACGGGTGATTTGTCAAATCAGCAGACGCGACCTTGTATACCGGCATGCCATACTCTTCCAGTACGCGCAGACTCTCTTCCTCCCATGGTGTGCAGAGTGGAATCACCCCCCGCGCCTTGGCATAGTCAAACAGGCGAAGCATTACGTCTGTGCTCAACTCAAACTTAGCCAGTAGATTGAGGGTGTATTGTGCGCTCAGATCTTCTGCGGTGAGACTTTGAGTCGGTAAAGTTCGATACAAGGCTGAAACGTGGCGCATTTGGAACTTAACAGCATCCACGCGAGCCTCGCATGCGGCATTAATTAGACGGCAAGCCGTTTCTTCGCTTCCATTATGATTGATGCCTATTTCAGCAATTACAAAAACAGGGGTCTCGTCACTGATAAAACGATCACCGACGCGTACCCCTTCAAGCAGGCTTCTTCGGCGGGCGATACTGATGAGACGTCGACGGTTGTCAAGAATAGGCACGAATTTGATTTTTGATGAAAGGAGGCGGCCAATGTTTTCGTCAGACTCCGACTCCTGTGCAGTGGTACAGTCCCGATTCACTATCGTGCTGACGGGTTGATTCATGTCGACGCGCGACTCTTTCAGCAACCACCTCCGCACGTCACCGTCCGTCAGCATGCCTTCCAGTACTCCGGAATCGTCGATCACAAGAACGAAGCCTTCGCGCTGAGCGTCAATTCGGCTCAGAGCTGATGCAATCGAATCATCTGAAACAACACAAAATCGTCTGATATCACGTTCGATAATCATGCAGACTTTCCTACTCCCTTCGCATCTAGCAAATAATTCACAAAATCAAGATCTGCCTCTGAATCAATATCTATCCCCGCCTCCTCGGACATTTTGAATAGCGCAATTTTCCCTCCTAGCCTGTTTCTCAGTTGGCGCAAAACCCAAGGGCGGAATACATAGATGGATCCATTCTCTCGGAATTGTGGTTTCATGTCCTGTCTTCGTGGTCTGGTCGTCGGATTGTAGTTTACCGCCACTGCATGACCTGCTTCCTCAGTCCACAAGAACGCGTGCGATTGACAGACGGAAAGCAGAGAGTCTGCATTCGCTTCTTCAAGGGTATCGATTGCGCGATCAATGTCCAGGCCTGATCGCATGGGAGAGGTTGCTTGGAGGAAAACCACCAAGTCGACCTCGCCTTCATTCGCACTAATCTCATTGAGGGCATGTATCAAAGCGTCTTCTGAAGTGCTGGTGTCTTGTGCTAATTCCAGGGGTCTATCGATGACCAGGGCTCCGTAGGCAAGTGCGATTTTCTTGAGCTCAGCGTCTTCTGTTGTAACATACACGGTGTTAACAGATCGCGATTCTCTGGCGTCTTCGATGGTCCAAGCCAGCAGAGGTTTGCCACCCACTATTCGGAGATTCTTTTTGAGTACCCCTTTGGAACCTCCCCTAACTGGAATCAAGGCGACCACATGTTTTACTTGTGCCCCCTGTTCGGTCGCTATTAAAGGGTTCATGATTTATACCCCTTCCAGCAAGAACTTCTTTTCATTCGGACACCTTCAGGAATTATGCGCCGATTGCATGACGAGCCGTCCCGTCAAAAGTCTGTAGACATCTGCTCGATCATGTTCTTTTACGGTCTTGTAATGATGTTCTGTCATGTTGATGCAGAATTGCTACTCCGATCGAAAGAGCAAACTGGCATTGGCGTCAAAATATATCAGCTCCTCCATATGGTCAAGCGTGCTGGAACCAAGAACGAAAGTCAAGGTTGGACGGGTGTGTGGGTGACGCTTTATCGATTATAAGGCTCAGTTTAAGCGGAATAAGCCTTTGACAGGTGCATGCTTAAAACTCTATTGTTGAAAGGTATGATAATTCTCCCTAAGGTACCTAAAAGAGTCAGGTGTGCCTGTTTTTCTGGTGTCATGCTCTCTCATTATTTGGTGAAGTCAGTGTTTTTTGTCTTGGCATTCCTTCAGCGATTATGACCATTTCGATGGACGATGTGCTCGCAGTACTGAAGGACTTTGGAATGCCTGTAAACAAAACTTTGAACTTTTGAGTTAAAAATGAATTCCCTCACAATGGTGCCATATATGCAGTCTTTGCGTCTCATTTTTAAGCGACTTGCCTATTGGATCATTCCGGTAGGTGTGAGTGATCGGGTTCTCGCGGGGCTTTGGTTTATCTATGCTTTAGCTCCGTCAAAGAGAAGGGCATTGAAAATAAACAGGGAGCTCTTCAACAGGCATGCGGGCGCCAGATGTTTTATTTTGGCAACAGGACCGTCCATTCGCTCCCAAAATCTGAAGTTGCTCAAAGATGAATTCTGCATATCAGTCAGTAATTGTTTTGTGCATCCTGATTACGCTCTGATAAAACCCGCTTATCACTGTATGGCATCTTATCACCCGCCAATTACGGAGGAGGGATGGCGCGGTTGGATGAAAGAAACGGCGGCAAGAACCGGCGATTCGACTTTGTTTTTTGGTCTGCAGGATTTAAAGCGCAATCAGAGGGATGGTGTATTTTCTGGACGGTCGGTATATTATTTAGGCGGCGGAGCTTTAGTGGATCCTTTGATCAGGCGCAAGGTGGATTTAGCGAAGCCAATCGTTGGGCCGGCATCCGTTACAGTGATGGCGATTCAGGTCGCTCTGTATTTGGGTTTTAAACGCATTTATCTTCTCGGGTGTGATCATGATTGGATACTCCATATTGGCCAAAGCGCCCACTGCTATGATGAAAAAGAGCACGCCTTGGTGATGAGTGGCTACAATGAATGGGGAAATACTGACCTGGAGTCCGAATTTGTAACGGGGGCGAGCCTTTGGCACCAATATAAAGCAATAAGACGTATCGCTAATAATGATTGTGTCGAAATATTTAACGCTACGTCCGGTGGTTTGCTGGATGTTTTTCCGCGGGTAAAGTATGAAAGTTTATTTGGTCAGAATAAATGACACTCAAAGAAATAGTAACAATAACCACCCCGCCAATTCTCATCCGCCTGGCAAAGCGGCTGCACGGTAAAGGGCTGATGGGTGCCTATGGTTTGTTTTTGTCTGGCGATTATCAAAGCTGGGATGCCGCGATGTCCGCTAGTACGGGTTATGACAGCGAGGAGATCCTTGATAAGACCAAGACGAGATTGCTGAAAGTTAAGAACGGCGAGGCTGCCTATGAGCGGGATTCTGTCCTGGTTAATAAGGTTCAATACTCCTGGCCGCTGCTGGCCAGCCTGATGTGGGTTGCGACCCAGAATAAAGGGAAACTCAATGTTCTGGATTTCGGTGGATCTTTAGGGAGCACCTATTATCAGAATCGCGCCTTTCTTCAAAATCTACCCGATGTGCGCTGGAACATTGTGGAACAGCCCCAGCATGTAGTTGTTGGCAAGCAACTGTTTGAGGACGAGTGTCTCAGATTCTATTTGCGTATTGAGGATTGCCTTGCGGAAACCACACCAAACGTGATCGTTCTCAGCAGTGTATTGCAGTATCTGGAGTCGCCCTATGAGTGGTTGGCTAAATTGTCAGGTCTGCCGTGCTGCCATCTAATTATTGACCGTACCCCGTTTTGGCGAGGCCAAAAAGATCGTCTTTGTGTTCAAAATGTACCGGCCAGTATCTATTCTGCGAGATACCCGTGCTGGATTTTCTCAATGGAGCGTTTCCGTGCCCATTTTAATGAGAAGTGGCGAATTGTGGAAGAATTTGATAGTTTGGACGATATTAGTTCGCCGGTCAAAACGGTCTGGCAAGGCATGACTCTTGAGCGGATCAGAAACGGCGCCGAGGGATGATTCCTATGAAAACTCTTGAAGGAAAGCGGACGCTTATCACCGGTGGGCTTGGGTTCATTGGTGCAAACTTGGCTCGGCGATTGGTGGCATTGGGGGCCAATGTGACCCTGGTGGATAGCTTGATCCCCGAGTATGGCGGAAACTTGTTCAATATCGCGGGATTGGAAAACAATGTGCGGGTCAACATTTCCGATGTGCGCGATGTCCACAGTTTCCGCTATTTGGTTCAGGGGCAGGACTATCTCTTCAACCTGGCGGGCCAGACCAGTCATATGGACTCCATGCAGGATCCCTTTACAGACCTGGACATCAACTCGCATGCCCAACTTTCAATATTAGAAACATGCCGTAAGTATAATCCCGGGATCAAGATCGTTTTTGCAGGCACCCGGCAGATTTACGGCAAGCCTGACTATTTGCCGGTGGATGAAAAGCACTCTTTGCGCCCGGTGGATGTGAACGGCGTTAATAAAATGTCCGGTGAGAATTATCATATTCTTTATAACAATGTTTATGGAATTCGTGCCTGCGTTTTGCGCCTGACCAACACATACGGACCTCGGATGCGGGTGAAAGATGCGCGCCAAACTTTTCTTGGCATCTGGGTCAAACAATTGATTGAGGGAAAGTCGTTTGAGGTGTGGGAGGGCGAACAGCGCAGGGATTTCACTTATGTGGACGATGCCGTTGAGGCTTTTCTGCTGGCAGCAACCCAGGAAATATCCAATGGCCGGATTTATAATCTGGGCGGCTGTGAAGTGATTAACCTGCGTGAACTGGCCGCTCTGCTGGTAAAAGTAAACGGGGGGGGCGCGTTTAAAACCCTCGAATTTCCTGCCGATAGAAAGCGTATTGATATTGGTGACTATTACGCTGATGATCGCCTCATCCGTTCTGAGCTGAAATGGATACCTAAGACGAATATTCAGGACGGGCTGCAGGGAACATTGGATTACTATAAGCCTAATTTGGGTCGCTATCTGTAACTTACAGAATGTAAATGAATAAGGTGCAACAGAGTGAGGTTCCACAGACTGACCCCAAGGCGGGTTATCTTGCGCACAAAGCCGAGATAGACGCTGCCGTTATGAGCGTCTTGGAAAGTGGTTGGTATATACTGGGCAAGGAGGTAAAGGCTTTTGAACAGGCGTTTGCCGCCTACGTGGGTGTGCGTCACGCCATCGGCGTGGGGAATGGCACCGATGCCTTGGAGTTGGCGTTGCGTGCCTGTGGTGTGGGCCCGGGCGATTTAGTGTTCACTGTTTCTCACACGGCAGTCGCTACCGTGGCGGCCATAGAGTTGGTTGGTGCGACGCCGGTCTTGCTGGAAATTGATCCGGTCACGTACACGTTAGATCCAGATAGTTTGAAAGCCGCATTACTCCACCCGCCGCCCGGCAACCCGAAGGCGGTTATTCCTGTGCACTTGTATGGCCAGGCTGCAGACATGCCCGCGATTATGGAGTTGGCGCGCCGCCATGGGCTGTATGTTATTGAGGACTGCGCCCAGTCGCATGGTGCCACCTTCGCTAATCGGATGACTGGCGCATGGGGTGACATAGCGGCGTTCAGCTTTTATCCCACTAAGAATTTGGGCGCAGTGGGCGATGGGGGGATGGTGGCAACCGATGACCCGGCACTGGCCGAGCGTGTAAGGCTACTGCAGCAGTATGGTTGGCGTGAACGATACATAAGCGATATACCAGGCGGTAATTCTCGTTTGGATGAGGTGCAGGCGGCCATCCTACGTGTAAAGCTGCGTTACCTGGATGAAGAGAATGCCAGCCGAGTAAGATTGGCCCAGATATATAATTCCCTGTTGGCCGATTCGGGGTTAGCTTTGCCTGTCGTGCGTCCTGGTACTACGCATGTATTTCATCAATACGTGGTGCGGCTGCCTCAGCGAGATGCTTTGAAAAGCCGTCTGCGAGATAGAGGGGTGGGCACGCTCATTCATTATCCGATGCCGGTGCACTTGCAGCCAGCCTACCGTGATCGCCTCCCGAAGGTGGTGCCCCTGGATCGGACGGTTGAGATAGTTCAACAAATTCTTAGTCTGCCCATGTTCCCTCAACTGAGCGATGATCAAGCCCGATCCGTCGGCGAGCATATTGTGCATTTCATGAAAGATTCCTGCGGGACAGGCGTCAAATGAAATATTTCTGCACGTATTTTGATCGGAACTATTTGTCGCGTGGGCTGGCCCTCCATCATTCCCTTAAGGAGCATTGCCCGGAATTCAGGCTTTGGGCGCTTTGTATGGACGAGTCAGCGTACACGGCTTTGAAACAGTTGAACTTGCCTGAGATTGAGCCGATTGCACTCCAACAGTTTGAGCAGGGGGACGTTTCTCTGCTCCGGGCCAAACAGAATCGTTCCAAAGTGGAGTACTATTTCACGTGCACCCCGTCTCTTCCGCTCTATGTCCTCAAGCATTGGCCTGAAGTTGATCTTATTACCTATCTGGATTCGGATCTCTTTTTCTTTGCGGATCCGGAGCCGCTGTTTAAGGAAATGGGGGAGAATTCTATTTCCATTATCAACCACCGGTTCCCGTCGCGTCTCAGGAATAGAGCGCGATTCGGAATCTATAATGTCGGATGGCTCTCCTTTCGGCGGGATGAATACGGTCTTAATTGTCTCAATTGGTGGCGGGAGCAATGCATTGAATGGTGCTATGACCGTGAAGAGAACGGACGCTTTGCCGATCAGAAGTACCTGGACGACTGGCCTGTCCGTTTCAAAAAGGTTGCTGTGCTTCAGCACAAGGGCGCTAATTTAGCGCCATGGAATCAGGAAAATTATCGAATATCTTTTCGAAATGGGCAGTGTTTTGTCGATGATGAGCCGTTGATTTTTTATCATTTCCAGGGTTTCCGTGAAGTGATGCGAGGTGTATATGATGCAGGATTGTGGTCCTATCATGTTCGTGCCTCATCCCAGTTGATAACCGGTCTGTACTTCCCCTACATTAAGGCATTCCGTTTGCCGTTGCCGGAAATATCCATGCAAAGTTCTCGATATAGCTTGTTGAGGGAGACCAAGTTTATTGCCGGGCTTATGATACTCCATTTGAACAGGGGCATATTGACCGAGCCTTACTCCTATGTATTGGATAATGACTGCCGAATTATAGTCTAACGAATGAGGTATATATGATGCTCGAAAGATGGGGACAATCCAGGCTCCTGCCTGTGTTCTTTTTTATTCTGCTTATGGTAATACTGTTCTGGGACTTTCTATCCGGGTCCAACGTGCTGATGACAACTGATGCGGCGATTAGTTCGGCAAGCACACCCACCGCAGATGTGATTCGAACAACCTATGCGGCGTGGATTTCAGGCGGGTTTTTGGGCCAACCCGGTGGTTCTGGGAATATTCAGATTGCCCGGTTTTTGCAGGCACTCATGTCTCCTGTCCTCTGCAACAATTTGACTTATGGTTTGGCTTGCCTGGTGGCCTCGATCATCTTTTTGAGTGGCCTCGGCAAACAATTAAACCGATGGGCTTTGGTTTGCGGTGCGCTGGCGGCGTTCTGGGTTGGTAATAACTTCACGTTGCTTTATGCCGGACATTATAATAAGCCGTTTGTCGTTCTCTTTTTCGTGTGTGCGATATTATGTGCAGGGGCGACCACGTGGCGCGGTGCGGTAATCTGGGGTGGGTTCATAGGGTTAATGTTCGCGCAGCAGCCTGACGTCGCGTTTTTGTTTGCCCTGTTTGCCGGAACTCATCTTGTATTCAGGCTCTGGTCACGACATGGGTTGAAGCCGCTGCGATGGCTGCCCGTGTTGATACCTGCCGCAGTGGTAGCCTTTTTGTTTGCCGCAGGTCCGCTATTAAGCGGGTACAAGTTCAATGTGAAAGACACCGTTCAGGTACAAACTGAAAATCCCACTGAAAAATGGGATTACATCACTCAATGGAGCTGGCCGCCGGAGGAGTCCATCGCTTTCATTGCGCCGGGATATACGGGCTGGCGCTCTGGTGAACCCGAAGGTCCCTATTATGGACGAATGGGACGCTCCGCCGAATGGGAACAGAGGCGCCAGGGTTTCATGAATTTCCAGTTAGATAGCCTGTATCTTGGCTTCATCCCCCTTGCCTTTGCTCTCTTTGCACTATTTTCAGCGGGGACATCACCCCACAGGAAAGAAATTTATTTTTGGAGCATGGCTGCGTTCGTTGCCCTTCTGTTGTCTTTCGGTAAGTTTTTCCCTCTTTATGCGATTCTTTACAATTTTCCCATTGTGAGCAATATTCGCGCGCCAGTGAAATTTATTCAGGTGTTTCAGGTCGCGATAGGAGTTCTTGCTGCGTTTGGAATCGATAAGTTGATATTTGCGAAACCGGACAGTGGAAAAAAAATAAACACTCCACAGGCTACGGATACTGTTACCCGGTGGTTTTTCCGGGGATCAATCGTGACGGCGGTTGGTCTTTTGATTTGGGTTCTGGGCCTTTCATCGAATCACGCCGATGCCGTTGTATCGTTCTCAAAACTAGGGTGGCCGGAAGATGCGGCGCGAGTCATTGTCGATAATCAGATACGGTCTTTATGGCACGCCTGCATTATGGCGATGATCATGACATCAGTATTTGCCGCCTTTAACTTTGGCAGGGCTGATAAGTTACGGGCTAAAGGAGTCCTGATTGCAGGCGGACTGGCTATCATCATCGCAACCGATGCCTTTCTCCTTTCGCGGCATTATGTTCAGGAAATGCCCCGCAGTTATATAGAGAGCAATGATCTGACGCGTTTTCTCAAAAACAATTTGGGCACACAACGCGTCGCGCTTCTCACCCAGCAGGGCCTTTATAACGTCTGGTTAACCTATCTGCTCCCTTACAACCAGATTCTTACGTTCAATGTCTCGCAAATGCCGCGCCTGTCTGCTGAATATAAGAAGCTTTTTGACGCCGGTTCAAAAGATCCGCTACGCCTGTGGCGTTGGTCGTCCGTTAAATATTTGCTTGGCCCGACGAACTTCGAGCGCCAGTTGCCTGCGGGGCAGGTAAAAAAGGTGTTTTCTTATGACCTTATGGCTACCACTAAGAGTGAATTTCAAGTCGTTCCGTCTCCGCGAGGGAGCCATGCGGTATTCGAACTTTTGGATACTGTGCCGCGTTATGTGCTTATTTCCGGGGCGATCACGCTCTCCGATGACCAGGCCTTGGTGCGCCTCGCGGATCCCAGACAACCCCTCATGGGGCAACAAGGAGTCACCGGATCTGTGGATGTCATTAGTTATAGTCCCGGAAAAGTTTCCCTAAAGACTGAGGCGAATATGCCAACCGTGTTACGTGTGGCAGAAAGGTGGGATCCTGATTGGACGGTCAGGGTGGATGGCAGGAAGGCCGAGGTCAAGCGCTTCGACTTTCTCTGTCAAGGGGTTGAGTTGCCGTCAGGTGCTCACGAGGTGACGCTGGCCTATAAGCCCTCGAAATTGTTTTTCTATATGCAAGTTGGCGGGTGTCTGGTTTTGTTAATAGCGGGAATGACGCTGCTGTCAAAGCGATATAGACATTCAATTACGGATAGAGTGAATTAGATGAATTCCTGTTGAGGGTGCTCTCGGAAATCGTTCTTGCAATGGGTCCGCTTTCACAAGAATCAACGTGTTTTCCGAATCAAAACTGCAAAATTCCAACTCAAAAACTCCCTGAGAATTGGAATGTGCGCTATCCAGCGTTGGTTGGGATAATACCGAGGAACGTAATCCATAATCTCAATGTCTGGGATAGTGATCTTTCGCACTTTTTCAGCCTCATTTTTAGCATCTCAGGCCGCATAAGCAAGTACATTGATGATGGCGTTCATCTTTTTTGCAAAGAGCGGGGTTTCCCCGGAGTTGTTTAATATTCTGGAGT
>Ga0194062_1001048_pt1 | contig 11661 bp, 12 predicted proteins | sample SepL2225m_MetaG_FD_155481 | JGI IMG/M metagenome (GOLD analysis project Ga0194062, IMG submission 155481) | Anoxic zone freshwater microbial communities from boreal shield lake in IISD Experimental Lakes Area, Ontario, Canada - Sep2016-L224-25m | ecosystem: Environmental > Aquatic > Freshwater >... | reverse complement strand
TTCCTACGTCGAGCATGCGCTGGAGGACGAGTTTGTGACGAGAATCAAGTTCTGCTCTATGTGTACCATATGGAGAATAATAGGTTGGTGCCTGGGGAATAGCGGCGAGATACGCAGCTTGTGCCAATGTGAGATCTTTTGCAGGGTGGCCAAAGAATTGCTGGCTCGCTTCTTCAACACCAAAGGTGGTTCCTCCGTATGATGTTTCATTGAGGTATGTCTCTAATATTTTCTCTTTACTCATAATTTGGGTGAGTTTGATGGCAAGCACCCACTCCTTTATTTTTCTTGATATTGTTTTGTCTTGGGTGAGTAATGAATTTTTGACTACTTGTTGTGTGATGGTTGAAGCTCCTTGGCCATAGCCGCCCGAAGCTATGTTTGCAAAAATTGCACGGATTATTGATGTCGGTTCGATACCTATGTTGTTGTAGAAGTTTGTATCCTCAATTGCTATGGTAGCTCGTTGTACGAGAGGGGATATGTCTGACAAAGCGAGAGTTGTTCGTTTTGCGTCAGTTCCAGTGTCATATAAAAGTATTGTTCCTGTACGATCGTATATTTTTGTTGAGTCTGAAACCTTTCTATTCTCGAATGAACTCAAATCAGGAATCTTGAGTGTGGCTACCCATAGTGAAGTTAGTCCAACCCCGATAAAAAATAATGATATAGCAACAAGTATCGCTGAACGAATGTGACGCCTATGTTTGTGATGATGTTTTGGGTGCTGGGTCATATGGTCGTCATTATATCATTAAGGATAATCAAAAACGCCCCCTTATCTGTGGGCATTTTTGATGTTTGAGTAATGAGAGAGAAGTCTTTTATATTTCGTACTTGTCTCCAAATGGGTCAACTTCTTCATCGTCCAACCCAACTTCTTCAGAACCAAGAGAATCTTCGTCGTCTGTTACCACAGGCACGTCATCGTCCGTCTTTTCTTCAGTGGCACCAACCGCAGGTTCTGGTTCATCGATTTCGATGATCTTAGGAGCCTTGGCGGGAAGTTCTTCCTCTTCGTGTTCCTCTGTGTGATCAACACGTTTCTTTTCTACAGGCTTGCTCTTTTGTTTAGTTTTTGTTGCTCGATTGTGTGGCATGCTCCTTAAATTAAGCTCGTAATTTTTGTATGTGAATAGTTGTAACAAAGCTTGGAGATTTTTGCAATAAAAGAGAGCTGTGGATAGTCGAAACACTAATTCTTCACATGAGCCGAATGGGTGAGTGCTACTGCGATTGCGTCATATTCATCATCGAGAGCTTTTTTGTTCGGAAGGGTAATGAGCAGACCAAGCATTTTGAATATACGATCCTTACCACTTGTACCATCACTCGTTATGGCCATTTTGACTTGCATAGGAGCATATTCAAATACAGATACATTTCTTCGTGTAGCTTCATAGATGATAATGCCTCGAGCTTCAGCGACACGCATAGCGGTTTTTTGATTCTTGGTAATAAACAATGTTTCGAGCGCTATTGCATCAGGTTTGAATTGATCAAGAATTTTTCCTATTTCAGTACCAACTTGGTTGAGTCGGGTATAGATAGAATCTTTCAAATTGGTTTGTAGACAGTCAGAATAGAGGAGGGTTTCTTTACCTTTTTTTGTTTTCTCTATGACGGCCATACCGAGACGGTCATAGCCAGGATCTATACCAAGGATTTTCATTATTTTTTCAACATAATGCCACGTCGTTCGAGAGTTGTACTGCCCCAAGGAATCTCTGAAAGTACTTTCTCTATAAATTCAGGCGTAAAGTGTCTTCTGTCTAGCGTATCAAGGAGTGGACGACTTTTTTTAATAGCTTTAAATAGCAAATCTTGATTTTTGAATATCATACCCCCTTCAACTGAACTTTCTCCATCTATGAACGGTGTCGCGATGAGGGCTTTGAGTAGAAAGTCTTCATTTGCCAACAATTCTGGTGATAAAAATTTGATGTATGACTCCCTTATCTTTACGAGAGCAAGGCCAAAATCTATATTTGTATTGAGTTCAGGAAGCGTTGCTATGCCACGTATGTCCAAACCATACAGTTTTTTGAAAATAGCGAGACCATTCCCGCTGTAATTATTTGTAAACTCATTGATCAAACGAATGGCTGCCTCTGGATTTTTCTCGAGTATAGATATGAGACATTCTGGAGAACCTCCAGGGAGGAGCTCATATATCTCGAGAATACTACGGGGACTTTTGTTGATAACACCTTCAAATAAGTCTGCGTCAGCAATTAGTTCACTTTTCTTTTTTTCAGATAAGTATTTGAAACAGTAGAAATTATATGAGAGTGCGTCTTTGATAAATTCCTTATTTAGCAACAAACTATCATCAGCATCCTGTATGAGGGAAGGGTGCAGACCTATTACTCGTGTCATAAATTCAGGGTCTTTATTCAGACCACTTCTTCGAACTGCACCGGCTTGTTGTATAGTTGCAAGTTTTTTGATGCGCTCGAATTCTTCGTCCCGAAGTTCGTTCCAGGCTGTTTTTTCAGCTTCTGATGTTTGGTCGATTTTCCCTACAACAGCTTTGAAGGCATCTTCCATATATTTTGGGAATTATTCCGCATTCGTATATACGTTCTGTACCTCATCATTTTCTTCGAGTTCTTCTACGAGCTTGGTGAGTACTTCGATATCTGCGTCTTCGAGTGGCATGGTAGATGTTGCTTCCCAGATATTATTTTTCTTATGAAAAGCCCATGAAGCACTACCAGGGGAGGCGAGCTCAAAGCCATTCTTGCTCAAGATATGTTTCACTTCTTGCGCAGCTTTGTTTCTGTTGTCAGTAAGTGAGTCAATGAGAATAGCTACGCCACCAGGACCATAACTTTCATAGACGATAGATTCCATGTCCGCAGAGTTGTCAGTTGTAGCTTTCTTGACGGCACGATCGATAGTATCGTTAGGCATATTTTCTGCACGAGCCTTTTCGATAGCAGCAGCAAGACCTGGTGAAGAAAGAACACCTTTAGCTTTCTTTGCCTCCACGGTAATGAGGCGAACGAGTTTACCAAAATTTTTACTCTTCTGAGCATCATTCTTGGCTTTGATATGCTTTATTTTCGAATATTTGTTATGTCCTGACATAGTGGTAATGGTTATTGTATATACGAATTGTACTCAGATTGCAGATAAAGGCAATCTAGTCAGCTATACGAATTTGATAGGTTGTATTTATAGCAATTTCCCCGACCCCTTTACTCCGAAATGATTGTACGCTTTATCAGTTGCGATTCTTCCACGAGGTGTTCTTTCGAGAAGACCGAGCTGGATCAAATATGGTTCATATACTTCTTCAATAGTTGCTTGTTCTTCAGAGAGAGCAGCTGCGACCGTATTCAAGCCAACAGGACCACCACCAAACTTATTGATGATAACGTTGAGTATTTCACGATCAGCACTGGTAAGGCCAATCTTGTCGACACCGAGCATAGACAAAGCCTTCTCAACAACTTCCTTGGTGAGTGTGGTTTTGTTGATCTGAGCATAATCACGGCAACGTTTGAGATGATAGTTGGCAGTGCGAGGCGTGAATCGAGAACGAATAGCAATTTCTTTCACTGCATCAGGATGTATTTCTATGTCGAGAATTTTTGCGGACCTCTTGATGATCTCGGCAATCTCGTCATCAGAATAAAATTCGAGTTTGAATACTCCGCCAGAGAATCGGGAGCGAAGTGGTGCAGATATCATAGCTACACGAGTCGTTGCTGCGATCAGTGTGAATGCAGGAAGGTCGAGTTGGATTGTTCGTGCCGAAGGACCTTTGCCGATAATGATATCAAGCATGCCAGATTCCATAGCGGGGTAGAGAACCTCTTCAATAGCTTTGTTGAGACGATGAATTTCATCAATGAATAGAATGTCTCCTGCAGATAAGTTGGTGAGTATTGAAGCAAGGTCACCAATTTTCAAAATCGCAGGTCCAGAAGTTACTTTCATCTGTGTGCCAGTTTCTTTTGCGATAAGGTGAGCGAGTGTAGTTTTACCGAGTCCTGGTGGGCCATAGAAAAGGATGTGTTCAGGTGGATGATTGCGTTCTTTTGCGGCCGTAAGCAGGATGTGGAGGTTGTCTTTGATGTTCTTCTGTCCGATGTACTCAGCCCATTTTGCAGGACGAAGAGTTTGGTCCAAAAAGCCAACATCTTTCTCATCTATTGGGTTTTGTGGGGAAGTACTTGACATTTATATTAGTGTATGCTAAGGTGTTACAGAAGAAGCAGGATTCATGATCCAAGATTCAAGAATAGTCGCAATACCATATTGTGTCTATTCTTGAATCTTGAATCCTACATCATGTTTTTTAATGCGCTCATTTCGAACGTATGAACCTCTAAGCAATGGCCTTCCCAGGTTTGGGTGTAATGCTAAGGACATGTTGGTTGTTATGCTTGCATAACGTACTGAAATTATCCTCGGGATTCCACCTCGCTTGACGCATCACGCGACAAGATATTGCTTAGAGATTCCTATGTTTGAAGGTACATCGCCGACAAGGCGGTGTATTCGTATATGAGGTGATACTTCTGGATATATCCTACTCTTGTCGCACTATAAAAATCAATTGACAGTGGGGATAAAATGGTTGGTAAGATGACAAGGACAGACGAAATTCCTAACGGAGATCTTTGATTCCTGCTTGCTTGATACCTTCAGTCATACCACGTTGTGCCTGGACTAGTTCAGTGTTGAGTTGGCGGATACGTTCTTCGTTGGTACGTATTCTCATATTCATTTCCATAATTTCTTTTTGGTCTTTCATTCTTTTACTAACGTCAGTGTGCATTTTTTGTTGCATCTCAGCCATTTCTGCATCGATATTACTTATTTCGATCTTTTTTTGTGCAAGAAATGTGCGTTCAACCTCCAATTCGTGGAGTTCTTTTTGTATCTCTTGTTTACTTTTCTGAACTGCTTCTGTGAAATTTTTGTTGATTTGTTGCATATTGATAAATGTTAATCAGTAAGCGAAATAACACGTTCAAGTTCTTCGATCGACGTACGACCATCGAGCACTTTAAGGATACCATCTTGTTTCATTGTAAGTAACCCCTGTCCTTTTGCTGCTGCCCAGATTTCACGTTCACTCGGACTCATCTCAACTGCATCCTCAACTTTTTCATCAGTGAGTATTGCTTCATACACGCCGACACGGCCTTTATAACCAGTTCCGTTACACGCATCACAACCTACTGAAGTCCACATCTTTCCTCGTTCTGCAGGAATGAGAGACTTGTCTTCGATGGATTGGATAGTCATCTCAATTTCTTTTTGATTTTCTCCTTCGATAGGAATTTCTTTTTTGCATGCATTACACAGTGTGCGCACGAGACGTTGTGCCATCGCGACACGCAATGCAGATGTAATTATTTTCGGGTTGATACCGAGGTCGATCAAGCGGGGGAATGTACCAGCAGCGTCATTGGTGTGTAAGGTCGAGAATACCAAGTGGCCAGTAAGAGCCGAGTTAATGGCTATATCGGCAGTTTCATTGTCACGGATTTCACCGATCATGATAACGTCAGGGTCTTGTCGAACAGCAGCACGAAGACCTTCGGCAAAGCTATACCCCTTTTCATTCACCTGGGTTTGTACGATACCGGGGAGGTGGTATTCGATAGGATCTTCGAGAGTGATAATCTTGATTTGAGGATCACGTATTTTTTTCAAGAATGCGTAGAGTGTTGTCGTTTTTCCAGAGCCTGTTGGGCCGGTGGTGAGGAGCATACCGTCAGGGCGATTCATTTCTCTTTCGAGAATCGCAAGCAACTTCGGGTGAATACCCATATCCTCGAGTTTTACGTCGATTGATTTTGGATTGAGGAGACGCATAACGATGGATTCGTTGTATGCGCCGGGAAGGACGGATACGCGGACTTCGATATCTCCGATAGGCAGACGAATACTAAAACGTCCGTCTTGAGAATCTTTTTTGATGTTGAGTTTCATTCCTGCAAGCAGTTTGATGCGTGACAACATGAGTGCATATGTTTCTGGATCAAAACGAGTAACTTCCTGAAGTACGCCATCGAGACGGTACCGGAGTAGTATATACTTTTCTTCTGGTTCAAGGTGCACGTCGGAGGCATTGACGGCGAGAGCTCCTGCAAGAATTGTTTCAAGGATTCGTGATATACGATAACTTTTATTTGTTTTCAAAAGTTCTTCAATAGCCGTTACGATAGTAGGGAGGCTTTTGGCTTTATCTATGATTTCTGTAATTTCGTCACTTGATATTTCGAGAGACCCACCTTTACTCTCATATGCAAATGAAAGGTCTTTGTACATGAGCCATGCTTTTTCGAGGCCTTGTGTAGAAGTGATGTAGAGTTCTGGTTTGTATCCTTTTGCAACAATCTTATTGAGAACTTCTCCAACTTGAGGGTCTTGAGGATTACGCGCAGCAATTTTGATCAGTTTGTCAGACAGTGCGTACGCTGCCATCTTTGTCGTACGAGCTGTTGTCTCATCGATGAAACGAAGCGCATCGGTATTGATAGGAGTTCCAAGAAGGTTCACATACTCGATATTGTATTTTGCTGAGAGGATTTGTACGAGATCCTCTTCTTCTTTGTGCATAAGGTCGCCAAGTCTGCGATTTTGCTTATCTTCGTCAAAATGGATAGTCATATGAGTACTAGTATATCAGCCCTATGAGCTCTCGTGAACGTCGAAAACAGGGTATAACAGAGCCCTTTTATGGGTATTGACAATACACCTCAATATGGTATAATAGTATCAAATCTCAGAGGTGGCCCTCTTGAGATATGTATTTCAACAAAACGTCGGTTGTCGGTCTTTAAAAACTTATGAAAACAAACAAGATTGGCCTATTGGCCATGTCGGTAATGGTCGTCATGTTGGCGACCGGGTGTGCAGCTACTAAGAACAAGATCCATCAGGATGCCAATAGCTACAGCAATGAGAGTTGGCAATTCGGCACTCCCACGTTGGATACCCGCACCCCCAGCTTGCACTTCAAGAAACCGGTCATGATTCCGGTTCCTGCAGGCGCCAACAAACAGTCCAAGCAACAACTCTCCCAAGCCCAAGGTCAGCAACAACAGGTGCAGGGAGCGGTTGTGGTTCCGGACGTGTCGAGCATCTGCTCAACGTGCGACGTTCAAGTTGCATCGTCGGACTGGACGAGTTCCACTCCGAAGAACCTCCGGCAGCCAGCGGCGAATCAAGCCCTCGAACCCGAGCCTCAATACCTGATGGCCTGGGAAGAAGGGGCTTCGCAAGCCTCACCTGGAAACGTCATCGTCCATGATGGCATCTGGCGTGGGAACAGTTGGGTTGGCGGTGGGACTTGGTTCGGCAGCAGTCGTTCCTCCGGTTGGTTCGGAGGTTCACGTGGCCACAGTATTCACAACAGATCAGTTGTGAGCCGCGGGCACTACAGTAGTCGCCCCACAGTCAGCCGCACTCGTTGCGTGACACCTAGTCGCTCGGCGTGCACAACGCCGGCGCGCGGTGGTCATCCAACATCCGGCCACTCCGGTCGCCCAGGCCGTTGAAGTTCATTTGCAGTTCGCAGCCAGCCATCTTTCACGAGATGGCTGTCTTTTTTTATACGGTGCGCTATGATTCGAGCATGAAGATATTCATGTCACATTCTCTCGATGAAACACGCGACATCGCAAAACAATGGTTAATTGATATTTCAAATATATATACTGATCCTGACGAAGCACTGGTAGTCGGTCTCTCAGGTCATCTCGGTGCAGGTAAAACTGCTTTTGTAAAATGCATTGCGAGTGAGCTTGGAATTCAAGGTGAAATAACAAGTCCAACATTTGTACTCATGAAAATGTATGATGTCGGATCTTCTATTCAAGTCCCGTGGAAGAGATTGGTTCACATTGATGCATATAGACTCGAACGTAGGGAGGAGCTCGATGCCTTGAATTGGGAACAGCTCGTAACTGACAAGAATAACCTCATTCTTATAGAATGGCCAGAACAAGTGGGTTTAAAGGAATTTGAGAAGTCTGCACATATTAGTTTTGAAATAAAAGAGGGGACGCATACTATTGCGATTGTGTAGTACATGTTTACGTATTCCTAGACACACTGCCCGTTGAAACAATTCCCAGCGGGATATCGTTTCATTATGTAATTCTTCAGGCACTCATATTGGAACGTAACGGATGTTTCAACGGGCAGTGTGTCTAGGGATACGTTACTCCAATACTGGTGTACAATATACGTATGGCAAAGAAATCAGCTGAACATAATAAGAGACTCATATTGCTCGATGCACATGCTATTTTGCATCGTGCATATCATGCATTACCTGACTTCGCGACTGCAAAAGGGGAACCAACAGGTGCACTGTATGGACTTTCAACTATGGTGATCAAGGCAATTGAGGATTTGAAACCGGATTATCTTGTTGCATGTTATGACTTGAAAGGACCAACCTATCGTCATGAATTGTATAAAGAATATAAAGCAGGAAGAAAAGCTGTTGAAGATGATTTGATTGCTCAGATGAAACGATCGCGTGATATTTTCACTGTACTCAATATTCCTATTTATGATAAACAAGGATTTGAAGCTGACGATATGCTCGGTACCATCGTCGAACAAGTAAAAAAACAGAAACTATCAGTAGATATCATCATTGCTTCAGGAGATATGGATACGTTGCAACTCGTCGATGATAAACGTGTACAGGTATACACTCTGAAGAAGGGGATCAAAGACACCATCATGTACGACGAGGAAGGTGTGAAGAACCGTTTTGGTTTTGGCCCCGAACTCATTCCCGACTATAAAGGTCTTCGAGGTGATCCATCTGATAATATCGTCGGTGTAAAAGGTATTGGTGAAAAGACCGCAACAATTCTCATTACTACATTTGGGACAATCGAGAACATGTATGTTGAGCTTGAAGCTGGTCATGAACAGAAATTTAGTGATGCAGGAATCACTCCACGTATTATTCAGTTGCTCAAAGACAATAAAGAAGAAGCCGAATTCAGTAAGATGCTTGCAACCATTCGTCGTGATGCTCCGGTCGAATTTGTTGTGCCCGAGAAAACATTCAAAGAAGCCCTCGATACCAAAAAAGTCACTGAACTCTGGAATGAACTCGAATTCCGCACCCTTTCCCAGCGTCTCAAAAATGTTGTTGAGGGTAAAGCCAAGGGGACTAGTAATACGATAGCTTCTAGTAACGGCACAGTCGGCCGCGTAGGGGACGACGATCTCTCGACTTCGACCGAAGGGAGAACGAAGAGAGATGCGTCGTCACCGAGAGCGGACGGTGCAATTACATTAGAAACTGAAGGTCAGTCTGGTTTATTCCCAGTAATCCCCAAAGTAGAGCTCGAAACAACATCCCTCGCGCTCTGGTTGGTAAACTCCAACCTCACCAACCCAACCCTCGAAGACATACTTACATTTGCAAATGTTGAAGATTTTGCCAGTGCCAAGAAAATTATCTTTGATCAACTCGATGCAAAAGGCCTTCGAAAAGTGTACGAGAATATCGAATTACCACTTATTCCTATTGTTGAAAAAATGGAGAAGCGTGGTGTGAAGATAGATCGAAAGGTGTTGAATCATTTGGCGACCACATATCACGCAGAAGTAACATCGTTAGAAAAAAGAATTTATGAAATGGCTGGTATGGAATTTAATATTAGTTCCCCAAAACAGTTAGGTGAGGTTCTTTTTGATAAACTTGGCCTCGTTGGTAAAAATATGAAGAAGACTGGTAGTGGGGCACGATCAACTCGCGAATCCGAACTTGAAAAATTGAGAGATTTACACCCAATTGTGCCACTCATTTTCGAATATCGTGAATTATCAAAACTTCTCGGAACATATATAGACGCTATTCCACCACTGCTCGATGATCAGGATCGTTTGCATACACATTTCCTGCAAACAGGAACCACGACTGGTCGTATGGCTTCACAGAATCCAAATATTCAGAATATTCCGATTAAGTCGGAATTGGGCAAAGCGATTCGTACCGCATTCATTGCCGAGAAAGGATATGTATTGGCAAGCTTCGATTATTCGCAGGTTGAATTACGCATTGCTGCATTCATGTCTGGTGATCAAAAGCTGATTGATATTTTTAAGAACGGCGAAGATGTTCATACGTCAGTGGCAGCCTCCGTATTTAAGGTATCGATGAATGAAGTAACTTCAGAAATGCGTCGCCGTGCGAAGGTCATCAACTTTGGCATCATGTATGGGATGGGAGTACTCGCCCTCAAACAAAATCTCGGAACGAGTCGTGACGAGGCACAACAGTATTTGAATAATTATTTCGAGACATTTTCCGGCCTAGCAAATTATCTAGACAAAGTGAAAGCCGAAACTGCACAAAGAGGGTATACCGAAACATTTTTTGGTCGTCGTCGATATTTCGAAGGCATCAATTCTAAAATTCCATTTATTCGTGCAGCGGCTGAACGTATGGCTATCAATGCGCCAGTGCAGGGAACAGGTGCGGATATCATCAAACTTGCCATGATAAAGATCGATCAGTATATAGCTGAACATAAGTTGGCGGATATTATTTCACCACTTCTTCAAGTTCACGACGAGCTTATTTATGAGATCAAGAAAGAGGCGACTGAAAAGATCGTTTCTGAGGTTAAAAAGATTATGGAAACAGTTATAGATGCGAAAGATATTCACGGTATCGTGCTCAAAGCATCTGCTGATGTGGGTATGAATTGGGGAGAGTTGAAGTAAAGTAATCAGACAAGGGGAGACCTTGCCGACATTGACACTACTTTCTAGTTGTGGTACTTTTTGCCTTGAACATACGCAACAACGGAATCTACTGTCCTATGAAAAATCAATCGATACATGAAGGTGTGGGACCGTTTTTGGTCTTGGAATTGGGAGTTGAAATAATCCACCAGTGGACCAGTAACAACTCTGTCGACTTCGAATTTAAACCAAATCCCGAGAAGCAGATATTTGGGACGCACATGAAAACTGCGTTACAAAAATACTACTCACCCAGTAAAGGTAATCAATTTTCAGCACTGGATGAACATTCAGGTATGGGATCATTGACTGATGGAGTACATATCAGTCACTCAGTGGCCTTTTCGATTTACACAGACAGCATCAGATTAACCATTGAGGAAATATGAGCAATACATTGAGCAGGTTTCTTAACAAAAAACTTGGAGGCAAACTCATTCTGGATTCTCGTTGGACTCCAGATCGTAAATTCAAGATCGAGTGTGGACAGATTGTCCCTTCGGTTTCAACAATTGCGAAACTCGTGCGCGAATACTATGGAGCACAGTTTGTTGATGTCGTATTTGATGAATTCGACAATTTGATGAGTGAGTTTACTATACTTGGTCAGCGGTATTGGATCGTTATCACTCCAATCTATCAAGCTAATCCAGTTTGTATTTTGGTGAACGTCGCGCCTTTATAATCCTAGTTTGAGCCAAAGTGTCCAGAGAGCAGTCTCTGGCACTTTTTATATTTGAGCATATACTGTAGACATGTTATACGTCTTTCATGGTACCGATATGGCCCAGTCAGCTCACAAAGCTCATGCCTTGGTCAATTCACTGCGTACCAAGAAACCTGATGCATCTTTTGTCAGGATTGAGGCGAGTACCTGGAATTCATCGATAATTCAAGAACATGGGGGAGGAC
>Ga0194062_1001047_pt1 | contig 11663 bp, 13 predicted proteins | sample SepL2225m_MetaG_FD_155481 | JGI IMG/M metagenome (GOLD analysis project Ga0194062, IMG submission 155481) | Anoxic zone freshwater microbial communities from boreal shield lake in IISD Experimental Lakes Area, Ontario, Canada - Sep2016-L224-25m | ecosystem: Environmental > Aquatic > Freshwater >... | reverse complement strand
AAGTGTTCAGAGATAGACTAAGGTGTGGGTTCAAATTCGATGCAACTGCTGGGTCAGCAATACGCGCAATTCGACAGCTATGGCTATAGCGCAACTCTTTCTAGGGTGAACAAATGAGCAAGTCAAATTATGTTTTCTTGATGCTATTCATCTTATTACTGAGTGTTCTGGCCATGATGTCCAGTTTGGTCATTGAAAGGGAGCAAGGCCACAGCTTTAGGGAGTCACTAGTAGAAAGTATCGCATTGGGTGCTAGTTTTTATCTGTTAGTTAGCGCCGAAATAATTTTTTTTACTTATAGTTAAGTTTAACTGATCAATTTCACTGAACCTATAAACCTTAAATAAGTTTCCCACATGAAAACCATCGTTCGCCACGTCGCGACTTACGACAGGCATACATCAGATGCACAAATTACTGCTGAAATTTCAGCTTGTATAGGAGCCAATAACATCCATGCTGTCGTTAGTCGGTTTCATAGAATGGAACAACTGCGTGAGCGAGATTTTTTAATTACCCTGCATGGGATTGAAGATACACGAAGGGTTTTTAGCGACCTCTACCAAAACGACCCGCGATTTGTGCTTCTCGAAAAAAATAGAATTATCGTAAAGATATTTGACGATTCCAGAATTAATAAGATATTACCTCCTATAGCTCACAAGCTATCAAAAGCCATCCTATGGCTTGACTAAGTAAGCTACCAGCAATTCATGTCAGACGAAAATTCAACCAAGTCCCAGACATCAGTAGAACACTTACTTAGAGTGGTTCCATCAGTACACGAATCTACTAGTTGCATCAAAGTTCTCGAGTTATTTCACGAGAATAAAAAGCTCTTCGCGCTGCCTGTCATTAATGATAAAGAAAGACCGGTCGGAATTATCTTGCGGCAAGAGCTCACCGAGTTTTTTAGTAAACAGTATGTGAAAGAGCTTAAAGGGAAAAGTCCAATCTCTTCGTTAATGGACATAAGCCCTATCATCGTTGACCGGAATACCAGCATTGAGGATGTCTCTCGTATTATTTTGGATGCAGGTATAGAGCATATGGTAAGCGGCTTCATTATCACCAAAGATAAAAAATATGTTGGCATGGCTAACGGCTATGACTTGCTTCAAGAGATCACTCAGCTAAAACAGAAACACCTATTTGGCTTAGCTCACTTTGACCAATTGACTGGCCTACCCAATCGCACGCTCTTTTTGGATCGGCTCAATCAGGCAATATCAGCTTCGACTCGATCATCACGTCCCATCACTGTGCTTTTTATCGATCTTGATGGATTTAAGCCGGTTAACGACACCTATGGTCACAGCACCGGTGATCGATTACTCAAAGAAGTCGCTGAACGTTTGCTGTCATGTCTGCGAGATGGTGACACTGCTGCACGTATAGGCGGGGATGAATTCGTGGTAGTTTTACTAGAGTCAGACATTCAGCACGCGATGAATGTTGCTAATCGGATACTAGGCCACCTGAAAATTCCATACGAATTCGGCAAAAAAACAATTTCAAAGATTTCCGCAAGTATCGGCATTGCAGAATTCCCCAAACACGCTGACGACCTAGACTCACTGTTAAGCGCTGCCGATAGCGCTATGTACGTTGCTAAGAATAGCGGGAAAGATCGTTTCTCAATTTTTGCATCATCTTCCACTTAGCCAGTTTGCTCGCAAAGTATTCTTCCCACGCCACCTACTGGAGAGCGCCACAATTCAAAACTTCGATCTCTGCAGGAAGCACAATTGTCATCAGTTCTTAATATTTTTCTCCTACAGTCATGCGTTTCTATATTAGGAGAACAGCATGCTTGCTAACTCACGTATTTCCTTGCTACCCCTTGCTGTATTGGTTGCTAGCCTCTTTGGCGTGACACCACTCGTGGCCGCGCAGCCTACAGCAACCATTATCAAAGTAGATTTTACCGCCACTCCGGCGCCGACCACCGGCGATGATTTACTTAAGACCTATACAACCTCCGTGGCGAAGGTGACCTTCGCCGATGGTAAGACGCGCGGCTATCCGCTTAACTATGTATCTCTATTTAAGAACACTGACAAGATCGCTACCGTCAAGGGCAAAAAGTTCGCCGCAGGTCAGATCTTCGACAAAGACATGAATCCCGTCATAGAGCCAAAGGGAGATTTGGCAATCGCTGAAACGGCGGATGCCAACAGTCTGCTGAGTGTCGGCAACAAGCTGTATCTCGTTAATCACTGGGAGTACGACGATGTGCTTGCAGATGGTCAAGTGGCCAACAAGGCAAAAGACTGGTACAGCCGTATGCCAATGGGCATGAGCCTTTCTGGAGTTACTCAAGGCAAGGATGGAAAACTCAAAGTTAAATCGCAACAACCGATCAACTTCTCGTCGGTGAATGGCGCATGGATTATGTGCTTCGGTTCACAGACGCCGTGGAACACACACATCGGCGGCGAGGAAGATTACGACCTGCAATTCGTGCCAGGCGAGAAGGCATACAAGACCACGTCTGCTGCCCTTAAGGCCATGAGCGAGGTGTATTTCCGCAATACTAAGCAAGCCAATCCATACCATTACGGTTTTCACGTTGAAGTAGCCGTGAAAGCAGACGGAAGTCAGGAAATCACGAAGCACTATCAGATGGGCAGGGGCACTTGGGAAATGGCGATTTTCGCCAATGATGGCCGCACGGCTTTCTACGGAGACGACGGTACTTATTCTGGGCTCTTCATGTTTGTCGCACATGAGCGCAATCAGCCGAAGGCAGGCGGTACGCTCTATGCCGCCAAGTGGATGCAGACTTCGCTGGATGAAAGCGATGGAGGCACAGGCAACTTTAAATGGATCAAGCTAGGTTCGAGCCATTACAACGAGATCAAAGCTTTGATCGACAGTGGCATCAAGATCGAAGATATCTTCGAATTTTCGCTGGCTGAAAAGCCCAGCTTCGTACCAACGCGCGCTGGTTCGGCCGAAACGATCTGGTTGAAGCTTAAGCCTGGCATGGAGACGGCTGCGGCATTCCTCGAAACGCGTCGCTATGCCGCCTATCTGGGGGCTACCACCGAATTCACCAAGGGCGAGGGTGTGGCAATAAACCATGCCGACAAGAAACTCTACTACGCGATGAGCTATATACAAGGTTCGATGAAAGCAAAGGATGGCGGCCCAGCGGATGATATCCGCCTCAAAGAAAATAGTGCCGGTGCCACCTATACCTTTGATCTGGAAGGCAAGCAGCTAGATGCAGAAGGTCAGTTGATTGCATCTGATTTCGTTCCAGTGCGCGCCTATGTGGAACCTGCCCTGCTTGGCAAGCCGACCAAAGCCGATGAGCTTGGCAATACCGCTGATCCCGAGTTCGTCGCCAACACCGATAACGTGTTCTTCTCTGAGAAAATGCGCACGCTGTTCATCGGCGAAGATTCAGGCGCGCATCAAAACAACTATGTCTGGGCTTATAACGTTGATACGAAAAAGCTGACGCGCATCCTCAGCCTTGCTGCCGGCGCTGAATCGACCGGCCTACAGGTGGTCGAGAATCTCAACGGCCACGCCTACATCATGAGCAACAATCAGCACCAAGGCGACTTCATCAAATCAACACCTGTCGAACTAAAGGAGAAACTGGAGAAACGTGCGGGCGAGTTATTTGGCAAAAACCGTCACGGCACCAACAACTTCCGTCTTGAAGCGCATGTGGGTTATATCGGCGGCCTGCCGGCGTTCAAGTAGGGATTGTTCTGCTGGCTGTGATGCAGAAATGACTGCTTATTGGCACGAAGTGTGAATTCGACTTAGTGATATGACTGCCGCGAAGGAGTCATTCAATTCATTAAGCTATACTGATCACTCAAATAATTCAGCATGCGTTCCTGCGCGAACAAAGCTGATGATCTCGCTAGAACCGCTGCCATGCAGCTGATAAATGAGTAAAAAATCTCCCCCAATATGGCACTCTCGATGATCAGCCCATTCACCTTTTAGTGGGTGATCCAACCATTCCGCCCCTAATGGAGCATCATTGCCAATAAGTATCAGCATTGCCTCTTTGAGGCGCTTCATGTCGTATCGGCCAGATTCCGATAGCCGAGCCCAATCTTTGATGAACTTTTTTGTGTGATCAGATACGCGCGGTAATGTAGCTCGCTTACTATTTGCTGTTTTTTTCGAGGTCATCAAACAGTTCCTGGGCTGTTGCAAAGCGAGCTCGATGCGCACGTATGATTGCCCGGGACTCTTCCATGGCGGCACGCGTTTCTGCGTTAGGCACTTTGAGTTCAATTGGCATAGCTTGCTCAGCTACAACTCGCTTCAAAAACAATCGAACTGCATCTGAAACTGACAGCCCCATAGCATCAAGCGCTTCTGTTGCCTGAGCTTTTACTTCGTTATCAACACGAATATGAATCATTGTGGATGTAGTCATCATCAACCTCCCCGTTATTGGAACAGAGGCGATTGTATCTCATTTGAGACTTTTGCAAAACTCACTTTGCAGTGAAATCAAAGTGAAAAATCAACGTGATTGGTAATCTATCCAGCGTGATCAGTTAGCGACCATTAAAGGTGAGAATGGAATCAGTCAGCCAAATTTGCAGATGGAATTATTTGAGTTAAAGATACCGACAGGAATGTCGGTAGTTTTTTCCAAAAATAACGAGGTGGCTGTTGCTCTTTTTCGCCAGACGAGTAAAAACGTGCAAGCGCTCTTGGGGTGTTATGAAGACATTTTTGATATGCCCGCAAAGCCCATTAGTTACGGGTGCCTGAGCACATTTCTACATATGATATTTGGCGATATGGATAGTGATTTTTTGCTGACATATTTGACATTGGCAAATATATTAGATTTTTGAAAGCGCTGTAAGTGCTTGATTTTGGTGGAGATAAGCAGGATCGAACTGCTGACCTCTTGCATGCCATGCAAGCGCTCTCCCAGCTGAGCTATACCCCCCAAAAAGAGCGCGCATTATAATGATCGACCCAACCCTTGTAAAGCGGGTTAACGTAAATATTTACAAATGCTTTTTAATTCTCGCCATCACTTGTTCACGAGAAAACAAAGCGACTAAGGCGTCGACAGCAGGTGCTTGAGTTTGCCCAACCAACATGACTCGCAATGGCATCGCAAGTTTTGGCATTTTCAATCCATGTTTGCTGACAAGCTCTTTAATCAGAGCGCCTATTGAAACAACATCCCAAGCAATATTTTCAACTCTCTCAACAAACTCATTCAAAGCGGGAATTGCTTCAGCTGAGAGTTGCGCATCAAGCACAGCTTGATCCGGAATCATATTGATATAAAAAACTTCAGCAGCATTAGACAATTCATTAAGTGTAGAAACGCGTTCTTTATAAAGGGCCATCACAGCCTCTAAATTTGGCGTATCAACTATTTTTACTCCACGTTTTTCAAGACGGCTTCGCACCATTTCTGCCAATCGAGAATTGTCAGCCACTTTTAAATATTGATTGTTTAACCACTTTAATTTCTCGGTATTAAATTGTGCCGCAGAAGGGGTGATGTGATCGAGATCAAACCATTCACAAAACTGTGCAACTGAAAAAATTTCCTCGTCCCCATGCGACCAACCTAATCGAGCCAAATAATTAATCACAGCTTCTGGCAGGTAACCGTCTTCTTCATATTGCATCACACTGACCGCACCATGACGCTTAGAAAGCTTTTGGCCGTCATCACCCAAAATCATGGATAGATGAGCGTAGTTAGGAACAGTTGCATTCAGTGCTTTCAAGATGTTGATTTGGCGCGGGGTGTTATTGACATGATCATCACCACGAATCACCTGTGTAATCCCCATATCCCAATCATCCACTACCACACAAAAATTATAGGTAGGTGTGCCATCCGAACGCGCAATGATGAGATCATCAAGTTCTGCATTTTGGAACTCAATTCTCCCTTTAACTAAATCATCCCAAGCGACCGCCCCGTCACTTGGATTCTTAAAACGGACTACAGGTTTAATGTCTTGCGGAACCTCAGGCATGCTTTTTCCAACCTCAGGCCTCCATCGACCATCGTAACGTGGCTTTTCGCCATTAAGTCGTTGTTCTTCACGCAACGCATCTAGTTCGGCTGGAGATGTGTAGCAATAATAGGCATGCCCCGAGCTAATCATTTGAGCAATAACTTCTTTGTATCTCGTCATACGCTGCATTTGATAAAACGGGCCCTCGTCATAGCCAAGATTAAGCCATTGCATACCATCCAAAATCGCTTGCACAGCCTCAGGGGTAGAACGTTCCACATCGGTATCTTCGATGCGCAAAATGAATGTGCCTTTATGTTTGCGAGCATAGGCCCAAGAAAACAAAGCAGTTCGAGCGCCACCAATATGCAAATAGCCTGTTGGGCTTGGTGCAAAACGAGTACGGACTTTCATAAAATTTTATGCCAAAAAATAAAGTGCACATTTTACGCTAGCCCATAAAAAAATTTATATATAAGATGCCGTGTCAGATAATTTAAAAATTCCGGGAGTGAAGCATGAGAGCATGGGCTTTGATATTTATTCTGCTATTTCTTGCAGGTTGCAACACGTTAGAAGGCTTTGGCAAAGATCTGCGTAGGAGTGGTGAAATGATCGAAAACGCAGCGAAGTAATGAACACGATCAAATCGTATGGCATTCCTCGGGCTACTGTAAAATAGTGAAATTATCTAGGAGGCTCTATTGGAAAACCCGTACCATATTCTTGGCGTTTCTCCCAACGCTTCTAATGAAGAAATCAAAAAAGCCTACCGAGTTTTGGCGATGCGTCACCATCCCGATAGAAACTCACATTCGAATTCTATTAGCATGTTCAATTCTGTCAAAATCGCTTATGAGTTGCTTTCCGACCCCAAAAAAAGAACTGCATACAACCAGAGTATCAACAATCGCATCATTCTAGATCCAGAAGAAGAGGCAAATACTTTGTGGATCTCACTCTTTCGGCATTGTGGCATTGCCCTCTAAAACCAACGCAACACCAAAATAAATTTAGAAACTCATGAAAAAAATCCATCCAGAATTCGCATATCAGGCTCGTGAACTAAATATCCAAATCGAAGATACGCTTGGGGATCCGCCTAATCGCGTCAATTACGCAAAAGTAGTCAAATCGTTACGCGAAGAGTTTGCTAACGGCTTTGGAATAGATGATGTCAACTTATTCAGTGTTGCCTTGGTTGACAGCTTGAATTTCACTGACGCTGCAGGCCTACTCGCTGCCAGCGAAGATTATGACGAAGGTGATATCGCAAAAATCATGCGCATGATCTCTTGCAACGAAGACTTGGCTAACAAGGCTTTATCCAGCGTTGTGGATAACAATCCAGATTTGGCTCGCAGAGCGATCATTACAGTTTTCCTATTTAAGAACCAAAAACGTTGGACTGACGAAGACCACTCTCTTGACGCATTACAACGAGAAGAAGACTCAGAGAACGACGACGATGATGAAGATCAACTCACTCCTGGGCACGATATCGAACATTTATTCGACGCCACTGGAGAAGAGAATGAATGAAAATCAAAATCTTCCCGCAATTTGCAGGCAAGTCACCGACCTCGTATTAGCCGGCTCAACAGAACATGCTGAAGAGGCATTCAACGACGCGGTTGAAAAATTTGGCGATCTTGCTGTCATCGAAGTTTTAGAAACACTTGAACCACAGGTCGCCTCACTACATTTAGCCGCATTTGATGGCGGCAAACTTTCATTAGCCACCTTACTTATCCCCCCCAAAGCTTGGGCGGAAAGTTTGGCCTTTTTTGCAGCCCCGTGGAACGAAGAGCTGATCGAAGATGAGCCAGAAGTATTATCGGAGTCACTTTTTGCACATATTCATGGCGTGATTTTCGCGAGTGATGACGCTGAACGGCGCGCAGAATTAATTCATGAAGCATTAGCCACTGACTGGGGCACTACCGCTTTTGCAGTGATTTTTTCTACAGCCACTGCAGAAATAATTGAATTGGCAAATAGCATTCATGCGAGGGGAGCCCACATTAGCGGACAAACCAGCTCGGACCACGACATCATCCCTCTAGCTTTAGAAATTGCCCGCACTGATGCTGATGCATGGGATCGTGTGCTGTTTGAAATTTTCCCTGACTGGGTGCCTGGTGAAAACCAGTTACATGCCGCCCATGAAGAACACGATGAAGAGCAGGACACTGAAGAAACTGATGACCATGACTTAGCCTTCGGGAGAACGACTCAAGAATTGCTCCTAAGATTACGCCGGCAAGTACCAAGCAAAGCACGCAGCACCGTAGTAAAACAGAAACGCCCAAGTATTGGCGAAGATATTTTTTCCTAACAACTGCCAAATAAAAATGCAACTCGCCAATATCAGTTCGCGCACGCCACACTTAGTTCAAGCACTTGAAGCACTGGCACTACAGCCTAGCCATGAGCTTAACGCACAATCCCTGTTACAAGAGCTAAATGGCATCACAGTGTTAGTTGCAAGAAAATTTACCAATGAAAAAACAGCGGAAGGAATGCTTGATGCATATCAACTAACCATCGGTTGCATTTCACTTGGCATTAGTCTCGCTGAAATCCCAGATAATAACGAAGCCATGCTCAATTTTTTGCTAAGTCATGGCGCCGAATACGTATTTCAAATGGGATTCCGTCGAATAAAAACGTTAGCTGAGTTACCGCCATATACCTCGATTTGCGATCTCGATTTAGATCCATTTGAGCAACAACGTAATCTCAAACGAATTTTCGTTAAGTTCTGCCGTGCGAGTCCAAATGACACCTGGACTGGTGATTCACTTTATAAACAAGCGCTGACAGAGCGCCAAAACAACCGAGACATCATTGATTGCGCAAAATGGATCCGTCAAGCGCACTATGCCGGCGCTATCAATGAGATTGATCTCGATGCGCATGCAGTCATTACCATCGCACTCATTTTTGGAATGGCTGGCAAGGCACCTATCGTTGCACGCTTTAAACAAAAAGACGCCGAAAATCTTATTCAAGGCATACGAGAACACCAACTGGACGCAGAAAAAGGCTGGCTGGCGTGGCTCACTCAAATCCCAACGCAACATCACCCAATCCTTCTTGAGCGCATGGAACAACTCAGAAGTACAGTTTTGAAAAAAATATTAGCTAAATCGAGCGTTAAACAAATCGTCGCTGAAATTCAAAAACATGCTGGAATGGAAGAGGATATTGACTATCCATAAGAGCCGCCCCCTGCACCGAGTGGGCTGGCAATTAGAGGAAGTAATCAGGAATTTGGAGGTGCGACCCAGAGTCGAACTGGGCTAACCGGATTTGCAATCCGGGGCATAACCGCTTTGCTATCGCACCGCTTGAGAACAAAACTATTAAAAATTTAGGGAAAGCCAGAAAGCTTTCCCCAGAAATTTGGAGCGGGAAACGAGACTCGAACTCGCGACCTATACCTTGGCAAGGTATCGCTCTACCAACTGAGCTATTCCCGCAAAAAACGAAGTCCGCATTATAGGGATATTCGAATTCGTGTCAAGAAAATGTCAGCAAAAAAAATGCACATATAAATTTCGTCTCAATTCGACATCAAGTTAAGCACACCATCAAGACCGACAAAATTGAAAGCGTAATCCGCTTGCTGACGCACAACAGGTTTAGCGTGATAGGCGATGCTGACGCCGGCTTGCGCCATCATTTTTAAATCATTGGCACCGTCACCGATCGCAATGACATTCTCAGCGCGTAACTCCAACTCTTGGCGAATATGGTTTAGCCAATCCGCTTTAGCTTGCGCATCGACAATGTCACCGAGCACTTGGCCAGTCAATTTTCCATTTACTATTTCAAGCGTATTCGAGTGCGAAAAATCTAGGCCGAGTTGTTCTTTTAAACGCTCGGTAAAAAACACAAATCCGCCCGAAACCAAAAGAGTTTTTACGCCGTGCTTTTTTAATTCAGCAAGCATCGTTTCCGCGCCAAGATTTAGCCTCAAGCGTTCTTCATAAACCCGTTGTAAAGCGTGCTCATCTAGACCCGCCAGAAGGGCAACACGGCGCTTTAAACTTTCCGCAAAATCAATTTCACCACGCATCGCTGCTTCAGTAATAGCTGATACCTGAGGCTTTAATCCCTGCATATCGGCAATTTCGTCAATGCACTCGATGTTAATTAACGTCGAATCCATGTCCATTACCACCAAGCCAAAATCCGACAACTGTTTGCCCTGCTCGACAAAGCCAAAATCAACTTGATGCTCAAAGCAATAGTCAGCAATCTCGGTGTGGGTTTTTGCACCACGCAAACGATAAGCGTGATTAGCAATGTTTTCTATACGTTCAGCATTTGAGAGCTTGGCCAGATGATCAATCTGTGATGAAGGAACGTCATGAAGTGCTTGGAGGATTAGATTCATTATAATGTGGCGAAAATTGATAAATCGAGATTAACTAGCTGTTCATAACCCGTGAGCCCGTATTTTAGCCGAATCCGCCATTAGTCGTAGTGCCGAGGCATAGGCACTACGGTACAATCTGACAAGCAAAAATTTGTCGCATTGAGTAGCACTTACCCCAGTTTCAATATCTGCACCATGCCTCTTAGTAAACTAAATCCTGCACAACGCGAAGCGATCACCTATTTGGATGGTCCATTGCTGGTACTTGCAGGTGCTGGTAGCGGAAAAACCCGCGTCATCGTACATAAACTTGCCTACCTGGTTGAGCAATGCGGCTACTCGGCACGCAACATCGCCGCCATTACTTTTACCAACAAAGCCGCTAATGAAATGCGTGAACGTGTTGGCAAACTATTGAGCGGCGGAGATGCAAAAGGCATGACGATTAGCACTTTTCACGCACTTGGTATGCAAATTCTGCGTGAAGAGGCTGCGCTGATTGGCTATAAAAAACAGTTTTCCATTTTTGATTCCGCCGACACCGCCAAAATTATCAGCGAATTATTAGGCTCACCGGACAAGCAAGACATTCGCCAAGCACAAAGCATGATGTCGAATTGGAAAGCCAGCTTTATCTCACCTGAGCACGCACATAGCTTAGTCGATAGCGAAGCCGAGCAGCGTATCGCCCTCCTCTATTCACGTTACCAAGAAACGCTTCGCGCTTATCAGGCGGTCGATTTTGACGACTTGATTCGCTTGCCAGTAGATCTCTTTAAATCTCATCCTGAAGCATTGCTACGCTGGCAACAACGGCTACGCTACTTGCTGGTGGATGAATATCAAGATACCAACGACTGCCAGTACCAGATGATGACGCTGTTAGCAGGTCATCGTGCGGCACTCACTGCGGTGGGAGATGACGATCAGGCCATTTACGCTTGGCGTGGTGCGAACACAGCAAATCTACAAAACCTACAAAAAGATCATCCCAATTTGCGCGTAATCAAGCTCGAACAAAATTACCGCTCTTCGCAGCGTATTTTGCAAAGTGCAAATCACGTTATAAAAAACAACACCAAATTATTTGAAAAGAAACTGTGGAGCGAGCACGGCCTAGGCGATCAAGTACGCATTTTCGCGGCACGAGATGATGACAATGAAGCGGAATCAGTCGTGCTACGTTTATTGGCCCACAAATTTGAACATCGCACGCGCTTTGCCGATTACGCTATTTTGTATCGCAGCAATCACCTATCGCGAGTATTTGAAGAGCATTTACGGGGGCAAAAATG
>Ga0194062_1001046_pt1 | contig 11667 bp, 10 predicted proteins | sample SepL2225m_MetaG_FD_155481 | JGI IMG/M metagenome (GOLD analysis project Ga0194062, IMG submission 155481) | Anoxic zone freshwater microbial communities from boreal shield lake in IISD Experimental Lakes Area, Ontario, Canada - Sep2016-L224-25m | ecosystem: Environmental > Aquatic > Freshwater >... | reverse complement strand
ACCCAAGTTGTCGGATGCATAAAAATTGCACTATCCAATCCCACGACATCATCGCGAAATTGCACCATTGTTTTCCACCAAGCATCACGAATATTATTTTTTAAAAGTGTTCCGTAATGACCATAGTCATAAATGGCTTGCATACCACCATAAATTTCTGATGATGGATAAACAAATCCCCGCCTTTTGCAAAGTGATGTAATTTTCTCCAATATTATTTCTTTTTTTTCTTCCATAATTTTTTATTAATAAATTAAAAATAGCTTAACGATTTTCTATTTTTTTGTCAATTATTTTTTCCCGCCAGTTGACCACAAGCACCCGTAACTTCTTGCCCCAAACTTTTTCTAATCGTAACACTCATTCCGCCTTTTTCTAGATAATTTTTAAACAAATGCATTTTATTACCCGAAGATGGCATAAATTCTTTTCCTGTTTCATTATAGGCAATTAAATTGATATGCAAAAGTTGGCGATTGCCAATTGACTTTAAATAAGTTGAAAGTGCATAAGCATCTTCTTCATTATCGTTAATGCCGGAAAGCATTACATATTCCACAAAAACTTGTCTTCTCGTTTTAGTAAAATAATCCTGCAAGGCTTTCTTTAATTCTTCTAGATTATATTTTTTATTGATCGGCATAAACTGATTTCTCTTTTCATCCGTCGCAAAATGCAAAGAAATTGCCAAATTAATTTGAGGAAATTCTTCTGCTAAAAAATTAATTCCCGCCGGAATTCCTGCTGTCGAGATTGAAATACTTCGTGAGCCAAAAGCAAATAAATTTTTATCCACCAAATCATGCAAACTTTTTTTTACTTCATCCCAATTCAAAAATGGCTCCCCCATTCCCATATAAACAATATTTGTTAATTTATTTTCTTTCAAGTGTTGTCTCCAAAATAAAACTTGATCGCTAATTTCTTCGGCGGTTAAATTTCGCTGAAAGCCATTTTTTCCTGTTGCACAAAAGCTGCAATTCAAAGAACAGCCGACTTGAGAAGAAATACAAACAGACCATTTTCCGGGCATCGGCGAAAGTAAAACAGTTTCTATCTCATTTCCATCAGTCAATACTAAAAGTGCTTTCAGAGAAAGACCATCGCTAGAAATTAAAACTTTTTTTACATCAAAAGATAAAATCTTAATTTTATTTTCCAATAGTTCACGCAAATTCTTCGGGATAGTTGAAATTTCAGAAAAACTAGCTATGCCATCTTGATAAATCGCTTTTTGAATTTGACTTAGGCGAAATTTCGGTTCACCATTTTCAATGAGTATTTTTTTTAAATTTTCGATTTGCATAAAAAAATTGATTTTACTTTATTTATTCTGTCAAAACTTTTGCAATCAAATCTGCACAATTATTCCAACTAAATCTTTTTATATTTTCATGGCCTTTATTAATTATGTCTTTAATTATTTTTTTATCTTGTGTTAATGTGATAATCGCGTCAGCAATAAGTTTTGGTTCAGACGGATCAACCAGAAAAGCACTTCCTCCGGAAACTTCAGGAAGAGCAGAGGTATTTGAAGTAATCACTGGCACGCCTTGACTTTGCGCTTCAAGAACTGGCAGACCAAAGCCTTCATAGAATGTGGGAAATAGAAAAACTTCTGCATTTTTATATAAACACCATTTTTTTGCATCAGCGATAAATCCCACCAAAATAATATCTTTTTTATATTCTGATTTTTCAATTCGCTTTTTAATTTCTTTTTCTCCATAACCAAACTTGCCACCCAAAACTAATTTATGTTTGGAATTAGTTTTTTGTTTAAATAAATCAAAAGCTTCCACGATTCCCAGAATATTTTTTCGTTTTTCTAGTCGTCCGACAAATAATAGATACGGCTTTAAATTTATAACTTCATTCGCTTCATCCAAATTCAAGTCTAATTCTTTAGTTTTATTATCATAGCCCTCATAGACTAAATTAATTTTTTCTTCCGAAACTTCATAAAAATTCATTAAATCCATTTTGGTATTTCGAGAAACACTGATAATTTTGCTTGCCCAGCGACAAGAACTTTTGATAGATAAACGCATATAGAATCGCTCAAAAGCCGAATAGGCTTCTGGCATAATTTCATACTCTAAGCCATGCACCGTTACGATAGTTTTCTTAGGATGGAAAAGTGGCACGGTATGTGCTGGAATAAACAATACATCCACGGGATACAAAAAAAGTTCCAACGATAATCCAAGCTGTGTCCAGAGACGAGGAAAATAAATTCTTTTTATACGCCAATTTTTTGGCAGAGAAAAATCCACTTTTTGCGTTCCGCGTAGATATAAAATTACACGATGATCTTTTAGTCGAGTGCGAAGTCGCCTGATTACCTGATAAGAATATTCTTCGATACCAGTTCGTTGTTTTAAAAAAGCCCTTGAGCCATCAATACCGATTTTCATTAGTTTATAATTTTATAATTTATTTAGATAACATCATTGTCCGCTTATAGAGTTCAAGATTTTCTAGCGCGATGCCAATACCTTTGATTACACAATATAGTGCATCATCTGCCACATAGCATGGCACACCGATTGTTTTTGTTATTAATTGATCGAGATTGCGCAGAAGCGCTCCACCGCCAGAAAGCACCATGCCTTTATCCATAATATCTGCCGCGAGTTCTGGTGGAGTTTCTTGTAGAACTTTCTTAATCGCATTAATCACTTCGCGCAACTCATCCTGAATGGCTTCTGTCACTTCATTTGATGAAATTCGTACAGTTCTTGGAAGTCCTCCGGTCAAATCTCGTCCTCGCACATCCATATAATCTTCTTTTACTTGCGGAAGTGCTGAGCCAATTTTTATTTTTACATCTTCTGCTGTGCGATCTCCAATCGACAAGCTATATTTTCGTTTAATGTAATCTGCGATTGCTTGATCAATTTTATTTCCTCCCACTCGTGCACTATGCGCTGAAACAATTCCACCCAAAGAAACTACTGCTACTTCTGATGTTCCACCACCAATATCAATAATCATATTGCCCGCGGCATTATTGATGGGAATTCCGGCACCAATTGCTGCTAAGATTGGCTCTTTTACGACATAAGCCATTTTTGCACCAGCCCTAATCGTGGCATCAATGACAGCTCTTCTTTCAGTTGAAGTTACACCGGCAGGAATAGACACCATCACTTCTGGACGAATCAAGCGAAATCTGCCACTAACTTTATTAATAAAATATTTAAGCATTGCTTCGGTAATTTTATAATCGGCAATCACACCATCTCGCATTGGACGACTTGCCATGATTGTATCTGGTGTTCTTCCAAGCATTTCCTTGGCTTCATTACCAATTGCCAAAACCTTATTTTCCAAAAGCGAAATCGCCACTACTGATGGTTCGTTGGAAACAATGCCTTTCCCTGGAACAAAAACTAAAACATTGGCAGTGCCAAGATCAATTCCGATTTTTCGTACAAGCATGAAATTATCCTAAAAAAATTATATTCTTTTTATATTCGCACCCAATTTTTGCAACCGTTCTTCAATTTTTTCATAACCTCTATCAACTTGATAAATTTCTTTGATGGTTGTTTTCCCCTCAGCAATCAGTGCCGCAATAATCAGTGTTGCGCCAGCACGCAAATCAAAACTAGTAATTATTTTACCTTTTAATTTTGCTGGGCCACTAATCAGCACTCTGTGTGGATCCAAAATTTTTGCCTTGGCTCCCATTTTTTTCAACTCGCTGATATAATTAAAGCGGCTTTCATATAGCGAGTCATGAATTAGCGTTTCTCCTTCAGCTTGTGTCGCAAGCACACCGAAAGGCGCTTGCACATCTGATGGAACACCAGGATAAGTTCTCGTATCAATCTTAAAAACAGCTTTTATTTTTTTAGCTGGAATAACTTCGATACTATTTTTTTCAATTTTAAAATCTGCTCCAAATTCACGCAATTTTTCTAGAACTAAAGCTAAATGTTCCTCTTTGGCGTTTTTAATTTTAATTGCGCTTCCAGTTGTTACAGCGAGAATAAGAAAAGTAGCCGCTTCATTAGCATCGGGAATAATAGTATGCGTTGCTTTGTGCATTTTTTTTGTACCAATAATTTCCAGGCTATGCGTTCCCAGTCCCTTTATTTTTGCACCAAGGGAAATCAAAAACTTTCCTAAATCTTCCACATGCGGTTCGCAAGCACAAGCTTTAATGGTTGTTTTTCCTTCAAGTGAAGACGCCAATATCATCGCATTCTCCGTAGCCGTTACAGACATTTCTCCCAAAGTAATCCTAGCTGATTTTCTTTTTTGCGCATTAATAACATAGCCACATTCGTTTTGCAAAATATCCACACCCATCTTACGCAATGCTTCAAAATGTGTGCCAAGTGGACGTGCACCAATCACACAACCACCGGGTCGATAAAATTTAAATTTATCAAAACGCGCACTCAAAGCACCCAAAAGTAAAATCGAGGAACGCAACTTTTTTACAGTTTCGGTGTCTATTTTTGCTGGATCAATTTTTTCATTTTTAATACTAATTTTTCTTTTTCCCAACCATTTGATTTCCGCACCCATGCTAGTCAATATTTCCAACATGCGATAAACATCCTCAATGAGCGGAATATTGGAAATAATACATTCCTCTTTTGTCAATAATGTCGCCGCTAAAATTGGGGTTGTCGCATTTTTGGATCCACGCACCTCAATTTCTCCTTGCAATTTTTTTCCACCAACAATTTCAAATGTTTCCATAATTTTAAGTTTAAAAAAGGCCACTTATAAAGTATATTCTATGTGGTATTAAAAATCAAACATTGTGCCATAACTAATTTCTAAAAATATTTAAATTATTTTCGTCCAAATCCCATTTAAAAGGATTATTCACAATATAATTACGAATATTATAGAGGGATTTTTCATTACAAATAATGTGATCGTGAAATGATTTTTGCCATCCAAAATAGGACAATTTTTTATGGATTATTTTGGTAATGGCAGATTTGAACGATCCAATTATAATAGGTATTTTTTGATATTGTCGATTTTGTTGGGATTGGGATTGGGATTGTAGGGAACAGGCATGCCTGTTCCCTACGGGTTTCCCTGCGGGTTTCCCTGCGGGGTTATCGGTAGAATTATTATGGGCGTCATCATTTTTAATTACCAAAATACCATGAACATGATTTGGCATAATAATAAATTCATCTAATACGCAATATGGAAAATGATTAGGAATTTCTAGCCAACAATTTTTTGCTATCTCTCCATATTCATTTAAATTCATTTTTTCATGTTCAATGTTTCCAAAAAATTCTTCTCTATTCTTTGTGCAAATCGTTACAAAATAAAATCCATTCTCAGAATAATTATAATTTTTTAATCTGGTTGGTTTACGGTTTTTTATTTGGGGCATAATTATTTGGAAAAAATTTATTGTGCCCTCAGTAGGAATCGAACCTACATCTTATCCTTAGGACGGATCTGCTCTATCCATTGAGCTATGAAGGCCTATTGTAATATTTTAATTTTGTGGACATGAGGAGACTCGAACTCCTTACCTCTTCCATGCCATGGAAGCGCTCTACCAGATGAGCTACACGCCCGATACTATCAATCACTTTTCTATCATATCAGCTGTGAATAGTTAGTCAATTTTTTAATTTATCAAATTTTTCCTCGACAGCTTATTTTCTCTGTGCTAGTATATCTATGTTAATAAAAACTTAATCAAAAAAAATTTATGAATATCCAGTATTATGGTCATTCTTGTTTTAAGATTTGCTTAAAGCCGGCTGGTCGAGGTCAGAACGAAGTAGTTTTTTTTATGGATCCTTTTGACAAATCCATCGGTCTTCGTCCACCACAAGGACAAGCGGATTTTGTTTTGGTTTCACATGGTCATCCTGATCATAATAATATTGAAGCACTGAAAGGCGAACCACGCGTCATTGATTTACCGGGAGAATATTCAGTTAAAGGTGTAAATGTCATTGGCATTTCTTCTTTTCATGACAGTGTGCAAGGAAAAGAAAAAGGGGCTAATACAATTTTCTTGGTTGATAGCGAAGATATCAAGATTTGTCATTTGGGCGATCTTGGATCTGACTTAGATGAAAAACAACTAGAAAAAATTGGCACAGTCAATATTCTGATGGTGCCAATCGGTGGAAAATATACACTGGATTATAAAAAAGCGATTGAAACAATCAAAAAAATTGAACCAAACATTATTATTCCGATTCATTTTAAAATGGCTGGCTCGACTGTTGATATCGAAGACGAAAATCAATTCTGTCTTGAAATGGGTTATTGCAAAAAAGAAAGACCCGCTAAGCTAAATTTGAAAAGCAAAGATTTGGAAGGAAAGAATATGGAAATTATGATTATGGGTATTGAATAGTTTTTAAAAAAATAATGAGCATCCAAAGAAAATTAGAAGAAATTCGCAAGAAACCAGAGCATATCAAAAAACGCTACACCTATATTGCCGTTGCCATTTCCATGTTTTTTATTATACTACTTTGGTTTTTTTCCATTGCTGATACACTTAAAAAAACTGAATTTACCAAAAAACAAAATGTTTTTGAGGATTTGCAAGTTGAAAAAAAATCACTCAAAGATGCCACTGATGATATGAAAAACTCACTGACAGATCTAAATAAAAATCTAAAACAAGCTCCAACTGAAACTAATCAACCCTTAGAATAAAAAATAATATTATGGAAATGAAAATTGAATTGGAAAACATCCAACCGCGTGAAATAACTGAAGAAATTCAACAATCCTATTTGGATTATGCCATGAGTGTCATTGTTTCTCGTGCTCTGCCTGATGTGCGTGATGGCATGAAGCCAGTGCATCGTCGCATTCTTTATTCTATGTGGAACACTGGCCTTCGTGCTAATGCAAAATTTAGAAAATCTGCGACAGTGGTGGGAGAAGTTTTGGGAAAATATCATCCACATGGTGATGTGGCAGTTTATGATTCAATGGTGCGTATGGCCCAAGATTTTTCTTTGCGTTATCCCCTCGTCAAAGGTCAAGGAAATTTTGGTTCGATGGATGGAGACTCGGCAGCGGCTTATCGTTACACCGAAGCAAAACTTTCACCAATTGCCGAAGAGATGCTTACTGATATTGAAAAAAATACAGTTAATTTTGTACCAAATTTTGATGGTCAACATGAAGAGCCGACTGTTTTGCCCGCTAATTTACCCCAACTACTCTTAAATGGTTCCATGGGAATTGCCGTTGGAATGGCGACTAACATTCCTCCTCAAAATATTACTGAATTAATTGAAGGGATTGATCATTTAATCGATAATCCCAATGCCACAGTAGAAGATCTTTGTGAATTTGTTAAAGGTCCCGATTTTCCAACTGGTGGCATAATTTATAATAAAAAAGATATTATTGAAGCTTATAGAACTGGTCGTGGAAAAATTCTCACCAGAGCAAAAGCGGAAATCAATGAAACTAAAACTGGTGCATTTCAAATTATTGTAACAGAAATGACCTATGCCACAAACAAATCAACCATGATTGAAAGAATGGCCGATCTTGTGAAGGAAGGAAAAATTATGGGCATTCGTGATATTCGCGATGAATCCGACAAAGATGGTGTTCGACTTGTGATTGAATTAAAAAAAGATGCTTATCCTCAAAAAGTGCTCAATAAGCTTTATGATTTAACTGATTTGCAAAAAAATTTCAATGTTAATATGCTCGCCCTTGTTAATGGCATTGAACCAACTGTCCTAAATTTAAAATCAATTTTTGAATATTATATTATTCACAGAAAAGAAGTAATCACTCGTCGCACAAAATATGATTTGGAAAAAGCCCGTGATCGTGCCCATATTTTGGAAGGTCTAAAAAAAGCACTTGATCATATTGATGCCGTCATTGAAACAATCAAAAAATCCAAAACAAAAGAAGAAGCCCATGTCAATTTGATGAAAAAATTCTTGCTTTCTGACAGACAGACTACGGCCATTCTGGAAATGCGATTGCAAACACTTGCCGGATTGGAACAAAAAAAGATTGAAGATGAATTGGCTGAAAAATTACGCATCATCGCTGAACTTGAAGCAATCCTAAAAAGTGAAAAGAAAATTCTCGGCATTGTCAAAAGCGAACTTAATCGTGTGAAGGAAAAATATGGCGACGAAAGAAAAACAAAAATAATTAAATCTGGCGTATCAGAATTTAAGCAAGAAGATTTAGTCCCCAACGAAGAAGCAATCATAACGATTTCCAAGGAAGGTTATATTAAAAGAATGAACCCTGCTGTTTATAAAGTGCAAAAACGAGGTGGCAAGGGCGTGATTGGTGCCACAACCAGAGAGGGTGACGAAGTTGAAAAACTACTTGGTGTTATGACACATGATAATTTATTATTTTTCACTAACAGTGGAAAAGTTTTTCAAACTAAGTCTTATGAAATTCCAGAATCATCCAGAATTTCCAAAGGACAATCGATTGTTAATTTCTTGCAACTTTCTGGTGAAGAAAAAGTAACAGCTATTATTGCTTTCAACAAAGATGATAATTATAAATATCTTTTTATGGCCACCGAGATGGGCACTGTCAAAAAAACTACACTGGAAGAATTTGAAAATGTCCGTCGTTCAGGTCTTATTGCTATAAAATTAGACAAGGGTGATGCGCTTCGTTGGGTTAATGCCACAACTGGCACAGATGAAATTGTCATCACAACTTCACATGGTCAAGCAATTCATTACAAGGAAAGTGATGTTCGCTCTATGGGTCGTGCGGCCACGGGAGTGCGTGGAATTAAATTAAAAAAAGATGATCTTGTTGTTGGTATGGATGTTTTCTTCAAAGGTCAAAAGGGCAATCAACTTTTAGTCATCACTGAAAATGGTTATGGTAAAAGATCCGATATTAAATATTACAAAATTCAAAAACGCGGTGGCTCAGGAATTAAAACAGCAGCGACGACTGCCAAAACAGGAAAGTTAATTGGTGCTAGTATTATCAATGTGGATAATCTTGATGCAGATTTAATTCTTACTTCCGATAAAGGTCAAATTATTCGTATTCCTCTTGTTAGTGTTTCTATTCTTGGTCGTGCCACACAAGGCGTTCGCGTTATGCGACCACAAACTGGCGATAAGGTTAGTGCGATGACGGTTTTGTAAAAAAATAAATAGAGATAAGGATCGACATAAACATAATTTGCACGAAAAGAAAAATCTACTATCATGCCAAATTATGTTCACGGGTTCTTGATGATTGAAAATATAACCCCGTAATCGTAGGGAACAGGCATGCCTGTTCCCTACAATCCCAATCCCAATCCCAATCCCAACAAAATCGACAATATCAAAAAATACCTAATAAATTAACAAAAAAAATATGCCCAGACCAATTACAACATTGTTTATGCTCACTTCGGTTGATGGTAAAATTTCAACAGTCAGTAATGACAAATTAGATGTTGATAAAGATTTTCCAAGAATAAAAGGCCTCAAGGAAGGCTTGAAACAATATTATGAAATTGAACAAGCGACTGATTCACATTCATTGAATTCGGGCAGAGTGTTAGCAAAAGTTGGAGCAAATAAACCACAAAAGAATATTGTAAAACTACCAGTTAGTTTTTTGATAATTGATAATAAGCCCCACTTGAATTGCACTGGCGTAGATAATTTTCTTAAAAAAAGCAAAAAGCTCTACATCATCACAACAAATAAAGTGCATCCTGCTTTTCAAAGAAAGACTGCTAATAATTTGGAAATCATCTACTACAAAAACAAAATTGATTTTATTGATTTATTCAGAAAATTAAAACAAGAATATGGAATTAGTCGATTAACTATTCAAACGGGAGAAACACTCAACGCAATTTTTTTGAGGAATAAATTGATTGATAAAATTTCACTTGTAATTGCTCCAGCTTTAATTGGTGGAGAAAATACGCCATCATTGATAGCTGGAAAGTCACTATCTTCTCTCAAGGAGCTTGCCCTGATAAAAGCGTTGAAATTAACCGAGGTAAAAAAATTAAATGATTCTTATTTAAATTTAAAATACGATGTCATCAATGACACCGAAATCGATTGATTTTTAAATACACAAACTAAACATTTCCCTTTTTTTAAAAATAGTGTATACTAAAAATTCGAGTATTATCAATTAATTTTTACGCACTATGTCCACCAATGAAGTTGCTATCAGATTTAATGAAGTTTCTTTTGAATATTCCCGTGATAAAATCATTCTTGATGATGCTTCTTTTTCTTTGCGTCAAGGAGCAAAAGTAACTTTAATGGGACAAAATGGTGCTGGTAAAAGCACGCTATTGGAAATGATCACAGGAGCATTAAAACCAAAATCAGGCACAATTCATGTCGCAAAAAATCTCACTATCGCCTATGCCAAGCAAGTTATTCCTCGTGACGAATTAGATCTTACGGTGAATGATTTTTTTGCTAAACGCTTTACGGAAAAAATTTATAATCTGACTCCGCGTATTGATAAAGTTTTAAATGTGGTTAATTTAAAAGCACCGCATGATCGAATTATCAAATCTTTTTCTGGCGGACAACAAGCTCGCTTGCTTCTTGCTTCAGCAATTATTTCTGATCCGGATTTATTAATTCTTGATGAACCAACTAACAACCTTGATCCGGCTGGCATTGAGCATTTAACTCAATTTTTAATCAACTCCACAAAAACTTGCTTAGTCATTTCGCATGATGCTGATTTTTTAAATTCTTTTACTGATGGCGTTCTCTATTTAGATATTTTTAATCACAAAACCCAACAATATCTCGGCGACTACTATTCTGTTGTGGAAGAAATTGCCGCGCAAATTGAAAAAGAAAAACGCAAAAATGCTCAATATGAAAAAGAAATTATTGCTAATAAAGAAAAGGCTAATTTTTTTGCAAACAAGGGTGGAAAAATGCGACTTGTCGCCAGAAGAATGCGTGACAAGGCAGCGGAAATGGAAGAAGCCAAAGTAGATATTCGAAGAGAAGACAAAGCCATTCGTCCATTCGAAATACCTTGCCAAGCAGAATTGGGCGGAGAAGTTTTACATATCGATTCTGTTACGATTGTTAAAAATTATGAACCAACGGAAAAAACCGTCAATGTTTCATTGCGTAAAAATCAGCATCTACTTCTTTCCGGACCAAATGGTATTGGCAAAAGCACCCTACTCGAATCAATTGCCAAAGGAGAAACACTTAGTGCAAAAATTCTAACTGATGTTCGTGTCGGTTATTATCGCCAAGATTTTTCTACTCTTAATTTTGAAGATACGGTTTATGATTCCCTACTTTCGGTCATGAAACTAAAAGACGAAGAAAAAATGCGTTCAGTTGCCTCAGGTTTTTTACTCACAAAAGAATGTGTCTATGCTAAAATCGGCAGTCTTTCTGAAGGTCAAAAAGGTCTCGTGGCTTTCGCCCAACTCGTTTTGCTTGAGCCGGGACTTTTAATTCTTGACGAGCCAACTAATCACATCAATTTTCGCCATTTACCTATTATTGCTAAAGCCTTAGATGAATACACTGGTGCAATGGTGCTCGTTAGTCATGTGCCAGATTTTGTCGCCCAAATTAGAATCGATGAAGTACTTGATCTTGAAAGATAATTTATTTTATTTTAGTTTTAGTTTAATTTTTTATTTATGGTCTTTTTGCAAATTACTTTTTTTCTCACACT
>Ga0194062_1001042_pt1 | contig 11685 bp, 13 predicted proteins | sample SepL2225m_MetaG_FD_155481 | JGI IMG/M metagenome (GOLD analysis project Ga0194062, IMG submission 155481) | Anoxic zone freshwater microbial communities from boreal shield lake in IISD Experimental Lakes Area, Ontario, Canada - Sep2016-L224-25m | ecosystem: Environmental > Aquatic > Freshwater >... | reverse complement strand
TCAAGATAGGCTCGTCTCTCTCGCTTTTCCATGTCAGATTACCCGTGTTCATTTCGGTAACCTTTAACTTGAGGCAACGTATCCTGTTTAGACTACCCTTCGGTAACTTTTATCTTGAGGCAACTCGTAACCCGAATGGGGTATATACGATAATTCCAAAGCACTATGAAATCAGGGTTGTTTAAGAAACCACCACATATTGCAAAAAGATTGGGAGTGCGCGATGACTATTCAAGAGCGCGCTGAGGTAGATCTCAGCCGTCGTAATGCGATGAAAAAAGCAGGTAACTTGGGGCTCTTAGGGCTATTGGCCTCAATTGGATTGACGCCCAATTTGGCTGAAGCTGGGCTTTCTGCGGCCGCCTTTGATGCGAAGTCACTTGATGCGGCCCTTGATGCGTTGGGTGGATTGATCGCTACTGAAAATGCAGCGATACAAATCACCGCACCAGAGATCGCTGAGAATGGCACCGTAGTTCCGGTGACCGTGGATTGCTCTCTGGCGCAGGTCGAGCAGATTTCCATCCTAGTTGAAAAGAACCCCACCATTCTGGCCGCTCATTTTGTGATCTCTAAGCGGGCTACTGGATTTGTGAATACCAAGATCAAAATGGCGCAAACTTCCAATGTCATTGCGCTGGTTAAAGCAAACGGTAAGTTTTATCGTACTTCTAAAGAAGTCAAAGTCTCTGCGGGGGGATGCTAATGTCTAGCCCAACGAAAATGAAAGTTGCCGTTAAAGGCGTCTATACGGAAGTTAAGATTTTAATGCAGCACGTGATGGAAAATGGTCGTCGCAAAGACGATAACGGCAATATTATTCCTGCTTGGTACATCAGTGACTTCAAGGTGAAGCATAAAGATGAGGTTGTATTTGAAGGCCAGTTTGGCACTTCGGTTTCTAAAAACCCTTACCTAGTTTGCCGCATTTTGGGGGCGGCCGCGGGTGAAAAAATTACAGTCTCTTGGGTCGATAACCACGGCGAGCAGCGCGAGGATGAAGCCGTTATTGAGTAAAGTTGGTCGAAATCTAAAAATTTGAAGCTTAAAAATAAGGAAGTCCGTATGTCTGACAGCAAGCCAGAAAAAACATCAAAGTTCAAGCAATTATTAGCATGGTTGAAGCACGCGCCACACCATCCAACATGGATGATCTTATTACTCGGCACGGTGGGCGGCGTTGTCATGTGGGGTGGTTTGAACACGGGCATGGAATACACCAACCACACCGAGTTTTGTATTTCATGCCACACCATGTCGCAGCCTTATGAAGATTTGAAAAAGACTGTGCACTTCAGCAACCGTGCGGGTGTTTCAGTCGGCTGTCCAGATTGCCACGTGGCGAGCAGCAAAGAGCCTTGGGATTATGCGCGCAAGCTAACGATGAAAGTATTTGCAGCTAAAGACGTCATCGGTGAGATCACCGGTGTGATCGATACGCCAGAAAAGTTTGAAGCGCATCGCTTAGAAATGGCCAAGCGCGTCTGGAAGAAAATGAAAGAAACCGATTCAAAAGAGTGCCGCAACTGTCACAAGTTTGATCGTATGGACACCACCAAGCAAAAAGAGCGCTCTGTCACTAAACATGAAGGTGCAATCGAAGATGGCAAAACTTGTATTGATTGCCACAAGGGCATTGCTCACAAGGCAGTTCATACACAGTTGACTGCCGAAGAAATCGAAAAAGAAGGGCTTTAAAGTTAGGCCGCAACATTTAAGTTGCGGCTTTATTTTTTATAGGGAGATGAAAGTGAAGCAAAAGAAACTAGCAATTTTCGCAGCAGCAGTTTCCGTTGGTGTCTTGGCAATGGGTCAGGCCTACGCAGCGCCCGACTGGAGCAAAGCTCAGCCTCGTAAAGTCACGCTGTTCTACCCAGGGCAAGCCAGCTATGAATGGGTGATGAATGTTAATGATCACTCCTCTGCTACCGACATGACTAAAAAAAGACGCACTTGCGCAAAGTGCCATGATTCTGACGCAAGCGAAATTGGCGACAAGGTGGTGAAAGGTGAGGCCGTAGGTAGCTCTAAATCTGTTATCGAGCCTAAGCCTGTTGCAGGCAAGGCAGGGTTTGTTCCAGCGACGGTGCAGATTGCTCACGATGGTAGCAAAATCTATTTCCGCTACGAATGGACCAGCCCTAAGGCTGTGTCTGAGCCCAAGATGGACAGTAAAAATGAAACCAAACTGACCATGATGTTCGACGGCGGCGGCACGGTTGAAGATGCTGAAATCAATGGCTGCTGGGGTACTTGCCATAATGATTTACGCTCGATGAAAAGTCCTAAAGACGACAAGAAAACAAAATACGTTAAAGATGGCAATGTCGCGACCGGCAAATATATGGATTTGATGCAATGGCGCAAGGGTGAAAAATCAGTCGATGGATATGTGGACACTGAGCGTCACATGGATGGTGGGCAGAGCTTAATCAAAGCCGACGGCAAAAAAACGGGGAGCAAATGGGTCGTAACCTTTGAGCGTGAGTTGGCAGGCAAAGGCAAGGGCGATCACAGTATCGTTGCTGGCAAAACATATAACTTTGGTTTTGCCGTGCACGAAAATTTCGCTGGTGCGCGTTTCCACTACGTATCACTGGGTTACCAATTTGGCCTAGATAAGGACAACAAAGAAGTGAAAAATTACATCAATGTGCAAAAGCAATAAAAAGTAAGAAGTAACAAGGCCGTAAGCGGTTGTAAATAAGGGAAGCGCAGGTTTCTGCGAAGTTAATTCTTAGAGGAGGTTTCACCATGATGAAGTGGAGTAAACGAATACTGGTTTCTAGTGTATTGGCTTTCTCAGCCAATGCGTATGCTGTGCCACCAACGGCTGAGATGTTGACGTTTGGTTGTCTCGGTTGCCACGGGGGTAACGGTAGTTCTGGTCCAAGCATGCCTACTTTAGCCAATCAATCTAAAGAAGCCATTGTTGACGCGATGAAGAAATTCAAAAGCGGTGAGCGTCCTGCCACTGTGATGGGTCGTGTTGCCAAGGCTTACACAGATGATGAAATTGCTTTAATGGGCGACTTCTTCTCCAAGCAGAAATTTTTCCCAACAACTCAAGCCCTGAAAAAAGCAGAAGCTAAAAAAGGTGCTGAGCTCGCCAAGAAGAATTGCAGCCGTTGCCATTTAGAAAACGGCAAAGAAGGCAAAGATGACGCTCCAGTCATGGCTAGCCAGTGGCTCCCTTACATGCAAATCCAGATGGAGTTGTATACGACGGACAAGCGCAAAATGCCAGAAAAGATGGCTGATAAAGTTAAAAATTTGAGCAAAGAAGAGCTGGATGCCATCCTGACTTTCTATGCTAACGTGAAATAAGGGGAGAACAATATGACACTTGATCGTAGAAATTTTATCAAACTGTTGGGTGGTGCTTCGACCGTTGCGATGGCCGGCGCTTCGGGCGTCGCAAGTGCTGCTGTGGCAGCTGGCTCAGCCTCTGAAGTAATGCCTAAGGGCAAGCAGCGCCGCGTGGTGGTGATTGGTGGTGGTTACGGCGGTACGATTGCCGCTAAATATGTGCGCATGCTGGATTCCTCCATCGAAGTGGTGATGATTGAACGCAATAAGCAATATGTGTCCTGCCCATTTAGTAACTATTACATCGGTGGCCTATTGAAGGATCTGTCATCGCTAACGATCAGCTATGACAAGCTAGCCAAAAATCACGGCATCAAGATGGTGTATGCCGATGTAACAGCTATCGACCCTGCTGCCAAGACTGTGACGATGGGCGATGGCAAGAGCATCTCTTACGACCGCCTAATCGTGTCTCCTGGTGTTGATTTCCGCACTGAAGAGATCGAGGGGTACAACGATCAAACATCGTTGTTAATGCCACATGCTTGGAAAGCTGGTGAACAGACCATTCTGCTGCGCAAGCAACTGGAAGCGATGAAAGACGGCGGCACCGTGGTGATGAGTATGCCTCTCGTGCCTTACCGCTGCCCTCCAGGGCCATATGAGCGCGTTTCATTGATCGCCAATTACTTGAAGACAAGCAAGCCGAAGTCAAAAGTAATCTTGCTCGACGCCAATGATAAGGTTGTGGCGAAGGCACCATTGTTTACCAAGGCTTGGAGCACTTACTACAAAGACAATTTGGTCTATGTCCCGAGCAAAAAAGTGACTAAGGTTGATAGCGCGACGATGACCGTGACAGTTGAGGGCATTGAAGACTTCAAGGGAGACGTAGTGAACTTCATTCCACCTCAGCGCGCAGGCCGTATTGCGGTTGCGGCTGGTTTGGTAGGCCCAGATAAAAACTGGTGTCCAGTGGACACTATTTCGTTCGAGTCTAAGATTCACAAAGACATCCACGTGATTGGTGACTCTTCTTCCGCTGGCGCAATGCCGAAGTCTGGCTATTCTGCCAATACCGAAGCTAAAGTGTGTGCGACCAACCTCGTAGCATTGATGAATGGCAAAGAAACGGTAGAGCTGTCTACGCTCAACGTTTGCTACAGCGCGATTAGCGATCACGAGTCGATTAGCGTTGCCGCTGTTTATAAAGTGATCGAAGGCAAGATTGCAGCAGTGCCAAACTCTGGCGGGATTTCACCTGTAGATTTTTCCGCAACCAAGTACGAGCATATCTATGCTGAAAGCTGGTTGAAGAATATTCTGACTGAGATGTCGACCTAAGAAGTTACCAAACCTAGCAAGTGACGCAACTTTGAAATCCCCGCACACTTTCGTGTGCGGGGATTTTTCTTTTATAGGCTGATTTCGATTGCAGTAGAAGCAGTGAAGATTACAACTTAAAGTTTGCAATTAATCGTCTCGACAACGTTAATTTACCGAATGTAACTTCCGCATGGCTACTTCGAGTGCACCTTCTAACAAATGCGGCGCAATTTCTTGCGCCCGCGCCATTGCCTCTTCAATCAAAATTTGCTCTTCTTTACGCGGCGCATTCAATACAAAATTCACGACTTCAGCTCGATCACCTGGGTGGCCGACACCAAAACGCAAACGCCAAAAATCTTTAGTGCCTAAATGCGCAATGATGTCTTTTAACCCGTTGTGTCCACCGTGGCCGCCGCCTAGTTTTAACTTGGCACTACCTGGCGGCAAATCGAGCTCATCATGCACGACCAAGATTTGTGCTGGCTCGATCTTATAAAACTGTGCCACCGCACCAACGGCGCGGCCGCTCACATTCATAAAAGTTTGCGGCTTCAACAAATAGACATCCTGTCCATGCAACGAAGCACGAGCGATCAATCCATGAAATTTGGCATCTGATTTAAAAGTTGAGCCATGCTTGGACGCAAACTCATCCACCCACCAAAAACCGGCGTTATGGCGGGTCGCTTCATATTCGCGACCGGGATTGCCCAAACCAACAATCAGCTTTATTTCACTCACGAGGGGCTCTCAAGATGAAAAAAAGCTCGTCATGCTTTTTATTGGGCATGACGAGCTTTCCACAATCACGACGCCTAAGCGACGATTATTTTTTGGCGGCTGGCTTTGCTTCTGCGGCTTTGGCATCAGCTGCAGGTGCTGCTTCTGCGGCAGCAGTAGCAACCGCTTCAACATGGCCGCGAGGCACTTGCACAGTAGCGACAGCATCAGATGCATGGTGGTGACCAGCAATTTCAACACCCTTAGGCAACTTAACATCAGATACGTGAATTGAGTGACCCAAATTCAGTGTAGCCAAGTCAACTTCAATTTCTTTAGGCAAATCACCTGGCAAACACGCGATTGCGAGTTCATTCAACACGTGGCTGATAATACCGCCGCCTGTTTTCACACCTGGTGCGATGTCTGCATTGATGAAGTGCAATGGCACTTTCATCTGAATCTTTTTCTTGGCATCAACACGCTGTAAGTCGATGTGCAAAACTTGCTGGCGGAAAGGGTGCATATGGAAGTCGCGCAACAGCACGGACTCTTTTTTACCATCTAAATCTAGCGACAAAACAGACGCGTGAAACTCTTCGTTACGCAATGCATAATAAAGTGTGTTGTGATCGAGATCGATCGCTACTGCATCTCCGTTGCCGTAAACAACACCCGGAACACGATTCGCTTTACGCAGACGGCGGCTCGCACCCGTTCCTTGCGTACTGCGTGATTTTGCTGCGATTTCAATTGCCATTTTACTTCTCCACTTCAAGTGAAATCTTCCGCGACCAGAAGACTTCGGGTTGCGCGATGACCAACACGATCATCGCAAAAAATTATTCCATAAACAGCGAGCTGACTGACTCTTCTGCATTGATGCGGCGCATGGTTTCCGCCATCAATTCGGCCACGCTGAGCTGACGAATACGCTTGCAATTTCGCGCGTCTTCACGCAACGGAATTGTATCAGTTACCACCAGCTCATCAATTGCCGACTTTTCAATGCGCTCAATCGCCGGGCCGGACAAAACAGGGTGTGTGCAATAAGCGATTACTTTCTTTGCGCCTTTTTCTTTAAGCGCATTAGCTGCTTCGCACAAAGTATTTGCGGTATCTACCATATCGTCCATGATGATGCAGGTACGATCTGCCACATCACCGATGATATTCATCACTTTGGCTACATTCGGCTTAGGACGGCGCTTGTCAATAATCGCCAAATCTGATTCCAGACGTTTAGCCAAAGCACGCGCACGCACCACGCCTCCCACGTCTGGCGACACTACGATTAAGTCTTGATAATTTTGCTTCCACACGTCCGACAACAATATCGGCGAGGAGTAGATGTTATCGACGGGGATCGAAAAGAAACCTTGAATCTGGTCAGAGTGCAAATCCATGGTGAGCAAGCGATCAACGCCAACCCCAACGAGCATGTCCGCGACAACTTTAGCGGTGATCGCTACCCGTGCTGAACGTGGACGACGATCTTGGCGTGCATAGCCAAAATAGGGCATCGCAGCAGTAATACGTCCGGCAGAGGCGCGTTTAAGCGCATCCACCATGACCATCACTTCCATCAGGCTGTCGTTTGTCGGTACACAGGTTGATTGCAGAACGAAGACGTCTCTGCCGCGCACGTGCTCAAGAATTTCGACCATCACTTCGCCATCAGAGAACTTGCTGACGGTTGCTCGGCCTAAGTGAATATCAAGATGCTTCGCCACTTTTTCGGCGAGCTTAGGGTTGGCATTGCCGGTGAACACCATCAAATTGTCGTGAGACACGTTGAACCCCTTAAAAGATTAATGGGCGCAAGCGCCCATGCAATGTGGCTGGGGAGGTAGGGATCGAACCTACGAATGCCGGAATCAAAATCCGGTGCCTTACCACTTGGCGACTCCCCAAGAAACCTTATGCGGCAAAATTCCGCAATGGATGCTCTTGCAAACCTCGCGCGACGAATCCGCGCATATTTTGAGGCAACTTCTGCAATACCGCTTTTGCTGCTGCTTCCGTGGCAAACTCTGCAAATATGCAAGCGCCAGAACCAGTCATTAAAGCTGGCGAATACTGCTCAAGCCAAGCCAAATGCTGCTCAATGACTGGGTACAACTTACACGCGATCGGCTGTAAATCATTGCCGAATTGCCCTACGTGAAAATCCCGCCCAATCGGAAGGGCGCGAATTGTGATGGAAATCGTATTTCGTGTCAATTCCGGGTGCGTGAAAATCTGTGGCGTCGGCACATGGACTGGCGGAGAGAGCACAACGTACCAAGTTTCAGGCAATTCATACGCCTGTAAGCGCTCGCCCACCCCCTCGGCAAAGGCATTGCTGCCAAACACAAATACTGGCACATCGGCGCCAAGGCTCAAGCCCAGTTGCATCAAACGCTCGCGCGTCAGCCCTAAACTCCACAGTCGATTGAGAGCAAGCAGGGTAGTCGCGGCATCGGAACTGCCTCCACCTAGGCCGCCGCCCATCGGGATTCGTTTTTCAAGCCCTATGTCCACACCTAAAGTACAGCCCGTCTCTTGCTGCAACAACTTCGCCGCACGCACACACAGATCTTGCTCGGCTGGCACACCCTCAATTGCATTCACACGACGAACTTCGCCATCCTCACGCAAGGTGAAATGCAAAGTGTCATTCAAGTCAATAAAACGAAACAGGGTTTGCAGCAGATGATAGCCATCGGCACGACGCCCAACCACATGTAAAAATAGATTGAGCTTGGCGGGGGCGGGGCAAGTAAGTGTATTTAACGTTCCCATTCGTCAATAAATACCTTTATTTCTAAATGTTCTCGCTGCAAAACAAAACGCAAAGGTAAGCTATCCGTCGCTGTGCTTGAATACTGAGAATAGACAATCTCCCAGCCATCTTGGCGTAGCACAGAAATCTGCCCATTGGCATCACGCTGAATATCGGCCACCGTTCCATTCGCTGGCAATGCGGTTACCCAATAGCGCAATCCAGATAATGGCAACTCCCAACCCAATATTTTGCGAGTTAGTGTTTCAGCATCTTGTGCAACGTATTGTTTGCCAGAAGCCTCTAAAGTCACTCCTTGTGAGTCGCGATGAATGCTTGCAACCGTTTGGCCTAGGGGCGCCAACAACAACACACTGTCTTCTGCTGCACCATGCTCCCAGCGCAAGCCAGCGGATTGGCGCTCACCATCATGTTTAATCGCCACGCGACCATTAAATGCAAAGGGTGCATCTGCATGAACAGGACGTTGTACAACAACCGGTTTGCTGGCACAACCAACGAGCGACAAAAGCGCTACTAGCAAAAAAAAACGAAGTTGCCTCAAGGCGAAAACTTTTTAATTAGAGTGCGCAACGACTCGCTATCAGGATGATCCTTTAAGGTATCTTGCCAAACCTTCATCGCTTCATCTTTATTGCCTTGCACCCAAAGCACCTCTCCTAGGTGTCCGGCAATTTCAGGATCTGAATTTAACGCAAATGCTTTGCGTAACAACGCTGCGCTCTTTTCCATCTTACCCAAACGATAATAACCCCAACCAACACTGTCGGTTATCGCCGCATCATTTGGCTCAAGCTGATAAGCCTTTTCGACTAAGCGCATCCCCTCCTCGACACGCACATTACGATCAAGCAAGCTGTACCCTAAGGCGTTGTATGCTTGAGCGTGATCTGGAGCGAGCTGTAACAATTTGCGCAAATTTTGTTCAAACGAATCTACTTTGCCTAGCTTGTCGGCAGTTATCGCCACCTCAAAAAGCAACTGCGGATCATTCGGCAAGGTATCCAATGCACTCATCAACACCTGATATGACGTCTCATATTGCTTGGCTTCACGCAACAGTTGCGCCTCTACGATGGTGACCGTTACTCGCTGCCGATTATTTGTGACCGGCGCAGCTTTTAAAACGGCACGCGCTTCTTTTATCTTTGCCGCTTTTCCCAACAAATAGGCTTCGCGTAAACGCGCCGCAAAAACATACTCGCCCTGTAACACCTGCTGATATTCGGCTAACGCAGCAACATCATCTTTCCTTGTCTCTTTGAGCTGCCCCAAATAGAAATGGATAATTCCCGCATCTTTTTTGCCCTGCACCAATATGCTTTCGAACTCTTTTTCTGCACGATCTAGCTCGCCCATCTGCAATGATAGCAACGCAACCGCAAATGCCAACTCAACATTCCCCCTATTAGTTTCCAACACTTGTTGAAATTGAGTTCGAGATTCCACATAGAACTTTTGCTCTAACAATGCACGTGCATAAAACAAACGAACTTCATGATTAGCTGGATAGATCTGCAAATAAGTCTGTAGCTTTTCCAAGCCCAATTTTGCATTGGTAGACATCAATAGTTGCGCTTCAAGTATCAGTGCGGCATCCCACTCTGGTCGCAACTCAACTGCACGCCGAGCTTCAGCTATTGCCAATTCTTTTTTACCCGCATCTTGCGCAAACTGCGCCACCACCCAATGCGCCTCCGCCACCGAAGGATACGGCTCTGCCAATTTGCTCAGCCAGTCAAACGCTGCCGCCTTGCTTGGCGCTCGCGCCAGTAAAGCGTGTATCTGCACAAACACGGGGCCCACATTTTTGGATTCTTTTGCTAGCCAGCGATGCACATAAGGAGTGGCATCGGAGATCTTGCCTCCGCTCAGTAACAGCGACACCAACATCTGGTTTGGCAACGTTGCCGTAGGCTCAAGCTCTTGCCACAACGCAAAAGCGTCAATCGCTTTATCCATCTGGCGCGACTCAAAAGCCAACTGCGCTGCGCGACGGGCCACACGTGGATCACGTGTTGTTTTAGCCAAATCAGCATAAGCCTGTATTGCCAACTCTGGTCGGCCTCGCTGAAGCGCAATATCACCCAACAAAAATTCGTACAGCATGCGCTCATCTAACGCCACATTGGGCAGCGGAGAAGGCTCTTGGGCAGTTTCAACGGCCGCCTCTTTAGACCCAACCGTGGGCGCAACAGGCGCATGCGCACACGCCCCCAAAAGAAGCGAAAGAAAGATTGTTTTGTAATAAATGGCGTGCATATTCATTTGCCGTGATAGCAGTGGTTTTGGTGCGAGACGGCATATTAGGTTATATTCACCCTAACTAACAACCATCTAAGCCGCATGACCGCATCCATCACTCTGTCTGCCCTGAATCTTTGCCGCCGCTACGGCCAGCGTGACGTTGTCCAAAATGTATCGCTCCAACTCAAACGCGGCGAAGTTCTTGGGTTGCTCGGACACAACGGTGCCGGCAAAAGTACTACGTTACAAATGTTGACCGGCACTTTAACGCCCTACAGCGGCGAAATCGAGGTATGCGGCTTCAATTTACTGAAGCAACCCGACCAAGCCAAAGCCTGCATCGGTTTTTTACCTGAAACTCCTCCTCTTTATCGTGATATGCGCGTTGACGACTACCTCGTCTTTGCCGCCAAACTACATCGCATCGCAAAAAATAAAATTTCCGCAGCCCTTGCTGAAACCAAGCAGCGTTGCGGCCTCATGGAAAATGGCAAAAAAATCATTGGCACGCTATCTAAGGGCTATCAACAGCGGGTTGGCATCGCACAGGCCATTATCCATCGTCCTGAAGTGATCGTTTTAGACGAACCTACGGTAGGTCTTGATCCCGCTCAAATCCGAGAAATTCGCGCACTCATTCGTGAACTAGGCGATCACCACAGCGTGATTCTCTCCACGCACTTGCTAAGCGAAGTAGAGAATATTTGCGACCGTGTTGAAATCATGCAGAAGGGCCGACTCATCTACAGCGACAGTAGCGCACGTATGCAGCAATATGGCCATCAGCCCGGCTTTATTGTGACTTTATTAGCGCCTCCGTCACTAGATGAATTAAATAGTATTCCCGGCATTGCTAGCGTTGAGGCGCTTTCCAATACTCGATTCCGCATTTTGCATAGCTTAGAAACTAACACCAGTGCAGCGCTACTGACTCTCGCCGCCGAGCGTGGCTGGCAGGCACAACAACTGGCACCAATCAAAGGCAATTTAGAAGAGGTTTATGCACGCATTACCGAAAGCGAGCCCGCATGATATTCACCATCGCGCAAAAGGAATTCCGTAGTTTTTTTGCTGCTCCCAGCACCTGGATTATTTTGGCTGCGCTGCAATTTATTTTTTCCTGGTTTTTTTTGGCGCGTCTTGACGCCTACTTACAAGTGCAAGCGCAACTCTCACAGGTTGCCAATGTACCCGGTGCCACGCTTTCCGTTACCTCCCCCCTGTTTGGCACGCTTGCCCTGATCTTGATGGTACTGATTCCACTTTTCACTATGCGCTTGCTGGCAGAAGAAAAA
>Ga0194062_1001041_pt1 | contig 11686 bp, 10 predicted proteins | sample SepL2225m_MetaG_FD_155481 | JGI IMG/M metagenome (GOLD analysis project Ga0194062, IMG submission 155481) | Anoxic zone freshwater microbial communities from boreal shield lake in IISD Experimental Lakes Area, Ontario, Canada - Sep2016-L224-25m | ecosystem: Environmental > Aquatic > Freshwater >... | reverse complement strand
GGGGAGAGCGATGTTCCGGTGCGGGCCTTGGCCCGCACCGGAACATCGCTCTCCCCTTCAATGTGGATGACCGGCCGGTGGGCATCCACCCAAACACGCAGGCTCAGCCCCTTGCCTGCGGTGATATGAATCTCACCGTTGCGCAACACCAGTTCCTGCCGGAAGGGTTGGCCGGGGCGAAACGGATTCGGTTCGAGTGACACCCTGACACGGCCAATCTTGACAAGCCGCCCCTCATCGCTCCAGGCATCGCTCTTGGCGATATAAAGCAGCAGGTCGCCCCCCTCCTCCACCCAGACGTTCAGCGCCACATCGCCATTGCCCAACGGCATCGAGCCGGACGAATCACGGCTCGGCGTGTGCCACACCACGTTGTAGTCATCAACGGAAACTTTCTCCCTGGTCCCGACTGTCATGCGCCATGCTCCTGATACATTGTTATAGAATGGATTGCCCCATGTGCGCCACCTCCGCCCCGCGCAACGGAATGGCGTACAGAAATCGGAGTTCAACAGACTGTTTCATGAGGACCCTATGCATTGATGGTTAGCTGTTCCTTGAGACTGCGCCAGCCCTTCCATACAGGCCTGCAGGTGGTCAGTTGCACAATCCCACCCGTCACGGGATCCACCACGTCGGTGACGAGATCGAATGGGAATTCCGTTGGACGCTGTTCGAAACCGAAAAGAGCCCAGGGAATAATGGCCGCCAGTTCACAGCCGCCGGATACCGGTTGGGAGCAGAGGCGGATTTCCGGGGCGGGCACGGCCTTGTTGGCCACCACATCAACACGCACGCCATCAGCACCCACTCCGCCGGCACGGGGCACCAGACACACCTGCATTTTGGGCAGGGGTTTATCAATCGGAAAATCGGCCGGTATGGGTTGATAGGCGACCAATTCAAACCCGGTCCCGGCCCAGGGTTGCTCCGGATTCGGGCGCAGGGTCGGCTCATGAAACCGGGCATGGAACAGCAAGCCGCCCTCGCTGGCGGCCAGTTTCACCTCTGAGGCGATGCGCTCGCCAAAGGTTATCCGCCGCGCCGTCATCCGTTTGAGGGCCGCACCGATTTCCTCCGGCACAGTCACGCCTGACACGAGCGGAACCTGCCAGCGACGGAGTCCCAGCACCAACTCCCGGGCCGGCACGGTGTCCTTGCCGGAGGGCTCGCTGTCCAGCCAAAACTCCTGCGCACCCTTCTTAACTTTCAGCATCACGCGTTCGGTAATCGCCTCTCCGGGCTGAAGCCTATAGGCAATTTTACGCACACTGGGCGAACCCACCGCGCCCTTTGGCCCGCCGGCAAGGCGCACCGCCCCCTTGGCCCCGGCCCTTCCAACATTCGTCAGCGTGACCGAAAACGCCGCCACCCCCCCGGTCAGGATATCCGCCACTGACGTGAGCAAGGTGATCCGCGTCCGCACGACCGGCACAGACAGGGTGAGCAGGCCAAAGCGTCGGGAATAGGACTCGTAGTCCAGAGGCTTCTCCGCGCCCATACGCGGCCCGGCCTCCCTCCAATTAAACGGACGGAATCCGGTTTGCAGAGCGGGTGAGTCGGGACGTAGCGAGAAATCCCCACCTACCCCATCCAGAAAGAGCGGATCAGCCACCACCGCGCGCAAGTTCTGCCCCTCCTTCTGCAACGTCTCCAGCCGCTTCCCCTGGAAGGTCAAGGGTGTACCATCGAGCGTCCAGAACAGGTTATCAGACGCCGTGTAATGGGCGGTCTCCCACTGGCCTCCCTGCCCATAGATCTGGCCGTTGGCCGTGAGCACCACATTACGGCGAAAGACGGTGGATCGGTGCAACTCATGTTTGCCAAGACTGATATGCTCGTTCTGGCTGTTCGCAAAGATGTTGTTCTGCACCAGATTGTCGCGCCCGTAATGCGTGAAGTAGGCGTTTCGTTTCGTCCCGCACACGAGGTTCTGCTCGATACGCATCTCCGAGCTGCCCTCGTCCGGATAGATGCCCCAGGCACCATAACCGTAGCAGGAGATGTCGTGAATCACGTTGCCGCGAAGCACCGTGCCCGGCTGCTGTCCCAGGGTGTAGATGCCCCCGTTATCGCTCAGAATCTCGCGGTGGTTGATATGATGAATGTGGTTGAACTCGATCCGGTTGCAGACCGTTTTGGACTGCGCATAGCCCCAGATCCACCCACAGGAAATCCCGGTGTAGTTGCAGTTGAAGATACGGTTGTGGCTGAGCCGGTTCCACCCGCTGTTGCCCACCCAGATACCAATGGCACTGGGATAAATGCGTCCGCAGTCGCGGATGGTGCAGTCCACCACCGTGGTGGCGATGGGCGGATAGTCTCCGGTCATCGGCGTGCCGACCGCCCCTTCGTGAGGACTGAGATGCTCGTGTCCGACTTTGACCCCTCCCCCTCCCGTGTCGTGGATTGCACAGGCGGCGATCACATTCCCCGTGCTGCCCGCCAGTACCTCCAGTCCGTAGCCGTTGACGTGGGCAATGGTGCAGCCATAAAAAATACAAGCCTCCGCACCTTCCAGAATGATCGCGCCAGGCACGCCAAAAGCCGCCTGGATATAGCCCGTGCAATCGGACGGTAACTCCCAATGCTGGTGGGCGAAGGTCAGGTTTTCAAAGTGGAGATGCGTCACGCGCCTGTTGGCTTCCCCCTGAATGCGCACAATCTCCTCCAACTGCGAGGCATATACCGTTGTCGTCGCCAAGCTTTCCTCCGCAAGCGGTAGGTAATAGAGCCGACCCGCCACCCGGTCGAGATACCACTCGCCGGGCGTATCGAGCGCCTCGAAGATATTCTCGACGAAATAGCGGGCGAACTCGCCGCGTTCATCCTTGAGACTTCCCAAACTGTTGGCGCGGAAATGAACGGTTCTGGTCGCCTCATCAATGGTTTTGATCCGGTGATGGGTGTCGAACCAGAGCTGATAGCTGATGATCTCCGCATCCTGCCAGTTGTGCCACAGACGAATCTCACCCGGCGCGAAATTGGCGCGGTCCGGACCATGTCCCCATTTGAACCCAGAGTCCTCGCATCCGGCCAACCCGGTGAAGTGGTGGAAGCCTGTTTTCGGCAAGCGTGGCCGCTGGCGCGGCGCATCATTGACATAGAGCCGGGTAAAGTTCCACTGTCCGGCCGTAACCTCTGGCAGATCCGCCACCCAGCAACGCAATCCGTTGTGCTGAGTCTCGCGCCACCCCGTGATCCGGCGTCCACCGCTGATGACAGGCGCAGCGCCTGCCGCGGCCACATAGCGGATCGGACACTCCGCCGTCCCGCTATCGTCCGGCGTGAATTGCAGCGTCTCCGCCAGTTCATAGACCCCCGTGGCCACATGCACCGTCACCGGCTGCGACAACCCGCCCGGACGGCTCTTCAGGCGCCGGATCGCGTCCCGCGCCCCCGCCAGCGTTGCCAATGGCCCATCCGAACCGTCTGCGGACGGCGCCGCAACGGCGCCCGACCAGCGATCATTGCCAAGGGTTGAAACAAAAAGATTCAATACATCATCAGTCATGGCTGCTCCAAGTCTCGATCTTAATCGGTTTAATTCAGGGGTAATGACTAGTCCCTCTTACGCCTCACACCGCCAGTTATCCCGCAAATAGGCCATGAACCGCAGGCACATCTCGTCGGACACGTTGGCAGGGATATGGTTGCCTACCGCGAACATGTGGCCGGGCATCCCGTTTGTCAACGCCAGGGTGGCATCAATTTCGGCCTTCACTTGCTCCCACGTGCCAAAGGCCAAGGTCCGGCAATCCACCTTGCTGCCGGCCAACATGCAGCGTCCACCCAGGGTGCGGACGATTTTTTCAAAGTCATTGCTCGGCTCGAAGATGAATCCGTCAGCGCCGCAGTCGGCGATATCTTCCATGAACATATCCACCGTGCCGTCGGAGCAGTAGATCACCTTCTTGCCCGCCGCCTTCAGCGGCTTCCACAATTCACGATAGATCGGGAAGATCACCTCGCGGTAGAAGCCAGGCCGGATGAATGGGCCTGCCGTCCAGACAATATCATCGTGCTGGATATAGACATCAATCGAGGTCTTCGCCCAGGCCCGGGCGTGGTGCAAGGTGTACTCGCCAAAGCGTTCCAATACCTTGGCGAACTTGGCCTCGTCGGCCGCAGCCACCAGAAGCATGTCCCACCCGAAGGCTTGGATCGCCCCCGAGATGACCGATTTGTAATAACCGCCGGTGCAGACTTGGTTGGGACACGCCGCTTTCCGCGTCGTGTAATCCTTTTCGTATCCGGCGACCAGTTGATCGAATGGGGTCACCCCGTATTCCTTAATGGGATCAAACGCCCACACCTCCTCGGGTTCCTGAAAAGGACTGACGGCAGGCGCATGCTGATCACTGCCATCTGCGGCATAGACGGCATGCCCCATATCCGTACAGCGTCCGGCCTTCGCCCAATCCACAAAACCGTCATGGGTACCCCATAGGAAATCGTAATCCCAGGCATCGTAAAACCGGCGCGTCACGTCCGGCGGCAGGAAGTTATAATCTGCGGCATGTTTTGATGTGCCGCCAGCCCCGGAGTCCATACCCGTGACCTTACGAATCAATGAAGCGTGATACTCCATCGAGTATTCCACATGGGCCGGACGTGGTGTTGACCGGCAGTTGATGCAATCCATTCCCAGTTGTCTGCTCATGATTTACCTCCCAATATCCATTACACTAACCTATCAGATAACTTTTTCAACACTTCTTTCAGCTATTCGCATTATGGCCTCTCATACGCGCCGGACGACACGGAGGTCGTCCCTCCATGATTGAAAACAACGGTTTTTCGATGTTTTGGAGGGTCGGGCTCCGTCCCGACCGCATGGGGTGTGGCCAAAATGCGAATAGTTGCAGTTCTTTTCTGTTTTTCAAATTGAACCCCTGTCACAGCATAACCAATGCTTGACTCCAATAACCTATCAGTCTACTTATTATGCACCTATGAAGAAGAAATTGCCCCCTTCACTCCCTCGCAATGGAAGAAAGCAGACCAAACGTCAGCCGCTTTATGAGCAGGTTGCGCGAACGCTGCGTGAGGAGATTGTCGGGAAACACAAACCCGGCGACAAACTCGAATCCGGCCCGACGCTGGCCAAGCGTCTGGGAGTCAGCGTGCTGACGGTGCGGGAGGCAGTCAATGCCTTGACCCAGGAGGGGTTGCTGAACCGCGAGAGGGGAAGCGGAACCTATGTCCGGCAGACTGCCATGAAGCCTGTGGCCCTCGTGGTTGGACTCGAGCGCGAGGATCTTCGCCGATCCTTCTTCTTCCTCCATGTCGTGCGTCATATCGAGGAATGCCTTCATGCGGCCAATGTTCCCTGCCGACACTATACCGCCTATCTGGGAAAAGATGCCAAAGGCCGGCAAACGATCAACCCGACCTTTCTGGATGATGTGCGCCAGCGGGCGGTCTCCCTGGCATTACAAGTCAGTTTCACGCCCCCACCTGATGTCAAAGAACTCCTTGATGAGCAGGGTATCGGGCAAATCAACACGGAGGGTTTGATTGAAACCGATTATAGCGACATGTTGCGGTCGGCCTTCGGCTATCTGCTGGCACACGGACGTCGGCGTCTGGCCCTTGTCCAGTGGCCATCAGAGGATATCCGTGAACTTTTCGAGACCCTCTCGCGGCAGGCGGGAATCGTGCCTGACGCATCATGGATGAAGGGGGGACTGGAATGGCGTGATGCGGCGGCACCCGATGCCGCCTTCCGGCAACTCTGGCAGGATCCAAAGGCCAGACCGGACGGATTGATATGCCTGCAGGATGTGATCCTGGAACGGATGATCCCCACCATGATGAACCTCGGCGTCCGCGTGCCGACCGACCTGATGGTCGTTACCCATTCCAACAAGGGTTCCGGCATCCATTACCCCTTCCCCGTCGCCCGGATGGAAGTGGATCCCGACATCCTTGCGGAACGCTTGGCGGAACTAGTGAAAGTCGCGCTGGCAGGGAAGCCCGCCCCTTCAGGTCCCATCCGCATGACCCACCGGTGGATTCCCGAACAGGCGGAATAAATATATTGTACTTGGGCTAAGGTCGTTCCATGAATTTCATGAAACGAAGCCAGGCAATGTACAGCGTCGTGTCCACAACCAGGGCCACCAGAAAGATCTTCACGTAATCCGGTCTTGGCTCGAAATGGATCCAGTAGACAATCCAGGCTATCGTACCCAGGATTCCGCCGGCAAAGGCGATCAGGGAGAATCGGACCATCCAAGGATGTAGACCGCTGGTTTCATCCGTGCGTGGCGGTAAATCCGCAAGGGGTTGGGCGTCATCACGAACAACCAGACCCAACTTCCAAATGCGAAGAATGTCGCGTAGGCGAGCGTGTAGGCCTGGATGCGGACCGGATGCCAGCGGTCCACCCGACCCGCCAACAACAGCAGGCACAGCGGCCCGGTCACCACCCCCACCGCGCCCAACTTGCCAATCACATCGAGCGTCAACCCCATGGATTTTGCCAGATGGAACCATTCATCCATCTCCAGGGAAAAATCGCTACCGCCTGGCATCGCAAGTCGAGGTCATTCCACTCGCCACGCTTGCGGCTCACTGTGAGCATGAACAACCTGTACAGCACAGGTTGTCCATAAGACAACAGGCCTCCCCATGCACCGATCATAACCCTGTCGCCGATCTCTTAATTGCCGGCCTATTAATCTGTCCCGTGTCCAGCCGCGCATCCCAAGGCTGGCAGGCCGACACCGTCCGCCAGTTCGAAAGCCAGGTCTGCGATCACATGGTCTCGATCCACCACGCCCATAAGCGGACCGACATTGAGCGGAACGACAAGAACCAGCGCGGATATGCCCGCGTCTCCCTCCAGGATGCCAGTCCTGTCTCGCCGGCGCCGGAACCGGCCCAATCCGGCGAGCTGCCGTTCTGAACACCACCAATGAACCAAGGTGGACTTGCTTTTGAAACAAATCTGCCCATGTTCTTGTTTCAAGACACCACGGACAGCGTCACATTGGCGGATAGGCTTGGCGGGACCTACTGGTTGTTTCTGTCAGAAATACTGTGTGGTTTTTCTGCCAAAAGAAAGGAACTTGTTTTTGAAACAAATCAGTGTATGTTTTTGTTTCAAAACGCCATGGGAAAACACAGCCCGTGTTCCCCAAACTGAATTGTCTTGTCCATTCTTTTCTCCTTCAGGTTATTTGAGATCTTGCAACGGTCCTTGGCGGTAGAGGCGACCGACCAGAGCCAAGGTGGAGGCGGCGCCCCAAGGGAATTCGGCATGGCCGGTGCCGGTGCCGGTCAGCGGGTCGTAGCATTCGTAGATGGTTTCGTTGCGGCTGACCGCGTCGAGGATCTTCTCTGCTGCAGCGTCGGCTTCCTTCACGAGGCCAGACTGATTCAGGGCGCCCACCATCCAGTAGCTGTAGTTCAACCAGGTCCGGCCGATCCAGTAGGCCTGCTGGACTAACGCCCCGGGATACGCGGGCGGCTGGTAGAGGTCGCCACTGCTCCGGAATGCCTCGTTGGAGCGGTCGAGGGTCGGAAACGGCAACGTGGTGTAGAAGCGGTCGGGATTGAGCAGAAACTCCCGGCAAATTTTTTGCGCCAACGGTTGTGGGGTGATCCCGGCGTAAATGGGCAGGAAACTCTCCAGCGAAACCATTCCGTTGAAGCGGCCGTCCACGATACTACGCGCCTGGTAGATGCCGGCCTCGGGATTGAACAGCCGGACGTGGATCCGCTCCCCGAGCGCCGCCGCCCGTTGCTTCCACTCAGCGGCCTCCTCGGGCAGGCCGAGTTCCACGGCCATCCGGGCCAGGGCCTTCATTTCAAGATAAAGGTGGCAGTTAGTGTCCACGCTCTCGAACAGGTCCGGCCTGGAATGGCCCCAGTCCTTGCTGTGCCAGGCTTCGCCGGGCTTGAGTGCAATGGGGAATTTCTCGCACCACTGCAGGGCGTCGTCGAGACCAGTACAGCCTTCGTCGGAGGCGTATACATACAATCCTTGGCCACCGAGATCCCATTTCAGAAGCCACCACTCCACATAGCGTTTCAGGGCGGGATAGGCGTGCGCCAGTTGCTCGCGATCCTGACAAAGCACATGAAAGTTCCATACGCCCCAGGCCAGGATCGGATTCTGCACACCTTTCACATATTCGCCGTCACAGTAGCGGACAAACGGTTTGCCGTCGGCACCGATGCCGTCGCACAGCAGGCGGATGGTCCCCCAGCCGGTTTCCGCATCTTTCACTAATCCGAGCCCCAGAAGACTGGTGGCAGAATCCCAGAACCAGGCAGCCTCGACACCGCACTTGCCACCGTGAATGGTTGGGACACGCTTTCCTGTCGGGGCGGTCTCCAGGAACCGGTTGCTGAGCATGATGCCGGCGGCCCGGAGCGCCAGCGGTTCGAAGCGACGCCATTCGGATGGCAATTCTGGAAGCGCGGCATAGCGGGTCTCAACGTTGGCAATCGCACCGGCGAGGTTCAGCGGCTCGCCTTGGGGTATGGCGTCATTGAACCGAACCTCGAACACCCATGTCCGCGTCTCCTGGGCCGCCAACGTCACCGCCTCCCAGTCTGTCCGCAGCACGATTCCCTCTCCTGAATTCTGGATTCTGAATACTGAATTCCCCCCCCGCAAGACAGCCGAAGCTTCGTAGTCCCTGGCCACCTTCTGCACGCAGGCGTGACGGAAACCATTGGGCAACAGCGCCAGCGAGTGGCTCAGCCCGGTCGACGGGCTCGAGAACCAGCGCACCTTGACCGCCACCTCGACGGCTGACTTGTTGGTCAGATAGAACTCCACCTTCAGTACATCGGTTCCGCTGAAGAACATCACGCACCGACCCTCCACCGGTGGAAACGGACGGTGTTGCGGCCCGGTATGGTGGAACACCTCCTCGATGTGCGACCGATAGTAGTTCATTGAGGAATAGGGCTGAAGCAAATAGGGAGTTCCGGGGTATTCCATCTCTAACCCGAGCAGTTTCTCAAATAGCGACCTCGCATCCTGTTGGAGATGGGAGAACGCTTCGTCGGGTCCGGGCAGGGTGCCGTAGTTCTTGAGGAACGAGAAGCGGCTGAGCTCGGAGCGGAAGCCGAAAGCGGCTGGGAACCATTCATGAAGCTGCTCATGCGGCAGATGCTTGCAGAAACGCACCAGGTTGCGGCTGCGCGCGGTCAGTGGAGGCAATTCACGGGATGGATTCATGGTTTGCTTCTTCATTTGGCTTGTCATGGACGTCGAGCGCCAACAACGGCACCGGGCACATCCTTCGGGGCGGGCTGTTTCGTCACTTCCACTGCCCGTTCGCATCCAGAAACTCGTCGGTGATCTCCTTGAGCTCCCTGGCCTGATTCTTGATCAGGTAGTCGGGAATGAATGGGGCGATGTGTTTGCGCATCAGGAAGTGCGAGGGACGCTCGAAGCCGGCGGGCAGCTTCTTCTCATCCACACGGCTGAATGGATAAGAAATCGCTTTTCTGGTGGTACGGGCACACGCCCGTTGAGACCGCCCGGAACCATCCCTGAAACATCGTTTTCATGGTGGAGATCATGGAGAAAGCTGGCGAGAAGGTCAAGATCGGGTACAAACCCCCATTTTGAAGCGCTGAGGCCGGTCTGATCATCGAAGCGGACCTGTTTTGCTGTGAGCGGCACCAAAAGGAGACAAACCCGTCCCACCGCGAGTGAGCTCAGCCGTTCGCGTACGCCATTACCGGTTCGGCAAGCTCACGGCAGGCCGGTTCGGTGTCATAGTCCGGGAATGGGTCATCCAGCCACGGCTCGATGATGCGTTCGCCGGATACAGGTTCAGGCGGTCCGGTTGATGGGCTCACCCGTACCCCTTGAGCCCAGAGACCCATATGTCTCAGAATCCGCTCAATCACGGCGCGTTCATCAATCAACGCGACTATCCGCATCTCGCACGAACATCGCGGGCATTGCAGCGGGTCGGCTTCCCACACCTTCTTGATCAGTTCGCGCCACTTCGCAGACGGAATGCGGCGAGGCTTGTGCTCAGAGACATCGATCACCTCGGCGGCATGGACCGCCCCAGCCTTGGCCTCCGCGGCGGCCTGCTTATTGCGCTGGCCGCGCATCTTGTTGGAATACCACCCATAATACCGGACAAGTTGGAAACTCTTGTCGGGAATGTGCTGCGTAATTGCTGCTATAAAGTCGCACGGACTGAAGACCTCGAAGTTGCGGTGGATCTTCTCGTTCATACCGGAACGATAGATGATCGGACCACCGGGCTGGCTGACTTCCATCTTTTCGATGGAGAACGGGTTGCGGATGATGTACCGGGTCAGCCGTTCAAGATCCTCTCGCTCATCCGGTTGAACTCGCCGGCTTCGATGCACATTAAACCCGGAGGATTGCCAGGGACAGGAAGATAGTATTTCGCCCGTGTCATATCGCATTAAAGCTTCCTTGATTATTCAGTCAAATGATCGCGTGAACTCTGAATTCGGCCTGTTCAATGCACGCTGTCTACTCATCGGGCAGACTTTAGATGGAAGTAGACCAAATCAACCATCCCAACACAATACCGGATGACGGCGGACTTAAAGTGCCGACCGGAATCATCCTGATATCCGCCACCACACCCGTTATGCAGGTGCCGGGAACCCCACGATATCCACACGCAACTGCCGGGCGGTAAACAAATCTCCCCATTCCCCACCCTTCATCGGCTTGGCTCCCCCATCCCGCTTCGCACTAAAGTGAGCACGGTGTCTCAAAAACGCTTCCTCCACAAATACCCGACTCCCCAGAATTGCTCCATCCGTGAAATATCGGACACGACACCGTAGGATCTCGTTCAACGGTAGCTTCCCCTTCAACGCCACCACAGACTCCACTGTCTTGATGTCGAATCCCTCGCGTACCGGTTGGCCGTCAACCCTAACTCCACTGGTCTCTCCAGACACATACAACAACTGCCGGTATCGTCCCGATACCTCCCGCCATTCTCCCACCTCCCCAAGAGCCATTCCCAGCCCCGCCCGAGCCTGCTTTGAGCCGCCCATTGCCTCACCATACCCCGAAAACCTGTAATCCTTTGGATCCTTCACAATCCCAGCCCGCACCGCATTCAGGTCGATATACGCCGCCATCCTCATCAATGTGCCTGGACTTCCATCCACCAGCACGCTCTTAAACCGCTCCTCCCACAACGTCCCCTTCCGCTGATGGCGCCGATTATACGAAAAACTCACCCGCTGCTTCAGTGTCTTGCCAAACTCAGCCAGGCTATACATCCTGCAGGTATACTGCTTCTTAAACAACTCCGCCGCCTCATCCTGTCCGCTCGCCCGCAGGGTTGCCAGGTGCGCTGCAAGATTCCCCACCAGGGTCTTATCGTAGAGAAATAACAACCGACGCATCAGCTCATCATCCGCAACATCCTGCCGTTCGGGCACATATAAAAGAATGTGGAAATGATTCTCCAGAGCGGTCCACGTCAGGATCTGCGTCCCGCTGAATCCTTCTACCGCCCGCATCGTCTTACGAAAGAGCTCTTTCTCCCCATCATCAAAGACCCGACGCCGATCCACCACCCGCGACATCATATGATAATATGCCGCCCCATCCTCAACGATTCTCGCTGTTCGCATATGAGTCTCCTCCCTCAGGCACCCCTCCCGGCGCCTCTTCTACTCATAACGAACCTAGTATCTATTATAT
>Ga0194062_1001038_pt1 | contig 11691 bp, 8 predicted proteins | sample SepL2225m_MetaG_FD_155481 | JGI IMG/M metagenome (GOLD analysis project Ga0194062, IMG submission 155481) | Anoxic zone freshwater microbial communities from boreal shield lake in IISD Experimental Lakes Area, Ontario, Canada - Sep2016-L224-25m | ecosystem: Environmental > Aquatic > Freshwater >... | reverse complement strand
ACATACCCAATCACCAGCCATTACGCCGGACGCGGAATCACGCAGTATGATCATCCGTGCGGTGTTGCTGACAGGTGCCAGCAAAGAAGCCACGGGTAAAATAATCAAAGGCTGGCAACGGGATTTGCCCAATGGGATGGATATACAGGCCGGGGTGGGTGAGGTACGGTTGGACCGCGCCCGCAAGCTCATCCGTAGTCGTCCCGGCGGGGATCGGGGATGGTATGTAGATCAGGCGGACAGTCAAAGCCGGGTCCGTATGGATATCAACCTAAATCGTTTCCCGGGTCTGGTTGCCACGGTGGTTTGGAATGCCGCTGTATCCGATCCGGCGCACCCCATTCTTCCTACCAAGTTCACCTTATGGCGGCAAAAATTGAATCGCGAATGGGTTCAAATAGCGAATGCTACCTATCAGGCCGAGGGTAATTTGGGGGTACTGCATATTTATGGCCCCGCGCCAGTTGACCCCGGACCCTATGAATTGCGAGTGGAGGGGCTGCCCCGTGTGGGCACCAAAGTTGCCATTGCCTACCTGTGTGATGATCCTGTGTTCATTACGCCGCGCCCGGTGGCGGCCACTCAGGCGCAAACCCAGCCCGACACCACAACCCCGGATTATGCCCCCACCTGGATTGAAACATACCGTTACTATATTGCGAGTGTACTGGCCTTATTGGGATTATTACTTTTATGGAAGGCGTGGCGTTCACGCATTCCCACCGTCGCCGAAACGGAGCCGGAAGAGGAATTCTGATGCCCCTCACGCGGGGTATCCACCCAAGGTAGGAGGTGTTGTATTTTGCTCTGGGGTCCGCCCAAAGTCACGTTTCTCGAACCGCCCCCCATGGTGGATGGCGACTTGGAACTTGTTGAGCCAGCGCCGCATTGGGTTGAGTCCCATTGGCGTTCGATTAATCATCCCATGACGCAGAATTTGATGCCAGCATATCAGGAAATGGGCTTGGCCCAGTTGCAGGCCTTTGTCCGACAATATCCCCGGGGTCATCAGCCCAATGATCCAATCCGCGGCATCCTCCCGGCCTACCAATTTTGGATGCGGATTCCCAATACCTACCATCCGGTTTTGCCCATCGCCGGGTCCATCGCGCTGCGGATCAGCCACACCCACGATGTGGAGATGTATCTGGGGCATATCGGGTATCACGTTTACCCAGCCATGCAGGGTCATCATTATGCCCGGCGGGCCGCGCGGTTGTTGTTCCCGCTGGCCCGGATGCACAATTTTACCTCCTTGTGGATCACCACCAATCCCGATAATATGGCATCGCGTAAGACCTGCGAAGCCTTGGGTGGCCGCTTGATTGATATTGTCCCGGTGCCCGAAGATCATGCGTTGTATCGGCAGGGTGACCGGGAAAAATGTCGCTATTTGATCACGCTCTAACCCACTGGGGGCTGAATTCGCTAAGATGTACGCAGTGTCGCGGGTCTCTGAACAGGTGTGCTTATGCCCGGTATCTTGGGCTATCAAATTGGCTGGTTCGATTTTGCCCAACCCTGGTGGTTGTTGGGCATGTTATTGCTGGTGCCGATGGTGTGGTTCTGGCGCAACAGTAAAGCCCCCGGCGGGCCCAGTCGCGGGGGACCGGCCTTGGTTCTACGCTGTGTTCTGGTATTGGCCTTGCTACTGACATTGGCCGGGACACGCCTGGCTCGTGATACCAAGGGGGTTTGTGTGGTCTTCCTGCTGGACCAGAGCGCCAGTGTCCCGGTGGAGGCCCGGAACAATCTTCGTACCCGCCTGAAACTTGAAATTGACAAGATGACCACGGATGACCGTTTTGCCGTGATCGAATTTGCCGGTGATGCCGTGCTGGGCATTCTGCCTTCGCCCAAAGGCGCCATCCCCGAGAGTGTGCAGGTCATGGACCCGGGGCGCTCGGATATCGGCCGGGGTTTGCGACTGGCTTTGGCCAGTTTTCCCCCGGACCGCCAGAAACGCATCGTACTGCTGAGTGATGGCAACCAGAATCTCGGTGATGCGTTGCGCGAAGCACGTATCGCCGCCGTTAACGGGGTGGAAATCGAAACATTGGATGCCCGCTTTCTGGGCAATCAGTCCCGGCATGAGGTGATGATCGAACAAGTGGTGGCCCCGCCGCGGGTCCAGCGTGATAGCGCTCTGTCTCTGCGGGTGATTATCAGTGCCGATCAGGAGCAGGACGCGGATCTGTTCATCAGCCGTAGTGGCGAGACCATCGCGACGCAGCCCATCCGCCTCAAGGCGGGTACCAATGTCTATGATCTGACCGACCGCATCAAAGAGGGTGGTTTCCAGCAGTATGCCGTGACCGTGAATCCCCGCAAGACGCAGGGGTACGACACCTTTACCGCCAATAATACGGCCTATGCCTATACCATGGTGGATGCCCCGGGCCGGGTGCTTTTGGTCCAAAGTCGTCTGGGTACCGAGACCAGTGGCAGTATTCAGGAAGCACTGACCAGCCGGGGTGTCAAAGTGGAAGTGATCGCACCCGAGCGGCTCCCGTTGTCCCTGCGTGATTATGGCCCGGTGGATTGTGTGGTCCTGCAAAACGTCAATCGTTACGAAATGACTCCCGCCCAGATTCAGATGATGGCCCAATGGGTCCGCGATGCTGGCGGGGGTCTGGTCATGGTGGGTGGGGACCAGTCCTTTGGACCAGGGGGGTATAAAGATACACCGCTGGAAGAAATCAGCCCCGTGGCGATGGATATCAAACGCCAGAAACATCTGGCCTCGATGGCGCTGGCCATTGTCATGGACAAGTCCGGGTCTATGGGCGCGGACGCAATTGGTGGCGCTAAGGGTTTGATGAAAATGGACCTGGCCAATCAGGGCAGCGCGGAGACCGTGAAGTTACTCAGTCCTTCCGACATGGCGATGGTCGGCGCCGTGGATACCGAAGTGAAATGGATGCTCGGTAACAAACTGCTCAATATGAACCCAGGGAATAAATCCCAACTCATCAAAGCCACCTTGAGTAATGCTCCCGGCGGGGGTGGTATCTATTGTTTAACGGCGTTGGAACATGCCTACCGTCTGGTAACCAATCCGGGTGTTGATGTCATGGCCCGGCATGTGATACTGTTTGCCGATGCCTGTGATTCGGAACAGCAGGCTGGTTGCAATGAATTAGCCGAAAAGTATTTGAAGTCTCACGGTGTTACCCTGACTGTGATTGGTCTGGGCACCAAAGCGGATTCGGACTTCGCATTTTTAACCGAACTGGCCAAACGCGGTAAAGGCCGCTTCTACATTACCGATAACGCCATGGATTTGCCCCGTTATTTCATCAAGGAAACCTTCATCGCCAGTCGCAATGCGTTTGTGGAAAAGAAGGAAGGTTTCGCCCTGCATATTTATGATTCGCCGCTGCTCGAGGGCTTTCAAACCGTCGGGGTGCCCAAGGTTCGTGGTTATGTGGGAACCACACTCAAACCGCGTGCGACGCTGGCCGCACATGGCTTGGAAGCGGATGATCCGGTTCTGGCTCATTGGAACATCGGCTTGGGTCGCGCGGTAGCCTTTACCAGCGATTCCGGGTTGCGTTGGTGTGGCGATTGGTCAGGCTGGGAAGGCTTCGCCAAATTCTGGACCCAAACCGTACGCTGGGCCAGTCGCAGTCAAAAGTCCAGCCCCATCGTCACCACCACCACCGTGGATGGCAATGTCGGAAAAATCCGGGTGACCGCTATCGCCAGTGATGGCAAACCCATCAACAACCTGCCGTTGAAGGCGAAAGTTTTACCCCCCGATGGGCGCGAAGCCATTGATACGGTTTTGGTGCAAACCTCGCCGGGCGAATACGAAGCCCAATTCCCCGTACAGGGCAAAGGGGCCTATCTGGTAAATGTAGTGGATGGCGCCCAAGGGGGCGTGTTGGATACCGCTGCGGCGGTGTTGAGTTATCCCGCAGAGTTCCGCGATCTGCAGCCCAATGCGGGCTTGCTGCGGCAAATCGCCCAGGTGACTGGTGGGGATTACATCACCCAGTTGGATACACTGTTCCGCCCCCGCGACATTCAGGTGCAAACCTTCAAAGACATGTTCCAATGGTTGCTGATTATTTCGGCTTCCGGCTTGCTTCTGGATGTGGCTTGGCGGCGTTTGAATCCGAAAGATTGGTTCCAGAGCCCGCGCCGCGTCGTTGCCACCACCGTGGCCGGTCAGGCCGTGGCCGTGCTGCAACAGATCAAGGCCGGACGCGGCAGTGTGGAAGCCCAGCGTGACAATCTGCGGCAACGCGTGCCGGTCCAGCCCATGCCCTCCCCGGCCAGCGTGGCGCCGGTAATCACTTCCAGTCCGACCGTGGCGCCACCCGCCACTCCCGCAGCCCCGGCAACCCCGGCCAGTACGTCCAGCTATGGGGATCGGCTGATGCACGCCAAGAAGCGTGCCGCCGATCAAATCCGCAAGTCCGCACAAGATGGGTCGCAGTCATGACCACCACCCCCCGACGCCGCTTGCTGATTTGTACGGCTGTGAGTTTGGAAACCCAGCAGTTGGCGCGGGCCTTGCGGATTGCGCCGTTGCGCGGCGATGAAACAATACTGCCCGAGGCGGATTGCAGTCTGTTGCAGGTGGGCATAGGGGCAACCAGTCTGGCCGTATTTTTACAACAGCATCATGCGCATTTTGACGGTGTGGTGATGGCCGGGCTGGCGGGGGGGCTGGACCCCAACATCGCACTGGGCACGGTATGTATTGACTCCGCTTCCGCGCCGTTGCCCCTCGGCCCCTGGCCGGTTGTGCGGGTGCACCGGGTGGATCAAGTGGTGACCACTCCGCAGGCTAAGCAGACGTTACGCACTCAGACCGGGGCCGATCTGGTGGACATGGAAAACGCCCGCGTTCTGGAACTTGCCCGGCGTTTTGACCTGCCCTGTGTGGCGGTGCGGGCGGTATCCGACACCGCCTGTGATAGCATCCCCGCTGTCGGTGTACGCCTCCTGAAACCTGATGGCAATATCAGCCTGTTGGCCGTGCTGTTATACGTGGTGATACAACCGTGGAATATCCCGCCCCTGTTGCGTATGGGGGAAAAATCAAAACTAGCCGCCCAAAAATTGGCAGAAGCCGTGGTTACACTGGTGCATTCATCGTGGCCCGATATGTCTGCGCAATTCGCGACTGTGCAGTAGCACCATCAAACATTTAACTCTTCCCCACCACACTTATCCCCAACCGGCGCGCCAGGTCCAGCACGATTTCTTTATCCAGCATAATCGTGCGTTCGGCTTCCAGCACCAGCACGGTTCCCCCGGCCTTGTGAAGGTTTTCGAGCGTGCGCGGTCCCACGGTGGGCACATCAAAGCGCATATCCTGATTGGGATTGGCCGCTTTGCACAAGACCCACCCGCCGCGCTTGCATAATTCCCCCGCGCGTTGAATCAGGCGGTCGGTGCCTTCCACAGCTTCCACCGCCACGATCTCGCGGTCCTTACACGCCACCGCCTGTCCGATCAGCAGTGTATTGAGTTGCCGGAGCAACGGCCAGGCGAACTCAATATCTGCCTGTTCGCCGGCACTCGGTTCGCGCCGTGTCATCACACCAACATGGGCCATTTGGGTACTCACAAAAGGTCTCCCGTCAATGAGTTCGATTCCGCCGCTGGCCAGTTCCTCGGCCACCGCGCGCAGGATATGATCGTTACGCTGATCATGGCGCAACCGCCAGAAATACACCCGTGCCACCCGCCAGTCCGGCAGATAACGCAGTAAATGAAACCGTTGGTAAAGCCGTTCTTTGGCCACCCGGCCCACCATAACCGCCTGCGTGCAGCCCTGCCGTTTGAGCACGCGAATCCACTGGTTCAACCGGATCAAGCCCACCTCGCGGTAACTGTCGCAGTGGGGGGCCAGCGCCTCCACATCACATTGCCCCGACAGGCCCGCGCAGATGACCCGATAGCCTGCCGCGCGCATACCCTGAGCTGTATGCACCGGCAGGCTGCCTTCACCGGCAATCAAACCCAGTGGGGGACGCGAAGTTGGAGAATCATCAGCCACAGGTACCCTTAATGACTGTTCCGCACCGCCACCGAATGGGCGTGGCCATCAAAACCTTCCACGTTGGCAAAGTCTATGATGTTCTGGGCCACCTTGTTCAGACTGCCCGCATCCAGTTTGACGATGCTGGAACGCTTGCGGAAACTATCCGCCGACAAGCCCGAGAAGAATCGGCCGGTCCCGCTGGTAGGCAGCACATGCGACGGCCCGGCCAGATAATCCCCGGCGGCCACCGGCGTCCACGGGCCGATAAAAATCGCGCCCGCATTCACCGTCTGTTCCGCCACCGCATCCGCATCCGCACAGGAAATCTGCAAATGCTCGGGGGCAAAGCCGTTGGTCAGTGCAATCGCCTCCGCCATGTCGGCGGTAACAATAATGGCCGACGCGAACTCCAGCGCCTTGCGCGTCAGCGCCCCGCGCGACATCGTGCCCAGAAGGCTTTCGACCTCTTGGGCCACCCGCTTGGCCAGTTGTAGGTTGGGGGTAATCAGCAGGCAACTGCCGGGGGCGTGTTCCGCCTGCGCCAGCAATTCTGCCGCGATCACCCCGGCATCTGCCGAATCATCCGCCAGCACAATCACTTCCGAAGGCCCGGCAAAGGCATCAATATCCACGATGCCAAATAATTCCTTTTTGGCCAACTGCACATACGAATTGCCGGGACCGACAATCTTGTCCACCGGTTTAATGCTCGCGGTCCCCAGTGCCATCGCCGCAATCGCCTGCGCGCCGCCGATGGGGTAAATTTCCTTCACTTCAAGGCGTTCGGCCACGGCCAGCACCGCCGGGGCCACTTTGCCCCCGCGTGTGGGCGAGCAGATGACAATCTCTTTCACGCCCGCCACTTGGGCGGGAACCACGGCATGAATCACACTGGACGGGTACGCGGCGGCCCCGCCGGGGACATACACGCCAACCCGCTGCAACGGGGTATAACGCATCGTCAGATAGGCGTTCAAATCCCCACCCCGGGGACTGATCTTGGGTGGTGGGGGTGCCATCGTCGCCCGCTGATACACGAGCATATTCAGGATCGCCACTGCCATCGCTTCGAGAAATTTGTCCGACATCTGGGTGCGGGCAGTTTTAATTTCCTCGGCGGCCACAGCGAGATGATTGGCGTCAAGTTGAATGCCATCCAGTTTCGCGGTCCATTCCACCACGGCGGCATCGCCGCGAAGTTGCACATCGCGGAGGATTTTTTTCACGGTCTGAAATTTGCTTTCGCCGTTCTCGTCTAACCCTTCCAGCAACATGGGTTTAAGCGATAATTTCTGTTTGAGTGCCGCGAGGGCGACTCGATCGCGACTGGCACTATAAATAGGTAACATACCTAACTCCTTACTTCGATTTCCTGAACTTCAGGCTAAATATCGGCTTCCGGCTCGCTTTCCACAGCCGTCAGTTTAGAATCATAAACGAAGCTGCGTAAAACTGCCTCTTACAAGGTCTGCACGAATCATGCATCATGATCCGCATCATCACCCGCAGTTTGACCCGCGTCAGGCTATGAAAGACCGTCCTTTTGAGCGTATGTTACTGCTGCACCGTACTTTTGGTAAAGTGGTAAAAGCCATTGGTTATGCAGGACTTACGCTCATGGTCTGGCCCCGTTTTTTCGCCCCGCACCGGCTGCAGATCGTCCGTTTACCCATGCCGATGCAAAACCTGCCTTCGGCTTGGGCTGGGCGCACCATCTTGCAACTGTCCGATTTGCACCTGGGGGCCACCAATTATACCTATGCCCTGAACGCCATCCGGCAAGGTTTGGCGCTCAAACCCGATATTATCGTCATCACGGGCGACCTGATTGAGTATGGCCGGGCTGGATTACGCGATCTGACGGCTATTTTGCCTCTGTTGCAGGCCCCGCATGGGGTGTATGCCATTTTCGGTAATCATGACTACCACGAATACTCTTGGCGGCATGTGGGGGAGCGTTCCAGCCACCGGGCCATCCATAAACGTCTGTGCAAATTGTTGCTTGGATCACAGGTCCGTTTGTTACGAAATGAAGCCGTTGCGGTCAAACGCGACGGGCAAGATTTGTGGCTGGTGGGAATGAATGAACTCTGGACCCAGCATATGTACCCCCGGGAGGCCTTTGCCCCGGTTCCCGTCGATGCGGCGAGTATCTGTTTGCTCCATAACGCCGACGGCTTCCCTCTGGTTTGCGACTACCCCTGGCAATGGATGCTATCCGGCCATACCCACGGCGGGCAGGTGAATGTGCCCGGTGTGGGGCCTTTGTATGTGCCGGTAGAGCATCGCGAATGGTTACGCGGTTACTATGCCTTGCGCAATAGCTCGGGCCAACTGCGTAACTTATACGTCAGCACGGGTCTGGGATATTCCACTCAGGTACGCTGGCGGGTGGCTCCGGAAATTACGCTCTGGGAGTTACAACCCGTAAACGCATCCACATAAGGTATCTTTGGCACATAAAACGGGTAAATTGGGTCTGTTTCCTTGACCCTGATACCCTCCGCCAAGTAAACTGCGCTCATGTTGGCGATGCGATTGCCGGCCGTTAGTGTCGGCTTCACGCAAATGTGCATCTCTGTCGTGATCGCCACAGAAACAATCGGTGTGTGCACCGCAGAAGTGAAGGCGGATATACATGGCCAGAAAACAGCTCGAATTAAGTGAAATCCTCGTTGATATGGGCGTGCTTAAGCCGGAAGACGCGCGCCTGGCGCGGGAAACGGCCGCCACCAATCACCAGCGGATGGAAGATGTCCTGATTAGTGGTGGTCTGGTCAACGAAGACGTAGTGACCAAAGGGTTGGCCATTCAATATGACATGGCTTACATTGATCTGGATAAAAACCAGTCCATTGGGGCCAATGTTGACCTGATCCCCCAGGAACTCATTCGTCGCCATCAGGTAATCCCGATTGCCAAAGAAGGCGGACGTCTCCGGCTGATTATTGGCGATCCCACCGACATCGAAACCCTTGATACCCTGCGTTTTCGCCTGAACGTACCGCTGGAGCCCTGTCTGGCGGTCAAGAGTAAGATCAAGTCCCATATTGACAAGCTGTTTGCCGACGAGCAGAAGTCCATTGACGAAGCTATCCGCTTGATGTCCGTGGATCGTGGGGCTTCCATTGATATGAAAGCCGTTGCGGCCGATAGTCAGGCCGCGGATGATGCCCCGGTTATCAAACTGGTGGCCGCGATTATTTCCGAAGCTGTGCGCACCCGGGCCTCGGATATTCATATCGAACCGATGAAAGACCGTGTGCGCGTGCGTTATCGCATTGACGGCGTGTGTATGGAACGCGATAACATTCCCAAACGCATGCAGGGCCCGGTGTTAGCGCGTATCAAGATTATGTCCGGCATGGATATCGCCGAAAAACGTCTGCCGCAGGACGGCCGTATCAAGATGTCCATTGACGGCTCACGCATTGACTTCCGCGTAAGTTCCTTGCCGGGCTATCATGGCGAATCTACCGTATTGCGTATTTTGCGGCCTGATAATGTCAATGTTGGTGTACAGGCACTCGGCTTTGAAGAAGACGACTATCAGCGTTTCAAGCGTATTATTTCGCGGCCCAATGGTATCTTTCTGGTCACCGGCCCCACGGGTTCGGGTAAGACTACGACGCTTTATGCGGCTCTGGCCGAACTTAACAAGCCCGACCGTAAGATTATCACGGCGGAAGACCCGGTCGAATATAACTTCCCCGGCATTAACCAATGCCAGGTTCGCGATATTATTGGCTTGAGTTTTGCGAAGATTCTCCGGGCCATGTTGCGTCAGGCGCCCAATATCATTCTGGTCGGTGAAATCCGCGATTTGGAAGTGGCGGAAGTGGCAATTCAGGCCGCGCTTACCGGGCATTTAGTGTTCAGTACGCTGCACACCAACGATGCGCCCTCGGCGGTGACCCGTTTGATTGATATGGGTGTGAAACCCTTCCTCGTGGCCAGTTCGATTCAGGCCATCATGGCCCAGCGCTTAATTCGTGTACTGTGCAAGGAATGTCGCGCTCCCGATCCCAATCCGGACCGGCGTATGCTGCAACTTATGGGCTTGACCGACCGTGATATCGAAGGCCGCACCCTGTATAAAGCCGTGGGCTGTCCCAAGTGTAACAACACGGGGTATCGTGGCCGCAAAGGTATTTTTGAAATGCTCTCGATGAATGCCGAAGTGCGGGAATTAGCCTTTAAGCGGGCCCCCACCAATCAAATCCGCAAGGCGGCCAAAGCCACGGGTATGCGTTCGCTGTTGGAAGACGGGCGGATCAAGATTCTCTCGGGGATCAGTACCTTGGAAGAAGTCGCCCGGACCACCCAGGCGGAAGGCATCATTCAGGATTAATTGGCGTTTCGTTCAATGATTGCAACAAGGATGTTTGACTATGTCGCAAATTTTGATTGATCGTCTGTTGGAAACCACGATTAAAAAGGGGGCCAGCGACCTGCATTTGCATGTCGGCCGCCCGCCGGTCCTGCGTTTGAATGGACGTTTGCGGGAATTGTCCACCAAGATACTGGAGCCGGAAGATACCATGGCTCTGGCGAAGTCCATTTGCCCGGAAAAAGCCCAGATTGATATTCAGGAACGTGGTGGTTCTGACTTCGCGTTTGCGTTCACCACTCCCGATGGCTCCGCCTCAGCTCGTTTCCGTGTTTCGGTATATCGGGAACGCGGCAACATGACCATTGTCATGCGTAAGATTCCCGTCAAATTGTTGACCTTCGAGCAGATTGGTTTGCCGCCGATCTGTCGCGAATTGTGTCGTCGTCCGCGCGGCTTGTTTCTGGTCACCGGCCCCACGGGGTCGGGTAAAACTACCACGCTGGCCACGCTGATCAATTTTATCAACGAAAATATGGACCGGCACATCATCACGATCGAAGACCCGGTCGAATACTATCACCCGCACAAAAAATCGCTGATCTCGCAGCGCGAAGTCGGTAACGATGTACCTTCGTTCTCCGACGCGCTCAAGCGGGCGCTGCGTCAGGACCCTGACGTGGTATTGGTGGGTGAAATGCGCGATTTGGAAACGATTTCTGCCGCGATCCGGGCGGCAGAAACGGGCCACTTGGTCTTTGCCACCCTGCATACCACGGGTTGCCAAGGTACGATCAACCGTATTATTGACGCCTTCCCGGTGGAGCAGCAGGAACAGATTCGCGTTCAGATCAGTACCTCGTTGCTCGCGATTCTCAGTCAAAACCTCTTGGCCCGCTGCGATACTGAAGGTATGGTGGCCGCGTACGAATTCCTCGTGGTAACCCCGGCCATCTCTAACCTGATCCGTGAAAATAAGACCTTCCGCATTGATTCGGCGATTCAGACCGGTAAGAAATTTGGGATGCAGTTGCTGGATGATCACTTGGGTCAGTTGTACGCCGAAGGCAAGGTTACTTCGGAAGAGGCTGTGGATAAGGCCCGGCGTCCCGACGAATTGGCCGATCGTTTCGGCGTGCGTTTGAACCGTCCCGATACCGAAAAAGAAGTAACGCCAAATGAACGCGGTACGCGTGTGTAAGTCGTTAGCGCAAGCTGTTGTAAGGTGTTTATTATGACAATCCAGAATCCCAGTCGTCCCCCGGGTAATCCCGCCACTTCCGCCACGCCGGCTCCCATGGGCATAAAAACCAGCGATGTGGCCGGCTTGAAACTGCCGCCCATTGATCAATTGAAGGGG
>Ga0194062_1001036_pt1 | contig 11695 bp, 9 predicted proteins | sample SepL2225m_MetaG_FD_155481 | JGI IMG/M metagenome (GOLD analysis project Ga0194062, IMG submission 155481) | Anoxic zone freshwater microbial communities from boreal shield lake in IISD Experimental Lakes Area, Ontario, Canada - Sep2016-L224-25m | ecosystem: Environmental > Aquatic > Freshwater >... | reverse complement strand
GCAGGAAGCCACTACCGCCGACGGGAGGAAGGTTTTTCTTTATCCTGATGGAACCTGGAAACCTGCTACCGTTGAAAACATCAGAATCTCTCCCGTTCCGATATCGGGGCTGGAACTACCGAAAACCAGATCATCCGACGATGTCATCCGCCATACAGGCTACACCCTTTCATACAACCAGACTTATCACATTGCAAACTGGGTTGCTTATAAGCTTCTGGCCCAGGAAACCAATGGCATTTATGAACGAACCAACAAATTTGTTCCGGATCCCTTGCTGAAATCAGGTTCGGCATCAAATGAGGATTACAAGAGTTCCGGCTATGACCGGGGACATTTAGCACCGGCCGGCGATATGGGCTATTCGTCACAGACTATGATCGAATCGTTTTACCTAAGCAATATGTCGCCTCAAAATCCGAGTTTCAACCGTGGCATCTGGAAACGGCTGGAAGAACAGATAAGGCAGTGGGCCATCGAGGACAAGGCTGTTTATGTGGTCACTGGCACGGTCTTAACACCGGGACTATCCACCATAGGCTATCATCAGATAACGGTTCCAAGGCTCTTTTACAAGGTTATCCTGGACTATGAAGAACCGGACGTGAAGGGAATCGGCTTTATCATGCCCAATGAGGGATCGAAGGAGCCTTTACAACGTTATGCCGTTACTATTGACAGCGTGGAGAAGTTAACGGGAAACGACTTCTTTTACCAGTTGCCGGATGAGCAGGAAAGAATTATTGAAAGCACCATGGATCTGAGCAAATGGAGCTGGACATCGAACAAAACACAATCAAAGAAACAAGCTGGCGGACCGTCGGTGCAATGCCAGGGAAAAACCAAGGCCGGGAACCGGTGCAAGAATAAAACCACTAATCTCAACGGGTATTGCTACCAGCATCAGAGCCAGGCCGGAGGGGTTCAGACAGCGCCGACGACTGCAGCACCAGAAAAATCAAGTACAAGAAGGATAACATCGGTAAGATGTTCGGCCACAACCAAGAAAGGAACTCAGTGCTCACGTATGACATACAGTGCAAACGGATTATGCTGGCAGCACGGGGGAGATTGAACTAATAAATATTGAATTTACCTATGGCAACAAAGAATTTTGCGGTCCGGATCGCGGGTTTTATCTTCGGAATAGTATCAATACTGCATCTTCTCAGGATCGTGACAGGTATATCCATAATAATCGGCACCTGGGTTCTGCCACTGTGGATTAATTATATGGGATTTGTAGGGAGTGGGTTCATGTGCATATGGCTGTGGCGGCTTTCGTTCAGGAAGTCGGGGGATTCTGGGAGTTACATTACAAATTATCACAGGTATAAATGAAAGGTGGTCCTTTTTAATGACCTGGTTTGACATTCCGGCATACTGACCCCCTTGGGACGGGGAGAGGATATGTATTTTCACCGATTCCCAGCCCTGGTTCGTCGGGTTACAGCCTATGCCAGACGAAAATCGCTGTTACTCCCTTTCGATCTGATATATCTTTGCTTCATCAACCTCAAACAACAAACAAGATGAAAGCAACAACAATCATAATCGCAGCCGCTCTGACTCTCTCAGTGAATGTTCTTTTCGCAAACAACGAAAACCCATCTGCTCCCGCAGCCAATGCAAACACGACAATAGCCCTGACCTCGCTGATACCGAGTATTCCGATGGAAGCTGACTTTGAAGATGCTGTTGCAATGGTTGATTTTTCGGTTCTGGCTCCTGTTACTCCGGTTGAAGCTCAGTTTGAGGATATGACTTACGAAATGGTTTCTGCCCTAAACCTGGCTCCTGTTACTCCTTCTACGGCTGATGTTGATGAATCTGAGGATTTCAGTTCACTGGTACCGGTTATTCACGCCGAAGCTGACTTTGAATAACCCGATATATTTTCCGACTGATTTTGTGAAGCTGCCCGATGGGCGGCTTTTTTTGTTTCTATATGGATCTTCAGCTTTTACGTTAATTTACGATTGGCCAGCGATAAACCGGGAAAAGCCAGCGTTTAATAAGTGGGTTTCTGATTATTGGATTATTGTATTAACTTGTCAGGTTATTATAATGGTGTAATTTGATATGATAATGACCAGACTTTTCTTTGAAAAATATTTCGAACGTTTTTTGTCACAACGGGCATGAAAATGGTACTTACTGATAAATATAGTGAATTGGACCTGATTGAAGGATTGAGCAAGGGGGATGATAAGGTTATTCAGTTCGTGTACTGGAGAAATATGCATTTAATACGGAATATGGTTGCAGGTTATAAGGGCTTGATTTTAGAAGCGGAGGATGTGCTTCAGGAGGGATTGGTAAGGACCATCACCAATATAAGAAATGGGAAATTCAACTCTCTGAGCTCTGTTCACTCTTACCTGTACTCTATATGCAAGTTTATTTGCCTTAAGGAATACCGCAAAACCCGAGCAACGGACCCTTATGAAATGCAGGTGTACAGGGAACAGCAGCAGGATGACAAATACTACGAAAAGCTCAAGATCGTAAGTGAAATGAAAAAGAAACTGGAAACAGGATGTGCTGAAATCATTGATCTGCGATTCAGGCTTCTTGAGGATCAACAGCTTGATGAGAGAACGAACAAACTGATGGATTTTGAAACGATTGCTGATAAACTTGGAATCAAACCTGATAATGCCCGGCAACGGTTCTCACGATGCATGGCCAGGCTTATTGGGGCCGTACGTGATTCGAAACGCATGAATGAATATTTACGAAACGAGTAAAAAAGGCTTAAATCTTTAAATGAAAACAAAGAAATGAATATTGATCCCAAAGATATTGACCTGATTGAACGATACCTGGATGGCAGCCTGGATACAGGAGAACGGTATTTCTTTGAAAAAAGGATGACGGAAGATCCGGAATTTGAAAAGCTTTTCAAGACAGGACAGGCTGTACGCGACATCCTGGCGCCAGCGGCAGAATATGAGAAAACCTGTAAACTGGTGAGGGATGCAACAGCCGGGTCAAAACACCGGTTGTTTCACTTTATTAAACCTTCGTACCTGGCCTGGGCCGCGGTTGCTGTGATCCTGATTGGTACTGCAATAGGGTATCTTGTACTGAAACATCAGGGGAAGGAACAAGCGCTTCCAGGTTCCGGGATTAGTAAACAGGGTGATACGATAACCATTGCCCCGGGAGACAAACAGCCTGCTAAAGCCACCAAAGAGACGCTGATCACGAAAGATGGTGGTATAATCACACTGGAGGAACCGAAAGATGGAATCGCCTTTAAAGAAACTGCTGTTATCACATTCAGATGGCAATACAAGGCCGATTCGATTACTCATCTTTATATATTATCTGCAACAACTGACAAGATGGTTATAAAGACTGAAATTAAACCTACTGCGGAGGAATACACATTGGAGGCTGAAAAGCTTATTCCGGGAAGGTATTACTGGTTCATTGGCAGCAAAGAGATCAAACGTTTTTTTACGATTGAGAAGTGAAAGGGATTAAAATCATATTGTCTATTGGGTGTTTTGCTGGCATAGTTGCATTAGGTCAGGCGCAGGATAGCGTAAAGCGAAGAAATTTCGAGAAGGAATTCAATGACTTCAAGAGTTCTGTGGGGAATGATTTTCTGCAGCAGTCACAAAAGAATGATTCCATATTCAGGACTTACCTGAATGCGAGCTGGAAAGAATTTGAGGTGTTTACCAGGGAACGGGTAAAGCGTGTAAAGCCAGAACTACAGCCGCTTGCACCAACTACCATTGAGACGATTGAATTACCACCACCCGGGAATGAACCGGAGGCGCCGGTTAATGATACCGGTAATAAACAAGCTATACCTCCTGCTGCTGCCGACAGTGAATTACTTCAAGGTGAGGAAGGATTAAAAATAATGGAACTGAACAGCATAGAGACTACATCGGGGGACTTAAGTTATTTTGATTTCCTGGGGCAGAAGGTTGGCATTACACAGGCGGGCCATGAGGAATATACGAAACAGGCAAAGCCCGATGAAAAAAAGACGAGGATCATACGATTCTATGAACAGTATTCAAAGAATGAAAGCTGGAAAAGGATTACACTGGAGCTTTATCTACTGGCTCAGGTGAAACAGCTTAACGACTGGGGTTATTATTATTTGCTAAGCATTGCATCGGAGAATATATTTCATAATCAGGATGAGCAGGTATTGTTTACCTGGCTCAGTCTGCTTAGGAATGGGATCAACGCCCGGATAGCCTACAACAAAGAAGCAATCTTTGTTCTGGCCGCATTTGAGCAGCCGATCTACAATGCCGGTACGGTTACGATAATGGGTAAAGATTACTACCTCCTGAACCGGAAAAACGAAAAGATCCCAATGGAACTTCAATCCTATGAGGCCAACTACCCGGGAACGGTAAGACCGGTATCGGTGAGCATTAAAACCCTGCCAAAGCTTGCCAATGCCCCGGAAATCCGCTCATTTATATTTGATAAAGATACTCTGCGGATAAGGATTAACCTTTCGCTCATACATTTTTACTCGGCTTATCCTGACTGCGACCTGCCGGTTTATTTCAATACTCCCTTATCGGCCCAGGCCAGGGAATCGTTTGATGCTGCATTGAAACCAATGATCACAGGAAAGGATGAAACTGAGCGGGTGAATATTTTATTAAAGTTTGTTCAGGATGCCCTGCCCTATAAATTGGACCTGGAACAATTTGGGAGGGAAAAGTATTTCTTTGCTGATGAAGCATTGCATTACCCTTATACTGATTGTGAAGACCGGGCGGTGTTATTTGCAAAACTTGTTTATCTTTATACTGGATTAGAAGCTATTGGCTTGGAATATCCGGATCATGTTTCGGTGGCCGTACGATTAAATGAACCCATAACGGGAGCCTTCGTGGTATTGAATAAGCAGAAATACTATGTATGTGATCCTACCTACATGGGAGCCAGGGCGGGAATGGCCATGGATGGAATGAAAAAACAATCACCCACAATCATTGTTGTGGATCAATACAAATAAGATGACTCAATTTATAACCAGAAACAAGGTCAACAAGCTCATACTTCTATTATTGATGCTTCCGGGCGGATTAAGCGCCCAGAAAATACTATCAGCTTCAGGGACGGCCCAGGTGAAAATTGAAACCAATGTGACCAAGGATCAAACAAAAGACATTGCCCGTGAAATGGCGATGATCAATGCCATAGAGAATGCACTTGGGACTTACGTGGAGCAGGCTACTGATATCCGGATCGATGAAGGCAAGGTGCAGTACAACATCATCGGAACCACCAAGGTTAAGGGAGACTGGATTCGTACAACCGACGAGAAATTCACGGAAGAAGCCGATAAAACTCATGACCGAAAAGGTCAGGAATTGGATAATTACATCATATGTACCATCAAAGGAGAGGTGAGAGAAGCCACTCCAAAACCAATGATCAGGTTTGAAACATTGAGCTGCCCAAAGCCCGATTGCAGGCAGTCTGAATTTTATTCGGGAGAATCTGTTTTTCTATTATTCAAGAGCCCGATAGATGGATATCTTTCGGTTTTTTTGGATGACGGAGAGAAGGTGTACCGGTTATTTCCTTACACCAGCATGAGCGGAGAACAATACAGCGCAGGCCTTATCAATGGCGATAAGGAATACATACTTTTCTCGAAAAAGAACAATGAGCTAAGCTTTACTCCCGATGAGCTGGAATTTTATTCGGTAAAGCAGTCGGCAGAGTATAATAGCATTTTCGTGATCTTTTCGTCGAAACCTTTTGAAAAGCCGATTCTGGATGATCAGGTGCAAAAGCCAATGGAAGGAAAGGAATACACGATTCCAAAATCACTTACATATAAAGAGTTCAGCAAATGGCTGGCACAAAACAGGGCTGTTTTACCAGGATTCATCGATGCACGCGTTAAAGTAGCCATCCTTCAAAAGAATTGAAGGCTAAAATATATTTTTGCAGAGTTGTCACATTTCACAAACAATGGGTACTCATTATAAAACATCAACCAAAAAAAAGCCGTATGAAATCAATCTTAAACATTGCGGGTATAATCCTGCTGGCCTTACTGATCAACTTTAGTTTGAGCGCTCAGACAGACAAGAATCTACAGAAAGAACTTACTTCAAAATCGATTAAAGAAGCCCGACAGGAAACCAAGAAGCTGACAAAGCAAGGGTTTTTTGTTGCACGTGGGGCTATACCAATGGATAAGCAGCTCGAAAGCGCCTGGATGATGCAATTGGAAAAAGATGAGAACGGAGCGCCCAAGTACATTGTTGAAACGGGTAATTCAACTGCCGAGACCCAGACTGCAGCAAAAATTCAGGCCACAGAGGTAGCCAAGCTTTCCATTGCAGGGAATATCACTTCACAAATAGCAGCGCTCATAGAGATCAATATTGCCAATCAGCAATTGAACAATGATGAAGCAGCTTCTGTAACGAAAATAGTTGGCGCATCGAAAAACCTGATTGCCCAGGAATTAGGCAGAACCTTGGTTGTTGTTGAAATGTATCGCAAAATAGGTGTAAACACGGAAGCAGACATAAGACTGGCGTATGATCTGAAGAGCGCCAAGGATGTTGCGAAAAAAGTCATCCGCAAACAACTGGAAGACCAGACCAAAATCCTGCAGGACAGACTTGATAAAATAATGGATATAAAATAGTCATGAAAACAAGAGTCCTCATCGTTATCCTTATTGTATTAGTGGGTTTTTATTCCTGCAAGAAGGATTACCCGCGGCAATCAGCGGTTGTAACCATTTCGATGGATAAACCCAGCGCGGTTGCTAATGGTAAGGTGATCGATCTGGGGCAGACGGCTATTACCGATCATGGCTTTTGCTGGGACAGTATGGGATACCCAACGGTTAGCGGAAAAACAATCCAAATGGGAAAACTTTACCAGACGGGTATGTTCAGCGGGAAGATTCCCGGTTTATCGCCAAGCAAGGTGTATTATCTCAAAGCCTGGGTTTCGTCGGACAGAGGGGTGGAATATGGAGAACTCATTAGTTTTATCACACCGGATCTGCCAACGGTAATATTGCAGGCGCCGGCTGAGATCACTGACACTTCGGCCAATTGCAGTGTTGATGTGACGGCAGACGGCGGTTCAGCTGTAATTTTACGAGGTTTGTGCTGGAACACACAGTAAAATCCGGATACGAATAGTCCTGTGTACAAAGACAGCGTCCATTCAACGGGGGCTTTTAACTATTCTCTTAAAGGCTTATCGGCCGGTACCAGGTACTATGCCCGTGCTTTTGCCATGAATATCTATGGCATAAAATATTCGGATGAATCAACATTCACAACAGCACAAAGCGCCACCATAGCGGATGTGACCACTGCAGAGATTTCAACTGTTGGCATCAACACGGTAAGTGCGGGAGGTAATGTTACTTCTGACGGAGGGGCCAGCGTGACCCTTAGAGGAGTGTGCTGGAGTATTAATCCCTACCCTACAATAGATCAGAGCAAGACCACCGATGGAAGCGGGACCGGTGTGTTCGTGAGTGCCGTTTCAGGATTAACGGCCAACACTACCTACTATCTGCGAGCATATGCCACAAATACCAAGGGAACCGCCTACGGTGAAGAAAAGACCTTCAGCACTTTACCTAACCCGGGAGTGCCAAACGTTATTACGTCTTCCGTTACAAATATCACTTCAGCATCGGCTACCTCAGGTGGAACCGTGCTGACCGATGGCGGAGCCGGGGTAACCGCAAGAGGCGTATGCTGGAGCGTTTCGCCCAATCCAACTACATCAAATACTCATACCCTGGATGGTTCCGGTGTTGGTTCATTTTCAAGTGACATCATCAGTCTGATTTCCGGAACAAAATATTTTGTGCGTGCTTATGCATCAAACAGCGTGGGGACAGCCTATGGGAATGAAGTAAGCTTTACGGCAGGACAGAGTATCACTTCGCCCACTGTAACCACCACCGATGTTGTGAATGTAGCACAAACTACCGCCACCTGTGGAGGCAATGTGACTGCCGACGGGGGAGCCACTGTTACGGTAAGGGGTGTATGCTGGAGTACGTCTATAAATCCGACCACTGCAAACAGTCATACCACCGATGGCAATGGAACCGGTGGCTATCTGAGTTCAATCACCGGTTTAACGGCAAATGCAACCTACTATGTACGGGCTTATGCCACCAATAGTGCCGGAACATCTTATGGAAATGAAAAATCATTCCTTACATTAATGGAAATTACTATTCCTGCAGTCACCACGGCACCCGTGACCAATGTGACCAACAATTCTTCCACATCGGGAGGTACTGTGACCAATGATGGAGGAGCGACGGTGACAGCCCGTGGAGTTTGCTGGAGCATCAATAACAATCCCACCCTTGCCGACCCGCATACTACTGACGGAACAGGAACCGGTGGATTCGTGAGCCAGATAAGCAGCTTGCTTCCCAATACCTTTTACCGGGTGAGGGCCTATGCCACCAATAGCGCCGGCACAGCATACGGGAACCAGCAGACGTTTTCTACTCTGCAAGATCCGGTGCTGCCAACAGTGACTACAGCTCAACCTCTCAATATTACACAGACATCAGCCACGAGTGGGGGTACAGTAATGACTGATGGAGGATCGACTGTCACAGCAAGAGGGGTGTGCTGGAATACTTCATCTAATCCAACTATTGCAAATAGCCATACTTTGGATGGAACAGGAACAGGAGCTTTCACAAGTAACCTTGCCGGACTTATACCCGGAACCCAATATTATGTGCGTGCTTACGCAACAAACGCTGTGGGGACTGTTTATGGCAATGAATATCCATTTGTGACTTTGTCAAGTGCAATCTTGCCTACTTTAACAACTGACCCTGCAACAAATATTACGCAAACAAATGCAACCAGTGGCGGTAATGTAACCTCTGATGGAGGCTCAACGGTTACTGTTAGAGGGGTCTGTTGGAGTACAACTTCAAATCCAACCACCGCAAATAGTTTCACTACCGATGGCATGGGAACTGGAGCGTTTGTAAGTAATTTAACAGGGCTGACTGCAAGTACGCTCTACTATGTTAGAGCATATGCGACAAATGGTGTTGGGACAGCATACGGAAACGAAGTTAGCTTTACAACACTTTCAACATGGTCTTGTGGTTCTTCGTTTACTATTAACCATATTGCTGGAACAGTCGCACCAGTTAATAAAACAGTAACATATGGCACGGTTACCAATGTCCCCGGTGAAACTTCAAAATGTTGGATTACCTCTAACCTTGGAGCGGATCATCAGGCATCAGCAGTAAATGATGGCAGTGAGGCATCAGCTGGGTGGTATTGGCAATTTAATAAGATGCAGGGGTATAAGCATGACGGAACATCCAGAACACCGAATACAACTTGGATATATCCTATTAGTGAAAATCTTGACTGGCAAATTAACAATGATCCATGCAGTCTTGAGCTTGGTGCTGGATGGAGAATCCCAACAAACACTGAATGGTACAATGTGGATGCAAGTGGAGGGTGGACAAACTGGAATGGTCCATGGAACTCGGCATTAAGACTCCATGCTGCCGGGGGCTTATCCGCCGGTGATGGTTCACTGGCTAATCGCGGCTCCTTCGGCGACTACTCAAGCAGTATGCAATACGATGCCACCCACAGATGGTACCTGTCTTTCGCAAGTAATACCTGCAATATGAACAACTTTCAGAGCAAGGCTTATGGATTTTCCCTCCGCTGCCTTCAAGGTACTCCCAGTCCAAATCCGCCTACCGTTTCAACGACTTCAGCATCAAATGTTACCTCAACTACTGCTATGAGCGGAGGAAACATAACCTCAGACGGAGGATCAACAGTAACAGTGCGTGGTGTTTGTTGGGGAACCTCCTCAAATCCCACGACCGCCAACAGCCATACTACGGATGGAAATGGCACTGGCGTTTTTATAAGTAATCTCACCGGACTAAGCCTGAATACTCTTTATTATGTAAGAGCATATGCTACAAACAATGTTGGCACTGCATATGGGAATGAGGTGAGCTTTACAACACTTGTATTTTCTATTGGTCAAAGCTATGGAGGTGGGATAATCTTCTATATTGATGGGACAGGGCAGCATGGTCTTATCTCAGCAAACAACGACCAAAGCGATCAATGTGTTTGGGGTTGTTCTGGAACTTATATTGGTAATACATCTACCGCCATCGGGACAGGACAGTCAAATACAGCATTTATTATTACCGGATGTTGGCAGAATCCTGGAATAGCAGCACGAATTTGTGATGACCTTGTATTAAACGGATATAACGATTGGTTTTTACCAGCGTTAGACGAGTTGAACCAAATGTACCTGCAAAAAACTGTAATTGGTGGCTTCACGCTTAATTGGTATTGGAGTTCCTCTGAATACGATGCATTTGGCGCATGGATGAAACGCTTCGACGATGGCAGTCTTGGCGCCTCATATAATAAGGATGGTTATTATATCTGCAGAGTGCGAGCTATTCGTGCTTTTTAATGACAGGCCAATTCAAATTTTATCCTTTTTATTTCAAAAGAATACCCTAGTTTATTATAAACAAAATCTGAAAAACTGTCAGCAAATTCCACATACTTTTCACCGGTTAGTGGAAAATTCTGGCAAACATACACGTTTGAAATCTTTATCTTTGGACTTCGGTCAAAGTAATTAGCAAAATCATCTTCAAAAAAAGTAAAGCCATGTTGAATTGAACTATTGAGTTGCCTTATCTGGTTGCAAAAACTTAGTTTATAGCCTTCTTCAGCGAATAAGGGTAGTTTCAGAAATTTAACAGGGGTCAATCCATCCTTCCCAACATCATCAATAACAAGCGCATCGAAAACAAACCCGTTCATTTCAGGTCTCTGTGCTAAAATCCGAATTTCCTTTTCATCAATGTATGTTTGTTGAGGGCTCTTGTGAAGGCAGAATAACATATCAAACGAAAAATCATATCTGTTCCTGGGGTTTTGCTCACAAATTTTTAATGTATGCTCCAAAAAGATAGTCCAGTTATCAGGCTTGCCATAGAATACCTTAGAAAAATGAAAACCATCCCAGCTTATAGGATCACTTAGAATTTCAAACTCAATTACTACACCCTTACCATTATCTCCATACTCCTTCCAGAATTTTGGATTTTCCAGTTCAGGCTCAGAAGTTGTTGAAAGAATAAAGAAGTTGTCTTTGAGATAATCTATCTTCTCATTGATAAAATTATCATCATATCCTTGATGCAGGTAAACAGGCCGGATTGTATTGCCGATAAATGTATACTCCTCTTTATCTGAAGAGTTATGAAGGTTATACATTCGGATCGATTTCTCATTAATCATGGAATTTAGAGCTTTCAAGGAGGTAAAATGAAGGATTTTCTTACTTTCCCTGTAATAATACTTGCACTTTGAAAGCTCTCGATTAAGAATCGGCCCATGGATTTTTGTGCCAACATCCAAATTAACACTGCATGACTGCATAGTATGTCTGATTGGAAATCCCAATAAAGCGATAATCCTTTTGAAATGATCCTGTTCCCCTTGCATTATTTTTAACTTTATTTCATAGTTCATAAGACGTTAGTTTGAATAGCAAAAATATTCTTCTGAAAGTGCTTTGTCAACTGGTACAATATTTTACCTTTTTACCCATCATGGTTAATGCTCATAAATATCGGATTGGTCTCTATTAATAT
>Ga0194062_1001034_pt1 | contig 11701 bp, 10 predicted proteins | sample SepL2225m_MetaG_FD_155481 | JGI IMG/M metagenome (GOLD analysis project Ga0194062, IMG submission 155481) | Anoxic zone freshwater microbial communities from boreal shield lake in IISD Experimental Lakes Area, Ontario, Canada - Sep2016-L224-25m | ecosystem: Environmental > Aquatic > Freshwater >... | reverse complement strand
TCTCTACCTTCTGCTATTGGTCCTCGTCTGAGACCGGTGACAACGCCGCTTGGTACCAGAACTACCCCGGAGGCAGCACAAGCGGCGGCAGCAAAACTTACTCCAACATCTATGTCCGTCCAATCAGGGAGTTCTAAAACATGAGACCAATATCCTTCGCACTCACCCGCAATAAAACCAGCGTTGGCCTACTTGTCTTAGCCCTTGTTATCGGCGGCATCAGCGCTCAGGCAACTGGAATATTAAATCTCACCTCGGGTGGATATTTAGTGTGTGTTGAGCCAAAGACAACTGTTATTACTCACCCATCGACTTCTAAGTGTCCCAAAGGTTATGAAAAGTTAATCCTTGGAGCACAAGGTGATGCCGGCACAGTCGGGTTAAGCGGTGCTGCTGGACTACCTGGTGTTGATGGTAAAAATGGTGTCGATGGAAAAAATGGCACTGATGGCAAAACTCTTTGGAATGGAACAACCGATCCAGAAAGTACCTGGGGCTCTGCTGGAGACATGTTTATCAACTCAACAACAAAAGTTCTATTTGGACCAAAAGATTTAACAACTGGTTGGCCAGCAGGAGTTCCCATGCTCGGTCTTCAAGGAGTCAAAGGTGATACTGGTGCCCGAGGATTAACTGGACCACAAGGATCAACGGGTGCAAGTGGATCAAATGGTGCAGCCGGATCCAATGGATCAAATGGTGCTGCAGGTTCGAAAGGGAAAGATGGAATTAACGGAGCTAATGGCAGCGATGCAACGCTGACATGTGCTCAAGGAGGAACTTGCATCATTGGAAACACTGGCCCCGGCGGCGGAATTGTTTTCTATGTTCAGGCTGCAACAGCCGCCGCACCTTGGCGTTATTTAGAGGCTGCCCCTAATACATGGAGTGGCGGTGTTGCAGATCCAACAATAGCTTGGTGCTCAAATACATCGGCCTTCGTTGCAGCCCTTACTTCAGGCTCCTCGTCGTCCATCAATACTCTACAGACAATCGGATCTGGTTTTTCAAATAGCAAGATGATGATCGGCAGCTGTACATACGGTGCTGCAAATATGGCCGCTTCCTATAACGGCGGCGGAAAGAGCGATTGGTTCCTGCCATCTAAAAATGAACTTAATGCTTTGTATTTGCAGCAAGTAACTGTTGGAGGATTCGTGTCGAACATCTACTGGTCCTCGTTTGAGTACGGCGCTACCTACGCGGGGTGGCAGGACTTTACCAATGGCTCGCAGGGCAGCAGCCTTAAGGCGACCACCCTCTATGTCCGTCCAATTCGAGCTTTTTAACTGATAAGTAACTGCCATCCGGACTCAATAGTTCACGGCAATCACTCTGCATGTGAAAGAATCACGTCATGAGTATGAAACGCGTCTTATCGGGGATTCAGCCAACGAGTGATTCGTTTCATTTAGGCAACTATTTAGGCGCAGTTAAACAATGGGTGGCGTTGCAAGATGGTCACGATGCCTTTTACTGCATTGTGGATTTACATGCCTTAACTATTGAGACCGAGCCAGCATTGATGCGAAAGCGGACGTTGGCCTCGGCGGCGCAGTTAATCGCACTCGGTATTTCGACTGAGAAGTCGACACTCTTTGTGCAGTCGCAAGTTCCACAACATAATCAACTCGGTTGGTTAATGGAGTGCATGGCTGGCTTCGGTGAAGCAAATCGCATGACTCAGTTCAAAGATAAGTCTTCTAAACTCGGCGCAGATAGCGCGCGTGTTGGTTTGTTTACCTATCCAATGTTGCAGGCCGCGGACATTCTTTTGTATCAAGCTAACCTTGTTCCAGTGGGCGAAGATCAACGCCAACACATCGAACTCACTCGTGACTTAGCGGGCCGCTTTAATACGCGCTACGGACAGACATTTACGATTCCAGATGGCTATATTTTAAAGACTGCCGCCAAGATTAATGACCTGCAGGAGCCAACGGCGAAGATGAGTAAATCATCGGGTTCGGCCGCTGGAGTTATTGAGATTATGGATGCACCAGAGGTCAATTCTAAAAAGATTAAGAGCTCTATGACCGATGCCGGTAGTGAAGTTCGCTTTGATGAGAAGGAAAAGCCTGGCATCAGTAACTTACTAACAATTCATAGCGCCTTATCTGGCACAGCGATCCCGGCCCTCGAGAGCGAGTTTGCGGGCAAGGGCTATGGAGATTTTAAATCAGCCGTTGCCGAAGTCGTAGTTGAATATTTGCGTCCGATTCGAACTAAGGCCCTTGAACTATTAGAGGATGAAAAGCACTTAATCGATCTGCTTCATGTCGGGTCGGCAAAGGCAAGAGTGGTAGCCACCGAGACCCTTGAATTGGCATATAAGAATCTGGGTACTGTCGCCTAAAACAGGGGGTCACTACCATCAAGGGCAAGTTGAGGGTTTAAAAATGTTACCTCAGCGATACCAAAATCGCAGTGTCCTGTATTGAGTATTTGTAGGCCCAACTACTAGGCTGACCATTACACATCAACCTTCTATGTCACCCACAGTGGGCCGCGTAGAAGACCCCTTGGAGGAAAATTGAAGAAGATATTTCGTCTAGTAGCGGTTGTGGCAGCAACAACGCTTGCAGTTACTGCATTTGTTGCACCATCAGCAACGGCAGCATCAAAGGTTAAAGTAGGCCTTGCTTATGACATCGGCGGACGTGGCGATAAGTCATTCAACGATTCAGCAGCAGCTGGTCTTGCACAAGCTAAGAAAAAGTTTGGCGTTACAGCCAAGGAAATCACTGTAACTACAGGTTCAGATTCAGAGCGCGAAGACAAGCTCCGCTTGCTTGCAGCTGCTGGATACAACCCAATCATTGCAGTTGGCTTCCTTTATGCCGGCCCAATTAAGAAAGTTGCCGCAGATTATCCAAATACACAATTTGGAATCGTCGATGATGCATCAGTTGATCTTCTAAACGTTGCATCACTTGTATTCGCCGAAGAGCAGGGTTCATACCTAGCTGGCGTTGCAGCAGCACTTGCATCAAAGTCAGGAAAGATTGGTTACATCGGCGGAGTTCGTATTCCACTACTACAGAAGTTTGAAGCAGGATTCGTTGCTGGTGTTAAGGCAACTAAGAAGTCTGCAACAGTAGATGCCAAGTACGTAACTGAGTTCCCTGATTTCTCTGGCTTCAATGACCCAGCAAAAGCTAAGGTTATTGCTAAGGGAATGATCGATAAGGGCGTCGATGTTATTTACTCTGCTGCTGGTGGATCAGGTGCGGGTAACTTCGCAGCTGCAACCGAGGCTGCAAGTTCTGGCACTAAGGTTTGGACTATCGGAGTTGACTCTGATCAGTACCTTTCAGCTTCAGCTGCAGAAAAGAAGAACATGCTCACATCAATGATCAAGCGCGTTGACCGTGCTGTCTACGATGTAATCGCAACTTCTGTTGCAGGATCATCTGTTAACGACGTTCTAGATGCCAAGGCTGGCGTTTACGGTCGTCACTATGATCTAGCACTTGACGGCGTTGGCGTCTCGTACTCTGGTGGATACATCACTAAGTACAAGGCACAGATCGACAAGGCAGCAGCTGCAATCAAGTCAGGAAAGATCAAGGTTCCAACAAAGCCTTAATTCTCACATTGAGATAGAGGTTATAAGAAGTGGCGTTTGGCCCAACAATGGAGTTAAATCTCCTTGTTGGGCCAAACGTTTTTATACAACTGAAGGAGACAACATAAGTGTCAGTGGCAGTTGAACTACGGCACATCACCAAACGCTTTCCTGGTGTCATTGCCAATAAAGATGTCTCAATGAGCGTAGAAACTGGCACAGTTCACGCCCTCGTCGGTGAAAATGGTGCCGGCAAATCGACCGTAATGAAGATTTTATACGGGATGCAGCGCCCAGATAGCGGCGAGATTTTAATTAATGGCAAAGCTGTACATTTTAAGAATCCAAATGATGCAATCGATGCAAGCATTGGAATGGTGCACCAACACTTTATGTTGGCCGATAACTTCACCGTACTTGAAAACATAATTCTTGGATCTGAGCCAAAGCATGGTGTAACAATTGATTTTGTTGCCGCGCGTAAAAAGATCGCTGAAATGTCGGCGGCCTATGGTCTTGAAATCGATCCAGATATTTTGGTAGAAGAGCTCGGCGTCGGAGCCCGCCAGCGCGTTGAGATTTTGAAGGTTCTATATCGCGGCGCCCGCATTTTAATTTTTGATGAGCCAACTGCCGTTCTTGTTCCACAAGAGGTCGATGATTTATTTAACGCTCTTGAAGGTCTTCGTGCCGAAGGTATGGCCATCATCTTTATCTCGCACAAACTAGATGAGGTTTTGCGTGTTGCCGATGACGTTACAGTTGTTCGACAAGGTTCGACCGTTGCCGAAGTTAAATCCAAAGATATAACTGCGCGCCAACTAGCCGAGCTTATGGTGGGCAGTGAACTACCGCAGCCAAGCACCCACGGGGTCACTCGTCGTGACCAAGTTGCGCTAGCACTTAAAGATGTTTCAATTCCAACATCAACAGGTAGCCGTGATTTGATTTCACATATCACTTTTAATTTACACGCCGGCGAGGTTGTCGGTATTGCTGGTGTCGAAGGTAATGGTCAGGCCGAGCTAGTTGAAGCGATTCTGGGTCTGCGCGAATATACGGGTTCAATTTCATTTAATGGTGAATCCATCGACCACTTAAGTGTTGCTCACCGCCATGATTTAGGTATTGGTTTTATCCCTGAAGATCGTCAACGTCAGGCACTAATGATGAACTCACCGTTGTGGGAGAACCGAATCCTCGGACATCAGCGATCTAAGCCAGTTATGCGTGGCTTTGTTTTAGATAAAAAGGCAACCATCGCCGACACTGCTCGCATCATGGAAGAGTTTGACGTGCGAGCACCCGGGCCACAGACTTTAGCTACAGCGCTATCGGGTGGTAATCAACAGAAATTTATTGTCGGACGCGAAATGAGTAAAGCCCCTGCACTACTCGTTGCTGCCCACCCAACTCGCGGCGTAGATGTTGGCGCGCAAGGCGCGATTTGGGAAGAGCTTCGAAGGGCGCGCGAAAAAGGAATGGCAATCGTTTTAATCTCTGCAGATCTTGAGGAGCTAATCGGAATGTCTGATCGCTTGTTGGTTATGTTACGTGGCGTTGTAACTGCCGAACTCGATCCAGCTAAGACAACGCCGGAACAGCTAGGTTCTGCGATGACAGGTGCAGTATGAAAAAACTTAAACTCTCAGCTATTTTGCTTGCATTAGCCGCCCCATTTGCCGCTGCAGTAGTCTCGATCATCATCTCTTCCTTAGCCGTTCTCGCCACACATAAATCTCCAATGGATGCCTATAAAACCATGTGGGATTTTGGAACAACTCAAAGCTCCCTGATGCAAATGCTCAACACAGCTACGCCTTATTACATTGCGGCAATTGCGATAGCCATTACTTTTCGTGCTGGTCTATTCAATATCGGTGTCGAAGGTCAACTTCGATTAGGTGCCCTCTTCGGTGCTTACATTGGTGCGATGTTTGTATTGCCACCCGTACTTCATATTTTAATAATCATGGTGGTCGCCATGACTATTGGCGGACTATGGGCCTCAATTGCGGGTTATCTAAAAGTTAAGCGCGGAGTAAGTGAAGTTATTTCCACAATTATGTTGAACTCCTTGGCGGGCGGTCTGTCCTCATACTTACTTGCTAATCGATTCATGGATCGAACTACTAACTCAAATAACATGTCCACCAAGACGCTCCCGACCTCAGGCCAATTCCCAGGCTTAATGCCCCTGCTAAACAAGCTGGGTATCAAAGATAAACCCGGCGGCGGCGTATACGGCATGCTCATTATTGCCATCATTCTTGGTGTTGCTTTCTGGTTCGTTGTTAACCGCACTCGATTTGGTTTTGAGCTTCGAGCAACTGGAGCTAATCCAATTGCTGCGCGAGTTAGCGGCGTCAACTCAAAGCGCATGACTTTCATCGCACTCGCCGCATCTGGGGCTGTAGCTGGTTTGGCCGGCCTACCCGCGGTGCTGGGTGATACACATGCATTTAATATGGGCTTTCGAACTGGAATTGGTTTCTCTGCAATCGCAGTAGCACTCCTTGGTCGAAACAATGCAGTTGGTATGGCGATTAGCGCTTTGCTCTTCGGTTTTCTCGAAGTGAGTTCACGCGCTCTTGAGCTCATAGATATTGCACCTGAAACGTATGTAATCATGCAGGGTTCAATTCTCTTATCTTCCGTTATTGCCTATGAAGTTGTCCGTCGATACAAGATAACACTGCAAAGTAAAGAGCTTGCAAAGGCGGTCGGAGCATGAGAACCAAACTATTGAAGAACTTGCGATATGCAGCATTATTAGTTTTTGTACTTTCGGTCATCCGAATGATTACTGGTGCGTCAGATTTAACTAGTGTTGGTACTGCTTCAGCGGCGTTACTACTCTCAGTCCCAATTGCCCTCGCTGGCCTTGGTGGTTTATTTTCCGAGCGCTCGGGAGTTGTCAATATTGGCCTTGAAGGCATGATGATTATGGGCGCTTGGGCCGGCGGAATGATTGGTACGAAGCACGGCCCTTGGATTGGCTTAGTAGCCGCGATCTGTTTCGGGGCAACTGGTGCATTACTTCATGCAGTTGCAACGATTACTTTTGGTGTCGACCATGTTGTATCAGGCGTTGCAATTAATATTATTGCCGCAGGGCTAGTTCGATATATATCAACTATTTTATATAAGAGTGGGTCTTGGCTCGGGCCTTCACAATCTCCCGATGTAAATTCAATTGGTACTAACGGGATTCCTGTTTTATCTGGCGGAAAATATTTCGGTTGGCATAGCCCTGATTTATTAACCAATTTGGCTAATAAACACTGGTTTTTCATCTCCGACGTTGCTGCAGTTCTCCGAGGCGTTACTGGTGATCTCTCATACGTAACGATAATTGCGATAGCTATCGTTCCGCTCTCGGTTTTTGTTCTCTGGCGGACGGCCTTTGGTCTACGTCTTCGCAGTGCGGGAGAAGCACCTACTGCTGCTGAATCTCTTGGCGTAAATGTCTATGCGATGAAATACGCCGGTGTTTTAATCTCAGGTGCCCTTGCAGGACTTGGCGGGGGCTATTTAGCAATCGTTGCCGCAAATCATTATCAAGAAAATCAAGTTGCCGGACGCGGATATATCGGTCTTGCCGCCCTGCTCTTTGGTAACTATCGCCCAGGCGGAATCATGATGGGTGCGGGATTATTTGGTTTTGCAGATGCACTTCAACTCAGAGACTCTGCATCGATTCATGCGCTGATTCTCCTCATAGTTCTAATTTTAGCATTCTTAGTTTATAGAGATATCAGAAAGGGAAGATTGCTTAAGGCTGGACTCACATTTGCTTCGGCGGCTCTATCGCTGTGGTACTACCTAGCGGTAGATAACTTGCCTGGACAGTTAATAACGATGACGCCATACATAACAACGCTCTTGGTAATGGCCGTGGCCTCTCAAAGACTTCGAATGCCGGCAGCCGATGGAGTACCGTATCGACGCGGCGGTATGAAGTGATTGAGATTAATTGGGAACAACTTCATAGCGCAGCGGTGGCTGCAATGAAAACCGCTTATGCGCCATACTCTAAGTTTCCGGTCGGAGTTGCCGCCCTTGTTAATGATGGCCGTATCGTCTCTGGTTGCAACGTTGAAAATGCTAGTTACGGTTTAGGTCTCTGCGCCGAGTGCGGCTTAGTTTCTAATTTAATTGCAACTGGTGGCGGTCGCTTAATCGCAATTTCCTGTGTCGATGGTCAAGGAAATCACTTGGCACCATGTGGTCGCTGTCGTCAATTATTATTTGAGCACGGTGGATCGAATGCGTTATTAATGACCGATGATGGACCACAAACTATGGCTGCCATGTTGCCATGGGCCTTTGGTCCAGATGATTTAGACCGTAACGAGCGTTAAATGACCCAGGTAGAAGCCTTTTCTGCCGCAGAAATTATTGCGGCAAAGCGTGATCATCATTCACTGACCGACCCACAGATTGATTGGGTCATTGACGCCTATACACGGGGCGCAGTTGCCGATGAGCAAATGTCTGCACTTCTCATGGCCATCTTGCTCAACGGTATGGAGTTACGGGAGATTTCACGGTGGACCGATGCCATGATCAACAGTGGCGAACGCATGAACTGGTCTGCGCTCTCTCGTCCAACGGTAGATAAACATTCAACTGGAGGAGTTGGCGACAAAATTACTTTGCCGCTTGCTCCGTTGGTTGCTGCATGTGGCGCTGCGGTGCCTCAATTATCGGGTCGCGGACTTGGTCACACTGGCGGCACGTTAGATAAGTTGGAATCAATCCCAGGGTGGCGAGCATCGCTAACAAATGCGGAGATGCTAAAAGTTTTGCAGGATTGTGGCGCAGTTATTTGTGCTGCCGGTGCGGGTTTAGCTCCGGCCGATAAGAAGTTATATGCATTGCGCGATGTAACGGCAACGGTCGAGGCGATTCCACTTATTGCATCTTCAATTATGAGTAAGAAGATTGCTGAAGGTACTAGTGCTCTTGTCTTGGACGTTAAGACCGGTGGCGGTGCTTTTATGAGCGATCCAGCTAAAGCTGCAGAGTTAGCCCATGTGATGGTGGGTCTCGGAAAACGTGCAGGTGTAAAAACTCTTGCGCTCGTCACTGCAATGGATGTTCCACTCGGGCTTACCGCTGGCAATGCCCTTGAAGTCCGTGAATCAATTGAAGTCCTTGCCGGTGGTGGACCAGCAGACATAGTAGAACTGACAGTCATACTCGCACGTGAGATGTTAGAGATCGCCGGAATTAAAGGCGCAGATCCTGCAGCTGCGCTAAAAAATGGAAAAGCAATGGATGTATGGCGCCAGATGATTAGTGCGCAAGGCGGTAATCCCGATGCAAAACTTCCAGTTGCAAAAGAGAATTTAACTATTACTGCCGAGACCTCTGGAACAGTTTTGGCTATGGATGCAATGAAAGTTGGTATTGCCGCGTGGCGATTAGGTGCTGGAAGATCACGCCAAGGTGAGGCCGTGCAGGCCGGTGCAGGCATTGAAATTCACGCTAAACCGGGTGATTTTATTAAATCTGGTGCGCCTTTATTTACTTTGCATACCGATACACCTGCAGCTTTTGCGCGTGCCCAAGATTCCCTTAGCAATAGCGTGAAAATCGGTGATCTACCTGCTGGTGGGACAGTAGATCGATTGCCACTTATACTTGAACGAATCACCGATTAAGGAGCTTTTAGAAAATGGCAATGAATAGCACACCTAATTCGGATCAAATTAAGCGCATCCCAAAAGTCATGTTGCATGATCACTTAGATGGCGGGCTGCGACCACAAACGATTATTGATATTGCTGCAGAGATTGGTTACACCTCGCTGCCAACGCATGATGCAACGGAACTTGCAACCTGGTTTCGCGAATCTTGTGACTCAGGTTCACTCGTTAGATATTTAGAGACTTTTTCTCACACGATTGCGGTTATGCAACGACGCGAAGATATTATTCGCGTTGCCCGCGAGTGCGCTCTAGATCTTGCGCGCGACGGGGTTGTCTATGCCGAAGTTCGCGGAGCGCCGGAGTTATTTACTGAAAAAGGACTTTCAATGGCCGATGTCGTTGAGGCAACACTTGAAGGCTACAAGCAGGGAATGGCCGAAGCTAAAGCCGAGGGTCACGAGATTGCCGTCTACTCATTACTCTGTGGAATGCGACAGAACAAACGCTCGCAAGAAGTAGCCGAGCTAGTTGTTAAATACCGCCATGAGGGTGTTGTTGGTTTTGATATCGCCGGTCCTGAAGATGGATTTCCACCAAGTGATCAGAAAGAGAGCTTTGATTATCTGCGTAAAGAAGATGCGCACTTTACGATTCATGCCGGAGAGGCATATGGTCTTCCATCAATTTGGGAGGCGATTCAACTCTGTGGCGCAGAGCGCTTAGGCCATGGCGTACGCATTATCGATGACATTGATTTCTCAGGACCCGAACCAAAATTAGGCCAACTCGCCTCCTACGTTCGTGATCGCCGTATTCCACTAGAGCTGTGTCCCACTTCAAATCTTCAAACGGGAGCAGCTAAAAGCTATGCCGAGCACCCTATTGGCGTCTTAGCGAAGTTACGTTTTCGAGTGACCCTGAATACCGATAACCGCTTAATGAGCCAGACATCAATGTCATTTGAAATGCAAGAGGCCGTAAAAGCATTTGGTTGGGATTTTACTGAGTTACAACGCGTCACCATTAATGCAATGAAGAGCGCCTTTATTCCATACCCTGATCGGTTGAAAATAATTGAAAACGTAATTAAGCCGGGATATCAGAAAATCTCATCTGAGTAATGATTGATTTTAGCGACCCTACTTTTGTAGCAAATCCCTATCTCGGGTTAAGCGAATTACGCGGGTTTGGCAAACCCGTTTGGCATGAGGGTTTAGGTATGTATTTAGCGGCCTGCCACGGCGACGCCAATGATGTTTTTCGAAATAAATCCCTTGGGCGAATCTTTATTGATAAAAAACCCGAGTTTGAGTGGGAGACCTTTAATTGGCTGCACTCGGATTCAATTTTAGATAGCGAACCACCTAAACACACGAGGCTGCGCGCTCTCGTTGCTAAAGCATTTAATCGAAACAAAATTGAGAGCATGCGCCCTGCAATCGAGCGAATTACAGCCGAACTCTTGGATGCAATAGAGACCAAAGTTTCCTCAGGTGAAAACTTTGATCTTATAGCCGATTATGCCGAACCACTTCCAGTTAAAATCATCGCCGACCTATTGGGCTTTCCAGAATCAGAGGAGCACTTGCTTCGCCCTTGGTCGCAGGCGATCGTCAAAATGTATGAAGTAAATCCATCGCTGCAGTATCAAAGCGAGGCAAAGACTGCCGCGAGCGAGTTCGCAGAGTATGTTCGCGCGTTGGCTGAAGAGCGAAAGAAGCGTCCCGGAAGAGATTTAATTACTGACTTGGCTATGGTTGAAGAAAATGGTGAGAAGTTAAATATGCATGAGTTAGTTGCCACATGTGTGCTTCTGCTCAATGCCGGCCATGAGGCCAGCGTGAACGCCTTTGGTAACGGGATGGTTGAAGTTCTGCGCCGCCCAGATCAAAGCGCACTTCTTCGTAACGACCCAAGAGCACTAACAGAGACGGCGCTAGAAGAGTTCATGCGTTTTGACGCCCCGCTGCAGCTTTTTGAGCGTACTGCGACGAAAGATACCGAGCTAGGGGGAGTCGAAATAGCGGCCGGCCAAAAGATCGCTGCCCTTATTGGTTCGGCAAATAGAGATCCTGCGATATTTGAAAACGCAGATGAAATGAATATTGCGCGTGATCCAAATCCACATATCGGCTTTGGTGCTGGAATTCACTTTTGCTTAGGCGCGCCACTTGCCCGATTAGAGATGGGTGTTTCACTTCCGGCCCTATGGGAGAAATTTCCGGAAATGTCACTCGCAAGCGAGCCAGTACGTCGGCCAACATTTGTGCTTAGAGGTTACGAAAGCGTAGCTATCTCGGCCTGAGTTGGATACGAAGATTGTGCGCCCTTTTTAGTAACACTTAAGGATGCAACCTTGATTCCAAGTGTGAGAGCCTTCATCGAGTTCATTCCTGAGGCTAGTCCAAAGGCAAAAGTTCCAACGAAGGCATCACCGGCACCCGTTGTATCAACTGCATTGACAACTGGCGCCGAC
>Ga0194062_1001032_pt1 | contig 11709 bp, 9 predicted proteins | sample SepL2225m_MetaG_FD_155481 | JGI IMG/M metagenome (GOLD analysis project Ga0194062, IMG submission 155481) | Anoxic zone freshwater microbial communities from boreal shield lake in IISD Experimental Lakes Area, Ontario, Canada - Sep2016-L224-25m | ecosystem: Environmental > Aquatic > Freshwater >... | reverse complement strand
TCAGTAGTGTCCGGTTAAATGGGTGTTAATTTGCTTGAAAGCCAATACTGGCGCGGCTTTGCAGCCGATTTTGCTTGGTGCCGATTTGAACTTTGAATCCTCATTTTTGTGTAGTTTCCCTCCGGTGAAATCCCCGGGGGTAAGCCATGAACGTCGGCAAGACGCTGTTTGCACAAGTGATGGAATTTGTTCCGTGGACGAGCTTTACGCGCATTGTGAATCGCTACTCGGGCAATGCCGGCGTGCGGCGTATGAACTGTGCGGAGCAGTTTCGCGTCATGGCCTTTGCGCAATTGACTTGGCGCGAAAGTCTGCGCGACATCGAGGTGACGCTGGGAGCCAACTCCAGCAAGCTCTACGCGATGGGACTGCGTCATGCAGTTCACCGCACTACCTTGGCCGATGCCAACGATTCGCGCGATTGGCGCATCTGGTCCGACCTGTCGGCTTTGCTCATTCGGCGCGCCCGCAAGCTCTATCGCGACGAAGATCTGGGACTGGATTTGACCAACACGGTCTACGCCCTGGATGCGACGACTATCGATCTGTGCTTGAGTCTGTTCGGTTGGGCGCCGTTTCGTTCGACCAAGGCTGCGGTCAAGATGCACACGCTGCTCGACTTGCGTGGTGCCATTCCCGCCTTTATCCATATCAGCGACGGCAAGATGCACGAGGTCAATGTGCTCGACCTGCTGGACATCGAGGCAGGGGCTTTCTACGTAATGGATCGGGGCTATCTGGACTTCGCCCGACTGTACAACCTGCATCAGGCTGGTGCCTTCTTTGTTACACGAGCCAAGCGTGGCATGGATGCCAGACGCGTGTACTCGGGCGAAACCGACAGGGCTGCGGGCGTAATCTGCGATCAGGCCATCGCGATGAACGGCTTCTACATCTCCAAGGACTACCCCGAGCACTTGCGGCGCATCCGCTTCAAAGACCCCAAATCGGGCAAGACCTTGGTGTTTCTTACCAACAACACCACCTTGCCGGCTCTGACCATCGCCGCGCTCTACAAGAATCGCTGGCAGGTGGAGTTGTTCTTCAAATGGATCAAGCAACATTTGCGAATCAAGAAATTCCTGGGCACGAGCCAGAACGCGGTGAAGACGCAAATCTGGTGCGCCGTATCCACCTATGTGCTCATTGCCATCGTCAAGAAGGAACTTCAACTCAATGCCTCGCTATACACATTGCTGCAGGTTCTTTCGGTCTCGGTGTTTGAGAAAATACAGATATCTTCCGCCTTCCAGCCCCACGATCACACAGAAAATCAATCAAATATCGCCAACCAATTGAACTTGTTTGATATTTAACCGGACACTACTGAATGCGGTTATGGGTAATGTGAGTTGCAGTCTCATTTCCTTTTCATCTCCTACCACAGACAATTCTCCACTTGATTATGGCAACGGTCCCCGGTGAAATAGGCCGCCATGCATCGGCTGTCGAACCGACCTCTGCAACCCGCCCACTCCCCATCGTTCCGCTGTAAGTTTGAAATGCAATATTCCGTACTTTCTCGTCGTTACAATCGTATTCATTTTGCATCTTTGCCGATAGATACGATGCGCCAGCCCTTTGCACCTCTTTAAAGCTCCGCATCTCCCACATCTTCACTATGCCTCCGCTACGCCGTATCGTCTCTAAATCGACATATTCGACGAAATCGTCACTAGCATTTCCTGTATCGGTAACTAGCGTCCACTCAGCACGTACAGTCCAAGACAGAATCAATAGCATTGAGCCCAGCAATATCCGTTTCATTCGCTCCCCCGCTGCTTATTCCTGCTTTACACCGAATACCCCGGCAGCACCGCAACAAGTTCCCGGATGATCTGTTCCTGTGCCGGGACAAAACTGATACTACCCCCTGCCCCTGCGAACTTCACCTTAGCGGCCCATAACTCCTTATTGCGCGTCGATACCCTGTTGAGGATATCCAGATCACGCGCCACGTCCTCACCATAGAGCACCGTGACCAACTCGACCAGCAGTTCAGGCGGTACGTGCTTGACCCGCAGGTTGCCTAAGTACGCAGACAAGAGTTCTGAGATATTTTTAGTTTCTGGCGGAGGCGGCTGGCGCTCAAACAACGTACTGCACACCCACGCTACGTGCCCGGGCCACCTGCTACCCCACTCTTCATACACCTGCGCCTTGCGGTACCGCTTAATGATCTTGTAGCAAGCCCGTTCTTTTGCATTGGGCGCGGTAGGTACGGGCTGAGTCGTGATAGAGGAGGAGGTCATGCGCGCATTGCCCCCTCAGATAGTCAAGGCTGTCGCCAAGCCCTCATATCGCACCGCGTCACCGTTAAAACATCTACGGCATTTGACGCATGTCCCCGAAATATCTTCCTTTTTGTTTAGCGGGCAGATGATCTCTTTATCGAATCGCTTTAGCCCCCCCGACGAATTATAGTTGTCGAAAAACAGTACCGCCGCATGCCCAAGGCGTTGCGGGTCCGGTAACTCGCCGGATTCACACTGGTACGAAAAGAAGAAATTTCGGCTTCTTCGCTTGAGCTTCAGGAACTGGGCACGTCGCGCAATTGATGCTTTATCCAGACTGAAGTGAATAAAAACATTCTCGAGCTGATCAATCTGCGCCGCATACTCCGGGATTCTGGTTACCACCCATAGGACGATGTCCGGCCGGATTCGGCCTAGATGGTTAATCGCGTCAACGCTCTCCGGGAAAAGGTCCCCACCGCCATTCCAGCGCAGGAATGTGAGACCCAGATTATCGTATTCAAGGGCTACGCGTTCGGCGAACGCCAAGGGGTTTGCCTTGATCGAGGCATAGACCTTCGCCTGGTGGCGCAGCGAATTTGACCAGCTTGGGGCACCGACGGCGAAATAACACGTCTTAATACAAACAGCAGTCGGCTGGCAGGTGGTCGCGATAGGTACATTAACGCTATACCCCGTGACTTTATTGAAGGAAAGTGCGCTGTCGTAGGAGCCTATGGGCTGCGCTGTCTCGGACTGAAAAATGGATTCACTCTTGCTAATGACCTGACCAACGCGGGTGCTAAGGGCAAAGTGCAGCTTCTTGAAGGCTTTCCCCGTCACTTTATCGCTATCATTCACTGGCCTGTTTTTGCCTTTCACGTCCGCCGATGCATGTCTCGCCAAGGCCTTTATCACGGCGGCTGCGTCTTTGGCATTCCACAACCGTGGCGACGTACGCACATGAATCGTCCAGCCGGTGTTTCTCTCCGCATTCCGCATGAAACTGAGCTTGTGGCTCAATGACCGAATTGGCACCGCCTCAGACAACGGGGCCTCGGTCACGATACGGACAGGCAGCCTTACGGGGAAAACGCCATCCGACCAGATGGGAGAGCTGTCGACGTAGGACGAGGCTGTAACCTCCATCACTCCGACGAAAGCTGAAACCTTGGTGAGGTAACAAAGAATGCGATCGCCTGGCACCAGCCTTGCTGCTGCTTGGGCTTTGTTCTGGTTAAAGCCCATGACCTTGCCACCGTGGCGTTTAAATTCCCGCCACGACTCGACGGTAAATAGGCCTAAGTAGTCTTTCGGTTTTTCCGTTCGCGGGCGAGCAACCCCTGCCCCACCAACAATCGTATTTGATGTTGAAGTCATCGAGGTCACCCACAACCATAGAAACTGTGCAAACGCCTCGACTCAGGTCGTCGCTTCATACAAATGCCGCTGAAACCCGAAAAATACCGCTGCAATTTTTGCGGCATCACCCAAGTCATTGATCGCGTCTGTGATTGAGTCGTTATATTTGAGCTTCAACAGTGGCGTGAGCTTCGTCTGGTCAAGTTCATCGACTCCCTGTGCTACGTAGTGCGACAACACGAAATCCAGAAATACTTTTTGCTTCGGATTGAAGTTTGCACTAATCGCTGCCATAGCCCGGTCTGCACGTTCCTGACGCGTCAGCGGCTCCATCGCATAAGCGACATACGCGAGAACATCAAAGAAATCACATTGTTCTGCGTCGATGATGCGCTGCATATCGATCAGCTGAGGCTTGTCAAAACCTTTTTCAGCCAGCCCCTCCATCAGTTGCTTACGCGTATCAGGCGCGCTCCAGATAGACCGAAGTTCGTCTTCGTCCTGAAAGAACTCGGGTAATTTTTCGAACAGCGTTTCCATGAACTGCTGGGCGGACATCGGTGTTCCGTCCGGGTGCCAGAAACTTGTCGACATCATGTGCTGAATCTTTCGGGCCTTCCCGTCCGCCAATTTGACCTTTGCCCTTTTCACACAGGTGCATTGAATATTGCCGCACTTCTCGCATGGCTCCGGGGGGCAGTTACATGGAGACTGACCGCAAGTCGCGCAAGGTTTTGGCTCCTCTCTAACGCATTGGCATGGGGATACATTGCATTCCTGGCAAACCTCTGGCTCGACAGGTTCCCCGTCCCACTCGGGATCGCTGAAGTGCTGGTGGGCCTTCACAAAGTCGTAAATCGTGAAATAGTCTTTTCCTTCATATAACCGGGTGCCACGTCCGATGATTTGCTTGAATTCAATCATCGTATTTACAGACCGCATCAGCACGATATTGCGCACATTTCGCGCGTCCACACCTGTGGACAGTTTTTGAGATGTAGTCAGAACAGTCGGGATGCTTTTCTCGTTATCCTGAAAATCCCGCAGATGTTGGTCCCCCAAAGCACCATCGTGCGCGGTCACGCGCTGGCAGTAATTGGGATCTTGACTGACCTTCTTCTGATTGATCAGGTCTCGCACCGCCAATGCGTGAATTTGGGTCGCGCAGAAGACAAGCGTCTTGTCCCGCTGATCCACCTCGCCCAAGTATACGTCTACCCTCTTGGCCTCGCGCTCTTTGATTTCAATGATCTTGTTGAAGTCTTTCTCGGTGTACAACCGCCCCTGATCTACTTCTCCTTCCAACACCAAGTCGTCTGCGGTAAAGACATATTCGTCCATCGTGGTCGAAATCTGCTTGACCCTAAATGGCGTAAGGTAGCCATCATTGATACCGGTCTTCAAGGAATATACAAACACAGGATCGCCAAAGTAGGCATAAGTGTCGGCGTTGTCTTTTCGTTTTGGCGTTGCAGTAAGGCCTAGCTGTACCGCAGGCGAGAAATATTCAAGAATTGCCCTCCAGTTGCCCTCGTCATTAGCCCCGCCGCGGTGACATTCATCAATGATGATCAAGTCAAAGAAATCAGATGGGTACTCACCAAAATAAGGGGCGGATTGGCCATCCGCTGATTTCCCGCTCATGAAGGTCTGGAAGATGGTGAAAAACACGCTTCCATTCTTGGGCACTCGCCCTCTACGGCTGATTTCATCAGGTGCAATTCGAACCATACTGCCAGGCATCTTGTCTTCAAAGACCGAAAAGGCGTTGAAGGCTTGATCCGCGAGGTTGTTGCGGTCTGCCAAAAACAGGATTCGCGGGTGTCGAGTGGGGATGCCGTCAGACTTCCAATCCGCCACATTCCAGCGGCTGTGAAATAGCTTCCACGCCAACTGAAATGCAATAAACGTCTTACCCGTACCAGTCGCCAACGTGAGCAGAATTCGGTCCCGCCCATCAATCAGCGCCTCTAACACGCGGTCTATTGCGATATCCTGATAATAGCGGCCGATAAAGTAGCCACCTTTGTCTTCAAACGGTACCGCCGCAAAGCGATTGCGCCATGCATTCTCGACAGAAAACGTCGCGTCCCACAACGCTTGTGGTGAGGGGAAAGCGTCGATTTCCTGTTCTGCACCGGTGTACATGTCAATGGCGTAAATGCCCTGCCCATTGCTGGCATAGGTGTAGCGCACGGCTAGTTTTTTCGCATACTCCTTGGCCTGCGCTACCCCGTCAGTCAATGGCTTATCCCAAGCCTTCGCCTCGACAACTGCAAGCTTTGTGTTGCGGTACTCCAGAACATAGTCTGCGCTGAGCGCCGCACCTCGCTTTCCAGCACCTTCCAACCGGCCCAGCGTAATTCCGTATTCGACTCGAATGCGGCTGCCATCAACAGAACCCCAGCCCGCTGCCTTTAGGGCAGGATCAATGTGCTCGAGTCGAGTTTGTGCTTCGTTCATCACAACACCTCAAACCACGTTTTGATCTTCAACGCCATCAACCTCCGGCGCTCCGCCAGAAATTTGCCAAACTCTTTAATCTCACCGCCCAGCATCGTCACCTGCACGCAATTCGCCACCAGATTAGCCGCCATCTTTCCGGGATCGCAATCCCCCACCCCCGACTTGATCCAGGTGAGCACAGTTTCGATGGGGTGCGGCGTGACGGAATAGCGTTGGGTTGACATCGTGTGTATCGCTAGAGTTGGCCGCTGAAAGCTTGGTGCAACAACGACTTTTTCAATGCTTCCAGAGCGGCGAGTTTCTGCTCGTAGAGACGGGCGAGGCGTTGGGTTTCTTCGTCTAATGCCCCAAGTGCGGCTACGATGCGTTTCTGTTCCTTCAGCGGCGGGAGCGGAATTGCGAGCCTTCGAAGGTCGATAAGGTAAAGATGCTTCAATGCAGCTCCCTGCGGAACAATTTGGCTCTGAACGCAAGATGCGCGGAGTGCGTACACAAGATATGGCGCAAGCTCCCGCATCACGGGCTTTATCAGCGCAACAGAGACGAAAATTGAAAACTCGATATCAGTGTCAATTAGCCGCACGACCCCGATTGTGCCGTCCTTTGTAATCAGGATATCGCCCTTCTCTGGGTGTGTCCTTTTGATGAACTCTTCGTGGTCTTTCCGTGTGACATAGTTCAGCTCGTCGAAGGAGATGCTTGGGCCTGCCGTTAGATTCTTGACAGTGATGAATGGAATTCCGGTGGGAACGTAATGCGGCTTCTTGTGCACGCCGTCGCTGATGCCAACCGTCATGGATTCGAGTTGCTCCCATTTCCAATTTCTTGGCAGCTTAACCACACCATCCATTTTTCGTTCGAGAGGTTCGGATTTCTCAGCCTTAGCCCGGCCTTGGGCGATGGCAACCTTCCGCGCCTTTTGAATCTGGACGATCAACTCCGCAGCAGAGTCATCGCGGGAATCCTGTGGTATCAACTCGCCCTGTATCGCGGCATTCAATAGGCTTTCGAAGAGGGCACGGGCGTTTTGGAGGTTTTTTTTGGCGTTTGCTTTGGCTGTGGCAACGCCCTCAAACGCTTGGTCCAGCAACCCAACGATCCGCTGCTGTTCGGCCGGCGGGGGGACCGGAAGTCTGAAATCCTTGAACTTATTTATAGAGACGCCGCCAATCAGACCAGCCATTGCCCCCTTGAACTGCTTGATGAAGTCGTCACCCAAACAGTAATAGAAGACAAATCGGCTGTTGACTGGAGGCGACGGACAAACCGCGAAGAGCTTGTTTCCGAAGTAGATATTGCGGTCAGTATGCGCAATCTTCCGACCGGCGCTCCCCCCCTCAGCGCAAACGAGGACTGCATTTGCCGGCACTAACTTGAAACCATCTCTTTTGTCGTCTGGGATTTTGACGCCGGATTCGTAAGCGATTTGGTGCTCGAAGCTCACGTCCTTCGTTCCAATATACGGCACACCGTCTTCAATGCCCTCAAAGTGAGCCTGCTTCTCCGCCTCGCTGATGCTGTTGCCATTAAAGACACGGCCCACTTCTCCGAAGCTGATACTTTTCCACCCCTTCTTCACAGCAGCGCCTTGATGTTGCCCAGCAATTCCGCGCTCTCGGTATCCAGCGCGGCGATTTCGTCCATGATTTCCTGCGGGTTGCGGTGCGCGATTTCCTCACCACCGTTTGGGTTCTTTACGGACAGGTCATATGTTTTCTGGTCGAGACTCTTGACGTCCACGCTCCAGCTTTTGGGCGAGTCGGCTTTGGTCTTCTGCAAATCGACAAACTCGGCGAGGTCGTCGTCCTTGAGTGGATTGGTCTTCCCCATATTGCGGCCCGGGTCGAGCTGGTAGAACCAGACTTTGTGCGTCTTCGTGCCTTTCTCGAAAAACAGCACAACAGTCTCGACGCCTGCCCCCTGAAAGGTTCCGCTCGGCATATCCAGAACGGAGTGTAAGTTACAACTCTCGAGCAGCAACTTGCGCAGGCTGGCGCTGGCATTGTCTGTGTTGCTGAGAAAGGTATTCTTAATGACGATACCGGCCCTGCCGCCTGCCTTGGTAATCTTGATGAAGTGCTGCAAGAATAAAAATGCAGCTTCGCCAGAGCGAATCGGAAAATTCTGCTGCGTCTCGGGACGTTCGCCACTGCCAAACGGCGGATTGGCCAACACCACGTCCATGCGGTCCTTGTCCTGCATGTCGCTGAGGTTCTCGGTAAGGGTATTGGTGTGCAGGATATTGGGCGCCTCTACGCCGTGCAGGATCATGTTCATGATCCCGATCACATAGGCTAGTGGCTTTAGCTCCTTGCCGATGAAGGTACGCTCCTGCAAGGTCTTGAGGTTGGCAGCAGTCAGCCCTGGCTTAGCGCGCATATAGTCAAACGCCTCGCACAAGAAACCTGCCGATCCGCAAGCGCCGTCGTAGATGCGTTCGCCTACCTTGGGGTCAACAACTCTGACGATGGCGCGGATAAGCGGGCGGGGGGTGTAGTACTGCCCGCCGTTTCTTCCAGCATTGCCCATGTTCTTGAGCTTGGTCTCGTACAGATATGAAAGCTCGTGTCGCTCTTGCTGAGAACCAAAGCGCAATTCATCCATACTGTCGATGATGTCGCGCAGGCTGTAGCCGCTCTTGATCTTGTTATCTATCTCACTAAAGATTTCGCCGATCTTGTATTCAATGGTATTTGGGCCGGTTGCCTTCTGCTTGAAGCCACTCAAATAAGGAAACAGCTTATCGTCCACAAAGCTACGAAGGTCCTCACCCGTCTGTGCTTTGTTGTGGTCAATCTTGCCGTCTTTGCCTTTCGGCGCAGCCCATGCCCCCCAGCGATATGGTGCAGCCAAAATAAAGGCGTACTTTTTCCCGTGCAGTACAGCCTCCGTCGCCTTGTCCTGCTCCAAAGCATCAAGATATTTCAGAAATAGCAGCCAGGAGGCTTGTTCGGTGTAATCCAGCTCGGTGTTACACCCTTCCTCTTTCCAGAGGACTCTGTCGATGGCGTTGAATGTGGCTTCGAACATTGGTGTCAATCCTTTTGTTTAGGCAGAACCCGTCTGAGAGTCAATAAATTGGATCCTGCCTATTTGCCGGCACATGTTTTTCATATCAATCGCATACAAATATTCAAAAAATGGTAACCGTGCCAGTTCACCCCCTGATCTGCTGGAATTGGCTCTTCTTGAACGCACCATTTAACAGGTCGGCGATTGACCATAGGAGGCTGGCAACGCGGTTAAAGTTGTGGATGTCGGTAATGTTTTCTCAATTATTTCGGTTAGCTTTTTGATGTCAACGTTCCACGAACGCATAAGTCCAATCTTTCTTTACCTTTTATTCATTCCCCCTACGCGCCTCGCACTGAGATTAATTATGCAGGTATTTTCAGTTCAAAGCGGTTTTGCGTACTTCGCGCACGTGGCTGCACTCACCCCGGAATTTGAATCCTTCGCAGGTGCACTCCAAGTGCCCCGCCCGGCCAAACGTTACCCGATAAACTTTGTCCGGATCCCGTGAACTTGGAAACTCCCAAGCCCCGGCCTCGACTAAGGGCGAGGTTTTGGGCAGATGACCGACCAGATCGCCAATCGCTTCGATCCGCATGGCCGCAGCACCCACGGCCGCAGCCGCCTTGTTCTCTTGCAGCAGTGCCGGGCCAAGGTTCTGCAGTTTGGCCTGCAGGTCTGCCAGAATTGAGGCATCCGGTACGGTTTCGGCTTCTACGGAATGGATGAGAGCCAGTTTCGTATCCAACAGGGTGGCTATGTAACCATCTAGAGTGCCGTCGGCGATCAGGTACTCAACGGTGACTGGCTCCTTTTGCCCGATCCGGTAGCAGCGGTCCTCTGCCTGCAAGTGGTTGGCCGGGACCCAGTCCAGGTCCTGAAAGATGACATGCGTGCCTGCGGTGAGGGTAATGCCCACCCCGCCAGCGATCAGGTTGCACAAGGCGACCCGGATCTCCGGGTCGGACTGAAAAGCATCGACGGCGGCAAGGCGCTGGCTGGCTGTGTTCGACCCGGTTATGGTTACCGCCTTTTCACCCAATGCCTTCTTGTGGCGCAAGACGCCCTCGGTGTAACAGGTGAACACCACCACCTTTTGCCCGGTGGCCAGAACGTCCCGAATTCGCTCGGCACAGGCAGCGTGCTTGGCTTTATGAAGGGCGAGGCGCAGCTTGGTGAGGTGGGCCAGAAACGCGTGGTCGTTCGGCCTTGATGCGTCTGCACCAAGGAACCACCCAGTAAAGTCAGACTGAGCACGGGCCGCCGCAGCTCCTTCCACAGCCACTGGCACCCATGTACGTATTTTAGGGGGTAGGTCGAGCACATCGTCCTTCTTGCGCCTCAGCATCACCTCCTTGAGCAGGAGATTGAGCTCATCAAGGTTAGAGGCTCCGTCGGTCACCCAGCCATAGTCGTTGCGGTATGCGCCGCAGTACCGTTTGGCGAAGGACAGGAAGCTTCGTGCCGACGGGTGGCCGGTGGCACGAAGCAGGTTGAAAAGATCCCGGGGCCGATTGGGCATGGGTGTGCCGGTAAGCAAATAGACTTGCGGCGGCACGTGGCTACCGGCATCACCTGTCGCACCGATAATCTTGAGTACTTGCGAGGTGCGCTGCGACGCGTTTTTTATGAAGTGGGCCTCATCTACAATAACCCCGGCCCAAGGTACCGCAGCCAACTTGGCGGCATTGCGGGAAAGCTGGTCATAATTGACGATGACCCACCGAGGCTGGGCCCCATCCGGAGCCGAATGCCCCTTGACGCCAATGACCTCGATAGCGGCATCGGGTTCAACGACACGTATCTCGCGCTCCCAGTTGAGCTTGATTGAAGCTGGGCAGATAACGAGTACCGTCCCAGATGGACTAGTCTCCCCCACCGCACAGATGGCTTGCCGAGTCTTGCCCAAGCCCATGTCATCGGCAAGAATCGCCCGCCCGTGGCGCTTTAGAAACGCTATCCCTTGTGTCTGGTGCGGATAGAGCGTAGCCATCGGAAGGACGGCGGTTCTGCTGGTTGGTGCGTTCATAGCAATCTCCTGTTTAGCGGCAGTGCCTGATGGCGGGGGCCGCAAGTTGGAATAAATCCCCCTGAGTCGTGTCGTGAGCCTACACAATGCAATCTTGAATGTTCAGAGGCTCACAGGATGAGCCATACCCCCTCAGCCGAGTTTCTATTTGAATTTTTATATACCCCCCCGGCTAGACGATTTGAAAACCGAAGGCGGGCCTTTTCTATATCGATGGGGGTGGGGTCACCCTTGTAAAGCATTGGACAAGTCTCTACCTGTCTTTGAAATTAAGCGAGACAAACAGTGGTCCTACCTTTCGCGTAAAAGACCCCTGCCTAAACCTTGGGTACGGGTACAGTGGGGTTCTCAGGAAACAGCAGATCGTTTGTCCAAAACCCAGCGTAAGGGGTAGCCGGATGGAACCAGTTTGAAATCGGGGTGTGCCCCGTGGGGTGGGGGTAGGACTGGCGGGAAATTGCCAACCGTGGGGCCCTTGTAAAAAATTAGACAGAACCCGTGCGAAGTTCGCAGCGTTTTTCACGAACAGTGGTCCATGCCGACTGGCAGAGTACCCCGCCAAAACGGTGGGTGGCGGGTGGGTACGGTCTGATACCAGTGCTAAGA
>Ga0194062_1001031_pt1 | contig 11719 bp, 9 predicted proteins | sample SepL2225m_MetaG_FD_155481 | JGI IMG/M metagenome (GOLD analysis project Ga0194062, IMG submission 155481) | Anoxic zone freshwater microbial communities from boreal shield lake in IISD Experimental Lakes Area, Ontario, Canada - Sep2016-L224-25m | ecosystem: Environmental > Aquatic > Freshwater >... | reverse complement strand
GGATGTTCTTCACGTGCGCATCGATGGTCCGGTCGTAGCCGTCGAAGGCCTCGCCCGATGACGCCTCAAGCAGCTGGAGCCGCGTGTAGACGCGGCCGGGGTGTGCCGCCATCGTGGCGAGAATGTCGAACTCCGTGCGCGTCAGGTCCGCGAGCTCAGTTCCGGCATGCACTTCACGACGCTCATGGTCGATGACGAGATCCCCCAAGCGGATGGTCGCTGTCTCATCGACCTGGCGCGTACACCGACGCAAGACCGCCTTGACCCGGGCCACGACCTCACGCGGGCTGAACGGCTTGGTGATGTAGTCGTCGGCGCCGAGCTCGAGCCCCACGAGCCGATCGACCTCGTCGGACTTCGCCGTCACGAGGATTACGGGGATGCCGAGCACCTCGAAGCGCTTGGTGAGCTCGAGGCCGTCAATGCCGGGAAGCATGATGTCGACGAGCGCGAGGTCGGGGTGGGTGGTTTCGGCGGCAAGCAGCGCGGCCGGTCCGTCGAGGGCGGTGGCCACGCTGTAGCCGTTCGCCTCAAGGTACTCGGCGAGCGCTGAAACGATGCTTTGGTTGTCATCGACGACCAGAATCGTGGCCATGAGGGCTCCCAGGTCGGTTGTGCTCTACGGGCAGTATCCCACCAGTCGTGTCGCAACGCTGTGACGGGCGGGAGCCATGCGGCGCCCGCCCGTCACGAGAGATGGTGTGGCTACTGCGTGACGGTGCAGTTCGCGCCGCCACCGGCGCCCATACCCGTGCCTTTGCCGGCCCCGTTGCCGGTGCCCTTGCCGGCACCGCGGCCCTTGCCAGCGCCGCCCTTGCCGGCACCCGTGCCCGTGCCATCGCAGTCAGCGTTGGCGGTATCGACGCGCTGGGTCAGTCGGGTCTTCATGTTGGCGAGTGCGGCATCGGCCTGCGCCTGGGTGATGGCGCCGGACTTCACCTTGCTCGCGAGCAGAGACTCGCGGACCTTCAGGGCCTCGGCCACGACGGCCGCGGAGTCGACGTTCTTCTCGGCGGCGATCTGGGCGAAGGTCTTGCCCTCGGCGCGCTTGGCAGAGACATCAGCGGTGCTCATGCCCGTGAGCTTGGCGACGATGTCGAGCAGACGGCCGCCGCCCGTGCGCATTGCCGATCCGAGCTGCAGGCCAGCGGCGCCACAGGCGCCCACGAGGCCCGATGCCGGTGCGGTGGTCTTGGCGGTGGCTGCGTATCCGGAGACCACGCTGCCCAGGACAACACCGGCGACCAGTGCGCCAGCGATCGATGCAGTGATTCTTCCTGCTTTCATGAGATGGTGCCTCCTTCGTTGAGCGGATGTGTCGTGCAAACTCAGACTGGTCGCGCCGGGTGAATTCGCCATGAACACCCCACGCGCAGGTGGTGAATGCGCAGTCCGCTTTGTGCAGCGCTTCAGCCGATGCGGTGCTGCAGTGACTCGCATCGCTTGAGTCCCTTGTGACCGATGAATTAACGGAGAAGTACATATAGAGCAGTGCAATAGGCTGCGATTGCCACAAACCACCTGCGTTTCCGTCTTCACCCGTGCCCCGACGCAGACGACAATGCGAAGCACAGGTCACGCCGCCCGTCGCACGGTCATCACCGAGGCGACGGCGGGCTTCACAGAACAAGAGGAGCATCACCATGACGCGACGCACCAGCTGGGCCGAGCCTTGGAAGATCAAGGTCGTCGAGCCGATCAAGATGACCACCCGCGAGCAGCGTGAGGCCGCCATCCGCGAGGCTGGCTACAACACGTTTCTGCTTCGCAGCGAGGACTGCTACATCGATCTTCTGACCGATTCGGGGACGAGCGCGATGTCGGACCGCCAGTGGGCGGGCATGATGCTGGGCGACGAGGCGTACGCGGGTTCGGCGAACTTCTACGCGCTCGAGGCCGCCGTGCAGAAGTACTACGGATACGAGCACCTCATCCCCACTCACCAGGGCCGAGGCGCCGAGAACATCCTGTCGCAGATTCTGATCAAGGACGGCGACTACGTTCCGGGCAACATGTACTTCACCACGACGCGCCTGCACCAGGAGCTCGCGGGAGGCACCTTCCGCGACGTCATCATCGACGAGGCGCACGACCCCGCCTCCGAGTACCCCTTCAAGGGCAACATCGACCTGGCGAAGGTCGAGGCGCTTGTCGCCGAGGTCGGTGCCGAGCGCATCCCCTACATCACCATCGGAGTGACGGTGAACCTCGCCGGCGGCCAGCCGGTCAGCATGGCCAACCTGCGTGAGGTCTCGGCGTACTGTCGCTCGAAGGGCATCACGGTCATCCTCGACGCCACCCGCGCCGTCGAGAACGCGTACTTCATCCAGCAGCGCGAGGATGGCTACGCCGACAAGTCGGTAGCACAGATCCTTCGCGAGATCTGCGACGTCTCGGATGGCGCGACCATGTCGGGCAAGAAGGACAGCCTCGTCAACATCGGCGGATGGCTCGCCGTGCGCGACGCCAAGATCGCCGAGCAGGCGCAGAACTTGGTCGTGGTGTACGAAGGGCTGCACACCTACGGCGGCATGGCCGGTCGCGACATGCAGGCGATGGCCATCGGCATCGAGGAGTCGGTGCAAGACGACCACATGCGCTCGCGCATCGGCCAGGTCGAGTACCTTGGCGACAAGCTCATCGAGGCCGGCGTGCCGATCGTGCGTCCCATCGGCGGGCATGCGATCTTCCTCGACGCCATCGCGATGCTGCCGCACATCCCCCGCGAGCAGTTCCCGGCGCAGGCGTTGGCCGCCGCGCTCTACGTGGAGTCAGGCATCCGCGCGATGGAGCGCGGGGCCGTCTCGGCGGGTCGCGATGCGAAGACCGGCGAGAACCGCTATCCCAAGCTCGAGCTCGTGCGCCTCACGATCCCGCGTCGCGTCTACACGCAGGCGCACATGGACGTGACCGCCGAGTCCGTGATGGAGGTCATGGATCACGCCAGCAAGGTCCGCGGGCTGGCGTTCAGCTACGAGCCGGAGTACCTGCGCTTCTTCCAGGCGCGCTTCGACACGGTGGGCGGCGACGGGATCTTCGCGTAGCGCCCGGTGTCTTCATCTGTGGCGAGCACCCGAGGCCCGTTGCGCGAATCTGCGCGGCGGGCCTCTTCACGTTCTGCGGCCTAGGAAGCGCCGCGGAAGCTCAGCCGCGCTTCGAGCCTGCGCGCGAGCAGCGAGAAGGCGAACGTCATGACGAAGTACATCACGGCGACCACCGCGAAGATCTCAAACGCCTTGAACGTTCGGGAGTAGATCTGGTTGGCGACATTCATGATCTCGGTGATGGCGAGCAATGAGACGAGCGAGCTTTCCTTCAGCAGAGATGAGAACGAGTTCACAAGCGGCGGGAGTGCGATACGCAGCGCCTGCGGCATGACCACCCAGCGAAGCATCTTGAACCACGTGAAGCCCAGCGCATGCGCAGCGTCGTACTGGCCCTGGTCGATCCCGAGCAGCGCGCCTCGGATGATCTCGGAGATGTAGGCGCCTCCGTTGAGCCCCAGCCCCAAGACCGCTGCGACGTTGGCCTCGAAGACGAGCCCTACCTGCGCGAGTCCGTAGTAGATGAAGAACAGCTGGACGAGCAGCGGGGTGCCGCGGAAGAACTCGACATAGGCGGTTAGCGGCCCGGCCAACCACGTCTTGCGCGAGCGCACCGCCCCGGTGAGCACGCCGATGAATAGGGCCACGACGAACGACACGGCGCTGATCTCGAGGGTCACCACTGCTGCTGCTGCGAGTTCCGGCGCCCACTCGCCGATGATCTGCCATTGCACGAGGTTCATGCGTGCTCCTCAACGAATGCGGGGCGGCCTCAGGGTGAGGCCGCCCCGATCTGGTCGTGCCGGTTAGAGCCGCTACTGCTTGACGGTCAGCCACTTCGCGATGAGCGCGTCATACGTTCCGTCGGCCTTGATGTCGGCCAGCGCCTTGTTGAACGCTTCGACAGCTGTGGTGTTGCCCTTGGGGAACACGCCCACGATCTCGGCGGTGGTCAGCGGCGTGCCGATGAGATCAAAGCTCGGGTCGACCTTGCTCTGCTCGACCGCGAAGGCCTGGCCGGCGATGACGGCGTCGATGCGCCCGACCTTCAGGTCGTTCATCGCGTCCTGGGTCAGCTTGTACTTCTTGAGGCTCTTGAAGCCGACCTCGGTCTTCAGCGCGTCGGCCAGCTGCTCCGAACCGCTGCCCAGCTGCACGCCGATGATCTTGCCGCTCAGGTCCGCCTTGCCGGTGATGCCCTTGGGGTTGCCCTTCTTGACGATGATCACGTCGGGCAGCTCGTAGTAGACATCGGAGAACTCGACGTTGTTGCCAGCGGCTTCCTTCTTCGACATCGCGCTCACGATGACGTCGTAGTCGCCCTTATCAAGCCCGCCGAGCAGTGCCTGCCACTCTGCCGGCTTGAACGTGGCCTTCACGCCCATCTTGGCGGCGATCGCGTTGACCATATCGACGTCGAAGCCCTCAATCGCCTTGGTCTTGGGGTTTGTCGACTCGAAGGGAGCGTAGAACGGGGCGGTACCCACGATTAGCTCGCCCTTGCTCTGGATCGCTTCAAGCGACGGGTCGGCCGCTGTAGCCGTGCTCGTGGTCTCGGCCCCCGTGGTCGAGGCGGCCGGCGTCTGTGTCTTGGCGGCGCCGCAGCCGGTCAGCGTTGCCAGCAGTGCGAGCACTGCGGCCACCGTCAGTGCCATCATCACCGTGCGCTTCATGCGGTTCATCTGTGTTCCCTTCGGATTGGCGCGGTTCCTGGTGTGCGTTACTCTCTCCGGGGCTAGCCCCCGGGGTTGTCCTCATCGATGGCCTCAAACGGGATGTCGAGGTCCGATTCCTCAAGCAAGGCTCGAAGTTCCTCCATGAATACTCCCGAGCCAGGCGTCTTCGCGCAGCTCGGTACGCTCTCGATCTCGCCGCCCGCGTAGCCCGTGCACGTGACCGTGACCCCGCAGCTGGGGCTGCCATCGATTCCGATGACACGCTCGATGGAGTAGCCCACATCGTCGAACGCCACAAGCTCATCGATGGTGGTCTCGAGGATTCGGCGGCAGTGGCGCCGGTAGGCGGGGGTGTCGTACTGCTCGTGCGTCATGCCCCAGCGCCGCATGCCGAGAAAGCTCGCCTCGGGGCACGGCAGCTGGACGATGCCAGCACCGCTTTCGATCACGGCCGAGACGGTCGGCTCGACCGCACCGGCGTAGTTCGCCAGGCCGCAGACCTTGGAGTTGGCATTGAGCACGCAGTGCGCGACCACGACGATACGGCGGCTTCTCTGGGGCACTCGGTCTCCACAACATCAGACTTGAGAATATGTGTCATAGAGTATGTGAATAGCATGAGATGTGCCACCACCCTGCTCCAAGGCGCTCGCGGGGAAGTAGCGCCCGTGACGGCGGGCGCCGACAGGGTCGGGAGACTACGGTTCGAGCAGAACCTTCATCACGCCGCGTTCGCCGGCGCGTTCCATGGCTTCGACGCCGCGCTCGAGCGGGTAGCGTTCGGCGATCAGCGCTGTAGGATCGACGCTCCCACAGGCAAGGAGCCTCAGCGCCGGCGCGAACGGGCCGCATCGCGAACCGACCACGGTGATCTCGTCGACGACGAAAGGCGCGAGGTCGAGCGTCACCTCGCCGGCGTACGTCGACTTGAGCACGAGCGTTCCTCGCGGCCGGAGTCCTCGGCGGGCAAGATCGAGACCCGACGCCGATCCGGTGGCCTCGACGACCAGGTCGTATGAGCGCTCCTCGATGTCGGGCTCGGCGATCGTGGTGATGTCGCGTGCGTGGAGCAACATGCGCTGAAGGGTGTGGCGCGCGACGACCTGGAGGTCGGCGCCCGTGAGCGCGAGGACCTGGGCGACGAGCTGGCCGAGCCGTCCTGCCCCGACGAGCAACACCCTATCGGTGGGGGCTATGTGGACCTGCTCCAGGATCTCGAGCGCTGCTGCGAGCGGCTCGGTGAACACCGCGGCATCGTCGCTGACCTCGTCGGGCACGTGGTGGAGGTTCGCGAGCGGCAGTGACACGTACTCAGCGTGCACCCCGTTGCGGTTGACGATGCCGAGCACGGTGCGCGCATCGCAGTGCGTGGGCCGTCCCGCTTGGCAGGTTGGACACGTGCCGCACGGGCAGTTGATCTCGCCCACGACGCGCCGTCCCAGCCACTGCTCGTCCGGCGACTCGACGACCTCGCCCACGAACTCGTGGCCGAGCACACCGGTGTAGGGGTAGTAGCCTCGCGTGAGCTCGAGGTCGGTGCCGCAGATGCCCGAAAGCCGAACGCGGATGAGGGCCTCGCCGTGCGAAGCAGCGTCGGGCGTGGCGATCTCCCGGACCGACAGCGTCTTGTCTTCGAGCCAGAGCGCCTTCATGTGTCCTCCTGCTAAACTCGACGGCGGCGAGCCACAGTATAGGCTGCCCTTCTCTCGACCGCCGACTCACGAAGTGGGGCTACTCTTGGTGCGGCGTCTGACGATTCTCATCTCACTCCTGCTCGCGGCGCTTGTCACGGGTGTGCCCTCGGCGAACGCCTGGCCCAACGGGCCGGCATCCGGCGGCAAGGCGGGTTACGGCTACGGCACTCACGACTGGATTCTCGAGCATGCGATCGTCCTTGCTGGCGACGATGCCGACTGGGTCGAAGTGGATACCGCGCTGTGGCACACCAACGACCCCGATTACCTCCATACCAGCTCCGACTTCCACCTGTTTCGCGAGAAGGGCAGAAGCCGCGGAGGCCCGCAGAAGGTCGCTGATCTCTACTACGATGCGTTCAGGTCTCTATCTGCGGATGACAGGAAGACGGCCAGCATCAAGCTTGGGGTGTTGTCGCACTACTACGCCGATATGCTCGTGCCCTTCCACACCACGTACGACGCTATCGATAGGCCGAAGACGCATTTCGCTTACGAGCGAAGCGTCGACGCATACCAGCGCAGGTACGCCGATCCACGGCGCTGGATCGTGAAGCGCGGGCCGAAGCACGTCGAGGACGTGCGAGCACGCGCTGTCTCCGCCGCGAGGTACTCTCGCACGCGGTACGGCCGGTTGCTCACGGCACTGCGGCGAAATCCTCGGATCGCTTCGAACCATACGGTCGACACCATCACGCGCGAGCTCCTGAGCCGAGCGGTCAACGATCTGGCCGACGTGATACGCGCGCTGCCCTCGGGAGAGGGCACGTCGTCTCCTCCCGCGACGATGACCGTCAGCCTGAGCAACCCGCGGCCGAGCCGCGGTCGCAAGGTGTGCGCATACGCCGCCTGCGCAGACCAGAAAGGGCGCCCCGTCGAGGGCGTGCGCGTGGACTTCCTCTGGTCCGTTGGGTCGAAGGCTCCGGTAAAGGCCTCGGCGTACACGGACGAGGCAGGGATCGCCTACAAGTGGCGAGCCATCGAAAAGGACGCCGCCGGCGGCACCGCCTGCTCCGTCAACGCGGTTGCGAGATCCAGCGGACGCTCGATTGCGGTGCGACGCGCCTACACCATCCGGTAGAGGGTCGCGATCTGCTCTTACACCGCGCGAATGATCTCCGTCTCCGTCCATCCAGACGCTCAGGTCAGGGTGCCTTTCGTCCGATAACACGTATGGCGGCGCACGTGTGCGCTCCGGTCGTGTGGTCGAGGTACGGGAGAGCGAGTCGTGGTGCGACGCCTGACACTCTTCGCAGTGAGCCTGACGATTGCGGTGTGCGCGTGCACGCCGTCGGCTTTCGCGTGGTCAAACGGGCCATCTGCCGACGGTCAGGCCGGCTATGGCTACGGCACCCACGACTGGATTCTCGAGCACGCGATAGAGCTCGCCGGCGAGCAGGGTGCGTGGGTCGATGTCGAGGAGGCCCTCTGGCACACGGCCGATCCCGACTACTACAAGACGAACTCCGACCTGCATCTCTTCCGTGATTTCGGCAAGAGCCGAGGCGGGCCGCAGGCGGTCGCGGACCTGTACTACGAGGCCGCGCAGGCGATCAAGGGCGATGACTCGTATACCGCGAGCGCCAAGCTTGGGGTGCTGTCGCACTACTACGCCGACATGCTCGTCCCGTTTCACACCACCTACGATGCGATAGACCACCCTGCGCTCCATATCGATTACGAACGCGAGGTCGACATGTCGCACCGCGGGTTCGAGGATCCGGCGGGTTGGATCAGCGAAGCGCAGCCACAGCCGGTCGCGGATGTGCGTGCGCGAGCGGTGGCCGCAGCCCAGTTCTCGTTCGGCCGATACGACTCGTTGCTCGACGTGTACTCGCGCTATCACACCGTCCGGGGCGATAGCACCGTCGATGCCCTCACGGGAGAGCTGCTGAGCAGGGCCGTCAACGATCTCGCCGACATCGTACGCACGCTGCCGACGGGTGAGGGTGCCTCGGCCCCGCCGGCCAAGATCACCGCCACAGTGAGCAACAAGCGACCCGCTGCAGGGCACAAGGTCTGCACCTACGCGAAGTGCTTCGACGCGGATGGCCGAACACTCAAGGGCGTTCGTGTCGAGTTCTACTGGCCCAGAGCCGATGGCGGCCTTCAGCGGGTCTCGGCCTACACCGACTCGACGGGCGTCGCGCACAGCTGGTACACGATTTCCGGCAGCCTGGCGTCGGGCACCAAGCTCACGGTCAAGACAGTTGCCCGGTCGAGCGGCGCGACGACCTCGTCGGGCAAGACGCTCGTCGTCCGCTAGCGCCGGTCGAATCAGCGCAACACCGTTCACCCCGAGCGCGGGCCTCTCAGTCTGCGGACGAGCGCCGCAACCAGTTCGACCCGCTGCACAGCGATCGCGAGCGGCTTTCCGGGCTTTGAGATCCTCACCCGGTGGGGCAGCAGCAGTCTCCAGATCCTAATCGACGCGAGCTGTGTCTGCGCTCTCGGCGCGCGGTCGGATTCGGACTCGCCGACACGAGCGCGCAGCCGCACGCTCCACGTTCCGGGCGAAAGCGGGCGACCGTTGGCCGCGCGCTGAGGCGCGATGCGCGCGACGAATCCATCGTCGGTCTGCGTCACGGGCGCCTCGAATTCGCGCCCGGCCTCGTCGGCGAGTACGAAGCTGACGGTGTTAGGACCCAGGCCGATGATGTCGGGCATGCCGGTGACTTCAAGCACTCCCTTGTCGGTTGGGCTCCAGGCAATCGCGCCCGTGCGAAGCCAGCTCGTGATCGGATGAGCGACGGCACCGACGTCGAGCGAGAGGTTGTCGTATCCGACCGTGAAGTAGGACGCAACGACGATCCCCTGCGGCGCGTCGGTTGGTAGCACGCGCCAATGCAGCTCGCTGTCGATTTCGGGGCCGCGATGCTTGCCGATGCGCGTGTCACGCGACACGCCCTTCGAGCTCAGCTTCAGCCGCACGTCCCAGATTCCCGGTGGGAGCGGTGCCCCATCGGCGGCGACGAGGGGATCGATGCTCGCCGAGATACCCGCGTGATCGTGCACAAACGCCTTGCGCCACACCTCCGCGCTGTAGCCCGGAGTCTCGACGCGGGTGACCGGCAGCGTGTACTCGACGTCGCTGTCGCGCAACCGCAGAATCAGCTCGGTTGCTGTGTTCGCAGAGTCCAACAGCTCGAGGTAGGCGAGGCCCTCGAGTTGGAGCGTGCCTTCGGTCCACGAGATGTCGGTGAACTGGTGGCGGAGGCGAACCCGGGATGTGACATCGAAGCACTCGGCGGGGACGCTGGCGTCGGTGTCGCCGAGCAAGGGGTAGACCGCGAACACGCGGTCGCCGTCGACGTGTACGTCCCAAGAGGGATCGGACAGGAAGTGGCGCATGAAGTCGAGCAGGAGCTCGAGCTTGCCTTGGCGCAGCAGGCTGTGGCAGATGCGGTGCGCCGGCGAAAGCTCCTGCACGGATTCGTAGGGGTAGTAGGCCAGCGCCCACTCCCGCAGCTGGGTGAAGGCCTCGCGGACGGCCGGTACGTCGTCGGACTCGGCCATCGAGACGAACGCGTCGAGGAACTCCATCTCGAAGTGGCGCTTGAGCAGATGGTCTCGATGCGCCCCTTGCTCCACGCGCGACACGATGAGCGCGAGCATGAGGCCGATGACACCGGTCAGACGCTCAGGGGCCAGATGGCTTCGCGTCATGTTGGCGCCGTCGTCGCGCCAGGAGATGTGGACGTAGTCGTAGTCGGCCAGAATCGAGATGCCCGTCGCGGCGAGATAGGCGGCGCCGGTGAAGGGCTGGTCCTCGTAGATGAGCCCGGGAGGGAAGCGCAGGCCGAGCCGCTCGATGAGCTCTCGGCGAAACAGCTTCATGATGCTCATCGTCCACCAGGCGCGCGACTCGAACACGTCGGTGGATAGCATCGTCGCCGAGAACATCGACTTGGGAGGGCGGCGACCTCCAATGCCGACCATCTTGCCCAGCACGATGTCGGTGCCCTGCTCGTCGGCGCACTGGACCATGCGCTCCAAGGCCTCCTCGCCGAGGAAGTCGTCGGCATCGAGCATGAAGACGTAGCGGCCGGTCGCCCGGTCGAGCCCGGTATTGCGCGGGGACGACGGCCCGCCCGAGTTCTCCTGATGGATGACGGTCAGCTCGGGGTGGGCTTGTGCGAGGCGGTCGAGTTCCTCACCGGTGCCGTCGGTGGAACCGTCGTCAATCGTGATGATCTCGATGCGCTCGCGACCGAGTGACTGGCCGAGTGCCGACCCGACGGCCTTGGTCACGTAGGGCATCGAGTTGTATGCGGGGATGATGACGGTGACGTCAGGCGTCATCGTGCGTCGCTCAGTTCGTCCCGGTTGCATTCGAGCTGCGTGTTGCGTTGAGGGCGGCCTTGAGCTCGTCAAGGCGCGTCCCGTAGGTGGCCCAGTCTCCCGCCAGCCGCGCGGCCTCGACTTGCGCAAGCAGCGTCTGCACCTGAGCCGATGTTGTGACCGTGCCACCGATCGCGCCCGAGCTACTCGCACCACCCGACACGCTCCAAGCAGCCGAAAGGGCTCCGTCGAGCGTGCGGTCCATCTCGATGCGTTCGCCGTTGACGGCAATCGCGCTCACGAGCTCGTTGATTGCTCTCTGCTGCGCCTGCAAGAAGATGGGCTGTATGTAGGCGACGGTTCCCTGGACCGGAAGCACGAGCATCGTGCCGAATGACACGGTGCTGCCTGGTTGGCTCCACAGTGAGAGCTGCTGGCTGATTCGCGGGTCCTGATTGATGCGGGCGCTGACCTGGGCCGCTCCGAGTGTCACGCGTTCCTTGGGCAGTCGGTAGACGGTGCGCTCGCCATACGAATCCGGCTCGCACGAAGTCGCCATCCAGCCCACGAGGTTGTCTCGGTCCGGCAGCGAGTAGGGCTGGAGCAGGTACATGCCCTTGCCCGGGTGATCGGGAAGATCGAGCATCACGTATGCGGGCTCGATGGTCTTGCCGCTGCTGTCCTTCGAGATCTGCCACTGGTCCTCTTTGTTGTAGAACACCATGGGGTCGGTCATGTGATAGGTGCGGTAGATCTGGGCCTGCGAAGCGAAGAGCTGTTGAGGCGCCCGAATGTGCTTGGCGACAGCTTCGGGAAGCTCGCTTCCCGGTCGGATGACGGTGGGGAAGATCTTGGCCCACGCGTCGCGGATCGGATCCTCACCCACCGAATAGAAGTTGATGTCACCTGACAGCGCGTCGACCGTCACCTTGACCGAGTCGCGCAGGTAGTTCGTCCCGTTCGCGAGCGGTTGCGAGTAGGGATAGTGGTCGCTCGTGGTGTATGCATCGATAATCCACACCAC
>Ga0194062_1001030_pt1 | contig 11722 bp, 7 predicted proteins | sample SepL2225m_MetaG_FD_155481 | JGI IMG/M metagenome (GOLD analysis project Ga0194062, IMG submission 155481) | Anoxic zone freshwater microbial communities from boreal shield lake in IISD Experimental Lakes Area, Ontario, Canada - Sep2016-L224-25m | ecosystem: Environmental > Aquatic > Freshwater >... | reverse complement strand
TTTTAAGATCATCTTCGCTTAGAATTACTTTAGCATTAGCCGTTATTATCTTATAATTATTAAAATTTTCATTAGGATAACGCGCAAGAACAGCATCCATAAAACTACGCCAAATTGGTGCGGCCACAAAAACACCATCTGATCCCGCTTTCATGGGCGACGCATTATTGTTGCCCGTCCAAACGCCCACAGCAATTGCTGGTGTATAGCCAACTGTCCACGCATCACGAAATTCTTGCGATGTTCCCGTTTTCGCAGCAACATTTCTGCCTGGAATAAACAGCGGATTATTTTTTCCAAAAATTGCCGAACGGGCATCATTATCCGAAATAATAGAATTTATTTTCCTTGCTACTTCAACATCAATCACTTGTTCTGCTTGCTTTTTACTAGCATATATTTTTTTAGTATTTTCTGTGATTTCTAAAATAGTTTGCGACTGATTTCTTTTTCCTTCTGTAGCAAAAACTGAAAAAGCACTAACCATATCCACTAATTTTACCTCGGCACCACCAATCGCCAGGGAAAGTCCATAACGATTTCTGTCATTTAGCGTTGTGATACCTAAACGCTGAGCCATATCAATCGCGCTATCAATTCCCACCAGTGAAAGCGTTTTAATCGCCGGAATATTTAGTGACATTGCTAGCGTTTTTCGCATGGGAAGCACGCCATGAAATTTTCCATCATAATTTTGCGGAATATAATCAATTCCACCGCCATCTCTTCCAAAATTAGTTGGCTCATCAGCAATTAATGTTTCCGGCTGATAACCTTTTTCAAAAGCAGTGGCATAAACAATTGGCTTGAAAGATGATCCTGGTTGACGCAAGCTCGTTGCTACATTCACTTGTCCATCAATCGATTGATCAAAAAAATCTCGACTGCCAATCATTGCCAAAATATCTCCACTTCCAGGATTGATCGCCACAAGTGCCGCATTACTTGCACCATACTTAATATTTCTTACGCCACCATCTGCCACAACTTTTTCACCAATTTTTTGCAATTCAAAATCCAGTGTTGTAATTATTTTCAATCCGCCTTTTTCCAAAAAATCTCTGCCATATTTTTCTTCTAGTTGTTCTATTACATAAAAAACAAAATGCGGTGCCAAAATCGATTCCTGAAAAGGTTTAATTTTTGTTAAAATATTTATTTTTCGAGCATTTTCAATTTCGAGTGAGCTGGCTAAGCGCAAAGCTTCTATTTTATCTAAAATATTTTCATAACGCGCAACTACTTTCTTAATATTATTTCCGTATGGCGAATAATAAGTGGGTGCCTTTGGCAATTCTGCCAAAAAAACAGCCTCATCTAGACTAAGATTTTTCGCTTCTTTGCCAAAAAAGACTTCCGCAGCGGCAGAAATTCCATAGGCATTTGAACCATAGGGCACTTGATTAAGGTAACGATCAAGAATTTGATCCTTGGTGAAATTTTTTTCAAACTTGATTGCAATGAGCGTTTCCAAAAATTTGCGTCGCCAGGTTTTTTCTCGCGTTAGAAAAACATTGCGTGCTAATTGTTGTGTGATTGTCGATCCGCCTTGAGAAATTTCACCATTCTCCGCATTCACTTTTAATGCCCGAAAAATCGAAAAAAAATCAACACCAAAATGACTATAAAAATTTTTATCTTCCGTCGCCACAGTTGCAATGCGCACGATATCAGGAATTTCATTATGTGTTAAAATTTTACGATTTTCCTCGCCATGAATCTTATACAGCACAATTTTACCACTGCGATCATAAATAGTTGAAGTTTGTGGCGGACGAAAATCAGAAATCTCCATCACGCTCGGCATAAAATTTTTATAAATAAAAAAGACCGCGATCGCCGTGCCAAAAAGAATAGTTAAAAAAGCCCCTAAAACGCCAAAAACAACTTCTTTAAAATAATATCGCTTTGTATATTTTTGCATAATTTCTCAATCACCATAGCACAGGCCTATTTTTTATGCTAGACTTCGTTTATTATATTTATTTAAAAAAATATGAATTTAGAAAAACCCGCACAAGCAGAAATTTTGCCAGCTGTTGATTTAAGAAATTTTAGACAAACTTTAGTTGATCAAATTGATCTTTTACGCGAAGAATTTGGCAAAAAAAGAGAATTGGGAATTGCTTGGCTTAAAAAAGAAGAACAAAAAATTCTACAAACTTTTATTTCAGAATTGCTCACAAAAAAAGAATCTTTTCAATTTGTTTTTGAAACAGAAAACGGCTCGCTTTATTTCGTTACTAAGGACGGACAATCACTGAGAATAAAAAAAGAAAATGCCGAATTCAAAGAACAGCCCATTTTTAATAAAATTATCTTTCTTTCTCAAGCAGAACATGAAAAATATATTAAACTTAAAAAGCTGGGACTTTTTCAAGAATATCTTGTTGCTTTTCAAGATGAAACATTTTTGCCAGAAGCAGAAAGAAATCCTTATCCATTCAAAAAATCAACTTTTAGTCTCGGAAATTATCCCCTAGAAATTGGCACCGATAGCAACTCCACAAAAAAAGTTGCGTTCAGAGAAACAGCAGATCAACTAGAAATCCTTGGCACCATACAAGCAGATGGCGCTATTAAAAAATCTTTTGCTTCCGGCATTCATAACGGACATGAGATTACTCAGATTTATTTTTCATCACAAAACTCCTAATCACTGGCAAAAAAACTTTTCCATATTCTTTTAATTTCATCGCTCCCACACCACTAATCTGCAAAAAACTTTCTGCATTTTGCGGAAAATAAAAAGCCATTTCTTGCAATGAAACATCGCTGAAAATAATAAACGGCGGAACTTTTTTTTGGTTAGCCAATTCTTTTCTCAATATTCGCAACTGTTCAAATAGTTTTGGATTATATTCCAGCAGACCTTTTTTCCTTTTTATTTCCAGCACTGGCTCAGTCTCTTTTTCAAACTGCGGACTAGGCAAAATTATTTTTTCTCGTTTATTCAAAAATTTTTTGCCTTGATTAGTCAAGCTGAGCGTAGGATATTCGCTATCACTTTTGCTAATTAAATTTTTCGTCAAAAGCAAACTAATAAAATAACTGATTTCTTCTTCGCTCGTATCTTTGGCAATCCCAAAAACAGAAAGTTGGTCATGCTTGCGATCAAGAATTTTTTGGGCGCGTGATCCACGAAGCACGCCCAAAATATATCGTCCGCCAAACCGCTCGCCCGTTCGCACAATTGCCGACAAAATCTTTTGCACAATAATTGTGGCATCAACTTCTTCTTTCGGACGCAAACAGACATCACATCCACCGCAATATTCCGCAATTTGTTTTTCACTAAAATATTCCAAAAGATATTTTCTTCGACATGTTCGCAATTCCGCATATTCCACCACTTGTGCTAATTTCTGCTCGGCACTTTTGCGTTCATTTTCATCTTGAATATCCCGCAAGAAAAAATTATGTTTTATCGTATCACCATAAGAATAGAAAAGCACGCACTCACTGGGCAAGCCATCGCGTCCGGCACGACCAGTTTCTTGATAATAACCTTCAATCGATTTTGGCAAACTATAATGCACAATTAGTCGCACATCGGGTTTATCAATTCCCATACCAAAGGCAATCGTTGCCACAATAATTTGAATCTCATCTCGCACAAATTTTTCCTGTGTTTTTCTGCGAAGATTACTTTCCAATCCAGCATGATATGGCAACGCCCTAAAACCTTCTTGCTTCAAATTAGCTGATATACTTTCTGTTTCTTTGCGTGAAAAACAATAAATAATCACCGAACGATCTTGATATTTTTTGAGTAGCTTTATTAAATTCGCCAAAGCATTTTTTTTCGGTCGCACGACATAAGCCAGATTTGGCCGATTAAAACTAGAAATAAAAACTGATGCGTCTTTCATTTTAAGTTGTTTCACAATATCTTCCCGCACTCTATCTGTTGCTGTAGCTGTGAGTGCCAGCATGGGAACTTCAGGAAAAATATTTCGCAGTTTTGAAAGATTGCGATAATCCGGCCGAAAATCATGTCCCCATTCAGAAATACAATGTGCTTCATCAATTGCAATTAAACTAATTTCTAAAATTTTAAGAAAAGTTTGAAAATAATCCAGAGCTAATCGCTCTGGCGCTAAATACAGAATTTTAATTTCGCCTTTTTTGGCTCTATTTTGAATTTGATTTATTTCCGCTGGCGTCAGTGAGCTATTAATAAACTCGGCAGAAATGCCATTGGCTTTGAGCGCATCAACTTGATCTTTCATCAATGCAATTAGCGGAGAAATAACCAAAGTAATTCCCGAAAATTTAAGCGCCGGCAATTGATAACAAAGCGATTTTCCTCCTCCGGTCGGCATCAAAACAAAAGCATTATTTTTTTCAAGAATATGCGAAATAATCTCCGCCTGAAGCGGACGAAATTCATCATAGCCGAAATATTTTTTGAGAGTTTGATGCATAAAAATATAAAATTAGAAGTTTTTAATTCTATACTTATCTGTACAGACTAAAAACTACTCAACTAATTTACTAATTTTAACTTCACAACCTAACTATACTATTTTAGCTCAATTTTGTTTATTCCGCTATACCAAGTTGACAGTTGACGGTTGACTGTCAACTATCAACTAAATTAACGCTCAACATAAGCCCACCGGCCTATTTCAAACAAAATAAAAAACGGGCTCTAGCTACAACTCTAGATCCCGTTTTGTTTAACCCTTGTTTTGCCACGCCGTGATCCCAAAAATTCAGGAACAACAGGCGTGGCTTTTTTTTATTTTAGGCCTTGGGGAAAAGCCGCTGTCTTCACCCCAAAACCTTCCTCGTCATCCTGACAGGCAATCACCAGCCCGTCGGATGAAGAAATTTCGTCCAAAAATTCTTCATAGCCGGAAAACTTCCGACCATTGAAGAACATTGGACGATCCACTTGCTCCATCAACATCGCCTTGCACACGATGTTTGCAAGCGACCAATCAAGCGCTTCCTCGGGTGTCGCCCGAGAAAAATCCAGCGCCCAATCGTCACTGTGGAGCAAAAAAATATTAGCCAAAAACTCAATGGCGCTTTCCTCGCCATCAAGCAATTGGCATGTCTCTCTGGTCAGCGGTCCGGAGAGGGCTTTTACTATCATCATAATAATCTCACCTCCTTTCGTTCTGAGATTATCTTTAAAAAAACTTTTCGAACTGCGAACAATTTCGCAAGTCGAAGATTTTTTTCAATGCTTTTTTATTTTCCTACATCCCACCTCATTTCAAATTTCAAACTCTTTTTTTCCCTCTCCTTACTAAGGAGAGGGTTGGGGTGAGGTTAAAATCTGAAAGAGAAGGCGGAGATTTTCCTGTTTAGGAAAATCTCCAAATCCTATCACCACGGACAAACTGAAGTCTCACTGCCCGCAATAATTTCTTCCGCGCCCCAGATCAGGGCATGCTTTACCCAAAATTCTTGGGCTTTTTTTCTTGCCTCGTCTGGATTTTTTTGTTGAAAAAAATATCTTTCATCCCACGGCTCCGGTTGTGGTTTATACCCCACAAAAGCCGTGATTAAAACAAAATCTTGCTTATCTTGTCCAACAGCTTTAAGCACTAACATCAAGCTTGAGCAAGGCTCTGGCTGACGACCAAGCACAAACCGCGAATGACCACCTCGCCTTGGACGCTTAGCAAAAACGATCTGTTCATTTTTATCAGTAACAACACAAGTCGTCTCGCCAATCGGTCGGCCAAAATCCACCGCTTCCTCAATGAAGTCCCGACCGCGAGAATCAATCCTGATTAATGCCTCCCTGATTAAACTTTCAATTCTCGCATGCACATGAGAATTGAAGCGATCATCAACCCGCTCACCGCTTTTCAAAAACCAATGGTTCATTTTTTCCTCCTTTTTTTAAAAAAACAAAAATCAATTTCATCACACGAACGATTTCGTGTGACAAAAAAATTTTTCTTTTTTATTAAATCTTTTTATAGCATATTGTCAGTCTTCTAGCAAATAATTCCACTAAAATTTAACAATCCTATGGATATACTATACAATATTAGCATAAATATCGTATACAGTCCCATACAAAATTATGAAAAACTACATAAATTGCTCCCTTTTCCTAGTAAGAAATTCTTTTTTCTCAAATCGAACAAAATCCACTCTCTCTTATTGACTCTATTTTAGATGATTCTTTTAGCGAAGAAAAATATTTGCGAATCCAGGCACCAATTTTTCGCCAAAAAGAAAGCGTCCACTTTTCCTTTAATCAATACCTTCTAAACGGAGGGCTGCCAGAATTTTTTTTCATAACCGACGAGGAGAAAAGGGTGGAAGCACTTGGCAATTACCTGAAAATTTATCTGGAACAGGAAATTCGTTTTCTGCCTCAAATTGGCGATGAAAATCTTTTCCTGCAAGCTTTGCAGATTTTTCTCTTACGCGATAGTCAAATTCTTAACTTTTCTAAACTAGCAAGTGAGATTGGCATTCAAAGACTAACCCTCAAGAAATATCAAACTATTCTGGAAGAAACTTTTCTGCTTAATTCGCTCTATCCCTATATTTCTCAATCTAAGCAAGCTATCAAAAGTCCCAAGACCTATTTTTTTGATCACGGCTTGATTAATTTTTCCAAAAAAGATTTTGATCTTTCCGATCTTTGGCGTCTTGGAAATGCTGGCTTTATTTTGGAAAATATTACCATAAACAATACTCTGCGAATTTTGCCAACAATCCGCGCAAAAATGATCTCAATTTCTGGCGCGACTACGCCGGCCACGAGATAGATTTAATAATTTCAACTCAAAACAATCGCGTTCTTCCAATAGAAATTACTTCCGCCAAAAACTGCGATCGCCAAAAATTTAATAACTTTCACGCTTTCTACAAACTTTTCCCAGAGGCAAATGACGGAATCATTCTCTATCAAGGCGAATTTAAAAAAATCGCACTCGGCAAAAAATCTATCTACGCCATTCCTTGCTGGATGTGGTTTTAATTTTTTTCAAAGAACATCCCACCTCATTTCAAATTTCAACTTTTTCCGTCCCCCTCTCCTTACTAAGGAGAGGGTTGGGGTGAGGTTAAAATCTAAAAGAGAAGGTGGAGGTTTCTGAATCCTACAAAAAATTCAGAAAACCTCCAAAACACTTCCCCTACAATATTTTACTTGTCGACAGCCGGCATCCGCTTGCCGACCTCAATGTAGCGGGCAACCGGATGGACTCTGTAGCCCACCGCACCGCACTCCTCGCCGGAGCTCTGGTCGACAATCCGCTTAACCAACCGAGAGCCTTTATCGAACTCCACCCGAAAAATCTGGTGGTTGGAGCTCATACTGTATCCACGGGGCCGATCATAATAACTCGGCGGTTCCTCGTTGGAGGGGTCGTGGTCTACAACACAGATCGCGCACTCGTCGGGGGTGTTCATCCACCCGACATGGTTAATCCAAACCGTTTTAATTTCACCTGAATCTCGAAGCGCGGGCAGGGCGTCCAAAAATTTTCCGATATCCTTGCGACGGATAATCCAGCCGCTAGACCCTGACATCGAGTAGTTCGGGACAGCGATCTCGTCGCTATAAGCGATTGCACTCTCGAATCCTCCTTGGACGTGGACAGTTGGAACGTTCGCATGTCCAAGTGCGACACGCAGTCGTGGCCAAGCCTTGGGCTGAACAAAACTCAACCCATCAGCATCACTGCGACCAGCCCTGATAAAGCGGACGTGCTTGCAACCACGACCAGACTGGTGCAGTCCCTCCACGACCGCGATAGTGTACATCTTGGCCGTGAGTTTGACTGAGCCTTTCTCAGTCCGCTCTATCTCCGCAAACGCATCGATCCCTTCTGGGATCATAAAGTTTGCAAAAAAATTTTCACCTTTGGCAATGCGAACTACCGCATAGCCGCTTCCATCATCATACTGCGAAAAAATGATAGTGGCCATTACTCTTTCTCCTTTCCCTGATTTGCGCCCATAGTAGTGGGCAATTTTTAAAAAACTTCATCCTCATCCAGCATTACTTTTTTGAAAAAAATAGTGCTGGAGAGAAGGTGGAGGTTTCTGAGTCCTACAAAAAATTCAGAAAACCTCCTAACTCACTTCTCCCTACAACTCAGAGCTGGTTGCCAGGAATACTCAGCTCTGAAAAACAAACTGCCCCGCACACTGGCACACCTGTGCGGTTTTTCAGACCGGCGGGAGACCAGTAATCCTGGTCAAAATTCCGCCGTTCGACGTCAATACCCTTACCTCCGATGGACATCCATCGGAGGTTTCTTTAAAATACTGGGCGTTCCCGACGTATCGGGAACTACCACCAAAAAAACGGACCAGTATTTTTTTTATGTCTTCAGGGACAGCTATCATCCCTGGAGACTCGTCTAACGACTCGACCCAGTGCACTACCTGTGTCCAGTATCGATCCTCCCAGTCTCTTTCAAGACGGGAGGAAAAGTGATATTGACATTCTGCGCAATACTCTGCGCAGAATGCAATTTTTGCCCCGCATTGGGGACATTCAGTTTTATTTTCCATAGCATCCTCCTTTCGAAGAATTGCGGCCGCTATGTGGCCGGGACTTTCTCCGTGCTGACTAGGCACATCAACGAAAATCCAAAAAATCTTTTTCAATCCGTTTATCGAAAATCGCGAATTGCGATTTTCGACGGACTGGCTTTTTTCCGATTGCCATTTCAGCTTTTGATTTTTCTCAAAAACTAAAATGACAATCAGAAATATTGTAATAAATTTTTTCAAAGAACTTCACTCTATCAAACCACTATCTTTTATATAATGATTTGAATTGAGGGGAAATTATTTTCAAATTTCCCTTGCACTGAGCCAGTCGAAGTGCTTATACTGAGCCATTCGAAGTGCTCGTCCCCAAAATCGTTAAGTCCGCTTTATATAAATACATATTTGGGACTGATCATAAGGACTAGGCAAGCTTACTATCTTTTTAGTATTAAGCCTGCACTACTCATCACGATGGATAAGATTTGATATTGTAGGGTTACTAGATTTTGCATCTCCTCAAGGCTGGTTAGATTAGTTTGATTTCTTAATCGTCTCCAAGATACCATCTCGGGATCAAGAAAGTTCGCCAATCACCTTGACTCGACAACTGTTCTAGATTTTAAATTACTTGTCGGAGACTTATCGAAACTTTGTCGATTTATCTTGACTGCGTAGTATAGCACCTCAAAAGAAACTTGTCAAGATATTGTGAAAGATATTTTAAAAATGTCAATATTGCTTATATTATATCAACTAATTGAGCCTATTAGTGCCAGTATGCTGTCATACTGATTTGACAATATACTAAACAGGGTATATAATAGTAATAGAAATTTGGTTTTTAAGTGTTACTAATAAATATTAATGATTACTATTATGTACGAAAAAATTTTCTCAGCGGCTGGACTCACAACTAAAGAAGCTGAAATATATGAGCTAATCCTTAGCCTTGGCCAAGCCCCTGCTAGCATAATACATAAAAAAACCGCACATAAACGCGGTCTAGTTTATAAACTACTAGATCAACTAGTAGAAAAAAAACTAATAATTAAAATTGAAAAAGCGGGAAGAGTAACAATTTTTCGTGTAGAGCATCCCAATAAGATCAACGAGCAATTAGAAATTCAAGCTCAAAAAGTTAATTATTATAAAAGAAGTATGGAGGAATTAATGCCTCAATTAGTTACTAATTATAATTTAGCTTTTAATAAACCTGGTGTGCGTTTTTATGAAGGCGAGGAGGGACTCAGAAAAGTGCTAGCTGACACACTGACTGCCCAAGAAACTATTTGCACATTGGTTGATGTGGAAGCAGTCGTGAAATATATGGAGCGAATAAACACAGAATATGTCAAACAAAGAGAACGATTTCATAAACAAAAAAAAATGATCTGCGTAGATTCACCATATGCTCGAAAGTATTTGGAAAAATATCATGTCAATGTGACTGACACTAAATTTGTTGATCATAATCTTTATCCATTTAGTTCGATTATGCAGATCTATGACAATAAAATCGCTTATATTTCCCTTTCCGCCGATTCCATAACTTCAATGATTATCACAGACAAAAATATTTATCAAATGAATAAAGTATTATTTAATTTTATTTGGTCTCACTCCAAAGCATTCTCTGAACTTTCTCCGCTTGCATCATCACCAACAGTAGAAGTAGTGCCAGACTTATCTAAAAGCTCTAAGGCACAATAAACTATTTTTTCTTTCTCTGAATTATTACTAGCAACAGAAAAATATCCGGTCATCACATAACCTTTTTCGTTAATCAACTCAGTAAGCCTGTTTTTCATTTCTGCTGGATACATTTCAAGAGATACTTTTTTCTGAATCGGATAACGCAAAATTATCCGTCCATCTTTTTCGGAAAAATTATTAGTTTCATAATCTTTCATGATCTGTCCTCGTGAAATTGATTGATAGTGTGTTTTTTTAATGTCCGCTGTTTTTTCTCGTGAAATATGAAAAATAAATGGTTCGTTAAACTTATCATAATCTTCCACTATTTTATCCACAACAAAACCTTGTTTTGAAACATAATAACTACTAATTTCTTCTCCGGGCACACAATCAGCGTGCAAGCGATGTTCTTCGCCCATTGCATTCAATGCACCTGTCAAAAAATATCCGCCAATAGATTTCCCTCGACCATACTTCGTGACAAATGCCGAACCAAAATAAACTTGTTCGTCTTTTTCGCCATCAAATCGACAATGTGCCACTACTTTTCCCTCTACTTGTAGCATATATATTTTTATTAATTGGCTTTCTGCTGGATCATTGATTTTTTTCAAATAACTTTCTACTAGCGCCTCAGCGAGCTTCGGTCTTTCTGTAATATAATTTTCTCGATACCCTGCGATAATCTGCCCCAGTAGCTGACGATTTTTTTCAATTTCTGTTCCAGCCAATACATCGCGTTGTCCACTAAAAAATTCTAAGTTTTTTTGCATATGTTCCTTCAATTTCTCTTTAGCACCACTGACATTTGAGGGAGAAACAGCTATTCCTATATCTTCATTTAAAATTTGCTCTTTTCGCATTACATGAAAAATTTCCGCCCAAAGTACGACATCTTCAGAAAAACTATCTATTCTTCGTATAATATCAACTTCTCGATGTTTCCAAATATCTGCTTTTTTCATTTTTGATAACTCTGAAAATTCATGAACAAAATCGTTTACTGTCTTAAGATAATTCAAAAGCGTTTTTTCCACTTGTTCCTTGCTATATTGACTATGTCCTTGCAAAAAATGTTCCATCTCACTTTTAATATTCTTAATTAAATCAACAATTTTGTTAAATTTTAGAAAAATCGGCCAAGCTAATTTTGGATCAATTTCGCCTATTTTTAAAATTTCTTCTTGTCTCAGTTGATCCGTTCCCAATGCCAAAATAGTTTTTAGCCCATCTCCTTTATATTCTTTAATAAACTCCAAAAATCGAGCTTCATTTTCACCGTCCTTAAATTCTTGCATCAATTCCACTATACTTTTTTGCTTTTCTATCGGCAGTTTATTCAAATTAAAATCCGCTTCTTTAGAAATTTTTTCTCTTACGCGCAGATATTCCTCAAAATTTTCTTCCCCCATCAAAAACTCCACAGGATTGCCTTTTTTAATTCGCTCTCGAAATTCCTCTTCGCTTTCATTTTTCTGTTTTTGGGAAAATCGTTCCAAATCAACCGGATTAGTCTTTTTAATCCCTGCCACGGGATATCCGC
>Ga0194062_1001029_pt1 | contig 11725 bp, 9 predicted proteins | sample SepL2225m_MetaG_FD_155481 | JGI IMG/M metagenome (GOLD analysis project Ga0194062, IMG submission 155481) | Anoxic zone freshwater microbial communities from boreal shield lake in IISD Experimental Lakes Area, Ontario, Canada - Sep2016-L224-25m | ecosystem: Environmental > Aquatic > Freshwater >... | reverse complement strand
GCTTGTTGGCCCTCCTGGCCCTGAAGGGCGGCCTGCTGCTGCTGGGCGTGGCCCTGGCCCTGCAGCGCCGGGCCAATCGGGGCCTGCTTTGGGGTGCGGTGGGCCTCCATGGCGGCCTGGTGGGGGGCTGGTTCCTGCTGCAGGGGGGGATGGTGACGATCAACACGGCAGCGCCGGTCTGGCTGATCGGACCGGCCAATCCGATCGGCGGGCTGCTGGGCTGGCTGGGGCTGGGACTGCTGCTGCTGGCGCGACGACGCTGGTGGAGTTGTTGCAGCACGGCGCCGCATGAACAACAGTGAGGCGAGTGTCGACCGCGGTGGCGATGGAGGCGGGGCTATCCCGGCATGACAACACGCGGGTTTGGGTCGTTGAGGACGACGCCGATCAGCTGGTCCTGCTGGAGCGGCGTCTGCGCGGCTGCGGCTGGTCCGTGCGCGGCTTCGGGGAGGGTGAGGCCATGGAGCAGGCACTTCGGGACGACCTCCCGCACGTGCTGATCCTGGATCGCCTCCTGCCCCGCCAGAGCGGTACACACCTGCTGCAGCGCCTGCGCCAGAAGGGGTACCGCTTTCCCGTGCTGATGCTGTCCGCCCTCGGCAGCGCTGACGAACGGATCACCGGGCTTGAGACCGGTGCCGACGACTACATGGCCAAACCCTTTCTCTGGCGTGAGCTGCAGCTGCGGCTCGAACGCCTGCTCGCCGATCGCCGTGAACTGAGACCGCAGCGAAGCGCGAATCAGATCTTCAGGCTCGGCCATGTGAGCTTTGACCCCAGCCAGCTGCTGCTGGAGGGTCCGGGTGGGCAGAGCAGGCTGACCCGTGGCGATTCCTCGCTGCTGAGCCTGCTCTGCCTGGCACCGGGCATCGTGTTCGAGCGAGATCAATTGCTGCAGACCACCGGCAGCCTGGTGGATGCCAACACCACGAGCACCCTCGCCATGCGCATCTCCAAGCTGCGCAAACTGCTCAACGACTGCCACCCCGGCAGCGGCGAGATGCTGGAAGCGGTGCGCGGTAGGGGCTATCGGCTCAATTCCCCTGTGCAGGCCCTGCCAGCCCCATGACCATCGCAGCGACCGGTCGCGAACGCGGACCCAACCCGATCCCCCCGCTGAACCGCAGCGATCAACTTCTGCTCATGGGCAGCACCCTGCTGTTCTCTCTGGTGAGCTTCGCGATCCTCAGCCTGTCGGTGCCCTGGTTGCTGCGCTTCACCCTGGCCGAAGTCCTCAGCAACGATCTGGTCCGCCAGAGCACCATCCTCAAAAAGCTGGAGAACGGCGACATCAGGAGCGCCAATCCCACGGAGCAACCTCTGCGCATCTGGCCAGGAACGCTGCCACCGCTCAGCAGCCGAACACTCACGGATCCGACCGGTTCACTCCTGCTGTCATCCCTGGCCCAGCGAGGGATCCGGGAACCCGTGCAATGCCAGCCCCTCGAGCCCTTCAATCTGTACTGCGGCTACTGGCTGCGGGTCAGAACGTCCGAGCGGCCAAAGAGCACGTATTGGGTGTACAGCGCTCCCTCACGGGCCATGCCCTGGCTATGGCCGATGATTAGAAATACAAGCTTGCTCATCGGCTGCGCCATCGCAGTCTTGGTCTTTCTGCACTGGCGACTTCAGCGCCCGATGCAACTGATCCTGAACCGGCTGCCGGTGATCCCCACCAGCGAACTCGAGTCGGTGCCGGAAAGCGGCATGGGTGCCATTCACGAACTCGGCATCCGCATCAACCGCTGCTTCGAGATCTTCAACCAACAACAGGAAACACGACGACGCTTCCTGCAGGGCCTCGCCCACGACTTCGGTAGTCCGCTGACGCGTCTGTCGATGCGACTGGAGGACGCGGAACTTGACGGCGACACGGCGGCGGCATTGACCAAGGCACTGCCGCAGCTGCGGGAAGATCTCAATCGGCTGATCTCCCTCACCCACCTGCTGCAACAGTCAGCCGGCCATCCCGACGAACCCTTCCGCCTCAGCGCAACCGCCGTGGATGAACTCTGCGAGCGGGTGGCGGCCAGCTATTCCACCTGCCGGATCCAGCTGCGGGTGGGACGCCGGATCGCCCGACTGGACCCCGTGCTGATCGAACGGGCCCTGGTCAACCTGGTCGACAACGCACTGGCTTACGGCCGCGAGCCGATCCGCATGAGTGCAAGCCAGCAGGACGGCTGCCTGAGCCTGCGGGTGGAAGACAGCGGCTCGGGGCTGACCAGCCCCAGCCAGCTCGGCCTACCGCGGATTGCCCGCTTCGACGATCGTCAGCAGCAGCAGCGAATAGGAATGGGCCTGGCCATCGTGGAACGGTGCTGCCGGCTCCACGAAGGCCGGCTCTTGCTGGGGCGCTCCTCCCTGGGGGGGCTCCTGGTGGAATTGCAGCTGCCCCAGGCCTGAACCACAGCAGGCAGCGGGCTCAGCGGGTGGCCGTCGCCAGAGGAGCCAAGCCGGAGTCGCGCTCCAGCAGATCCATCACCGTGCGGCCGAAGGTGCTGCCCATGGGCTCAGGGTTCCAGAGCCGCTGGCGGGCGGTCCAGGGCAGCATGCTCATCGGGCTGTAACCCGGCTTGATCAGCCCCTGATCGAAGCCGTACTGCTCCAGGTGGGTGTGGGGCTGCAGGCCGATGAAGAGGACGCCGGCTCCACCTTGCCGGCACCGAAGATGCGCTCCAGCTCGCGGAACCCGGCCCGGACCAGTAGGCGGCAGTTCTCGAGAACGGTGCGCATTTTTTAGCCCATGCACAGCTTGCGCACGAGCTCCTGGGAGCTGGAGGTGATGCCGAGCTGGCGGCGCCGATGGTGGCGGCCCGGGGCCAGACCAGGTGGACCTGGCGGGAACGGTGCTGACCCTGCTGCTGCTGGCCAGCCTGAGCTGGCTGGGCCTCACGGCATTGGTCCTGATCCGGGGCCGCTGGTGGCATCAGAATCCAAAAGCCGACGCCTGAGCCCCATGACCCTGCCGAGGCGCCAGTTCCTGATCGGTGCCGCCCTGGCCGGAGCTGGGGTGTTCGGCGGGGCCGCCGCCGCCGGAGCGGAGGAGATCGGAAACGCCCTGACGGCCTGCCGGCCGCCGGATCCACTTGGGGCCCTGCTGGAGGGCAATGCCCGCTTTGCCCGCGCCTGGACCACCGCCGATCGGGCCACCTCCCCCGCCACCCGCAGCCGGGCCCTCAGCCGCCTGTGGCGAGGCAACTGCATCACCCCAGCGTCAGTGCTGACCGGAGGCCAGGCCCCCTGGGCGGTGGTGATCAGCTGCGCCGATTCCCGGGTCGCGCCCGAATGGATCTTCGATGCGGCCCCCTCGGATCTGTTCGTGATCCGGAGCGCCGGCAACACCGCCTTCGATGACGCCGTCGCCTCCCTGGAGTACGCCGTCGACCACCTGCAGGTGCCCCTGGTGCTGGTGGTGGGCCACAGCGGCTGCGGTGCCGTCACCGCAGCCCTCTCCAACGATCCGCTCACTCCGCTGCTGAGCGAGCTGGTGGCCCCGATTCGCGCCAGCTTCGAGCCCGGTGACAACCTGGACCGGGCCATCCGCCACAACGCCCGGCGCTCGGCGGCTCAACTGAGTGCCAAAAGCGACCTGATCCGACAGGCGGTGGAGCAGGGACGGCTGACGATCCGCTCCAGCGTCTACGACATCGCCAGTGGCCGGGTGACGCTGCTGGAGGACTGATCGGAGTGATACCAAAGTTTTCAGGACAGGGCGATGACCGCAGCCCCACCACCTTCCAATGGATGGATCTAAACGATCTGGATGACAAAGAAAGCCTCGGCACATTGCCGGCCACTTAATGAATACGCTTGGCAAGTAGATTCGGCACGATCAAGCAAAGAATTTTTGCTATTCAGGTACAGATAAAAACGGGATACCTCTCCACCGCAAGAGGCGTGGATAAAGGGGAGGGCTTTCTTAGCCAGGCGGAGGATCGCCCGTAGGTGAAAGCAAGCCTGAGCCACCGCGATCTGAGGCAGCGAACCGCAACCGAATCCCCTCACCACTGCCGCGAGTCCTACAACAAGTGCGTCCAGCAGGCTCCCGCCCAGATCTAATGAACAAACGAAAATAGCATATTAATATGAATATGACATTCAAACCTACCCCCCTTGGCAAGAATAAAATCAAACACTTCTTTGTCGCTCTCTTGATTTCCCTCAACCAGCATATATGAAATTGGAACATCCCAGTCATTGGATTTGAGCACATCCAGCTCATGACCCTCCACGTCCAACGACAACAAACCGAAGGCCGGAATACCTGAGCGCCGCACGATGCCACCCAGCGACTGAGTAGGCATCATAGCCACCTGAAGATCTGTATTTATTTGATCGGCAAGCCAATGATTCTCAGCCGTCTGCGCATTCATCCACTGCCGCTGATGAAACTCTTTCTGGGTGCTCTTAATCGCAGAAACGCATTGCAGATCAGGATTCGTGAAAAAACGAAACTCAACCTCTCCACCCTCCACTCCAACCAGGCTATTCACCAGCATGTTGCCAGGCCGATTCACGCAAAGCTTCTCAAACGCATCAGGTATTGGCTCTATCAATATTCCCGACCAGCCGTACTTGTCTTCAAGAGTTTTTGTGTTTGAATATCTTACGCCATCAAGCGCTCCCAGCTCGATATAGAACTTAGGAATATCAGGTTGCGACAAATAGTTTTCAATTAAAAACTGATCTTCGCCAAACTGTGAATAAAACACAGGCCCAAGGTCATCGCAGTGCTTTCAGTTTTACATGAATTTCCCCACCTGAACTTGCTGCGACTAGGCCCCACGTCCCTCTGGCCTTCAAAGGGCATGCGCCTTGCACGCAAGCCACCGGGCTAGTGGGATGGTACTGGTCAGCTGCGATCAGCGATTCCTTGTGGTCGCAAGCGCGGACCATCGAGAGTTGGGCCTGACCCATTGCAGACATCAAGGCGGTGCTGAGTGGGCAAACGTGCCGAACCCAATTCCAGCCTGTTGAGCAAGGAAGCCCAAAGAATGGACATGCTTGAGACATCGTCCTCCGACCTGACGATCGGGAAGGACCAAGTTGCTGCTCTGATGCAACCCGTTCAGCGCACAGCCGTGGCCAGGGCCCGTCGCCCCTCCACCGGTGCGTGGAGGGCCTCCTCCAGGGGCGCGACGCCGTAGTCACGCTCCAGCAGATCCATCACCGTGCGGCCGAAATCACCGGAGTTGCGCTGAAATGCCTCCAGGCAGATACGGCCGAATACCTGACCCATCGGCTCCGGATTCCAGAGCAACTTGCGGGCGGTCCAGGGCATCATGCTCATCGGGTTGTAGCCGGGCTTCAGGATCCCCTGGTCGAAGCCGTACTGCTCCAGGTGGGTGTGGGGCTGCAGGCCGATGAAGAAGATCGCGGGCTCCACGTTGTCTACGCCGAAGATGCGCTCCAGCTCCCGGTGGTAGGCGAGGGTCTGGCGGATGGTCTCCGGCCGCTCGTCAATCACGTTGAAGGAGTAGTTGACTGACACCTGCTGGCGGAACCCGGCGGCCACCAGTAAGCGGCAGTTCTCCAGCACCGTGCGCAGGTTGTAGCCCATGCGCATCTTGCGCACGAGCTCCTGGGAGCCAGAAGTGATGCCGATCTCGAAGTAGCTCATGCCGGTGGCCACCATCAGCTCCGCCAACTCAGCGTCGAGGTTGTCGGCCCGGATGTAGGCAGCCCAATGAATGTCGTCCATGCCGGCGGCCAGAACAGCCCGCAGCAGTTCCTTGGCGTCATCGATGTAGCGGCGGGCGGGGATGAACTGGGCATCGGTGAACCAGAAGCCGCGCACGCCCCGGCCATAGAGCTGGCGCATCTCCGCCACCACCTCCGCTACCGGATTGACCCGCACCTGCTTGCCCTCCACCACCGTGTAGACGCAGTAGCAGCAGTTGTGGGGGCAGCCGCGCTTCGTCTGCACCCCCACGTAGAAGTCTCCGCCGTCGAGATACCAGTCGAGCTGGGGCCAGATCGATGCGATGTAGGCGTAATCGCAGGCGGTTTTGACCACGCCGGCGGGCTGCTCGTGGATCAGGCCGGGGCGGGGTGGCTCGCCCGCCACGTAGCAGCGCTCGCCCGCCAGGCTCTCGCCCCGCAACAGTTTCTCCAGCAAGGGCTCCCCCTCCCCTACGGACACCACCGTTCCCCGAGGCAACTTGCGGCCCAGTTGCTCATAGAACACACTCACCGCTCCACCACCCAACACCGCCCGCGCCCCAGGGGAAAAGCGCCGCGCCCGCCGCAGCCCCCGGCGCACCAAGCGCAGATTGCGGCGCAGCTCGCCATAGAAGCCCGTCATCAGCTTCAGTCCGCCCAGGGCACCGCGCAAACGGCGCAGGGGGTTCCTGGCGTAGAAGGCCTCGAAGGAGTTCTGCAACGGATTGCCGCTGCGACCATCAACGGGCGCATAAATCTGGATGTCGCGCCAAGAAAAGACCAGCAGGCTGGGGCGGAAAGCCTCGACCGTGGCCAGCAGCACCCGTTCCACATCGAGGACGGGCACGGCCGCCAGATCGAGGATCCTCTGGGGCAGATCCGGAAAGCACTTATGAAGGTGATCGGCGAGGTAGACCGGGCCGATCGGGAAGATCGGGTTGCACGGCAGGCGGATGACCAGCACCCGCTGGGCCGAATCGGACGAGGACATCCGCGCATTCAGGCGAGCTCGGACGCTAACAAGCCTGGCCTCGGCCCGAGCCCCCACCAGCCGGGGGGGGGCCGCCATGGGCACCTGGCGACCTGGCCGGGCTTTCCACACATCCCGCAATGTTCCTTTACACTCCATCAGGCGGCGCTTCTGGGTGCCTGCCTTACCTACCCGTCCCTTACGGGACTTCTCGCTCGTTCTCATGACCACCACCCTTCAGCAGCGCTCCGGCGCTTCGGCGTGGAACCAGTTCTGTGAGTGGGTCACCTCCACCAACAACCGCCTCTACGTGGGCTGGTTCGGTGTGCTGATGATCCCCACCCTGCTGGCTGCCACCACCTGCTTCATCGTTGCCTTCATCGCTGCTCCCCCCGTCGACATCGACGGCATCCGTGAGCCCGTTGCCGGCAGCCTCCTCTATGGCAACAACATCATCTCCGGTGCTGTTGTGCCCTCCAGCAACGCCATCGGCCTGCACTTCTACCCCATCTGGGAAGCCGCCAGCCTCGACGAGTGGCTCTACAACGGCGGTCCCTACCAGCTGGTGGTCTTCCACTTCCTGATCGGCATCTTTGCCTACATGGGTCGTGAGTGGGAACTCTCCTACCGTCTCGGCATGCGCCCCTGGATCTGCGTCGCCTACTCCGCCCCCGTGGCAGCTGCCAGCGCCGTGTTCCTGATCTATCCCTTCGGTCAGGGTTCTTTCTCTGATGGCATGCCCCTCGGCATCTCCGGCACCTTCAACTACATGTTGGTGTTCCAGGCCGAGCACAACATCCTGATGCACCCCTTCCACATGCTCGGCGTGGCCGGTGTGTTCGGTGGCAGCCTCTTCTCGGCCATGCACGGTTCACTCGTCACCAGCTCCCTGGTGCGTGAGACGACCGAAAGCGAGTCCCAGAACTACGGCTACAAGTTCGGCCAAGAGGAAGAGACCTACAACATCGTGGCCGCTCACGGCTACTTCGGTCGCCTGATCTTCCAGTACGCCTCCTTCAACAACAGCCGCAGCCTCCACTTCTTCCTGGCCGCCTGGCCGGTGATCGGTATCTGGTTCACCGCACTGGGCGTGAGCACGATGGCCTTCAACCTCAACGGCTTCAACTTCAACCAGTCGATCCTTGACGGCCAAGGCCGCGTGATCAACACCTGGGCTGACGTGGTCAACCGCGCTGGTCTGGGCATGGAAGTGATGCACGAGCGCAATGCTCACAATTTCCCCCTTGACCTGGCAGCCGCCAGCGCCACCCCCGTGGCCCTGACCGCTCCGGCCATCGGTTGATCCCAGGGTTCCCCTGAATTCACCGATCGCATTAGCGATTGATCCTGAGCCCCCTCCTTTCGAGGGGGCTTTTTTGTGGGCCTGTGCAAGTCGTTCCAGTCAAAAGAACACCCCCCCATTGGGGGCATCTACCTAGCGCAAGGCTTTGGAAGCGGGCGTTTCTGTTGAGGGCTTTGCGGCTGGGTGCAGTGGTGCGCCAGAGGCGAACAATCACCCATGCCGGCCCTTGGCCCTGTATCCCACTCTGCGAAGGAGGTTTTCAGCTGTGGAGGAGGCTGGCCCCCACCCTTGCCATCGCCATGGCCTGCCCTAGGCCCTAAGGATTGAACCTGGAATCAATCGCAGATGGCGGCTAAAAGTGCAGGAATGATGTCTTGATTCCTGTCCATTTCTGCCCTGCTTTGGTGGCGGAATCAAGGGGCTGGCAAGCCGGTGATCGGACTTGAACCGACGACCTACTGATTACGAATCAGTTGCTCTACCACTGAGCTACACCGGCAACGTCATGAAACTAGCATTTGATCTTCGCTCTCCCCGTGGGCCCCGTCGATGGCATCCGGTCCCCGGACTCCCCTGGATCCTGAGCTGCGTCAGCGGCTGCTGCAGGAGGCCCGAACCCCCTGGCGGGGGCTGCGGCGGGCCCTTTGGGTGGCGCTGGTGGCCTCGGCGGCAATAGGGCTGGCCACGATGGCCATGCGGGCCGCCGCAGGCGGCGATGTGGCGGCCTCTGACCTGGGCATCCAGCTGGCGGCGCTGGCCGTCTTCGCCGGACTGCTGTGGTGGGATCGCAATGGCCCAGCCCGCGGCGACCCGCCCAGATAGCAAGAGCCGCCGTGGCGGAGGACGGTGGGAAGCGGATCAGATCTCTGGATCGTCGATGCCGAGGTTGGCTGGATGGGGCGGCTCGGGGGCTGCTGGGGTTGGTGGAGTCAGGGACTCCTCCGTGGCTTCGCCCAGAGGGTCAGCGTGGACGACGGCCTGCTCCGGGCTGACGTCATTCTTGGGCGCAGGGGAACCGTGGCTGTCCAAGGGCAGCCCGCTAGGGGTGTTTTGGGCTGATGGGGGCGCCTCGAGCTGCAGGGGATCCAGCAGCAGGAGCTGCAGTCCGAGGCACAGCCTGCTCTCCTCCAATTGGGTCATGGTCAGGGGTGGCGTGGCAGCCACGGTGGCCTCGTCCAGGAGGAGCAAACGCGCCGCTTGCCCGATCTGGTGCCATTGCCACAGCATCAGGGCGAGGATCGGCACGCTCAGCAGCAGGACCACCAATCGGCTGCTGGAGCCAAAGGGTGAGAGCCCGGTGGCGAGGCCGGCATGGGCATCCGCCCACCAGGTGAGCGGCAACAGCAGGGCGGCGCCCCCTGCCCCCAGCAGCTTCAGCGCGAGTCCGCCTTGGAGGGCGCTCAGCCGTTGCTGGATCGGCCGCCGGCCCCGCAGGGGCACCTGGACCAGCAGCAGCGACCAGGCATCGGCCGGCCGCCGCCACAGCACGACGGCGGGCCCGAGGGCCCCCAGGCCCCAACTGAGCAGACGCTCCAGGCCCGGTACGGGCCCGGGATCGGAGCCTGCGAATAACACCAAAAGCAGCAGCACCTCCAGGGGCAGGGCCGCCAGGCCGAGCAACTGGATCCAGAGCAGGGATTCGCTCCGGGGGTTCACGTCAGGTGCTGAGGGTGCGGCGCTGGGTGACGAGCTTGTAGGCCTCGACCCGGTCGCCGTCCTGCCAGTTGGCAAAGCGATCGGTGCCGATGCCGCACTCGAAGCCTGTGGCCACTTCCTTGACGTCGTCCTTGTTGCGGCGCAGGGAGTCGAGGTCGCCCTCGAACACCTTTTCCTTGCCGCGGAACACCCGCACCTTGGCGTTGCGCTGCAGCTTGCCGCTGGTGACGTAGCAGCCCGCCACGGCGCTCTTGCCGATGTTGAACACGGCCCGCACCTCGGCTTCGCCCAGGGATTCCTCCACCAGTTCAGGCTCCAGCAGGCCTTCCATGGCCAACTGGATGTCTTCCAGCAGCTTGTAGATGACGTCGTAGTCGCGCACGTCGACGCCATTGGCGTCGGCGGCCCGCTTGGCACCCGGTGCCATGGAGGTGTTGAAGCCCACAATCACGGCGCCAGAGGCCGCCGCCAGATCCACGTCGGTTTCGGTGATCTCGCCCGGCGCCGACAGCAGCACCCGCACCTGCACCTCGTCCTTGGGCAGTTGTTCCAGCGACCCGAGGATCGCTTCGACGGAGCCCTGCACGTCGGCCTTGAGGATCAAGTTGAGCTCCTTGAGCTCCCCTTCGTTCACCTGGCCAGACATGGAGGTGAGCGACACCCGACGCGAGGCCATTTGCTGGGCCAGACGGGTGGCCCGGGCTTCGGTCGCCCGTTCGCCCACCACGGAGCGGGCGGTCTTCTCGTCGGGGTAGACCTCGAATTCGTCGCCGGCAGTGGGCACCTCGCTGAAGCCGAGGGCCTCGACGGCATAGGAGGGACCGGCCTCCTTCACCCGCTTGCCGGTGTCGTCCATCATGGCGCGCACTTTGCCCAGCACAGGACCCGCCGCCACCACATCGCCGGTCTTGAGGGTGCCGTTCTGGATCAACAGCGTGGCGACCGGACCCTTGGCCTTGTCCAGGTGGGCCTCAATCACCGTGCCTTTGGCCATCCTGTCCGGGTTGGCCTGCAGGTCTTCCACATCGGTGACCAGCAGGATCATCTCCAGCAGCAGGTCGATGTTCTGACCCTTGATGGCGCTGACCGGCACCATCACCGTGGAGCCGCCCCAGTCTTCCGCCACCAGATCGTGGCCGGAAAGCTCCTGCTTCACCCGTTCGGGCGAAGCCCCTTCCTTGTCGACCTTGTTGATGGCCACCACGATCGGCACCTCGGCGGCCCGGGCGTGGCTGATCGCTTCGAGGGTCTGGGGGCGAACACCGTCGTCGGCGGCCACCACCAGCACCGCCACGTCCGTGACCTTGGTGCCCCGGGCCCGCATGGCGGTGAAGGCCTCGTGACCAGGGGTGTCCAGGAAGGTGATCTTGCGGGTGGATTCCCCATGGGGCACTTCCACCTGGTAGGCACCGATGTGCTGGGTGATGCCGCCGGCCTCCCCTGCCGCCACCCGGGTCTTGCGGATGGCATCGAGCAGGCTGGTTTTGCCATGGTCGACGTGGCCCATGACGGTGACCACCGGTGGGCGGCGGATGAGGTGCGCCCTGTCGCTTTCCTCGATCATCTCCACCGTTTTCTTGGCGGCTTCCTGGACGTCGTCTTCGAGCACGGGCACACCGAACTCGTCGGAGACCGTTTCGATCGTGGACAGGTCGAGGGTCTGGGTGACCGTGGCGATGATGCCCTTGAAGAAGAGCGACTTGATGATTTCGGAGCTTTCGACCCCTAGCCGGTCGGCCAGCTCCTGCACCGTGAGGTTGCCCTCCGGCACGATCAGCATGTCGGGCCGCACCTGCTTGGCGTCCCGCGCTGCCCGCAGCTCCATGGCACGGCGGCGTTGGCGCTGACGGGTGGTTTCCTTCTTGCGTTTGCGCACCGCCACGGTGGGCTTGGCGGCCGAGGGCGCCTTGCTGCGGGGCTTGGCGGGCCGGGCCAGGCTGGCCTGGAGCACCAAGGCTTCCTGTTCACCGGCGTAGCCACTGGTTTCAGCGGTGAGGGCATCATCGTTTTCGCCGATGATGTGCACCTTCTGGCGCAGTTTCTGGGGCGTCTTGCTGCGCAGAGCCTCGAGTTTGGCGCTGTCATCCCAGTCGGGGCGACGGGCCCGTCCAGGGGCTTGCGGGGTGCGGAAG
>Ga0194062_1001026_pt1 | contig 11742 bp, 8 predicted proteins | sample SepL2225m_MetaG_FD_155481 | JGI IMG/M metagenome (GOLD analysis project Ga0194062, IMG submission 155481) | Anoxic zone freshwater microbial communities from boreal shield lake in IISD Experimental Lakes Area, Ontario, Canada - Sep2016-L224-25m | ecosystem: Environmental > Aquatic > Freshwater >... | reverse complement strand
CATATCTTATATCTATGTTATTTATACTATAGAATTTAATATTAAATCATTATTAATCAACAAACTTAAAGGAGTAATAATTATGGCAGTAAAAAATGCAATCGGCTGGTTTGAAATCCACGTAAATGATTTTGATTCGGCAATTAAATTTTACGGAAGTTTATTTAACTGGGAATTTAAACAGTCACAGAGTACGGGCTCTTTGTACTGGAACATCTTTACGGGCGAAGGTTCTATCGGTGGTGGTTTTATGAAGAAAGAAAAGCCCGAACACAGCGGCTCGTCGGTTATTCTCTACATTGAAGTTGAAAGCATAGAAGATGCTTTAATTAAAGTCGTTGAACTCGGAGGAAAAACCGATACTCCGAAAACAATGATCAACGAAAACGCAGGCTCGTTCGGATTGTTCAGTGATCCCGATGGAAACCTGATTGGTTTATGGTCTAAAAACTAATATTATTAAAACACGGTTACGTTATTTTCCATTGTGATAATAGCGTAACCTGTTTTGCCTTATACTGCTGTAATAAGTTTTATTGTGGTCCCGCTGTTAGCTCCAGAAATTCAACTCCTGCAGGTTTTTCAACTTCCTTGTCCCGAACCGGTGAGTTAAAGTTTACGGATTCAGCCCTTATGATTATTCCGTCAAATGAGGATTGTAAAACATATTTGCCGTTATAAATAGAAAACTTTGAGCCGTCGTTACTATCAAAAATGTCACAGGTGAAACCCGATATTGTTTCGTTGCCGCCCTTCTTTGTTCTTGAAATGATTTCTTCTGCATCGGCAAGTGACGCAAAATTCTTTAAATATAGGTGGTCTTTATTAACCCTTGATTTTACAGGCTGCACAACTGTTTCTGTAGCGAAGTAAAAGTAAATCCATCCGTCAGAAATAAACCGGGTTTCAATATTCTTGCCGTCACCTGCATTTTTTTCCAGTTCAAGTTTAACTTTGTTCCCCTTCTTTGTAACTGTAATGTTGCCACTGCCCGTGCCCGAGACAGTGTATTTGATAACCACAGAGGTGGTATCTGAAATATTGTTCTGTGATACTATCTTTGCCTCCTTCTTTTTTTCTTCTCCACATCCTGAAAAAAGGAAAAAGGTTACAACCGTTAATACTGCTATGTTTATGTATAAACTTTTCACATTCAAAATTTTAATCAACATACTTTAATTGCGTTATTTATACAACCGAAAAAATTATATATTGCAACGCTGGTTTAATACTCGTGCATTAAGTGTTATTGACCAAACAAAAGGGTTTTATTTTCGTATATATATTAAATAACTTCCATTGTTAAACAAACAATTGTTGTAATTAAAACTAAATTTTAAATATATGAAGACAAAATCGTTTCTTGTAATATTGATGCTGGTATTGGTTGCGGGCGTAAACGCACAGAATAATATCTGGTACACTACCGTTTTAAAAGAAAACTTTCTTGATAAATCTGGTAATCCCGTTACGGGGAAGGGAGTCGTCGTAGGGGATGTTGATTCCGGAATTGATGTTTTTCACCCGTTCTTCTTTTTTGCTGATGGGGGCGAATTCAACTGGGTTGATGTTGATAAAGACGGAAAGTTTACACCTGGTCTTGATGCCGTTGATTTGAACGGAGACGGTATAGCAAACATTAATGAGGTTTTGAGATATATCGAAATGAATAATAACACCTATAATGTTCTTAATACCGACAAGAGCAGATTCAACCCTGATATGGATTTTCTTTATAACGACAAAAACGGAAACAAGAAGAGAGACTTCGGAGAGAAAGACGGATTTACTGAGGGCGACCCTTGTTATGGTGAACAGTTTTTCATAGTGGTTGATGCGAATAAAAACGGTATTCTGGATGTCGGTGAAAAACTCATTGGACTAAAAACATCCAAGGTAAGGGCTGTTCGGGAAAAGAACGGTACTGTCAGAAGAAGAGGAACCGACATAATTAAAACTGAGCCCGATACCGTGCAGCACGGTACCAGCGTTGCCGGGATAGTTCTTGGCGGACATTATGGGGTTCAGAGGGTTCACGGCTTTGCTCCCGACGCAGAGATTGTTATGGCTAATATAGATTATTATTATACGCCGAGGTTTGTAAGAAATTTTCCTGACATGGTTAAGTTCTTAAGGGACGAGAAAGTAAATGTTTTGCTCTTTGAAGACGGCGAATGGATGAATGAATTTATGGATGGCTCAACAGAAGAAGAAATGCTCACTAATGAAATAGCAAGAAGCGGAATAACCGTAATCGGCGGTGGCGGAAATCTTGCTTCGGGCAATATGCTCGTAAGAAAGACTTTAAAAAACTCCCAGTCCGAGACTTTTAAGTTTTCTTCTCCTGCTTCGGGCGAGGGAAAAAGAAACGACGGTTCCTTTGTTTCGTTTTTGTGGAAAGGAAAAGACAAGAAAGCAGTGTTTACGGTTTTAACGCCCGACAACAAACTTTCTCCTGAAATAAAAGAAGGTTCGGGAATTTTAAAAGTTGGAAATTACAATATCAATTATGCCCGTGAAGTATCAGGGAAAGGTACGATTATGATGAGGTTTGCATTTTCAGAAAAAGACTCAGGCACAATAAAAGGGGACTGGCAGGTGAAGGTTAATGCGAGCGACGATATGGATTTGTTTGGTTTTATTGTTGACGTAACTCAGTCATGGGGAGGTACAACAAGATGGCATTCTGATTTTATTTCTGACGAAGGTTCGGTGACATTTCCGTCAACCGCAGACAGCTGCCTGGCTATAGGCGCATACACGGTTAATTATGCCTGGGGACCTCAGGACGGAATTGGTAAACTCTGTTATTACAGTGGAAGAGGTTATAATGTTACGGGAAAAGTTGGAATAGAAATTTGTGCCCCGGGACACTCCACTTTTACCTGCGGCCCGAATAATTCATACACACTGTTCAGCGGTACGAGTTCTGCAGCACCACACGTCGTTGGTACGGTTGCATTACTGCTGCAAATTAATCCTGCCCTGACTCATTCCGAGGTAAGGAATATACTAAGGCATACTGCAACATCAGATGAATTTACGGGAACAGTGCCTAACACAAACTGGGGCGCAGGAAAATTAAATCCCGAAGGCGCAATTAAGTATGTGCTTGGAATGTAAGCATGTTTTATGGTTGAGTACTAAACTCGATTTTGGCATAAAAAAACGGCAGACAAGTCTGCCGTTTTCTTTTACTAAATATTATCAGTTAAAAATTATTTACTAATCTTGTTGATATGCTTTGCTAACTTTGATTTTTCGTTAGCCGCCTTATTCTTATGTATTATACCCTTTGTAGCCGCTCTGTCAAGTGTCCTCACTGCTTTTTTGAATTCTGTTTCGGCTCCTTCTTTCTCTTTCGAAGAAAGGACTTTTTTCACAGAACCTTTTATCAATACTTTGTATTTTTTATTCTTATCGGTTCTTTTTAATGTTTGTCTGGCTCTCTTTTGAGCAGATTTGTGTCTTAATGGCATAATTTGTCTTAATTTAAAATCTTTAAAATACTAAATTTATAAGTAAAATTCAATGCGATTATAATTTCGCTATTGCATTCTTGATGTCTGAGACAACATTCTGAACATTGCTGCTCTTTTTAATGCTCTCTTTTATTGAATTGTAAGCGTATAAAACTGTTGCATGGTCTTTTCCACCAAAGTTTAAACCGATAGACTCAAGTGTAAAGGTAGTCATGTCTTTTGCAAGAAACATTGCAATTTGTCTCGCAAATGCAATTTCCTTAGTCCTTTTGCGTGATAATATCTGGTTTTCTGAGATTTTGAAGTACTCAGCTGTGGCATATATTATGTTTTCTATTGAAACACTTTTCGCTTTACGTACATTTCCGAGAAACTTCTGTACCACCCTTTCTGCAAGTTCAAGGTTGACTTCGCCCTTGGATGCAAACATGCTTTCTGCGATAATATTTACTATACAGCCCTCAATAGAACGTATACTGTCTTTAATGTTCGTTGCTATGTAGTGAATTACTTCTTCGGGTACATCCTCAATGTTTGCCTCTTCCAGTTTTCTCTGTATAATGGCAACGCGCATTTCCCAGCTTGGTAATTGTATGTCAACGATTCTTCCCCATTGAAAACGGGAGATTAAACGTTCTTCTATGCTCTTTAATTGATTGATTGGTTTATCGCTCGAAAAGATAATTTGTTTCTTGTTGTTGTATAGTGAGTTGAAAATCTGATACATAAAATCCTGTGTACCCGGTTTTCCTTCTAGGTTTTGTATATCATCGAGTATTAACACGTCAAGTGACTTGTAAAAACTGTCAAGTTTTCTTGTTCCGCCTTTTCCGTTGGAAAAATCAAACCTCTCACGCGCTATACTTGTGGTAAATTGATTCGTAAACTCAGGAGTAGTTAAATAATAAACCCTCTTTTCCGGATACTGCCTTGCTATTTCGTTTCCTATTGCCTGTACTAGGTGCGTCTTGCCAACACCAACGCCTCCGTATACGAGACACGGGTTGTATAAACCGCCCGGGTTGTTGGCTATCGCAAAAGCTGCTGCAACAGCAAGTTCGTTGCTTTCCCCCTTTACAAAGTTCTCAAACGTGTGCTTGGAATATAAGTTCGAAACAAACTGTTCTTTTTCTTCTTCTGCATTAAATGATTTTTGTGCCCCGTAAGGATACTGGAAGTTTGATATTTTTGGGTTCTCGTATTTTGGTGTTTCTGTTGTTTCTGTCTTCGTTTCTGTAGATGAGTCGAATAAACTTTCCTGCGATACAATATAATTCAGTTTTCCATTCTCTCCGAGTAAGCCACTGTCAATAATCGTCGAAATTTGTTTATTGTATCTTTTTTCAATCATTCCATAAAAATCTTTGCTCGGTACCTGAATGGTTAATACGTTATTTTCAAACTCTCTTGGGGTTAACACAGAAAACCACGTGCTTATTTCTGAAGGTTTGAGATTCTGCGATAATAAATCAATAAATTTACCCCAGATTTCAGTCGCGTCTTCTCTTAAAAGACGTTCCTGTTTTGTTTCTATCCGCGTGTTTTTATTTTTGTTGTTTGAATTAGTAAAAGAATTGCTCATCTAATGAACTTATATAATTATTAACAAATCAATATTACTTAATGTTTTACTTTAAGTACCTCGTTTAATTCTCCTTTAAATATTAAGGTATTTTTCTGCAGGGATTAACACTCCCTGATGTGGGTTAATTGCTATGTTTTTAACGTAGTTGTGAAACTATTTAAAAATTATTAACAATTGTTGTTAGTAATGATAATTTGGTAACTTTTCAGCAAAGATTTTCTCACTGTTCAAAAAAAGTTATTAACAATGTACTAACAGAAAAATTTCTTAACGCTTGAGTAGATAATATTAATCAAAGAATACATTTAAGTCAAGTTTGAAATTTTTGATTTTCAAAAAAATGTTTTGGTATAACTATAACATTGATTTTAATTGCAATGTTTTGTAAAGAGGAATTTAATTGCCGGAAATTAATTTTAAAAGATAATTATATTAACCTTTAAGGTTATACTGAAGTTTTATAATTTTCACATATTGAAAATCTGGATTGTTTGAATAATATTGATTATATAAAATTTGTCGTATCTAAAGTAGAGTCTGGTTTCCTGGAGTCTTCCAACAGCAGGGAATACGTTAAGGTTATTACTGTACTCAATTCACTGAAAATGGCTGATAATATTCTTAAAGAGCTGTATATACTTTCGGGTATAAAAAAGCTAAGAAGATTAACAAGTTACTTTATCTTTATGATAAAGAAAGTTGAGGCAGGTAGCATAACACTCGATAACTTTATGGAAAACTATTTAACCGACAGGAATTATATTGACTTGTATTTCCAGACCTACTATGACCTTGAACAGATTACCCCGGAAGAATTCATTCACGAAGAAATTGATACAAAGTTTATTATCGAGGAAAGTGAAGAACGGGAAGAGTCGCCCGTTTATTTGCTTGCGGAATCAACTTTTAGGGTTGCGGAATTAGATAACGAACTGGTTACTGAGGAATTCCGTGACTCTACTATTAGTGAAAATTATGAGTCTCCTGGTGATGGGTATATGAAACTTGCTGATGGGTTTGTTGATAATGGTTTCATAGAGCCCGAAACCAGCGAGGTGTTTTTTGATGAAGGCAATGAAGATGTTTTTAATCTCCCGAATATCGGAAGCAATAAAAATTCAGAAACAAAGCCTGAGTCTGTAGACGGAACAGGTGTTTTATCCGACGAAACATTTTTCACCGGTAAAGATGAAACAGCGGAACAGGTAATAACAGAGCCAGTGACAGAAGAACCGGTCGCGGTAAATTCTGCAATCACCGAACCCGAACAGGAAGAGCCGGCAGTGGCAGATTCTACAATCACAGAACTCATATCGGAAGAACCGGCATTGGAAGACTCTGTAATTACAGAGTCCGCCACGGATATATCCGTATCGGAAGATTCAGTATTCACGGAGCCCGTCATGGAACCGGTAATAACAGAGCCGGCCACAGAAGAGCCGGTATCGGAAGAACCAAAGAGCTTATTTTCAAATGCAGTTGACTCTCAGGGCGATAACAACGAAAACCTTGCAGACTTTTTTGAAAAACTTGATAACGAAGAAATATCGGTCGAACCGGCTGAAGATAATACGGTATTTATAGAAACCCCGATAATTAATACCGAAGAACAGTTTTCGGCCGAAGAAGAAAATGAATTTGTTGAATCGGAAAATGAGTCTATAGAGAGTAAAGTACTTCAGGATTTAATTCCTGTTATGCCTGATGAAAATGACTTTGTCACAGACCCGGAAGATGTCAGATTAGAATCTGACAGGGAAGTTGAAGAAAAACTTCATGAAATTGAACAGGAAACGTCCGAAGAAATCCTGAACGCTGAGTTCTTAAAATACGAGAAAAGTTTATACGAAAAGAATCATCTTATAAGCGGATTACTGGATGACCTTACTTTAATATCGGAATCTAAAGAACCAGACACCGAAATGAGGGACGCAATCCTTCTTGAAATATTTCCGTTAGTTTCAAACCTGAAAGAAGAATCCGAAAAATTATCATTTGAAATTATATCCGGAATTTATGAATCTCTGATGTTCTGTCTGGATATTAAGTTTAAGGACATTGTCGCCACAAAAGAGAACATTGAAATTTTTAAATCCTCTCTTGCGGGTGTCGAAAACCTGGTCAGGGGAGATGAACTAAAGGGGTTTGACAAAACAATCAAGAACCTGGAAAGCATTCAGGGAGAACTTAACAAACTTCTTGCTGACAGGGAGGATTTTGAGAAGAAGAAGTATGATTTCGGAGAGGAAGAAAGCAATTTAATAAAAGAGTTTAAGGATAGCAGTGAGTATGACGCTTATATAATTTTAAGGGAGAAAATTACGGAACTTGAGGATACTTTTCAGGTAATTGCAGGTATGAAAGATAAGACATATCCGTTCGAATCTCTTCGTAAACTGTCGGTTACTTTTGCCCTTTTCCGGGAAATTGTAAACATTGCACGTGTTCTTGAAATGAATAAAGTGGCACACCTGGCTGAAGCAGGTTATGTCTTCGTGAAGTTTGTCCAGAATTACCGCATTGATCCTTTTAAAGATGAGGTAACAGAAGTTTTTAAATATTTAATTTACAGTTTCAAATTGATATACCTTGATAAACCGGTTAAGGATTTTGATACGTTCTTATCCTTTTTAAATGACCCGGTTAAAATATTTTATCAAAAAACAAAAACAGATGAATAATTATGCAGTGATAATGGCGGGTGGTGTAGGAACAAGGTTCTGGCCTAAGGGTACATCAAAACTGCCGAAGCAATACCTGAAGATTGAAAATGATCACAGTTCTATGATTCAGCAGACGTTTAAGCGCTTAGAGGCTGTTGTTTCTCCATCGAATATATTCGTAGTAACAAACATAGCGTATAAAGCAATTACAAAAAAACATCTTCCGAAGATTCCCGAAGAAAATATTATATGCGAGCCGTTTGGCAGAAACACGGCCCCTTGCATCGGTCTTACGTGTTTGTTCATTAAACAATTTAACACCAAAGCTAACGTTCTTGTCGTTCCTTCGGATCATATCATAAAAGATGTTGAAGAGTTTCAGCGGGTTGTAAAATGCGGACTTTCCTTTACGAATGATAACGGCGGTATTGTAACTCTTGGTATAAATCCGACAAAACCCGAAACAGGTTACGGCTACATTCAGTACGACACCGATAATTATACTGATGTGCATATTAAAAACGGAAAAACTAACGAACCTGACGAAAGAGTTTTTAAGGTGAAAACTTTTGCAGAGAAACCAAACCTCGAAACCGCTAAAGCATTTATAGAAAGTGGTGACTTTCTCTGGAACAGCGGTATGTTTATATTCCGTGTCGATACAATGCTGGAAGAAATTAAAGAATCTATACCAGACCTTCACAGTGCACTGCTTAAACTGGAACAAAGTTTACTTAAGAATGATTTTGCAAAAGTCCTCGAAACAGTTTATTCGCAGTTAAAAGGAATTTCCATTGACTATGGCGTAATGGAAAAATCCTACAACGTCCATACTATCAGAAGTCATTTTGACTGGAGTGATGTCGGTTCGTGGGACGAAATCTATAACTTCAAACAGAAGGATAGTGACGGCAACGTCAAACAGGGCACAACCGTTACAATAAACTCTAAGAACTGTCTTATAATAAACGACCAGAGAATATCCGCACTTGTTGGCGTAGAGGATTTGCTAGTGATTGATACGGACAACGGTTTGCTGATTTGCAAGCGCGGCGAGTCACAGAATGTTAAGGAAGTGGTTGATTATCTTCGCAGAAAAGGATTAGACCAGTACCTGTAATTTTATATTATTTTAAAAGAGGCTCTTTGTATATCTTATCAAAGAGCCTTTTTAAGTTGTGTGTATTGCTTTTTACTCAGGCGGAAAACTTTAACCCAATAACCCCTATAATAATCAAACTTGCCGAGAGCATCCTGAGAAGGTTTGCAGGGTCTTTGAAAAAAACCATTCCTATTATGAAAGTACCAACAGCCCCTATTCCCGTCCATACAGCATACGCAGTTCCGATTGGAATTTCCTTTTGTGCCGTCCACAGAAAATATCCGCTTGCCGCCATCGAAAGCACGCCGACAGAAATCCACAAAAACTTTTGTTCGGTCACCTGCGAAAGTTTAAACCCGAGCGGCCAGCCCATTTCAAAAACCCCTGCCACTATTAAATATATCCAAGCCATACATTTCTTTCGTTTATTTTTGTATTAATATAAAACATCCGTTTTTAAATGTGTATTCATTAAAACATTTCATTTTCACTTTACATTTCTGATTTTTGTAAAAGTATTTGTCAAAAATTAAATTGATTAATAATGAGTAGTGAAAAAAACTTTATTCCCTTTGTCTCTGCCGATACCAACATGAAAGAATTTTCTTTCCGCGCAGTTATACTTGGTGTGTTTATGGCAATGCTTATGGGCGCCGCAAATGCTTACCTCGGACTTAAAGCCGGAATGACCATCGCCGCAACTTACACGACGGCTGTGCTTGCAATGGCAGTTTTAAAAGCATTGAAGGGAACCATCCTTGAAGAAAATGCCGCGAGAACAATCGGCTCAATCGGAGGAAACATTGCTGCGGGCGCGATATTTGTCCTGCCTGCTTTCTTCATCGCAAACATATGGAATCCGTTTTATTCGGTAACAAACTACATCATCTCTACAATACTTTTAATCTTTGCGGGAATACTTGGAATAATGTTTGTTACATTATTAAGAAGAGTTTTAATCGAAGACAAAGATTTACCGTTTCCTGAATCAATTGCCGCTGCAGAAATTCATAAGTCGGGACAAAAAGGAACAGGTGGTTCAAAGTTCCTGCTCTCGGGTATGGGCGTCGGTGCAATACTTACTGCGTTAGTTGATTTTAAATTTATCGCAGGATCGTGGCAGAAAGTTGTATCGTTTGGCAAAGGCTCGCTTTTGCTTCGTTCACCGGGAATGGCACCCGCGTACTTCGGCGTCGGATACATTATCGGACCACGCCTCGGTGCAATAAACTTTAGCGGCGGAGTTCTTGCGTGGGGCTTGCTTGCTCCTGCAATCGCATACTTTATTAATTATAATAACCCCGCAGGCGTTCAGGATTGGGGACTTGAAATCGCGCGTGTCTGGAAAGCATATGTCCGTTACATTGCAATCGGCGGAATGCTCGTTGGCGCTTTTTATACGCTTTATAAAATGCATAAGAGTTTGTTCGAAGGCATCTCCCGTTCCTTCGCAAATTTAAAGCGTGCGGCTTCAGGTGCAAGCGAAGTTCAAAGAACAGATAAAGACCTGAACATGAAAATAGCCCTTCCTATATTAGGCGTAGTTGCCATAGTTATGTTTTTCATATTTAATTATTTCACTGGATCGGTTTTACCAGCCTTAATAGCAACCATCGTTATGATATTTCTTGGCTTCGTGTTTGCGGCAGTGTCGGGTTACCTTGTCGGAATTATCGGAGTGAGCAATAACCCAACAAGCGGACTCACGGTGTCGGTATTAATTGTTGTTGCATTTTTAATGGTTGCTCTTGGAATGTCAGGCAACGCGGGAGTAGCCGCGGTACTGGGGGTAGCAGCGTTTACCTGTGTGTCCGTTTCAGTTGCTGGAGAAATGATGCAGGACTTAAAAGCCGGACATATTCTTGGCTGTACACCCTGGAAGATGCAGGTAGGTGATATTTTTGGCGTTGTATCATCGTCGCTTGTAATGTTTCTTGTTTTATCATTATTGCACCTTGGCGATATCAAGCAGGCAACTTCAGATGAATTAATTAAACTGCAAACCGCTGGAACAAGCACAATAACATATAAAGGCAAGAACCCGGAATTTATAGGAAAGACATATCAGCTTACAGACGTTAAACAACTCGCTCCCGAAATCCAAAATGATATTCTTGGTACAAACGCAGGTTTCGGCGGAGAGAAACTCCCGGCACCTCAGGCAAGTTTAATGGCTATAATGGCGAAAGGTATCGTTGAAGGCAAAACAGAAATGATTCTTATAATCATAGGAATGTTTATGGGTATCGGATTTATCCTTATGCAGGTTAAAAGTCCGATGCTGATAAGTGTTGGTATGTATCTTCCGATCGATACATCCTTTGCTATCTTTCTCGGAGGCCTGATGAAGGGTATAATTGATAAGCGGGTTGAAAAAGGAAAGTATACACCCGAACAAAAGGAGAAAATAAACAACACAGGTATTCTTTTGTCGTCAGGGCTTATAGCAGGTGAAGCACTTATCGGGCTTCTCTTTGCGGGGCTTGCTTTTGCAGACATTAAACTCTTTCATATGTTCAGCGAACCTTCCTTTATTGGAAGCCTGGTCGCAATATTTTTAATAGGTGTGTTTCTTGTCAGGATTCCGTTAAGGAAAAAGAATATAGATTAGAAACGCGCAAAACATTCTCAAGGGTTAATGGTTGTCTGCCATTAACCCTTTTGTATTTTAAAAGAACTATCTGCGTTTTATTTGTGTTAAAGAATGTATGAAATACTGTTTATTAACAACTAATTAGAAAGGGTTTTAAAATGTTAGCATGCAACGTAGGAAAAACAGATAAAATCATTCGTGTAATAATAGGCGTGACGATACTCGGACTTGGTTATGTTTTCCACAGCTGGCTGGGATTAATCGGAATCGTACCAGTCCTTACCGCCGTTTTCGGCAGATGCGGACTGTATTATCCG
>Ga0194062_1001025_pt1 | contig 11744 bp, 17 predicted proteins | sample SepL2225m_MetaG_FD_155481 | JGI IMG/M metagenome (GOLD analysis project Ga0194062, IMG submission 155481) | Anoxic zone freshwater microbial communities from boreal shield lake in IISD Experimental Lakes Area, Ontario, Canada - Sep2016-L224-25m | ecosystem: Environmental > Aquatic > Freshwater >... | reverse complement strand
AGACACACCAACGGCCATCCACCCCATCGACTCGGAAATCCTGGAATGGCTGTCACATGTTACAGAGCCAACACATGCCATCTGCTCTGTTGGCTCTGTTGGCTCCGTTGGCTCCGTTGGCTCCGTAACAGGTCAGGCGGTATCGGTGGATGAGATTATCAGCACGACGTTGCCAAAACGCCACGGCGAGCGAAATATATGCATCCTCAGATTTGCCCGCGGGCTCCGTTTTGAGGCCGCACTACAGGACAGTGCTTTCTGCGACTTGCGCCCACTCGTCAAAAAGTGGCACGTCGCTGCTCTCCCCTTCATCAATACCCGAGATTTCGATGAAACATGGGCAGACTTCATCCGGGCGTGGGATCGTGCGCAAGTGCCCTTGTCAGGAATGCTTGATGCTGCGTGGAAGACCGCTCTTTCTGAGCCAATGCCAGCCGAGGCAAGCGCTTACGACAACCCGCTCGTGCAACAACTCGTGGCGCTTTGCAGGGCGCTGAGCGCTCACTCACCTGAATGCCACTTCTTTCTGTCCATGCATAGCGCCGCAACACTTCTGAACGTAAAGCCCATGCAGGTTCTTCGCTGGCTCCGCATGCTGCAGGTTGACGGCATCATCGAGCTACTTCTTCGTGGAGATCACCGTGTGAGCCGGGCGGGTCGCTATCGGTGGTTAGGAGCAGCGCTACCATGACCACACGCCACCTCTGAAGTCCCTCAGGCAACATCGCCAGCATTCATCCGCCGCGGTCGCGGTGCTACGCAGCCTCGATCCGGAGAGCCAGGGCCCTGGTTGAACTCCGGACCGGTCGACAACATCAACCCTCATTCGAAGGTGCAGCAGGCGCCACCGGCAGCGGGAACGCTTCAACAAGACTTTTCCACTCCACAATGCCATCGTTTTCGACCGACAACTTCGACTCCTTTGGCAGCAGCGGCATGACAATCGTCTTGAAGAACTCAATAGGCCGGGCCTTCAGCTCCTCTTCCAAAGCCTTCGTCAACGTCCGCTTACTCTTGCTCTTGCCCAGGACGTCGTCCAACAACTTCATGGCTTGGACCCGCCCGCTGAACACACCGCGCTGATGTCCCTCTTTCCGCTTCGCCAAACCTGACGGATTTCCCGACGTACCTTTTTCAAACTTCATGTGTCACCTCCTATAATAGACACAGGAATCAACGCGGAAGCAGGCAAAGAGCAGGGCAAACGCAGGGCGATTTCGGACAACAGCGCCCGTTTTGCCACCATTTATTGAGGTTTTGCACGTAAAACCTGCAATCGAGTTTTCTCATAATCCCCAATAACCACGGCACATTTCACCGAAAAGCGTCGAGTTGGTAGCAGGTATTTGGACCCTTTGAACCACACACAGATTACTCTTTGATGAGACTCTATGAACATCATCCAGATTACTTTACGTGGGGAGACTCTATATCAACATGCACACCAGATTCTTATTCATCTTACTGCGTGAGGCTCAATATCAAGCATATACGACACCAAGAAGACCTACGGGCGCCTGCTTCCCGGTGGTGTGGGCAATCATATTTGTTTTACCTTATTGCGTGAGGCTCATGACGACCAGCATCACGGAGCTTGGACGCCGCCTGCCGGCGGCGGTGCCTCCTGGCGAAGACGGCAAAGTCCGACTCCGACCGCATTCGACCTTGACACAAAGGGTAGCCTCAATAAAATATGCTCCCGTGTAGGCAGGAGCCGACACGCAGCGTGCGGATCAGCCTGATTTTTTGGCAGGAGATCCAAAACGAAACGAGTATTGATCATCATGGGAATCATATCCGCTTCGATGTCCTCTATGGTACCTGTCTACGCGGGGTGACTGCCGCATATGCATCATTCACATTCCAATGGTTTCTTCACGATCATGATGAGCGGTGACTGGCTTTCCGCGATCCTCTGGCTGTGCATCTGCTTCCTGAGCCTCGCATCGTGGCCGCTAGGTATTGTATCCATTATTCATTGTAGAAGGATGGTGACACAGCAAGCCCCGCTTGCAACAAAGCTCCTCGGCTTGGCTGTCGCATGGCTGTTTGTTCTCGGGGTGCTCGCCGTAGCGCATAACATGGGCGATGCTCTCCGCGATCTGCCATGCAGGCCACCTGGCGCAGAGTGGGCGGCAATCATCACCATCAATGTCGTTCGTGCATCGCAGTCAGCACTACTCGCTCTTGGCGGATCCGTCCATTACATGCTCTTTGTTATTGTCTCGGTCATAATCATCCATAGGAGAGGCAGGAAGCTGCAATCTGAACAGCGACGGGAAGCAGGGGGATTATGATGAAATGCTGGCGAGTCATGTCGTATCTTGTACCGGTATTTGTGTGCGTGTGCTGTGTGGTTCTGGCAGTTGTCGCAATTGGTCAGGGGGTTCCCGCAACAATTGCTGAGCCATGCGCTTATGCTCCTTGGCCGTATCCTCGTCTGCTCGATATTGTACTTAGGAGCGGACCTCTGGGCATGATCGTCTGGCTCGGGATACTGCTCTGCAACATCGCAGTACTGCCATTGGGCATCGCGGCAATAGGCCAAAGCGTCCGTTTGCGAACGCAATCAATCCCGCTGCCTGTGAAGTTACTGTGCTGCGGCTTTGTTTGTTTGCTCGCCTTGGGTGGACTGTGGTTCATAAGCTCAGTGGCTGAGATCACAATTCGATACAATTCCGGTCCGGGTGAAGATTCCACCCCAAATGTGTGCTACGTGGGGGCCTTGGCCAACTCCCTGAGGGTCCCACTTGCCGGTTGCTTGATTTCCCTGTGCTTCCTCACGATCTCAGTCGTTATTATCCATTTCAAACGTAGGAAGATGCTGGCAGGTCCCGGAGTCGAAACGGGTGCGGAACAGACAGGCGAAGTGGGCGAGTGAACGGTGGACTGCCCTGCCGGGGAACCATTGGACTTTGGGTACATCTCCAACGGTGGTAGCGAAAGAGAAAGACAGCAGACCATCAACGGTTGGTGGATATATCTGCACTACTGAAGAAAAGCACACACAACTAACAGCCGGAGGATACGGCTTGCAAGTTCGCCGATCCCCAGCTTTAACGTCCCTCACGCCACCTGCTCCTTCCAGCATCTCTCCTACTGATTCATTTCTTATTGCGTGAGGCTCATTTCAAACATGTATGGCTTCTCCGGTACTCTGGCTATGGGATACGTAACGCCGCCTACCGGCGTCGGGGGCGAGGGGAGGGGACGGAACACTTTCCGCTGTCATTCGCGGTCAAAGAGTCATTGTCGCCACTGGAGAAAAGCAATTATCGTTGACCTGCCTCTTCACTTGGCTGCAATATGCTGCCGTGTAGGCAGGAGTCGCCACGCAGCGTGCGGCTCGGACTCGTTTTGCACGGATTGAGCTGAACCGCATATAGAACCGTGTACGAGGCAAAAGGAAGATGGTAGGGAATAATGGAAGATGCGATCATTGACCTGTGCAAAGCGACAGTAAAGGGTGCTCTACCATCCGGTTGGTGCGGTGTTTTGCTACTGTGTGTCTTTGCTCTCTACAGCATCTTGGCCTTCTACCATGCGGTAAGGAGACGCCCTGAACGCGTGTTTCAGGATGCGGTAATCAGTGTCTACATTCTCGCAGGATTCAGTCTGTGTCAATTGGCCGGAGTTGTCCCGCATTGTTTGCCCGCCACTCCCAGCTTCACTCGGGAGTCCATGATTCTTACATCCGCAGTGAACACGTTTTGCTGGACTGCGGCAATGTCGATGATTCTTCTCTCCTTTCTGGCTCTGCCGGTCATCGCCGCTATGCTTCAGACGCGCCAGAAGAAATCAATGTCTGAGAAAACGAAGTGTATTCCTGGTGCTATCGTCGGACTGCTCGGAATTCTTGTTTGTTACCTCATCTTTCTTTTCGAGTATGCTTTGATTGACTGGGATAAGAACCTGGGCGCGGTCTTCTGTGAGATGCGTAACCAGCGTGAGCAGATTAAGGAACTTGAGCAGCGGATTATGTCGCAGAACGAACGGTTAGTTGGCATTGTCACTAACGTGCCAAACCATCAACAAAAGACATCTGAGCAATCGATTGAAGTATCGCCGTCGGCCGCATTCACCGACAGTCAGAAACAGCGACTCGATCAAATACAAAAGCAATATCACATCATGAAGATGTCGGTCGTGAACAAGACGATCTATCTCACCATTGGATTGATGCCGTCCGATAAGATCACGGCTCTGAGAAACGACATTCTCAGCGTCGTGGGTGCCGAGTACCGATTCGGAGCGATGATAGTAAAGTAGATTCACAGCAAACTGATGCCGCTGCCCAGACGCATCGCCAGACCATGAGCGTCCGGATTGAACTGAACAGCACATCGAATAGATGGCTGAAAGGAAGATGAACCTTTCATACAGAACTCCCGGTCCTCCGTGGATGGACGGCAGGCTGATATTCTCTGATATTAGACCAGCGTTGTTGATGCCGTCGTTGTTGGCTGTCGTTGCAATAATAACCCTGGTGGCAGCCTTCATTCTTGCCATTAGACGAAATTCGAGATGGGCTTGTCTGGGTTTCGCGATCGGTTGGTTTCTCGTTGCCTGTTGCGAACTGCAAATCCTTGTTCGTACATTCACAGTGGCTTCCGCACCACCCGGAGTCTATTCCCAGTCTGTGACAACATTGGCTTGGGTTCTGGCAATTCGGATCACTCAGATCACCTTATTCCTGAGTATTCCAACAATTGTTGTGATCGGTATTCAGAATCAAAGCAAGAGCCTGCGCATTGCAGCGCTGATCTTAGCGGTGACATCTGTGGTCTTTAGTGTAGCCCTAAGTGTAGCTCGGGCAACGTTGCCAGACTAGAATGGTGGTCAAGGAGAGGCGAGCAGCAAAAAGTTGGTCCTGCCGCCGCCCAAGCGCGTCGGCAGACCATAGGCGTTCTCTCACCTGGCCATCTCAGCCATCTCCGCTCCTCCTGATTCATTTCTTACTGCGTGAGGCTCATTTCAAACATGTACGGCTTCTCCGGAACTCTGGCTATGGACTACGGGGACGCCGCCTTCCGCCTCCGCGCAGACGCTACGGCGCGACGAGACCGGCGGCGGGGGCGAGGGGAACGGACGCCACCAGGCGCTTCACCCCTGTAACATACCTTACATACGCTCATTTCTGACTCCCTCCCATATCGGGAGAACATGCCGCTCCCCTCATCGCGCGCGCTACGCGTAGGTCTGCGGGAAGCGTATGTAACGTATGTATCGGACAATTACACCGTCACAGTACTTCCTGCTTTCGCCGTCAACCACTTCAGGCGTTGGCTATGCCACGGCCCCGCGCGCCGAGGGTCGTCACGCTTCCTGCGGAAAGAACGCAGGAAGCGCGCCAACCCCCGGCGCTATCGCGTTCGCGGACTCACGCTCACCCAGCTCGCGGACTCGCTGGGGCGGGGCCTGAAGCGTTCGGTGGCTTTTACACGTTCGGCGCTGGCCAAGATCGGAGCGGCCCTGCCGCAGCACATGATCGTTGGCCCATTGCCCAAAGCCAGTGAGACTGCGCGGACTTGCTCACTGGCTTCGGTCAAGCTGCCAACGAACATGTGCAAGGAGCGGCTGCCGCCGCTTATTGTAAGCCGGAGCCACGGAGCCTGAGTTATTTCCGTCTCCGCAGGCTACGCCGGAAAAACTCAGGCACCGTGTCTCCTTCCTCGGACCAGAACGCCAACGGTCGTCATGCTTCCTGCGAAGAAGGCAGGAAGCACGCCGACCCCTCCGTCCTTCGCGGCTCAGGACGGAAGGCGCTGGACATGTTGCTTTCCGCCTCAGAGCTTCGCGGACTCAGCAGTGAGGCGGAAAGCAACATCACCAGCGAAGGAGCGGCTGACGCCGATTACTATACGCCTGCAGCCATCGTGCCTGTTGTTCCTCGAAGACTCGGAAAACAGCCACCATGGCAGCAGGCTCCACGCCGGACGGCGCTCGGAGAAGACTCGGACCGGAAGCGTGATGCCTTGCGTTTCCGGCACCTGTTCGCGGACTCCAGGTCGCCGGAAACCAAAGGCACCACGCCAAGGTGCGGCGGACGCCGCTTACTAGAATGCCGCCGTCACGGAACCTGAGCGACCTCTGTCGCGGACTCCAGAGGGAGCTCCGGCACCGTGCCTGCGGCCACGCCGCCTTTCGGCGGCTCCAGAGACCAGCCAAAGATCAACTGGGGAATTCCCCAGTTCGATGATGCTCACGCGCAAGTGGTTATATTTGTTCACTCTCAGACGTACCGTCATCCGTCGGACAATCCTGATGGGCCTGCGGCCGGCTCGGACGGGAACTACGCCACGCCCGAGACGGCTCAGGACTCGCACGTCTCGGGCTGAAGCGCATGTCTGGTCAATGGTATTGGCGTCAGCCACAGACCTACGCTTCGGCGGCTCAGGAGTTCGCACGCCGAAGCTCCGAAGGCGCAAGACCGTGCCCCCATTGCCAACACGGCCAGGTGGCCCAAAGCTGCCACCATGCCGTGTTGTCAAGCTGGTCACGGACTTGCGCGTGGAGCGCCTACGGCGCCTGTTACGAAAATGCGCTTCCACCCTTCCTCTCTCCGTTGCAAATTGCCCCCCTTGCCGCCCCCTTCCCCCATAGGTGTTAGGCATAACCATAGACAGTTGCTTGCAGACTCTTCTCCGCTTGATTCTTCGCCCACTTCCTTGCTGCCGTCTTGAGATCGACAATCAGCCGCTGCTGCTCCTTCTCGACGATCAGATCGAATTCGCCCACAATGGGAGCCTCCAGTGATGCGCCGGACGAACTAATAAGGGTCACAGCAAAGGGCTCATTGACCTGGATCACGCGTTCGTCTTTGTCGATCGAATCTACAAGTAACCCCACCATGGCCCTGCCTTTCTCCGCATACCGCACTCGACTGCGAGCGCGGGACTCAGGCCTTGCACGCGGAATTCGGTGGGCCTGAGAGCGAGCCACAGCCGCTCCGTATCAAGGCGGGGAATAGGAATAACATAAGAGACCTCGGTACTCATCAATTGTGGACTGACCGGGATTTCTGCCTTTAGTCCCTGTCCTCGGGTCTTCTCGTTCGCTTGACCTTTCCTCTGCCGACGACTAGTCTGCAGATGTAAATCATTCGCTGTGCAGTTCAGGACATCTCCATGTTCCCATCGCAGGGAGATTGTCTCAATTCATGCAGTGAACCGACATAGGTGTGGATACAAAGGGTTTTATGAAAACCATCGAACAATTCATGCGTCAATCACCGCAGATTCCCATGGCCACCGTCTGGCTTTTGAATGACCTGGCTGAATATCGCGGCAAGCAGGAGCTCTACACAAGACAGTCACCTCAGCGACTTCAGAAGCTCCGTGAGCACGCACTGATCGAGAGTGCCGTCGCTTCCAACCGGATAGAGGGAGTGGAAATTGAGCCTGGCCGGGTTGGTACCGTTGTCTTCGGCCAGAGTCATCTGCAGGATCGTGACGAACAGGAAGTGCGCGGGTACCGCGCGGCTCTGTCTCTGATACATGAACGGTATGCTGAGCTTACCATGTCACCGGAGACCATCCTCAAACTTCATGCCCTGATTCGAAAAGAGATCTGGGACGGTGGACGATTGAAGGAAGAAGACGGTGAGATCATTGAAAAACACCCTGATGGCAGAGTGACAGTTCGGTTCAAGCCCCTTTCCGCCAGTGAGACGCCCGCTGCATTGGATCGACTCTGCAGCCTTTCGAATCGGGCCATTGTGGAGAAGCAGGTACCACCGCTCGTCGTTTGGGGCGCACAGAATCTTGACTTTCTTTGCATTCACCCATTTCGTGATGGTAACGGCCGCGTGTCGCGTTTACTACTTCTGCTGTCGCTTTACCATCTGGGATTCAGTGCCGGGCGCTTCATCAGTCTGGAACGTATCATCGAGCAGAGCAAGGATCGCTACTATGAGACGCTTCAAGTGAGTTCGCGGGAATGGCATGCCGGGAAGCATGATCCGTGGCCGTATATAAACTACCTCCTCTACACTCTTAAGAACGTCTATCAGGAATTTGAAGCTCGCTATGAGAATACATCCGTACCGCTCGGAGAAAAGACCGGGGTGGTCCGGCAGGCTGTGGCTAGTTTTGTTAGTGCGTTTCACGTGACCGAACTCCACAGGAAGTGTCCGGGTGTCAGCCTTGATATGATCCGGAAGGTGTTGAAGGACATGGCGATGGAAAAGTTGGTTGAATGTCTTGGTCGCGGCAAACAGGCGAAATGGCGGCGTATCGGGTAATGGGTAATGGTAACAGGTAATTTAACAGGTAGCCTCCTAACGGACTCCCGTGTAGCCAGTGACCCTGTCCCCGTCCGGCCCCCTGTTCCTGTTGGCCCCTCGCGCCGGATGAAGCAGAGAAGATTAACCACGGATTACACTGATCACACGGATAAGGTAAGTGAGGAGGAAGATCGAACCATCAACTACCAGCCACAAACCCGGTCACTCAGCCGATCAAGAGCCCCTAGGGACAGTCACCAGTAAGTGCATGATCGGGAAGAGGTTGAGTGTACCTGAGGTCTAAAACTGTCCGTGCTGACGCGGTGGAGTCGCTGTGTGGCCAAAGCGAACTTGTATGGAGTCATGCCGGACAAATCGCGAGCAAGCTCGCTTCCTACATGGCTGGGGCACAAGAACGGCTGCGTCATGTACGATTGAATCGCGGTGGCGCGTATCCGTGACATCAGTGTAATCCGTGGTTAATTCCTAATTCGGAAAGAGAGAACCGCAGATAAACGCGGATAGCAAGGAAGAGCCGCGAGACGATGACTTGAAAATGGCTATTCCGCGATACCGGTCTGTTTCAGAATAGTGTCCATGTCGCGGATGAACGTGGCGCAGTAATCGCTTCCCAGTCCATGCCGTTCCGGTGTTACCAGATGTGCGATATCAGCACGCTCGAGCAAGGGCCTGATGTGCTGCATGAGCAGGAATAGCTCGCCTGCCTGAGCGCTCTCCGAAAGGGTCTTGAACTTCTTGTCGCAGACCCGCAGCCAGACCACTTCCAGCGCACGCAGAACTGCAGGCCAAAGCACCCATGCCGGTGGTTCTTGCGCGCCAAGCAGCAGTTCCTTCCACAGCGGGGATGCCAGGCGATACTGGACTTCACGACCCTTCCGGGTCGTTCGCAACTGGCCGCTGGCAGCCAGGTCCACCATGACGTTCTGAATATTCCGCTGTGTATAACCAGTGTTACGCGCGATCTGGCTGGGATAGCCGCTGGCATTGGTGAGCAAGTACAGCATGATTTCTGCACGGCAATTGATGCCAAACAGTGATCTTAAAGTCAGCCAAAGGCATGCCGGCCTCCCCGGGTCCGGCTGTTTGCTGTAATGCCGCAGTTCCATCCGGCCACGCCTGAATCCCTGCGCCAGAAAATCAGGATCGCGAGTGCCGTAGTCGGGGAGAGGACTGTCGTCCACTCCATAGAAGAGCGCTTCCTCGGGCCTGGAAGCGGCAGGAGCGATTTTCCAATCCAGACGCTGGCCTTTCCCGGGGAGAACAGAGGAGATGGCGGCGACTACGCGCCCAGACGCGCCATCTGATTCGTGAATGAGTCGTTTGAGCCTGGGGCCGTTGAGCAGTCGGCCGTTAGTGGCCAGCCAGTCCATCACCTCATCGAAAAGTCTGGGGTCCCAGCGTCCCATTGTACCGGTGAAGAGCAATAGTGCTTCCGGGTCAATAACGTTGTGCGCCTCGATGGGGGATGCGCCTGCGACGCCCAGTGCTGTCCATTCGCGCCAGAGCCATTGCAGAAGAGTTTGCCGCAGTGTGTTACTATATTCTTTCAGATGCTTGTTCATAACCGATCTTCCGCAGCATTTCTTTCAACATCGACCGAAACCCTTCAGACGGATCCTGTTGCATGACCCATCGTGCGGCTATTTCCATCTCCCCGGATGTCGGCTTCAATTCGCGCAAGTCCTCCAGGTGGCGTCCCGGACCGGCATCGGCAGCCGCGAATACTTTGAAGCAAATCTGGTCGAGGCGACCGATAAATAGCACAGTCAATCTGCTTCCATAACCGTCTGCTCCAGCCTCTCTCCCAGCATTGCCAGCGATTGATCGATAGACGACCTGTTCAAACTATTAGTATGATCCATAAACGCTAGATAGTAGCTGTTATACTTCCTAAGTCAATAACTGATATGCAATGAAATCAATGCACTAAGAGGAAGCCCCGGGGACAGTCACCAGCAAGTGGTCAACAATGCAGCCGCCGGGCCTGCCCGCCCTCCCGATGGTCGGGAGCCGCCGGGGACGGCGGCTGCCACCAGTGCTTCGCGCTTCGTTGTGCGTTCGGGCTGCCGAGGTCAGTCCCGGAGCTCTCTGAGTAGGGATAGCGTAGGGACAGTCACCGATAAGCCTCTGGGCCGTAAGATCATACATGGATTTGAGCCCGGATTGCGGACTTGGAGCGCTTGGCCGAGGTGCCGGTTTTGGGGAAGCCCCAGGGACAGTCACCAGCAAGTACGTGAGCGGGAAGAGGTTGAGTGTGCTTGAGGCATGAAACTGTCCATGCTGATGCGGTGAAGTCGCTATGCAGTTAGGGCGAGCTTGTATTGAGTCATGCCGGACAAATCGCGAGCAAGCTCGCTTCCTACATGGCTGTGGGCACAAGTTATGCCGCGGGATTTGTCAGAGGCTCATTCAAAGAGAGGGAGACAGCCAGGGACAGTCACCAGAAAGCTCCGGATTAATTCGGCAAGAGAGAGCCGCAGATATCCGCAAGTGGAAGATGGCTGTAGCCACGGCGCTCAGTCGCCGTGAGCTGCGACATGAGGCGCGCCGCAAGCGGCGGCCCTACAACCGACGCAATGTGCCCTACAACCGACGCAATGTGCCCTACAACCGACGCAATGTGCCCTACAACCGACGCAATGTGCCCTGCAACCGACGGCATGTGCCCTGCAACCGACGGCATGTGCCCTGCAACCGACCAGCATGTGCCCTGCAACCGACGGCATGCGCCCTGCAACCGACGGCATGCGTGCGCCCTGCAACCGACGGCATGCGCCCTGCAACGGGACCGCATGTGTAATGTAGGGCCGGCGCTTGCGCCGTGCCGTGCAGCGTGTGGAACGCAGACAGCTGACAATACAGGAATCGACAAGGATTACGACGAAGAGTACGACAAAGATTAACGCAGCCCCTAGGGACAGTCACCAGTAAGTGCATGATCGGGAAGAGGTTGAGTGTGTTTGAGGTTTAAAACTGTCCGTGCTGACGCGGTGAAGTCGCTATGCAGTTAGAGCGAACTTGTATGGAGTCATGCCGGACAAATCGCGAGCAAGCTCGCTTCCTACATGGCTGGGGGCACAAGTGAAACCGCAGGATTCGTCAGAGGCCCATTCAGAATGAGAAGGAACGAAGGGCATCCTCAAACTCCGCGGTGCCTGGGAGAACAATCCAGATGAATTCGTCATATATTGAGAATAAAGCCAAATAGCGCTTGTAAATCGTCTTCTGTGGCGATATAAATGCGTTCATTGGGGGTGGCTGGCATGAAGATTGAGCGTTTACTGACGGACGATACGGTGCTGTCCGAGCTGGGCGGCAGGCTTGCACGTTGCCGGATTGAACTTGGCTTGTCGCAGGCTAAGCTGGCTGAGCAGGCGGGCGTATCGAAGCGGACCGTTGAACGGATCGAGGCGGGCGCCACGACGCAGACGGTTACCTTGATCCGGATTCTGCGGGAACTGCAACTGCTGGAGCGCATGGAAACGCTGGCGTCCGAAAC
>Ga0194062_1001023_pt1 | contig 11748 bp, 9 predicted proteins | sample SepL2225m_MetaG_FD_155481 | JGI IMG/M metagenome (GOLD analysis project Ga0194062, IMG submission 155481) | Anoxic zone freshwater microbial communities from boreal shield lake in IISD Experimental Lakes Area, Ontario, Canada - Sep2016-L224-25m | ecosystem: Environmental > Aquatic > Freshwater >... | reverse complement strand
AGGCCACGGAAACCCTGGACAGCATCCAGAAACACTTGGAAAACAAGGGCGTGGACAAGGGGCAGATCAAAGAGGCCAGCATCGACCTGTCGCCCGCCTTCATCGCCGGGGTCAAGGAATCCTTCCCATCTGCGGAGATAACCTTCGACCGCTTCCATGTGGTCAAGCTGTTCAACGAGGCCATGAACTTGGGTAGCGAAGGCCGAACGCAAGGAACACGAGGAGCTGAAAGGCCATAAGTACACCTTCCTGAAAAACCCGGAAAACCTGTCCGAGACCAAGCGGCAGGAGCTGGCCGAGATGATCCGGCTCTACCCGACCCTCGGCGAGGCCTACCGCCTCAAAACGCTGTTCAACGACCTGTGGTCCATGCCGGACAAGCCCGCCGCCGACGCCTTCCTGAAGCAGTGGTGCGCCGAGGTGGAGGAAGCCAATATCCCCGCGTTCATGAAGTTCGCCAGGACCGTCAAGGCGCATTGGAGCGGCATCGTCCACTACGTCGAGTCCCACCTCAGCTTTCGGCTCCTGGAGGGCATCAACAACAAGGTTCAGTTAGCCAAGCGCAGGGCACGGGGATACCGCAACATCGGCACAACATCAACATGATCCACTTCCTCTGCGGGAAGCTCAAATACGACTACCCACGGTATTTCACATAGAGCCACGTTACGGCCGGGGTAACCTATCCCATCCGGCTATTTCGAGGCCGTGCCTTTATAATCCAATGCTTTCAATTGCAGTTCGATGCTGCTGGTTACCACTTGGTTCTCTACGATACTAAGGTTGAGTGTTGCTTCGTTAAAGGCCGGGGTTCCCGCAGGCAGCATGAAGAAGACAATGCCCCGGCTAAATTGGTCTTTTCCCAGCGTGGCATCCTTGAATTCACCTTGGCTGAAGGTTTCATCATGGGTACGGCCGGCATTGGTTTTATAGGCACCGTAAAGGCCGGAGATGATGGCCACCGCAATGCCGCCAATAGGGCCGGCGAATTGACCGATCTGGCTAAGGCCGACTTGCCCCAACCCCATGCCCGCTTGGCCCAGCATGTTTCCCTGCGAAGCCAGCCATTTGGTCACTTCAGCCGCCGTCCGTGGGGCGATCACCTGCTTGCCTGGCAAAGTTAATTTGAAATTCCGTACCTCAATGCGGACGGGGCTGTCACTAACATTCTGAATCGTGACCAGGACAGGCAAAACCGACAAAGCCCACAAATCTTCGCCGAAGACCTTCTCCTGCCTGTCGGGCTGGATAAACGGGTCGGCTTCCATGGCAATCCTAGCCTCGGTTTTGCTGTAACGCTCTGAGTTTTTGACTGTGGCAGGAGACGAACAGGCCGTGAGGAGTGCCAGCAACAGGCCAAAAAGGCTTGCAGGTAGACTGATTCGATTGGGCGTAGGGTTGCTGGTCGATTGCATAAATAGTTGGGCAATGGTTTTTGGTTTGTAAGAAGTTGATTATAAGATGAGTCGCCGATGGAATGTTGCGCTTTTCGCGCCGCATGACAGACGGCATTACTGCAAGGGCTGTTATCTGTAGCGATGTCGCTATCATTGCCACTCTGTGTTACAACATACCGGCCTGAATTTGTTATCCGCGCTTTTGCAGAGGAGAAAACTGCTTGAATAGTTCAAAAAGTCCGTGGGATGCGCTCCCCAGTTCGCCAAAAGTTTCGCCGATGCCGATCATCATCGGATTGATTGTCCTCATTGGCATCTGGACCTCTTACTATACGATACCCGCCGAGTCTGAAGGCGTGTTGCTGCGATTTGGAAAATACATCGACAAGGTTCCGCCCGGTCTGCATTTTAAACTGCCTTTTGGCATTGACAGTGTCATTGCCATACCGACCCAACGGCAGCAGAAGCTGGAATTTGGCTTCGTCACGCAGGGCCATTCCAACCCGGATCAAGTGAGCGCGGAACCTGCCAAAGAAAAATCCATGGTGACTGGCGACCTTAATTCGGCCTTGGTCGAGTGGATTGTGCAATACCGCATCACCGATCCGAAAAGCTATTTGTTCGATGTGCGCGAACCGGGGCAGACCTTGCGGGATATTTCCGAGTCTGTCATGCGGGAGGTCGTCGGCGACCGGACGGTTGACGAAATCATCACGATTGGACGGCAGGAAATAGAGGAAACCGTCCTTGCCCGCATGACCGCCCTCGCCAAACGCTATCAACTCGGCGTGACAATCAACCAAGTGCAATTAAAAAACGTGAACCCGCCGGTGCCGGTCCAACAGTCTTTCAATGAAGTGAACAGGGCGCAGCAAGACCGCGAGAATTTGATTAACCTAGCCAATGGCGAATACAACAAAGCCGTGCCACGGGCTCGCGGCGAGGCAGACCAGAAAATACGCGCCGCCGAAGGTTACCGTTTCAAGCGGGTCAACGAGGCGGATGGCGATGCGTCGGCTTTCAGCGCGGTGTTGGAACAATACAGCAAGGCACCCGATGTCACCCGCGCCCGCATTTACTTGGAAACCTTGGGTGACGTGCTGCCCAATGCCAAACAGACCATCATTGTGGACGACACCGTCCAGCAAATCCTGCCCATGCTGCCACTGCCGGCACAAATCCCGCCGCAACCCGCCGTGGAGAAACAAAAATGAAATTACCGCCCCTAGCAACGCTAACCGTCGCCGTTCTTGGCATTGTCGCTTTGATGTCGGCGTACACTGTCGACCAAACCGAACAGGTGATTATCACTCAGTTCGGCAGGCCGGTCGGCGAGCCGATTACCAACCCCGGCCTGCATTTCAAATTGCCCTTCGTCCAGCAAGTCAATCGCTTCGACAAACGCTATATGGCTTGGGACGGGCCAATGGTTGAGATGTCGACGAAAGACAAGACCTATGTGCAGGTGGACACCTTCGCACGGTGGCGCATCACCAATCCGATGCAGTATTACCTTAGATTGCGGGATGAACGCAGTGCGCAATCCCGCTTGGAAGACATTTTGGGAAGCGAAACCCGCACCGCCATTGCCAAGCATGAACTCATCGAAGTGGTGCGCTCCAACAAAGACCGCCAACCCAAAATAGATGAAACGCTGGTCGCAACCGGTGAGGACGCGCTGGGTGTGTTGCGCCCCATCCGTTATGGGCGTGAGGTGATCGAAAAAGGCATTTTCGATTCTGCCGCGCCAAAATTGGCCGAGTTTGGCATTGAATTGCTTGATGTGCGCTTTAAACGGATCAACTATAACCCGGAAGTGCTGGAGCGCATTTACCAGCGGATGATTAGCGAGCGGCTACAGATTGCCCAACGCTTCCGTTCCGAGGGGGAGGGCGAGTCCGCACGCATCAATGGCAACCGGGAACGCGACATCAACGAGATTGAGTCCACCGCGTACAAGCAAGTGCAAGAAATCCGTGGCGGGGCGGATGCCAAAGCGACGGCCATTTACGCTAAGGCATACACGCAGAAACCCGAGGCGGCTGAGTTTTATCGGTTTTTGAAAAGCATGGATACCTATGGCAAAGTCATCAATAAAGACTCCACCATCGTCCTTTCAACCAACAGCGATCTATTTTCTTTGCTAAAGCGCGTTGACGGAAAAAGCCATTGAGCGAAGGTATTTGATCCTAGTCAGTTTGAGTGCCCAGGGACGGCACTAGGCGGAAATTCAATCTGTCATGAGAATTTAAGTCAATGCCAACGATGCCATGGGTTAGAATGCAGACAAATAGACCGGAATGATTTGGAGGCATCGAATGTTGGCGTTTTTGGTGAGAAAATGGCGTTGGTTTGTAGGTCTTTTCGGGGGCTTGGCGCTGGCGGTGGGTATCTATGCGCTGATAGGCTTTTATCTTGTGCCCTACCTCATCCAAACCCAGGTTTGGCCGATGCTATCGGAAAAGATGGGCGGGCATTTCCAAGCCGAACGGACAGAGTTCAATCCTTTCGAGCTTTCGCTGGCAATGCAAGGGTTTTCGCTGAAAGGGCCGGATAATGCCGAAGTGGCGGGCATAGGTGAACTGAAGGTCAAGGTTGACGCATTGGCCTCGATCAAATCCAAATCCTTGGTGGCCGATGCCAAAATCACCCGACCCTCAATCAATATTTTGTTTGACCGTGAAGGCAAGCCGAATTTTGGTTTTCTGCTGACCAAAGAGGAAAAGCCCAAGGAACCGTCAACATCTACGGCTTTTCCTTTCCTTCTGACCTTGCTTGACGTTGAACAAGGCCGCTTGGCTTTCGGGGACTCATCACGAGGCTCTGGTTTTAAAAAGGTGCTATACCCTCTGAATTTCACCCTTGCCAACTTAGGGACAAACTCGGCGTCGGCAGCCAACTTCAAGCTATACGCAGAAGATGAAGGCAAAGAACTCATTTCCACCGATGGCGACTTGCATTTCGAGCAAACCTCCGTCGCCGGGGAATTCGAATTAAAAGACCTTAAGTTAGCGCCGCTGGCAGCTTGGCTCGTCTCCGACCAAGGCTTTGTCGTGCTTGATGGCTTGCTTTCGCTCAAGTTGAAATACCGCTATGGCAAGGAGGCGGATTTCGAGATTCCATCGCTGGAGGCGGTCATCAAGGGATTAAGCCTGGCTAAGGACGGCCAGCCGTTTTTAGATGTAGGGTCGATCACCACCCAGGATTTAAGCTACCAATTAAAGGCTAACCAACTCCAACTGAAATCTTTGGAGGTGGGGAAAATTGCGCTACAAGGCCCGGCAACCGTTGATGTCGGTTCGGTCAACGCCCAAGGGCTTGGCTTCGATGTCAAGGCCAATCAATTAACGCTGGAATCCATCGGCGTGGAGAAGATCGGGCTAAAGGCACCGGTCCCGGTTGATGTCGGCTCGGTGAAACTCCAAGGGCTTGGCTTCGATGTCAAGGCCAATCAATTAACGCTGGAATCCATCGGCGTGGACAAGATCGGGCTAAAGGCACCGGTCCCGGTTGATGTCGGTTCGGTCAGCGCCCAAGGGCTAGGCTTGGATTTAAAAACCATCCAAATGCACTTGAAATCCTTGGGTGTGGAAAAGATCGATTTGAAAACGCCAACCCCCATTCGCGAGGAAAACGGCAAGCCGCGCTTCGCCAGCATCGGCTCGCTGAAACTGGACGGCATCGCGTTGAATGTTGCCGAAAAGTCTTTGCATCTTGGCAAGGTCACTACCCAAAAGTCCGTCTTGGCCGCTTGGTTGGAAACAGACGGTTCGCCGGGCGCACCCGGAATGCCGCCAGCCAGTCCTGCTAATAAAGCCCCATCAACGCCTGCAAAACCCGCAGCCAAGGAATCGCCGAGCGAACCTTGGAATTTCGGTGCGGATATAATCGAACTCAATGATAACGATATTGCATTGCGCGACTTTTCCGTTGACCCGCCGGTTGCCATGCGCTTTTCGCCCATGAACCTGTTGGTTAAGAATTTTAGCAGCGAGTCAGGCAAGCCTTTCTGGTTGGGCATGAACACAGGGCTAACCATGAACGGGCGCATCGCCTTGGAAGGCAAACTGAACCTCTCACCGCCCACGGCTAACTTAAAGGTATATGTCGACGACTTGAGCCTGCCCGGTTTGCAGGCCTATATTGACGAAGCCGTCCGCTTCACTATTGTCAAAGGGGCCTTGAACCTCAATGCCGACATCGAATACGAAGACAGGGAAGAGCAAAAAATCCGATTTACGGGGGATGTGGCTGTGGCTAATTTTGCCTCAGACGACAAACGGGAAGGCAAGGATTTCATCAACCTGAAAAACCTACGACTCAACGGAATAGTTTTTGAAAACACACCGCAAAGACTGAGTATAAAGGAAATCATTGCCACCGAGCCTTATGTAAGGGCAATACTCGACGCGGACAAAAAATTCAATATCGCGGAAAACCTTAGTCCGCCGTCAAGCAGCCGTCCACCGGCAGCGGTCAAACTGGTAACCCCGGCAGACGATCAAAACAAGACCAATAAGACGGATGTGGCAAAAAAACCGAGCAAGCCCGCCAAGGCAGAAAAACCAAATCTGAAACCGGCAAAGGGCGGCAAGGCGGAGGCCCCCGCCTCTATTCTGATAGGCACAGTGCACATCCACAAAGCCACCTCCGATTTCACTGACATGACCATCAAGCCGACTAACTTCTCGGTGAATATTCATGATCTGACCGGCGATATCCGCAGTCTTTCCTCGCGCCAGGACTCCAAGTCCGATGTCATGTTGGAGGGCAAGCTGGGCGAGGGTTCGCCAGTGAAAATCCAAGGCAAGATCAACCTTTTCAGCGTGAAGATATTCACCGACATCGTGATGAATTTTACCGATGTCAACCTGACGACTCTTTCGCCTTATTCTGGAAGGTTCGCCGGTTACCGCATTGAAAAGGGCAAACTATCCATGGATCTCCACTACAAACTGGATAATGGCCATTTGACTGCGGAAAACAAATTTGTACTCGATCAACTGACGCTGGGCGAACAGGTGGAGAGTTCTGATGCGACGTCCCTGCCGGTCAAACTCGCCATTTCCCTGCTGAAAGACGCGAATGGCCGCATCGACCTGAATTTGCCGATCAGCGGTGATTTAAGCAATCCTCAAATCGACATTTGGGGTCTTCTGGGCAATGCCGCCACTACCTTGCTGACAAAGCTGGTCACCGCGCCTTTCAATCTCATCGGCAGTCTGGTTGGCGGTGGCACCCAAGAAGACCTTGGTTCGGTGACATTCTCGCCGGGCAACGCAGAATTGAGCGGGCAGGAGAAGGCTAAGCTGGGCGATGTTGCCAAGGCATTGAAGGATAGGCCCGCCTTGAACTTGGAAATCAAGGGCGCTGCCCATCAACTTCTGGATAAATCTGTTTTGGCCGAAAACGATCTGACCCGTCAATTGAAAAACACCAAGCTCATCGAGATGGGGAGAACGAAGAGCAAGCAATCGGAAAGTGACGGACTGACGCTTAGTGAAGAAGATTATGCCCGCTTGCTCACCAATTTGTTCCGGTCAAAAAATCCCGGTTCCCCAGAATTACAAGGGGTGAAGATAAACGAAGCCTTGAGCGGGGAACAGTTGGATAGCGCCAAACGCAAACTATTGGAGAAATGGGTGGTTAGTGAAGGAGACTTGCGCAGTCTCGCCCAAACACGCGGCAAGTCCATTCGCGATTATATGATTCAGGGATTGGGTTTTCCCGACCAGCGCATCTATTTGCTGGACGTAAAACTCCTAGGGCAGGATGACAAGGAAATCAAGGCACTGCTCTCCTTGAATGGTTCATAAATAGAAAAAGTCTTGTGCTTAACCGATCCCATGAGATAATTAGGAATAGTTATCATTTGGAAAATTATCATGCCAGAACCCAAACTCAGTTCACTCCACCCCGGTGATTCAGCCATCATCAGGGCCATTTCCGCCGAAGAGGGTTTGCATCACCGGCTATTGGCACTCGGTTTTCGGATCGGCAAGGAGATCCACCTCATTCGGCGAGCTTGGTTCAGCGGGCCTTTGCAAGTACGCATAGGCATGACCGAAGTCATCATGCGTCGCAGCGATGCCGACAAGATTCGGGTCAGCCACCAGACGACGCGATGAAGTGCATTGCTTTGTTGGGTATGCCGAACACCGGCAAATCCACATTTTTCAATCGCTTTACCGGCGCATCGGCACGGGTAGGCAATTGGCCGGGCATCACCATTGATTTGATGGCGGCGAAAATACCCTTAGGCGGGAAAGTTGTCCGCGTGGTGGACTTGCCGGGAATCTATGATTTCCATGGTTTTTCCGAAGACGAGAAAGTTGTCCGCGACTTTTTGGAAAACAACCAAGTAGACCTGCTGTTGATCATCCTCAACGGCGCGCAATTGGAGCGCCAGTTGAGCCTTGCTTTGGAAGCCCGGCAATTGGGCTTGCCTGCGGTGCTGCTGCTCAACATGGCTGACGAGGCAAAACGGGCCGGCATCACCGTTGACACCGAAAAGATGGCGGCGCGTTTGCAGATGCCGGTGGTCTGGGTCAGCGCCAAGTATGGCGATGGCTTCAAGTCTGCCAGTTCGGTCATTGCCAAAGCTTTGGCGGCGAGCCTTCCGACCGACCCGGCCAAGCTGCGCGACAATCTCAGGGCCGATGATGAGATTGAAGCCGCCATGGAAAAAATCATGGAAGAGGCCGTGCAGATTCCGAAAACCATGCCCAAAAGCATGACGGCCAGTCTGGACCGCATCCTGCTGCATCCGCTCTTCGGCTTGCCGTTGTTCTTCCTCATCATGTTTTTGCTGTTCCAATTCATCTTCACCCTGGGCAAGCCCATGCAAGACGGCATGGCCTGGGTGTTGGCGCAAGCCCGCAACTTGGGGTTGGAGCCTCTGCTGGCAAGCGTGCCCGCGTGGTTGCAAGGATTGTTGCTGGATGGCATCTATAATGGCGTCGGCACGGTGGCCGCCTTCGTGCCAGTCATTATCCTATTCTTCCTCGTGATGACCGTGGTGGAAGACAGCGGCTATCTGTCCCGCGCCGCCTTTTTGATGGATGCCTTGATGGCCCGTCTCGGTCTGGACGGGCGCAGTTTCGTCATGTTGCTGATGGGCTTCGGCTGCAATGTGCCGGCTTTGATGGGGACGCGCATCATGCGTTCGCGCTCCTTGCGTCTGCTGACCATGTTAGTCATTCCGTTTTCTTTGTGTTCGGCACGGCTGCAAGTCTTCTTGTTCCTCATCACGGCGATTTTCACCGCCCATGCCGCGCCTTTTGTCTTGTTCAGCCTATATTTATTGAGCTTCGCCACCGCTTTGCTCACCGCCCTGCTGTTCAAAGGCCGTTTCCCCAGCACCGAACCCTTCATCATCGAACTGCCTCCGTACCGCTTGCCGACGACCCGCCAGATCATCCTGCGGGCCTGGCATGAAGTCCGTCATTTTCTTAAAAGGGCCACCAAATTCATCACCTTTGGCGTGGTTGCGGTGTGGGTGCTGACCCATGTACCCGGCGATGTGCCACCCGCCAGTGCCGGCACCTTGGCTGGCCATATCAGCGCCGTATTAGCCCCCGTGTTATCGCCCATCGGCATCGACGCACAACTGTCCGTTGTGCTGATTTTTGGATTCGTCGCCAAGGAAATCGTCATCGGCTCCTTGGCCGCCGTCTACGGTTTGGAGGGCGACTCATTGATGGGATTGATGGCACAAAAGCTGGATTGGGTGCAAGCCTATAGTTTCATGCTGTTCACGTTGATCTACACCCCCTGCCTGTCCGCCGTGGCGACCTTGCGCAACGAATCGAAAAGCTATGCATTCATGTGGGTGTCGATAGCCTGGTCTTTGCTGCTGGCTTGGGTGGTCAGCTTTGTGTTTTACCAAGGGGCGAGGGGGTTGGGGTTTTAGGTTTTTATGTTTGAAACGGGCTTCCAGCTTAAGGCGGGACAGGTAAAGCCGTTCGTGGTGAGCTTGTCGAACCACGAACGGCTTACCCGCTCCACCCTTCGACAAGCTCAGGGCGAACGGGTAAGCCTTGATCGTGTCCCGCCTTAAGTTGGTAGCCAAATAAAAACAAGCGGGAGTGTTCCGCTTATTGGCTTTGTTGGCCCGGCATCCCGTTCAGTTCGTCTTGGGGTAAGGCTTCAGGCGGCGGCATTGTTGGGGGCGTTTCTTGTCGCTGACCGGAACGTTGCATCACCGCGTTCCTAACCTGCTCCAGCAACGCTTGTCGATGTTTATCTTGTTCGACGTACAACTTCTCGGCGGCCTCCTTGGCAACTCGTTCTTGATGAGCATGCCAGTAATCGATCACTAGCCCTGCCCCCAAGACACCGATAAAAACGGCCGAAGTCATTTGTAGAAAGGGTTTCATTTATATGGGCGTTCAAGACTTTAATGGGCCAGCAATTCTCTTTATGAGGCAAAGCGTTGAAATATGAACCGGCATCCATGCCGGAATGATGGCCATTTTTCTGCTGAAGACGATAAGGCAACCCTCACCGCGCTGTCTGCACAACTTTAGTTTTATGTGTTTCAAACTTCAACCGCATTTTTCAAGACCTGCCCACGCCCTTCCAAGCTCAGGCACGGCGGCGCAGTGTGCGTCCAATCCCTGCCAATCCTAAAAGCATCAATGAGAGCGTTCCGGGTTCCGGTATCGCGGTGCCATTCGCGGTAGTGCTTGCCACAAGCTGAAATGTGCGGGTTTGACCTGCATTAAGGGTTGCGAGGGGGTCAGACAGATCAATCTGTAGGGACTGGTTGAGACTGTCCGAACCGCTGGCTTGCAAGCCCACCAAATTGACCAGACTTTGAATGAAATTGCCGTCGGCGTATAAGTCGAGGGAAAGTACGGCGGTCGCCGCCTCGTTGATCGCATTGTCCACCAGCAATGTCCAAGCCCAACTGATGTCGATGTTAATCAACAGCGTAAGTGCGGAACTTCCTGGATTGGTGATTTGAAGCTCGCCATAAGATGTTCCGGTGGCAAACGACGTGGTTCCAAGTCCAAAAATTGGATCCTGCGTCGCCACTGCCGTTCCGTTGGTCGCTGCCTGTACCTGAAGGGTGTTGGATGTGAGCAAGCTAGACGAAGCACTTGCCGCTGCTGTTCCGGCCCCGAGCGGATCGACAAAGAAACTCGTCGAATTTGGCGTGGTCGAAACCTGCGAGACATTGGCATTGCCTGTCAGTGTGTTGAGGATGATATCCCCCGAGATCGAAGTGTCGTAGAGGGCGGCTGCATGTGCGGGCAAAACTGCCGCAATCAGCAGCATGAATGCGGCGGGTTGCAACAAGCGGAAAAATTGTCCGGTGTTCATTAGGTTCTCCTGTGGTGCGGGGAAGGGTAATCGGTTCCGCCCGCGCCGACCCGGAGTCGGCGCAGGTGGAACACACTAGACATCAAATCAAGGCTGAACGACGGGGAGCGTCGCAGCGATTGTCGTGGCATCTGCGGTGCAACTCGGATGTCCCCAACCCCCCGCGCTGTTGTTTGCGCTGTTAATAGTAGGTTGCAGCGTAGTACCGGTGATATCGTAGACGATGTTATCCGGACGGGTGGAGTCTCCGCTGAAGCCAGTAATCCCTGTCAAGTGGTTGAGATTGAGGTTTGTGCGGACACGCCAAGAAATATTGTGGTCGGCGCAGGAGCTGTCGCCGCTCACTCCGACCGCACCAATAATCACATGGCCTGAAGTGTAGAGTGCCAGCCCGCCTCCGAATACGTTCACGCCGCCTACTTTTCCGCCGACCATCGGGTCTGTGGCCGTGCCGTAAAGTGCCGAATTGCCACGGTAGGCCACTGAAGTATCCACCGGATTGCTAAACTGGAGGCCGTATAAGGTGCCACCCGGTTGAACCGCTGAGAAAAGGTTCGCAGTGGAGAGCGCAACTGCGTCAAGGCTAAATGCGTTGGCGGTATTGGCTTTTTGGGCGGAAATCACCCGGCTGCCTGGCCATTGGGAGCCTGAATTGGCACCCGAGAAGGCCACCGCGCAGACAATGCCGTCCCGGTTGACCAGCGTCGCCCACATATTCAGGCCGAAGCCGCCGTTTGATTGTGCCACTGCCGAAATCAGGGCGGCTTTAAGCGCCGGTTGACTGGGCAGCAGATCACAGACACCGGCCATGGCCGAGCTAGAACCCAAGGTCAGCACCATCGCGGCTAACAGTTTTTTATTCATAAGCATGATCTCCTAATTTTATATGGGTGAACATATAGTGGACCCCAATTTTCGGACAATCATTTAAGATGGTAGCCTTCTGGAAAACGGGGGTTGTTGTGAGCGAGAAGAAACGCAAGGTTTTCACTGGCGAGTTAAAGGCGAAGGTTGCGCTTGAGGC
>Ga0194062_1001021_pt1 | contig 11764 bp, 6 predicted proteins | sample SepL2225m_MetaG_FD_155481 | JGI IMG/M metagenome (GOLD analysis project Ga0194062, IMG submission 155481) | Anoxic zone freshwater microbial communities from boreal shield lake in IISD Experimental Lakes Area, Ontario, Canada - Sep2016-L224-25m | ecosystem: Environmental > Aquatic > Freshwater >... | reverse complement strand
AACATATCGTTGATAAATTGATAGAGGCAGTGCATCGCCCAGATACTCATCGTTACTCCGTTTCAAAGGGCATACCCCGATTGAGAAAAGCAATTTGTAACTGGTACAAAACCCGCTTTGATGTCGACTTGGATCCTGAAACCGAAGCTATCGTCACCATTGGCTCAAAAGAAGGCCTGGCGCACTTAGCTTTGGCGACTTTAGGTCCGGGCGATGTCGTTTTAGTGCCTAATCCAGCTTATCCGATTCATCCTTATGGTGTTGTTATTGCGGGTGCAGATTTACGTCATGTACCGATGATTCCAGGCGGTGACTTTTTTGAAGAATTGCAAAAAGCCATAGTCGATTCATGGCCTAAGCCAAAGATGCTGATTCTTAATTTCCCAGGTAATCCTACAACACAATGCGTAGAACTGGATTTTTTTGAGAAAATCATTGCGGTTGCAAAAGAACATAACATTTGGGTTGTTCAAGATATTGCTTATGCCGATATCGTATTTGATGGCTACGTGACGCCTTCAATACTTCAAGTGGAAGGCGCAAAAGACATTGCCGTTGAGTTTTTCTCAATGTCCAAAAGTTACAATATGCCAGGATGGCGCGTGGGCTTTATGTGCGGCAATAAAGAATTGGTGTCTGCGTTGGCAAGAATTAAATCCTATCTGGATTACGGCACCTTTGCACCGATTCAGATTGCAGCGATTGCCGCTTTAGAAGGACCCCAAGACTGTGTCCATGAAATTGCGGAAATGTACAGAAAGCGTCGCGATGTTTTATGTGATGGGCTGACAGCGGCAGGATGGCCTGTTCAAAAACCGAAAGCAACCATGTTTGTTTGGGCAAAAATACCAGACGCTTATAAAGACATGGGCTCCTTAGAGTTTTCTAAAAAATTATTGTTAGAAGCCAAAGTGGCGGTAGCGCCTGGCATTGGTTTTGGTAATTATGGTGATGACCATGTACGCTTTGGGTTGATTGAAAATGAACACCGTACCCGTCAAGCCGTCAGAGGGATTCGTTTGATGATGAAAAAAGACGGTGTAATCTAAGCTTAGCCTGAGTCAATTTGGACGTGAATGTTTTTAACTGGAGCTTAATTTGAAACCGGTAAAAGTAGGTGTATTAGGGCTGGGCACAGTCGGTGGTGGTACTGTCAACGTATTAAAGCGTAATGCCGCAGAAATTGCTCGACGTGCGGGTAGAGAAATCATTATTACCCGAGCTTCTGCAAAGGACTTAAATAAAGTTCGGATTTGCGATACCGAAGGTATCATTTTAAGTGCCGACCCGATGGATATCATTAATGATCCCGAAATCGAGATCGTAGTGGAATTGATTGGCGGCGGTGGTGTTGTTAAGGATTGGATATTAAAGGCGCTGGAAAATGGCAAGCACGTTGTAACCGCCAATAAGTCACTGATTGCCCTGCACGGTAATGAGATCTTTGCAAAAGCCAGTGAAAAAGGCGTTATCGTCGCTTTTGAAGCCGCAGTTGCGGGTGGCATTCCCATTATTAAGGCCATCCGTGAAGGCTTGGCTGGCAATGAAATTGAATGGTTGGCAGGCATTATCAACGGCACCGGCAATTTTATTCTGACAGAAATGCGTGATAAAGGCCGGGATTTTGATGATGTACTGGCAGAAGCACAAGCCTTGGGCTATGCTGAAGCAGACCCTACTTTTGATGTCGAAGGGATTGATGCTGCACACAAATTAACCATATTAGCCTCAATTGCTTTTGGGATTCCGCTACAGTTTGATAAAATCTACACTGAAGGGATTAGCCGCATTACCCGCTTGGATGTTGAATATGCAGAACGACTCGGCTATCGCATAAAACATTTAGGGATTGCCAGAAAAACGCCTGAAGGTATTGAATTAAGAGTGCATCCCACGCTAATACCTGAGCGCCGTTTGATTGCCAACGTCAATGGGGTTATGAATGCCATTGTCGTCAGAGGTGATGCTGTGGGTAATACGCTTTATTATGGACCGGGTGCGGGTGCCGAGCCCACCGCTTCAGCCGTCGTGGCTGACATAATTGATGTCGCAAGAGCGTTAACCAGTGACCCTGAAAATAGGGTGCCGCATTTAGCGTTTCAGGCAGAATCGTTGTCAGATATACTGGTTTTACACCCAGACAACTTCAAAACATCGTATTATTTACGCTTGTGTACAGAAGATAAGCCAGGTGTTTTAGCCGATGTGACACGTATTCTGGCTGATCATAATATTAGCATTGAAGCCATTATCCAGAAAGAAGCGCTGCCTGATGAAACGCTGATACCCATTATCTTGTTGACGCAGATTACTCTGGAAAAAGAAATGAATGCAGCGATTGCCGCAATCGAAGCTTTAGACACGGTGAATGGTAAAGTAAACCGTATTCGCTTAGAAACATTGGAAAATAAATAAACCTTATTATGCAAAAACATTACACCGGATTAATTGAGCGTTATAGAGACCGTTTGCCCGTTAGCAAATCGACCCGTATCATCAGCCTATGTGAAGGCAATACGCCACTCATTCAATTACAAAATATTCCCAGAATGATAGGCAAAGACGTTGATATTTACGTCAAGTTTGAAGGTCTCAATCCAACCGGTTCATTTAAAGATCGTGGCATGACGATGGCAGTGACTAAAGCTGTAGAAGCCGGCAGTCAGGCTATTATTTGTGCATCAACCGGTAATACCTCAGCCTCAGCGGCGGCCTATGCGGCACGTGCGGGCATTAAAGCGTTTGTGTTGATACCAGAAGGTAAAATTGCCTTAGGCAAGCTAGCGCAAACCTTAATGTATAATGCGACCATCATTCAAATTAACGGTAATTTTGACCAAGGCATGGAATTGGTTAAAGAAGTTGCCAATCATGCACCGGTTTCAATAGTTAACTCTATTAATCCGTTTAGATTAGAAGGTCAAAAAACAGCTGCTTTTGAAATTGTTGATGAATTGGGCTTTGCTCCTGACTATCATTGTTTACCTGTCGGTAACGCGGGCAATATTTCTGCTTATTGGAAAGGCTACAAGGAATATGCAACAGAACGCGTTTGCAGTAATCGGCCAGTGATGTGTGGTTATCAAGCAGCGGGTGCGGCACCTTTTGTGGCTGGACACAAGATTGATAATCCAGAAACTGTAGCCACTGCCATTCGTATTGGTAATCCGCAATCATGGGATTTTGCAATTGCAGCTCAACAAGAGTCAGGTGGTTGGTTTGACAAGTTCAGTGATGAAAAAATATTGGCGGCGCAAAAAATGTTATCTCAATTTGAAGGTATTTTTTGTGAACCTGCTTCAGCCACTTCATTAGCCGGTGCCTTACAGGACATTGCTTCTGGAAAAATCCCTGAAGGCAGCAAGATCGTTTGTACCTTAACAGGCAATGGTATTAAAGATCCAGAAATTGCTATGCAACAATGTGCTGATGCTAAACCAGTAACTATTGAAGCGGATCTGGATGCTGTTAAACGTGCTATTTTAGATTGTTTGTAATTAACTATTTTTGTTTTGTTCCTGAGAAAATTATCGTAATGAAGATTCATGCCTTTATCGCTCGTTCAGTCTTTTTGTTGGTATTGACGAGCAGTGCTCATGCTACCACTTATAATTTGCCAGCAACAAAAGGGGATAGAGTGATTGAACTTTCCCCCGAAGAAACTCTCACCATGACGGCAGACCATGATCAAACTTTATTGGATGTTGCCAGACGTTTTAACTTGGGGCAAACCGAAATTGTTACCTTAAATCCAAAATTGGATCGTTGGTTGATCAAGAAAGGGACGGTGATTCGTTTGCCAAATAAGCGAATCTTGCCAGATAGTCCACATGTGGGTATCACCTTAAATATTGCTGAATACCGCATGTATTATTATCCAGCAGATCAACCCGGTACTGTTAGATCGTATTCGCACGGGGTTGGTAGACAAGATTGGCAAACGCCACTGGGTAGAACCACGGTTGCTAAAAAAGTGAAAGATCCTTCCTGGCATCCACCTGAATCAATTCGTCGTGAACACGCTGCTAATGGTGATCCGTTACCAGAGGTCGTGCCACCCGGCATTCATAACCCTCTAGGGGCTTATGCCTTGTATCTGAACTTACCAGGAGATTACAGAATACACGGAACTGACATCGATAAGATTTTTGGTATTGGGATGCAAATTACACATGGTTGTGTGCGTATGTATCCAGAAGATATAGAGGCTTTATATAACTCTGTCCCGGTAGGAACCTCCGTTTATATTGTTAAACAGCCTATTAAAGTGGGTTGGTTAAATAATACACTGTATATTGAAGCGCATCCTGATCTTGAAGGCGAAGAGAAGACCCAGGACCAACGTTATGCCATCGCTTTGGATCTTATCCAAAAAGCAAATAACGGTGAGATACCCGATTTTGATCAGGTTGCCTTGAATAAAGCGGTTAAAGATTTAGATGGAACACCCGTAGCGCTCTATGAAGGCGTGCCACCAGTGCAAGAAGAAGAGCCTGTCATTGAGGATATCGTTAAGAAAGCCGTTGAAAAACCTACCAAGGTCGCGGAGGTTAAAAAGCCTGCGGTTGTTGCGGCTGCGCCTAAAAACGTAACAAAACCTGTGACATTAAATTCAACTGTTGGCAAGAAATCGGCACCTGTCGTTGTGGTGGCTGGCGGTAAAAAAGGACTGCCAGCACCTATTCAGAAAACTTCAATTCTGAAAAATGCAGCTTTAGCTGCTCCCGCTCAGAAAGGCTCGACGTTAAAAAGCGCTGCTCAAGTCACGTCTGTTCAGAAAACAGCAGCACAAAAAACAGCATTGACAACGGTTGCGCCAAAGGCAAAAAAGCCAGAATCAGTCATTGCTAGCAAAGCTGCCCCTGTTATCTCTCCAGCCAAGAAAGTAGCGGTCCCCGTTAAAAAAGTGAATACAGAGAGTAAAGGTGGCTATTATCACGGCACTTGATTGACTGGTTAAGCTCTACCCTTCGGGTAATTCTGTGGCAAGTATACCGAGCTCCTCTTGCACGATCTTAATTATTTCTGAAGCAATGTCAGTCTCATTTAGCAAGGGAAACTCCTTATTTTTTACGGGAGCGCATACTGTTGTCATTTGAACAGAATGTGTTTTTGCCATGGTTAATAAACAGCAACTCCATTCAATTTCAAGCTAACTTGAGGCGCCAAGACGGGGTAAGCTTTACCAGGATACACTTTGAGATCAATATTCTTATCAACTTTTCAGGACTAACAGCTTGTTTTTATCATGCTAGAGATTAATGAAATCCGCTTTGGCTAAGCGCCCCACTGTTTAATGGTGCGTAAATTGCTAATAATAGATAATCGGTCAAACTTTTTCTCAGCATTTCCGCTGGTATACTATGCAGATTCTCTTTTGGAACATGTCATTCAATGAGTACAACAGGCTTAAACTCCAGTAATCCAACAAAATCTCGGTCCAGGCGTTATGTGATTATTCTCTTGATTGTGCTGGGGTTAGTTGCTGTTGTCGGTATCATTGCACTGGCCATGAGTGCAAAAAAAAGCCGTTCATTAGCAGATAAACCCGCTATTCCAGCCCTTAATGTGACTCGAACAACATCACATAGGGAGTCTTGGTCGGCAAGTGTGGAAGTTCCTGGTGCCATCGCACCCTGGCAGGAAGCGGTATTAAGCGCTCAGGTTGCCGGTCTGCGTCTGGTTGAAGTCAGTGCAGAGGTGGGAGACGTGGTTCACCGAGGTCAATTGGTAGCGCGTTTTGATACAGACATGCTTAAAACCGATGAAGCTCAACTCATGGCTACCTTGACTCAGGCGGAAGCCAATGCGGTTCAGGCTGAGGCAAATCGAGAACGCGCTGCGTTACTGCAAGAAAATGGGGGATTAAGTAAGCAGGATATTTTGCAAAACCAGACCCAAGCCCTAACAACAAAGGCCCAGGTAGATATAGTTAAAGCACAACTGGCGGCAAAGCGGATACAGCTCCGTTATGCAGAAGTCACCGCGCCTGACGATGGCATCATAAGTTCACGTAACGCTACGCTCGGCACCGTGTACAGTATTGGTCAGGAGTTGTTTAAATTGATCCGGCAAAATCGCCTGGAATGGCGGGGTGAATTAACGGCTGAACAATTGGCTAAAATAAAAATTGGTCAGAGCATCCAGCTAGAGCTCCCAGATGGCAGTCATGCGGTCGCTAAAGTTAGAAAAATTGCCAGCTCATTGGACAGCCAATCCCGATTGGGCACCTTATTCGCTGACGTTGAACCGGGTAGTCTTTCACGCGCAGGTATGTATGCCAATGGGCGAATTTTATTAACCCAAACTCCTGCGCTGGTTGTACCAGCGGCCAGTGTCATTATTCGTGACGGTCACAGCTATGTGGTTAAACTCAACGAAAATAAAGAGACATCCGAAGTTAAGCTGCAAAGGGTTGTCACTGGACGCCGTCAAGGGCAGGACGTGGAAATTCTGGAAGGACTTGATGAAAACGTGCAAGTGGTCGCACAGGGTGCTGGTTTTCTTAATGACGGCGATTTAGTAAAAGTATTGCCTGCCACCGATACAGTACATTAGGACGTAGCAATGAATCTGGCAACCTGGTCCATCCGCAATCCTATTCCGTCCATTTTGCTCTTCATTCTGTTAAGCATTGCCGGACTGCGCGGTTTTCAGCAATTATCTGTCCAGAGTATGCCGGATCTGGAGTTGCCGACCATCACGGTAAAGCTCACCCAGCCCGGTGCCGCGCCTGCCCAGCTTGAAACCGAAGTTGCCCGTAAAGTAGAAGATTCAATAGCAAACGTAGCAGGCATCAAACATATTCGTACCGCCATCCGGGATGGGCTGGTGACTATCACCGTCGAATTCGTCCTTGAAAAAGCCGTTTCCGATGCCTTGATTGAAACCAAAGACGCCGTCGATCAGGTACGCACCAATCTGCCGGTCAGTCTGCAGCAACCCGTAATTAGCGCTGTCAATGTGATTGGTGCACCCATGTTGACTTATGCTGTTTCGTCTTCCAGCATGAATGAAGAAGCCTTGTCCTGGTTTGTGGATAATGAATTAGCAAAAGCTGTTATGGTTGTTCCCGGTGTGGGGCGTTACGAACGACTGGGTGGGGTAACGCGTGAGGTAAGGGTAGAGGTCGATCCGGTACGCTTAGCGTCCTTGGGTGTTACAGCCACAGATGTATCGCATGCGCTGCGTCAGGTACAACAACAATCGTCAGGTGGACGAGGCAATCTGGGGCAAGATGAACAGACGGTACGCACGTTGGCTACTGTGCATCAGGCCGCAGAATTGGCCGCATTGCCTATTGCCCTGAGCACGGGTAAAAGCTTTCGTTTAGATCAACTCGCCACGGTTCGCGATACCATAGCGGAACGTACCCAGACAGCGCTGCTGGACGGCAAAACGGTGCTAGGTTTTAGCATGTATCGGGCCAAAGGTGCGGATGAAACTCTGATCGCCGCAAAACTGGACGCAACGCTGAAAAAGCTGCAACAAGCAGATGATACCTTAGGGTTCACTCTGATTGCCGGTACGGTGCAATATACGCATGATCAGTTTGAAGGTTCCATGGACATGCTGTATGAAGGTTCGCTGCTGGCGGTATTGGTAGTCTGGTGGTTTCTGCGTGATTGGCGGGCGACGCTGGTATCGGCTTCTGCGCTGCCGTTGTCTATTTTGCCTACCTTCGCCGTAATGAACTGGCTAGGCTTCTCTTTAAATATTTTGACCTTGTTAGCTTTAGCGATCGTAGTCGGTATTCTGGTGGACGACGCCATTGTAGAAATCGAAAATATCGCCCGTCATGCGCGTAGTGGAAAATCGATCCGTCAGGCGGCGGGAGATGCTGTTACGGAAATTGCGCTGGCGGTGATTGCCACTACCTTCGCGCTGGTCGCAGTATTTTTTCCGACCGCTGCGATGAGCGGGATTCCCGGACTGTTTTTTCGGCAATTCGGCTGGACGGCAGTGGTCGCCGTGTTGGCGTCCTTATTGGTAGCTCGCTTATTGACGCCAATGCTGGCGGTATTTGTTCTTAAATCCCACCCGCATGCAGAGACGCCTGAGGGTAGCTATATGAGGCACTACATCAAAATGGTAAGCTGGACGCTAGCCAACCGACGTACCACGCTGATATTGAGCACGATATTCTTTATCGCTAGCTGTAGTCTTCTACCGTTTATCAATACTGGTTTCATGCCTGCTTCAGACCGGGGCTATACCTCTCTCAACTTTGAATTGCCACCCGGCAGTTCTTTGGACGATAGCGTGACTGTCGCCGAATTTATCCGTAAGTCCTTGGCTCAGGCAGCAGGTATTGATCATACTTTCGCCGCAGTTGGCAACTCTCAGGCTACCGGTGGTGTCCGCAAAGGTTCGGTATTGTTAAGTTTTGCCGATCGTGCTCTGCGCCCACCGCAAGTCGAGATTGAGCGTGGAGCCAGACAGGCTTTGCAAACGGTTCCAGGTGCGCGTTTTAGCATCAGCACTGGCGGGCCGGGTGGGAAATTTGCTTTGATTCTGGCCAGTGATAATGAAAATGCGCTCAAATCCACCGCACAAGCGGTAGAACGAGAGTTACGCAACGTCGGCACCCTAAGCAATATCAATTCTACGGCCGATCTGGAAAGCCCGGAAATCATCATTCGCCCTGATTGGCATCGCGCTGCGGATTTGGGTATCACCGCTGAACTTATTGGCGAAACCGTACGCATTGCAACCAGCGGCGATTTTGATAACCAGCTAGCCAAGCTCAATCTGGATAATCGCCAGTTATATATTCGGGTGCGCATGGCGGATGCAGCACGCAGAGATTTGGAGGCTATCGCCAATTTGCGTGTTCGTTCCCGTACGGGTCTGGTTCCGCTCGCTAGTGTGGCTAAGCTCAGTCTGGAAAGCGGTTCAACGCAAATTGACCGCTATGACCGCCAGCGCTTTGTCACCATTAATGCCGAATTGACTGGTATGCCGTTGGGGCAAGCCATGAAAGCGGCACAAGCGTTGCCTGCAGTGATCGGCATGCCATCCAGCGTACATTTAATCCAGACCGGTGATGCTGAAGTTATGAAAGAGCTGATGGGCGGTTTCGGAATGGCAATGCTCACCGGTATTGTATGTGTATTCTGCGTATTGGTACTGTTATTCAAGGATTTCTTCCAGCCCATTACGATACTTTCTGCGATCCCGTTATCACTGGGAGGCGCGTTTATCGTCTTGCTGGTCAGCGGCAGCGAACTGGATATGTCGTCCATGATCGGGATTATTATGTTGATGGGTATTGTCACCAAAAACTCTATTCTCTTGGTGGAATATGCGATCGTCGGGATGCGTGATAGAAACCAGAGCCGAGTTGAAGCTCTGATTGACGCCTGTCACAAACGTGCCCGGCCGATAGTCATGACTACCGTAGCCATGATAGCCGGCATGCTACCAATTGCTTTGGGCATCGGCACGGACAGCGGCTTTCGACAACCTATGGCAACAGCAGTCATTGGCGGTCTGATTTGTTCGACCTTACTCTGTTTGTTAGTCGTACCAGTAATTTTTACTTATGTTAATGATGTGGAGAGGTGGCTGAAGAGTCTATGGGGAAAGCCAGCTACTTAAATTAATACCACTATGTGGGGTGATAAGGAGCAGGCACCCGTTAAACATAAACTCTGACTCCAGTTCCAGCCGTTCGCCTGCCACTGCTTCGCTCTGGAAACTGTGGCCGAATCAGGACAAATTTAGGCATCAATGGCGGTCTCCAACATTTGCGCCCCTTTGTTCCGCTTCTTTTCTGGCCCGCTCGGCCTGTTGTTGCTGAATTTGTATCTGCTGTTGTGCTTCCTGCTGACGGGCTGATTCCTGCAATTGCCGTTGTTGTTGCTGAGCCTCTTGTTGAGCACGTTCGGCCTGTTGTTGCTGAATTTGCATTTGCTGTTGTGCTTCCTGCTGACGGGCTGATTCCTGCAATTGCCGTTGCTGTTGCTGTGCCTCTTGTTGAGCGCGTTCGGCCTGTTGTTGCTGAATTTGCATCTGCTGTTGTGCTTCCTGCTGACGGGCTGATTCCTGCAATTGCTGTTGCTGTTGCTGAGCCTCTTGTTGAGCACGTTCAACCTGTTGTCGCTGAATTTGCATCTGCTGTTGTGCTTCCTGCTGACGGGCTGATTCCTGCACTTGCCGTTGCTGTTGCTGAGCCTCTTGTTGAGCACGTTCAACCTGTTGTTGCTGAATTTGCATCTGCTGTTGTGCTTCCTGCTGACGAGTAGATTCCTGCACTTGCCGTTGCTGTGCTTCTTGTTGAGCACGTTCAACCTGTTGTCGCTGAATTTGCATCTGCTGTTGTGCTTCCTGCTGACGGGCTGATTCCTGCACTTGCCGTTGCTGTTGCTGAGCCTCTTGTTGAGCACGTTCAATCTGTTGTTGCTGAATTTGCATTTGTTGTTGCTCAACAATGGGAACCGGAATAGATTCTCTTATATTAACGAATGGTTGCTGGGCAGACTGAAATGTACGCTGGTTTCGTCCTATTGGAGATTCTGGTACTGGAGATTGATAACTATTATTTCCATTCGGATCCGAAAAAGTGGTGGGCGGTTGCCTGTGTATTCCGACCAATCGTCCAGGCAATCGGGTATCCTGATTATTGGGTTGTATTGAACCCATTACAGGTTGCTCTGTTCTGGTTCCATCGGGTCTTTTGCCATCCAGCCGTCTTGCCAGTTCTTCATTTTGTCTGATTTCCTGAGAACTAGATGCAGCCATTGGCAATCGGATAATGTCAGGCCGCCCCTCCGTATGTCTGTTTTTATAATCAATTATTCTGTCATGCACTGTAGGCGCAATATGTTCAATGGGTTGTTTAGTGATAGTTTCTATCTCCCTGACCGGGATGCCCTCATTGACAATGGTGTTATGATTCCAGCTTAAATTATGTGTATTGTGCGTCCTGTTAATAATTTCCCGATTTTCTTGCGATGGAAATATATGTTCTCTGATATGACGACGAGGAAGATCATAATCTCGTACGATAATCCATGAATACCACGGTAAATCGCGATCATAGTCAAAATAACTGGTATTCAGGCCGACCCCGGGCTGCCATACCACATTCGGTGGCATTGGAGACCAGGCTGCATAACCCTCACCCGAACGCCAGAACACCCAAGCGGGGGCCCAGACATTCCCTGGTACCCAAATCCAGCCATACCAGTCATCCCAAGCCCAGCGTCCATAATGAAAAGGTGCCCATCCCCAAGGCTCATCCGCAACCCACAGCCAGCCATATTCATCTGTGTTTGCCCAGTATCCATCCGTGTAGGGTCGCCAATCAGAAGCAACATCGTTTGGATACCACACTTCTCCGTAAACAGGGTGATTTACCCAGACTCCATAGGATGAAAGAGCATCGAAAAAAACACGAATGTTGACAGCGGCATTAGTATAAGAGTTAGCCTGACTCTGTGGGGTAACAAAAAAGCTTGATGATAAAAGAGTAATTATCAATGTCAATGATAGTAAGTTAAAGCGGGGACGTATATTCATTGGGTTGATCTCATCAAAAAGAGTAGGGATGCTGCAACAATCTAGGCTCGGCTAGCTGAACAAGAGCTTAACTTAAATGGTAACACTATGTAATAAAGCATTCGAGTCTGCATTGCCTATTAAAAACACTATAATACCCTATACCTATCATCATCTAAACCTCAAGGGACTGCTCAATGGCTGAACAACTCAGAACCAGTAACAGCACAACACTTTCTGATTTTATATGGAAAAACGCCGA
>Ga0194062_1001020_pt1 | contig 11773 bp, 8 predicted proteins | sample SepL2225m_MetaG_FD_155481 | JGI IMG/M metagenome (GOLD analysis project Ga0194062, IMG submission 155481) | Anoxic zone freshwater microbial communities from boreal shield lake in IISD Experimental Lakes Area, Ontario, Canada - Sep2016-L224-25m | ecosystem: Environmental > Aquatic > Freshwater >... | reverse complement strand
ATCCATCATGATTGGATCGGTCATCTTAAGGACGGCAAGTATTGGAAGTGGAGTGAGACCCTGACGCCCGGTTGGTATAACCACTGCCTTAATAACAAAGACTATATTGATCAATTGGAGGCACAGGCCGTCGAGGTGTTGAAATGGTATGACGTGGAAGGGCTGTTTTTCGATATGTGCTACTGCCCGGATCCCGGCTGCTACTGCCCGCGGTGTTATGACAGCATGAAGCGACGCGGGCTGGACTTCGCCAGCGACGAGGACCACCGTAAGCATGAGTTTCTCATCACCCGTGAGTACACCCAGCGCCTGACCAAGGCGATCCGGAAGATCAAGAAAAATGCCACTATTTTCTTTAACGGACGCATGCGGCCTGGCATCACCGAGGAGTTGGATGTCTTTACGCACATCGAGATCGAGGCATTGCCGACCGGGGGCTGGGGCTACGCCTTCTTCCCGATCCATGCCCGCTATGGGCGCGTATTGCCGCGGCCGCTTCAGGGAATGACCGCCCGGTTCCACAAGAGTTGGGCCGACTTTGGCGGCGTGAAAACATCGGACCAATTGCTGTTTGAGGCGGGGACCATTCTGTCGGCCACTGCCGTGATGAATGTGGGCGATCAGTGTCATCCGCGCGGGACGCTCGACAAAGGAGCGTACCAGGTGATCGGTGACGCCTTCAAGCATGTTGAAAAATGTGAGCCCTGGTGCGTGGAGGCCAAGGCGGCGGCGGAGATCGGCGTGATGATGCTGCCCGGGTTGGAGGCGGACGGGAAAGCGATCGGGGCCGGGCATATGGCTGGCATCCAGACGGCGGTGGATGGCGCCGGACGGATGCTGCTGGAAATGAAGCAGCAGTTCAACTTGATCTATCCGTCCACGGATTTGAAAGATTACAAGGTGGTGATCCTTCCGGATTACGGTGTGGTGGAAGCCCCGCTGCAAAAGGCCCTGAAGGCGTTTATGGCCAAGGGGGGCGCGGTGATTGCCTCGCACAAGGCCTCGCTGCGGGATGGCAAATTCGAGTGTCCGGGTCTGCCGGTAAAGTATGTGGGTGAAAATCCGAGCACGCCCTGTTATCTGGACTTGGGCAAGGAACTCGGGCAGGGCTGGCCGGAGAGTAAGTTTGTGTTTTATGAATCCAGCTCATTTGTGAAGCCGGTGGCCGGGGCGAAGGCGCAGGGCCATTTGGTCAGTTCTTACTTTAATCGGACGTATGATCATTTCTCTTCACATAACCAGACTCCGGATGATAAGTCGACGGGGTATCCGGTGGTCGTGGTGAAGGGACGCGCGGCCTATATTTCGGGGGAAGTATTCAAGGCCTATCGGGATCATGCCTATTCGCTGTACAAGAGCATTGTGGCCCGTGTGTTGGAGCAGTTGCTCCCGCAACCCATGGTAAAGACGCATGCCCCCTCGGCGATGGAAATTTCAGTTAACCGGCAGGCAAAGCCGAAGCGGCTGGTTGCGCATCTGGTGAATTTTCAGCCGCAACGGCGCCACATCCATGTGGAGTGGATTGAAGAGCTCTATCCGGTGCGCGACATTCCCCTGGCCGTGCGGACGGGCAAAAAGCCGACGAATGTCACGCTGGCTCCCTCTGGCGAGGCATTGATCTTCACGATGAATGGTGAGTATTGCCAGGTGGTGGTGCCGGAAGTCAAGGCGCACCAGATGGTCGCCTTCGAAGGCGTATAGACAGTTGGCGGTGAGCAGTTGGCAGTGAGCAGAGGGCTTGAGGTTGAGGGTGTGTTGGTGACTCCATCGCCGCCTCAATGGCCGAAAAGTCATGGCACCCCAAGCAAAAGCAACCTGATGAGGACGCCGATTCCTCAGCGCCATCGGTTCCATCCCAGCAACCCATAATAATGCCTGGGACCTCATGCGCGAAACTCTATCAACAGCCGTGCCTATGATCAAGCTTGCCCTGAATTTCAGGGACGGGCTAGAAGTGCATCTTGTGGAGAAGATGACCCATAGGATCCCATTTCGGGAATTTTCTTTTGTTCTGCGGCCGCTTGGTTTAGATTTAGACAAGTTATACAACCCATCAACGCTTAAGGGAGCATCATGAAGGTATCAGGCAAGTTGGTTGAGATTTTTGAAACGGTGAAGATCAAGGAATCCTTTCAGAAGCGTGAGTTCGTTCTCGAGTTCGCGACAAATCCGAAATATCCGGAACTGGTGAAGTTTGAGCTGGTGCAGGATAAGTGCGGCCTGCTGGACAAGTTCAGCGTGGGGCAGGAAGTATCTGTCGAGTTCGACCTGCGTGGACGCAAGTGGACTGACCAGAAGGGCGCGGTCAAGTATTTCAACACGCTTCAAGCGTGGCGTTTGGGTGAGGCCAACGGGGCCAGTGGTGGCGAGTCGGCCAATGAGGGAGCCCCGCCGGATGTGGACTCGGAAGACTTCAGCGAGGGGAAGGGCGGCGGTCTGCCGTTTTAAGCCAGATCCCGGCGCGGTTTAACAGGCGGTTGATCACCGGGGTTTTGGCCCGGGTGTAGGCCTCGCGGTTGGTGGGGTATTTCCGCGCCAGTTTCAGTTTGGCTTCATCGTAACGTTTGGCCTCGATGGGGTTCGCTCTCAGATAATCCCGGAACAGCAACCAGCGCGCCCAATGCTCGCTACCCGGTATGACCAGATGAAGGTGATGGGTCACAGGATTGCCCTTCACGAAAAAATGCCGCCCGGGAAGCCCGTATTCGCCCTTATAGAAGTAGCCTGCCTTCTCCAGACGCGCGACCCAAAGCGGGAGCCTCGTGAAGGAAGGGATTAACATGGCCATGTCAATAATGGGCTTGGCGTCCAATCCCGGTATGGCTGTACTGCCGATATGCTCAAGGGCATAGCGGGCGTTCCCTGTCAGTTTTCGCAGACGCATTGCTTCGTGGCGATAGCGTTTCGGCCAATCGCCTCGATCAGGGCTGAGTTTAACGATTCCGCTTTTAAGGCCGCTTTTCACGTTAGCGGTTCTGAAGCAAGGCCTTGAAGTAGGCGATGGTTTTGGTCAAGCCTTCGTCCAGACTGATGGCGGGTTGCCAGTTCAGGACTTTCTTGGCCAGGGTGATATCCGGTTGGCGTTGCTTGGGGTCATCGGCAGGAAGGGGCTTGAACTCCAATTTGGATTTTGAACCCGACAGGGCGATGACTTTTTCGGCCAGCTCCAGCATGGTGAATTCGCCGGGATTCCCGATGTTGATCGGGCCCGTGACCTCATCAGGGCTGTTCATCAGGCTGATCAGGCCTCCGACCAGGTCGTCCACATAGCAGAAGGAACGGGTTTGCTTCCCATCGCCATAGATGGTGATCGATTCATTCTTCAGTGCCTGGACGATAAAATTGGAGACCACGCGCCCGTCATTCGGGTGCATCCTCGGACCGTAGGTGTTGAAGATGCGGGCGACCTTGATGCGCACCTGGTTCTGGCGATGGTAATCGAAGAACAGGGTTTCAGCGCAACGCTTGCCTTCATCATAACAGGAGCGGATGCCGATGGGATTGACATGGCCCCAGTAATCTTCCCGCTGTGGATGGATTTTGGGATCACCATAGACTTCGCTGGTGGAGGCTTGGAGAATCTTGGCTCGCACCCGTTTGGCGAGGCCGAGCATGTTGATGGCGCCATGGACGCTGGTCTTGGTGGTCTGCACAGGGTCATACTGGTAGTGGACGGGTGAGGCGGGACAGGCCATGTTGTAGATTTCGTCCACCTCAACATAAAGCGGGAAGGTGACATCATGGCGCATCAATTCAAAGTAGGGATGATTCATGAGATGCGCGATGTTGGCCTTGGAGCCTGTAAAATAATTATCTGCGCAAATCACCTCGTGGCCCTGTGCCAGTAGCCGTTCACAGAGGTGTGAGCCGAGGAAGCCGGCGCCGCCGGTGATCAGGATGCGTTTGGATGTCAGTGTCTTCATAATCCCTGCTCAGAGAACTGAGAGGCCTTCTTTGATGGCGATTTTCGTCAGCCCGGCAATGTTCGAGACTCCCATTTTTTTCATGATGTGCTCGCGATGTGAGGCCACGGTTTTTTCAGCCATTTGGAGGCGTATGGCGATTTCGTTGGTTTCGTGACCGTCAGCGATCATTTTAAGCACTTCCCGTTCACGGTCAGAAAGCGAGGCGAGCGGACTTTGTGGTCCTTGGTTAACGGGTTGGCGAGGGGCGGAGAGTTTGATTTCCGAGCTTATGTAGGTTTTCCCGGAGGCAACCATCCGGATGGCCGCGATCAGTTCGCGGGCTTTGCAGGTCTTCAGGATATAGCCGGCGGCACCTGCATTGAGCATACCGGTGACGAATTGGTGATGGGAATGCATGGACAGTGCGATGATCCGGGTTTTTGGAAGTTGGGCCAGAATACGCTGCGTGGCCCCTGTCCCGTCCAGATTAGGCATGGTCATGTCCATGACGATGATGTCGGGCTTTAGCTTCAAGGCCATCGCGACAGCCTCTTCGCCATCCCCGACATCGGCAACGACCTCAAATTGGGTCTCGGCTTCCAGCAAGGCGCGAAAGCTTTCGCGGACAATTTTATGATCGTCCGCCAACATGATGCGAAGTTCCATGTGGCAACAATAGAGCGGACTGGAGTCAAAATAAAGCTAGTTCTGAAAAAACTTCGGAAGGCGGGCAAGCGTGACTTGACGGGAGCTTTCAGAGCGTCATAATGATGCCTTTTTGCACATTTTCCGGTAAAATTATCAGCCATGATTGAAGTAAGCCATTTGAAGCAGCAGTTTGGCCGTGTGACGGCGTTGAGCGATCTTTCCTTCCGCGTTGAGCGGGGGGAGTTGATCGCGCTGATCGGGCCGAGCGGAGCCGGCAAAACAACCTTACTCCGGGTGCTCAGCACCTACATGGCCCCCACGGCGGGAACCGTCATGCTTGGCGGGGTGGATGTGGTGGCCGACTCGTTGCGTGTCCGCCGGATGACGGGGTACCTTCCCGAAAAGGATCCGATTTATCCCGAGATGCGGGTGATGGAGTATTTGGGTTTTCGGGCGCGGCTTCGTGGACTTTCCGGGCGGTCGCGCATCAAGCGGTTGCGGGAATTAATCGGACGCTGCGGGCTGGCCGGGTTGGAACGAGCGTTAATGGGAAATTTGTCCAAGGGGGAAGTCCGTCGGGTCCTGCTTGCCGATTGTCTGGCCGGGGAGCCTGAGATTATCCTTCTGGATGAGCCGACGCTGGGTCTGGATCCACTTAACGGCGATCGGATCCGGGCTTCATTTGGGGCCCTGAAAGGAGAGCGTACGGTCGTGTTTTCTACCCACGATATGGTGGAAGCCGAAACCCTTGCCTCCCGTGTCATGATCCTGAATCACGGTTCAATGGTGGCCTTTGATACGCCGGCTCAACTGATCAAGAGCCGGGGTGTGATGACTCTGGCGGAAGCCGTCAAGGCTGTGGTTCAAGAAGGTGGGGCGGCATGATTGCCTCACGTATTCTCTGGCGTCAGGAAGTGCGGTTCCGGTTGGCTGCCCCGTCTTTTCTGCTCATGGGTGCCATATTTCTGGTGGTTTCCGGATTGGCCTTCTGGGTTTTCGCAGTGACCATGGCGGGGAAGGGACTGCTGACCTCCGAGATCACCTTCAGCGGGATGTTGTTTTGGATGGCCTTTCTGGTGGTGGCCTCAGCGGTTTCAGTGAAATTGCTGGGGGATGAACAGGAACGTGGCACTCTGGAACTGTTGCTGACCGCTCCGGTGAGTGAGGGCGAAATTATCCTCGCCAAGTCACTGGCGGGTTTTTGTCTGATTCAACTACTTGTTTTTCCGGCAGTCTTGTATCCCTGGATTCTCAAAGCCGTGTATCCGGCATGGCAGGGGGTGGATATCGCCATGTGGCTTGCCGGGATCCTGCTGCTGGCCTTGGTCTCCGGCCTGGTTACGCTGAGCGGACTGTTCTGGTCCCAGGTGTTCCGGAACCAGACCGCCGCCATGGTCGCCACTTTCCTTACGGGAGCCATGGTGGTATTCAGGGGATCGCTTCGCAGTTGGATCGGGGGAACGGCGGCGGATGGATCTTCAGGTCTGGTGGCGGTGGCTTCGCATGTGGCCGGATTTTCGGCCGGAATGCTGGACAGCCGCCCGTTGGTTTTCTATGTCACGGCAATGGCGGCGCTGTTTTTTGTCAATGTCCGGCTTTTGCAGCTGGCGCGTTATCGTCGTTCCTCAGGAGGGCTGAATGTGGCGGTTTCCCTGCTGTTTGCGGGGATTCTTGCGGGGATGGTGAATTATCTGGCACTCTTGCATCCTGTCCGGGTGGATGTCAGTACACTGGGCGGTGCGCCGTTATCACTTGAAATGGGGCGGATTCTGGATGCTACCAAAACTCCGGTCCGTCTCATTTTGCTGGCCCCGGAGGGGGATTCGCTGGCAACCATTGCGCGTCGTCGGATCGAAAAATACCGGTTTGTGCATTCTGCACTTCAGGTGGATATTGTGGATCAGGGAAGCGAGATCGCCCGGACCCGCGAACTGGTTGGGCGTTATAAAATCCGGGAATCCAGCGTTTTGATTGTCGCCTGCGGCCCGCGTTACAAGGTGCTTCCTTTTCGGGCTCTTGAACGAACGGCCGCGGACGGCGGGCATCAGGGTCGGCATGGCTCGACATTCTCAGCCTCGATGGATTCTGAACTGCGTTCGGCGCTCAGGGCGGTGACGGTTGAAACTGCGCCCGTGGTGTATTTTCTGACCGGGCATGATGAGCGGGATAGTGCGGATTTTACGGAGTATCGCGGGTATTCGGAGATTGCCGGGATTGTTCGTGAACGCCATGCGGAAGTGCGCTCATTACTTCTTGATAGCCAGCTTCCGGTGACCAACGATTGTGCCGTTCTCGTGGTGGCCGGACCCGCGCGGCGGCTGGCGGCCTGGGAGGTCGCCAAACTCCGGGATTACCTGTCACGAAGCGGTCGCCTGATGGTGATGCTGGATTCCGGGCAACCAACCGGGCTGGAGTCGCTTCTTGAAGAGTGGGGCGTCCGGCTCGGGCAGGATCGGATTCTGGATTCCACGACGACGTCGCTCCTGCCCGGTAGTCGTGATCGGTCGGCGGCGCTGGGGCTGGGGGAAGTGTCTGTGATTCGCTACGGGAAGCACCCGATAACCGAGCCGCTCGATGGATTGGTCTCCACGTTCGTCCTGCCCCGCTCCGTTGAGCCGCTGGCGGGTAACGGCGCTGGCAGGCATGTCAACGATCAGGCCGACAAGCCTCGTGTCGCCACGCTGGCCGAGAGTGCTGAGAAAAGTTGGGCGGAAGTGGACTTCAATCAAAATCCGCCTCAGTTCAACGAGGGGTACGATCGGCGCGGTCCGGTCTCCCTGGCCGTGTGTGTGGAAAAGGGCGTGGTTTCTGAGCTTACCATGGACATCAAACCGGTTCGCATGGTTGTGGTGGGCGATTCCCAGTTTGCGGCAAACCGCTGCCTGACGGGCGCGAATGAACTATTTTTCGTTAATTCACTGGATTGGCTTCTGGAGCGGAATGAGCCTGGAGCGGCTCCTTCCGCGGAGGTGGGGTTATACACCCTGCAGATTGAGACCCGGGGCCGTGTCGTGACCTTTCTGTTGATTGTGGTTGCCGTGCCTTCTGCGCTGGTCGGTCTGGCGTTTTTTGTGGCGATGGCCAGACGGGACAGACGGGTGCAGGGTGCCTTGAGTAGGAAGGGGAATGCTAGGGTATGAGTTGGAAACCCACCCTGTGGCTTCTGGTTCTGGTTGTGCTGACAGGCCTGTTTATTGTGGTGTTTGAAAAAAACACCGATCAGGGAGTTCGATCCCTGCCTCTGAACAGTCCGTTACTTCATGTGAGTTCCGAAGTGATTACCCGGTTATCCATCACGGCCGGGTCAAACCGGGTTGAGTGTGTCCGGCGTGAGGGGGAGTGGTTCCTTACCCGACCGATGGAGGCCAGAGCGGATGCCGCCCGGATCAACCGCCTGGTGGATACCCTGGTCAAAATACGCAAACAGGAGATCATTGATCCCGTTAGACGAGCGAAACGGGGGCTCTCGCTTGCCAGCTTCGGTTTGGAACCGCCCCGTGCCCGCCTGGTTCTAGGAACCGATTCACATTCCGATGAGATTCTGCTGGGTGAGGATGCACCACTGGGAAATTGTGTGTATTTGAGTCTCAACGACGAACGGGATGTCATCGGAGCCACCCTGAGTGTGTCGGACATCCTGCCTCTGGATCCGGACGGATTTCGGGATCAGGCGGTGTTCCCTTCCTCAATCAAGCAGGCGATCCGTCTTGAAGTAAAGCACGCAGGCGGTTTTTTTCAGCTGGCATTGAAGGACGGCGTATGGCGGATCCAGCAGCCTTTTGACGCTCGCGCCGACGGGACGCGGGTGGAACGGATATGGAGGATTCTTGAAGCGTTGAAAATTGAGGGACTGGTCGGGGGCGCGTCCCTGTCCGATTCCGTTGCGTACGGGCTCGGTGTCGATGAAGCAGCCCTGCAGGTGTCGGTATGGACTGAGGGGCGGCGTCAGCCATTGGTTCTGACGGTGGGGAAGGCCCTGCAGGACAACCCGTCAAGGCTGTATGCGCGAATCAGTGATATGGCTTCGCTGGGAGTTATGAGTAAGGAAATCTTGTCTCTTCAGGCCATTCCTGCGAGTTCGCTACGGGACCGGAGATTGTGTGATGCGGATCCATCCTCCCTGATGTTCCTGACTTTGTCAGATGACGATTCCAAGGTGGTCATGGAGAAGGGCGCGTCCGGGGCTTGGATGATCACGGAGCCTCTGAGATTTCCTGCGAATACCCGTGCAGTGAGTGCGTTGCTGAAGGCGGTCAGCGGTCTGCAAGGTGAGGAGATGGGGAATGGAATTACGCTGAAAGGGCTCCCGCCTGAAGTGGGGACGATGTCCTGCCGTCTGAAAATTGCCAATCAGATCCCCGTTTATACAACAACAAACGAGACCCTTTCCGTGGCGCCGGCAACGGGGGAGTGGACCTATCGTTTCTCCTGGCCCGGCGCAGGGACTTCCACCAGTCAGGTGTTTGGCGAGGAGGCTGGTGCGATTTACAAAGTGTCTTCGGATGATCTGTCGAAGATGTGGCGACGATTGGCCGCCCACCCTGTCTTTGCGGATCCCCTGGCGTACATGGATTGCCTGATGCTGGACTTGAATCCCCAGCAAGTGCGTCGCATCACACTGACCCGTGAAGGCCGTGAGGAGACGGTAACAAGCGGATTGGATGGGAGTTGGACGGTTGATTCGCCACCCGGTGGGCGGGTTGTTGAGGGGGCGATTCCATCGTTGCTGACGATGGCCGCCAATCTTCAGGCGGAGCGGATTGAAACCCTGGTCACCACTAATCTGGCGTCCTTTAAATTGAATGAAGCGGCAATCCGGGTGACGTTCGGGTTGAGCGGATCAAGCGGAATTCAAAAGACAGTTCTCATTGGAGACGGTGATGGTCGGAAGGGGGTCTATTCCATGATTCAAGGACAGGATGTGGTCTTTGTCCTGAAAAAAGAGACAACCGAAGCCTTCGTTCGTCCTCTGGTCACCTCACCCTAATGTCAGCGTTCCCCCCAATTTCACGCCGGAAGTGGGTCGGATGGTTGTATCACGGTCTTCCCCTCGTCCTGGGCGTGGGTGTTGCTCTTGTTTTGGGGCTCACCTGGCTCGGAGTTCCCGGTTTTTTGACGCGATGGATTTTGGAGACGGCAAATCAGGGTGAGTATTTTGTCACGGCGAATCATGTGAAACTGGATTTGCGTGGTGGCATCAAGGCTTCCGATGTGATGGTGTATCGCAAGGGTATTACAGGCCCACCCCTGCTTGAAACGAGAAGTCTGCAGGTTCTGTTCCACCTTTTTGAGGCACCCCATGCAGGAGGAAGCCGTATCAAGGAATTGAGGGCGCGGGGTGGCGTCATCCGTCCTCTCTGGGGGTCAGGCGGTGAAACGGGGCTGGGTCTGGGAGCGGCAGGTGAATCAGGGCTGCCCTCTTCGAAAAGTCGGGCCGGGGCGAGTATCCGGATGGATATGGATGTGACGCTGAATGACTTTGATGTTTTGGGTGTGTGGGTTGAAGAGTTGAAAACGGGGATTCAGGTGAAGGATGGGGAATACCGTGTATCCCGTTTGTCAGGACGGGTAGGACGTGATCTTCAGAGGGGGACCGTTGAGGGATCTCTGGCCTGGAAACACCGGCAACAGGCGACCGGGCATATAATCACCTCCTTTGACCCGCATGTGCTGATGCCCGTTTTCAAAATGTTTTATCCTGACGCTATGCCGGTTGTGGAACGGTTTTCGTTTCCTGCCGCCCCGCCCCGGCTTGACCTTTCATTTGAGATGGGCTTAAGAAGTCCGTTTAGCATGAAGGTCGCGGGCCGAATGCAGGCCTCGCAGTATGCCTACCGTGGCGCCGGAATCGGATTTGCGAATATTACGGGGGACTATGTATACGGGAACGGAACTAACCGGCTTAAACTGGATCCCTTCCTGATTGTTGTCGGTGGACGGAAGGCAGAGGGGAAAAGCGAATTCAATTTTACAGCCCAGACCACCTCATTCGAGGTGATCTCAGCGATTGATATGGGATCGGTCCTCCGGTTGGCGGGTGTGAGGGATCAGGCGCTGGAGCCCTGGACGTTTGAAGGGGGGGTCACGATTGTGGCAAAGGGCGAGACCAACGCCAAAGCCCCGGAGCGATCCGGTTTTGAGGCCACGGTGGAGGGGTCGCAAGTGGGCTTTAAATCGGTTCAGGCTCATGATTATACGTTTCGGGTTCTGGGACACGGACTGACAAACCAGTTTTCCGACATTCGTGGAAAAATTGGCGGCGGATCGTTTTTTGGATCAGTTTTGCGGGAGCCGGCGTTGCCAGGATCCAACCGCGTCCTCCGGGCAAGGGGTGAGATTATTCATGTGGATACGGACGAATTGCTCAAAATAGTTTCAACCAACCGGGCTTGGAGAACAGCCGGAAAACTTTACGGGACTATCGAGTGGGTGGCGTTGGACGGGGATTCGGGAGCTGTGCCTCACTCCGCGCAGGGCCAGTTTACCGTGCGAAATTCGAGACTTTTACGACTTCCTCTTTTCCAGGGATTGACTGCGAACCTTAAGCGATTGGTGGCTGGTTTTGATGCCGGAGATACGACTGCGGACTTGCGGTTTTCGTTTCAGCTTAGCAAGGGACGTGTCGAAAGTCGGGATATTCAAATGGAGTGCGGCTGGGTGACTCTTTCGGCACAGGGGAGTTGCGGACTTGACGGGACATTGGATTTCACGGTTGAGGTTCATATTGCCCGAAAACCCGGAATGCTAGGCCTGGCTATGGCGTCGTTGTTTCCCGCGGGGACAAAAATTGAATTCAAATTAGGTGGCACAGTGGAGTCTCCCGAATGGAGACGGGCCGATTCGCGATAGGGGTTGCATGACAGTCGATACTAAACAGGATGGGCGGACAGTCCACATCAGGACCTATGGCTGTCAGATGAACGTGCGTGACAGCGAGGCCATTGGAGCCTTGCTGGTCAGGCACGGATACCGGTTACTGGCCGAGGAGGCCGGGGCCGATGTGATTCTCGTCAATACCTGCAGTGTGCGGGGCAAGGCGGAGGATAAGGCGTTGGGCAAGCTCCGGCTGGTGGTGGCGGTGAAAGTCATGCATCCGGGCCGTGTCGTGGGCGCAGTCGGATGTATGGCGCAGCGTTTGGGGAGCGCGATTCTCAAGGACGTGAAGGGACTTGATTTTTCGGTGGGAACCCATCGGTTGAGCACGCTGCCCGCAGTGATTG
>Ga0194062_1001019_pt1 | contig 11773 bp, 10 predicted proteins | sample SepL2225m_MetaG_FD_155481 | JGI IMG/M metagenome (GOLD analysis project Ga0194062, IMG submission 155481) | Anoxic zone freshwater microbial communities from boreal shield lake in IISD Experimental Lakes Area, Ontario, Canada - Sep2016-L224-25m | ecosystem: Environmental > Aquatic > Freshwater >... | reverse complement strand
TTTGCCAGAAGGCATTAACTGAAAAACATTGTCAATAAGTCCCGCTAATTGTTTAAGCTTATCCGCAGGACTCTCGTCCTCTAACAGTTTTTTGATAAATTCAAGCAGCGCTTCCATTTGAGATTTTTTTGCAGGCTGCCGACGGTATACGCGGGCAGTTTGTTTTCTATGCGGGCCGCCTGCTCTGGGTGAAGGAGGAGGCAATGGTTAAACAACAGACTCAGAATCAGGCCACGGCTTGATCCCTCTTCATCCAATTGTTTGGCCTCACGCCCCAGCCTTCATAAAGCTTCCAGTCCTCAAAAAAAACCTCTACAAGCCATCTAAAAGTATAGGCTTGAACAACATCCAGTGTTCGCCATGTCATATCGGTGGCGACTAAATAGCGGTAATCACTTTCGTATTCATATTTCAAAGTAACGACCATGCGTTTTTTACCTTGAGCCAGCACTTTTAATCTCGCACTACTCACAGTCGCTTTCACTTCTTCACCTCCGCGAACCCGTACAGTAACTCTTACTCCTTTGTTGGTGGTGTTAAAGTAATCTTTCAAATGCCGTTTCTTGCCTTTATAGTCAATAAGCGGGTTCTCGTGCAATTGGCTGATAACCTGGGTTATATCAAATATATGCGAAGCTTTGTCCATAAATTTGGCTTCTCCATACAAAGCATCTGCTAACACGTACTTTATTTTAATAGTGCCATGAACGGTTTTGAATGCTTGTAGCAGAGTTAAAGCAATCTGCATTTTTGTCGGATAACGGCTATCACGCTCAATCTTAACAGGACGATCTTTTTTTGCCATCCCCAATTTTTTAACCGCTTATCTTCTTTACTCCATGCCTTCAGTGTTGGATCGGGTCTTTAAAAAGCAAAGCCTACCAGAAACGTGACAGTCTGTGTGACCAACAATAATAAAAACACCGTCTGTCCATTGACATAGCCTACTGACGCCTTGTGTTTTTGCTTATGTACGCCATAAATTCGTTTCGTTCGTTTTGTGCGAGCCCGATCAGATTCATCAAGAACCAGCACGCCTTCGGTAATTCCGTGCCACTCTAAAGCCAATCTCTACCGTTTAATAGCTATCACCAGGGTGTATGTCATGGATCATATATTTATCTGCAAGAATCCTAATAATTATCCAGATATGACCTGATCCGTCATAATAGCGATGAATTATTTTTCCGCTCGGACATGGATAATCCGACAAAGAAAGAATAGTAGATTTATCAAAACTCCTTTCAAAAGAAGCGGAGCTTCCATAACTTCTTTCAGAATTAATATTCTCTGCTATGTACTTTGCGATATCAGAAGCTCCCTTTTCAAGAGAAATTTTTGGTATTTCAAATTGTTGATGTATATATAAATGGACACCTTGAAAGTTGAAATATAAATCACGGTATCTATTATAGTATTTTTTTGATGCAAGCGAGTCCCAAGTTGAACTATCAATAATCGGAATAGAACAAAATAAGTCTACACAATTAGTCAACACTTTTTCATAAATTAATTTTTCACGCACAAAATTGTCACTGTCATTTTTAGCAATTTCAGCTAGCACAGCCTGATCGGTGAGCTTTTGAAATGCTTCTTTTCGTACATATTTTTCACTAGCATTTTTGGCAACATCGGCTAGCACCGTCTGATCGGTTAGCCGTGCAACTGCCGCGCCACGCACATTACCCCAACGATCATTTTTGGCAAAATCGGCTAGCACCGTCTGATCGGTTAGCCGTGCAACTGCCCAGCCACGCACTTCAATGTCACTGGCATTTTTGGCAACATCAGCTAGCACCGTCTGATCGGTTAGCCGTGCAACTGCCCTGCCACGCACAAAATAGTCACTAGCATTTTTGGCAACATCAGCTAGCACCGTCTGCTCGGTTAGCTGTGCAACTGCCGCTCTACCCACACCAGAGTCACTATCATGTTTGGCAATATCGGCGAGCACCGTCTGATCGGATAGCTGTGCAACTGCCGCTCTACGCACACCAGAGTCACTATCATGTTTGGCAATATCGGCGAGCACCGTCTGATCGGATAGCTGTGCAACTGCCGCGCTACGCACAAAATAGTTACTAGCATTTTTGGCAACATCAGCTAGCACCGTCTGATTGGTTAGCTTTTCAACTGCCGCTCTACACACATTAGCGTCACTATCATGTTTGGCAACATCGGCTAGCACCGTCTGATTGGTTAGCTTAGCAACTGCCGCTGTACGCACATTAGCGTAACTACCATGTTTGGCAACATCAGCTAGCACCGTCTGATCCGATAGCACCGTCTGATTGGTTAACACCGTCAGCTCGGTTAGCTTTGCAACTGCCGCTCTACGGACATTAGCGTCACGATCATGTTTGGCAAAATCGGCGAGCACAGTCTGCTCGGTTAGCTTTTCAACTACCGCTCTACGCACACCAGAGTCACTTGCTTTTTTGGCAAAATCGGCAAGCACCGCCTGATCGGTTAGCTTTTCAACTGCCGCTCTACGCACACCAGAGTCACTTGCTTTTTTGGCAACATCGGCGAGCACCGTCTGATCCATTAGCTGTGCAACTGCCGCTCTACGCACACCAGAGTCACTATCATGTTTGGCAATATCGGCGAGCACCGTCTGATCGGATAGCCGTGCAACTGCCGCGCTACGCACACTAGCGTCACGATCATGTTTGGCAACATCGGCGAGCACCGTCTGATTGGTTAGCTTTGCAACTGCCGCGCTACGCACACCAGCGTTACTACCATGTTTGGCAACATCGGCTAGCACCATCTGATCGGATACCACCGTCTGATTGGTTAACACCGTCTGCTCGGTTAGCTGTGCAACTGCCGCTCTACGCACACCAGAGTCACTATCATGTTTGGCAATATCGGCGAGCACCGTCTGATCGGATAGCTGTGCAACTGCCGCGCTACGCACACTAGCGTCACGATCATTTTTGGCAACATCGGCGAGCACCGTATGTTCGGTTAGCTGTGCAACTGCCGCGCCACGCACACTAGCGTCACGATCATTTTTGGCAACATCGGCGAGCACCGTCTGATCGGTTAGCTGTGCAACTGCCGCGCCACGCACACCAGAGTCACTAGCTTTTTTGGCAATCTTGCCTAAAGCGACCTGTTCTCGATATTGTCTAGAAAAAAATTTTAAAAATCCCATTCTTACTCCAAAAATTGAGCTAATAAAGATGCTAATAAACATAAAGGCTCTAAAGTTTCATGACCTCCGCGTCAGAGGCTTCGTATACGCCCTTGAAAGCCTTTCTCTACCCCTATTTGTAGCTGCTTGCAATCATAACCCATCAAACCTTCTGCCGGAAATAAATGCAACTGACGGTTGCTAATACCGGGATTATTTACAACTGTGCCTGCAATCACCCCCCTCATACCTGCAATCGATCGAAGCATACCGGAATTAAATGCAACTATCCGATTAAATTGGCAAACCTGCTAAACGCATACGATCTCGAAGTTCGCTCGTCCTTATTGGGTCTAACTGATTTGCAAAGACACTCTACCGTAACCGATCAGTATACTTTAATAGTTTTTCAGTCCAAAAATTCTAAAACAGTATATATGAAATATATATGAAATTTGTTTGTTGATATATGAAATTTGTTTGTTGGAATGTCGCGAAACACGAATGTGTAGTTGCTCGCCCAACTATGCAGTCGTACATTAATACAAAACAGATAGAAAGTTCAACTGTCTTTGCCAAAGTATCCCAGCTTAATAACATCGTCACAAGCACCAATTTCAATCTTTCGGGTTGCCGAACGTTAACAACTCTCATTCTATCGGATAAAGCTATTATAATTACTCCACCTATCGGACCATAAATCAAAATTTCTCCTCTCTCTATCGTGCTAAATATCATTTGGATTTCTTTCTTCCTGATCGCTTTTCTCACAGCGCTCTTTAAGCTGCTAATTCTAGGCGATCAGCAAGTCTTCGCACAGATCGTAGAATCCCTATTCAAGCTATCGAAATCAGCCTTTGAAATATCTCTAGGTTTAACCGGTATCTTGGCGTTATGGCTAGGCATTATGAAGATCGGAGAAAAGAGCGGTTTTATTGAGTTAATCACCCGAGGTCTTACGCCCCTATTTAGTCGATTAATGCCCGAAGTGCCAAAAGGACACCCAGCTTTAGGTTCAATGGTGATGAATATTGCTGCGAACGCTTTAGGGCTGGATAATGCGGCAACGCCGTTGGGCATTAAAGCCATGAAAGAGCTACAAACATTAAATCCTAATCCCGACACGGCCACTAACGCGCAAATCCTGTTTTTGGTGATTAATACAGCGGGGGTTACCTTATTTCCGGTGACTATTTTTACGTATCGCGCTCAGCTCGGTGCAGCAAACCCCACGGATGTCTTTATACCTATACTAATTGCCACTTATGTGTCAGCAATGATGGGTTTATTCTCGGTATCACTCGTGCAAAAGATAAACTTGTTCGATAAAGTGGTGCTGGCTTATCTGGGTGGCTTTACTTTAGTAGTAGGTGGCTTGTTGGTCTATTTTTCTAGCTTGTCCCAAGAACAAATGCTTCAGCAATCGTCTATTATCAGTAACGTGGTTTTGTTTTCGTTAATTATTTGTTTTATTGTCAGGGCGATGTATAAAGGTATTAATGCCTATGAAGCTTTTATTGAAGGTGCAAAAGAGGGTTTTCAAACGGCTATATTAATAGTGCCTTATCTGGTTGCGATGTTAGTGGCGATTGGGGTTTTTAGAGCCAGTGGCGCATTGGATTTACTGGCTGACTTAGTGAGAGTCGGTGTAAATTCTGTGGGGTTGGATAGTCGTTTTGTTGATGCCTTACCCACGGCTTTGATGAAGCCATTTAGTGGCAGTGGCGCCAGAGCCATGATGATTGATACCATGAAGGTGTACGGTGCGGATTCATTTGCGGGGCGGTTAGCCTCTATTGTGCAGGGCAGTACTGAAACGACATTTTATGTCCTGGCCATTTACTTTGGTGCTGTTGGTATCAAACGTATTCGTCATGCCGCTGTTTGTGGGATAATAGCCGATTTTTCAGGTATTTTCGCTGCAATCGTAGTGGGATATTGGTTCTTTGGGTAATTGATGAAAGTTCATCTTAAAACACTGGGTTGTCGTCTTAATGAAGCCGAATTGGAAACGTGGGCTCAGGCGTTTCAAAAGTCAGGGCATCAAATAACACGCCAGGCAGAAGCGGCTAATCTGATTGTGATTAATTCGTGTGCAGTCACTCAGGATGCAGCAAGAAAGTCACGGCAATTGGTGCGTCGAATCCATCGGGATAATCCGCAGGCCAAGCTGGTTGTCAGTGGTTGTTATGCGACCTTAAATCAAGACGAAGCCGCGTCCTTGATGGGCGTTGATCTTGTGGTCAGTAATAAAGACAAAGATCAACTCGTAGAAAGAACCTTGACCGAGTTGAACATGGAAGTGATGCCGGCCATGTCGACAGAGCCGGGTGAAATCTCTTTGTTTACGCGTGGTCGGCAACGTGCGTTTGTTAAGGTGCAGGATGGTTGTCGTTATCGTTGTACGTTTTGTATTGTGACGGTTGCGCGGGGTGAAGAATCGAGTCGTCCGGTGCAGGCGGTGATTGATGAGATTAACGCGCTACATCAGCAAGGTATTACTGAAGTGATTTTAACCGGCGTGCATTTAGGGGGATATGGCAGTGATTTAGGCAATAATCTGTCTGATTTGATCAGTGCCATTTTAACAGAAACGACTATTCCACGGTTAAGGTTGGGTTCTTTAGAGCCTTGGGAATTGCCTGACAATTTCTTTACTTTGTTTGAAAATCCCCGGTTGATGCCGCATTTGCATTTACCGTTGCAAAGTGGCTCGGACACTGTGCTGAGAAGAATGGCACGGCGCTGTAAAACAGAAGAGTTTGCAGCTATCGTTAAACAGTTGCGTATACAAATTCCGCACTTTAATATCACCACTGATATTATTGTTGGCTTTCCGGGAGAAACCGAAGAAGAGTGGCAAGACAGTTACGATTTTATTAAGCAAATTGGCTTTGGGCATATTCATATTTTTACTTACTCAAGTCGAGAAGGCACTAAAGCAGCGACTCTGCCCAACCCCGTAGCGACTGAAATTAAAAAAAGCCGTAGCCAGCAATTACATAGCTTAGCGAACACCATGAAGCAGGCGTTTTGCCAGGAAAATATCGGCCAGTCGTTTCCAGTCTTATGGGAAGGCTATAGTGAGCCCTTGGATAATGGCAAGCAACGGGTGTTTGGTTACACGCCTAATTATCTTAAAGTGGCTAGTGTTATCAATGGCGATGAATCAATAGAGAACCAGACGCTTATGACGCAATTAGTGACGGTCGAGGAAGGTTATATGGTTGGTTATCTGGCGGAAATTAGGTAATATTTCACATACAATAACTATAAAAGATGGATGATATGACTAAAGCAATCGTTTTAACAGGTATTACTACGACAGGCACGCCGCATTTAGGTAATTATGTCGGTGCAATTAGACTGGCTATCGCCGCGAGCAAAGATGAGAATGTGGTGCCGTTTTATTTTCTCGCAGACTATCATGCCTTGATCAAATGTCAGGAGCCAGACCGCGTCAGACAGTCTAGCCTGGAAATTGCGGCAACGTGGTTAGCCTTAGGCTTGGATACATCCAATGCGGTGTTTTATCGGCAATCAGATGTGCCTGAGATTATGGAGTTAGCCTGGATGCTGACCTGTGTGGCCTCTAAGGGATTGATGAATAGAGCGCATGCTTATAAGGCGGCGGTGGCCGATAACGAGCAGAGCGGTGAAAATGATCCTGATAAAGGCATTAATATGGGGTTATTTAGTTATCCGATATTAATGGCGGCCGATATTTTAATGTTTAATGCCAATAAGGTGCCGGTCGGTAAAGATCAGATACAGCATATTGAAATGGCGAGGGATATTGGGGCGCGTTTTAATCATATCTACGGGGAGCATTTTACCTTGCCTGAAGCAGTGATTGATGAACACGGTGCAACCTTGTTGGGTTCAGATGGTCGGAAGATGAGCAAGAGTTATAACAATACGATTCCTCTTTTTGAGCCTGAGAAGAAATTAAAGAAACTGATTAATAAAATTAAAACCAATTCCTTAGAGCCGGGCGAGCCTAAAAATCCAGATGATTGCACACTCTTTAGTATCTATAAATCGTTTGCAACGACAGAGCAAGTGCTTGAAATACGTCAGCGTTATGCTGAGGGGATTGCTTGGGGAGAAATGAAACGGGTTTTATTTGAACATATTAATGATCATATTACGCCAGCAAGGGAGCGCTATGAGGCATTAATGCAAGCGCCTGAACATATTGAACAGCAGTTACAGGAAGGTGCGCTTAAAGCCAGAGCCGTCAGTGTGCCGTTTATCAAAGAATTACGTAAAGCAGTAGGGATTTCCAGGATTTCATTGTGAAAAAGCAAAGCTTCAGTGATTGGCTGCGCCAATCTCTGCTGTTTATTACTTGTGGACCTTTTGTTTGGGTTGGCTATACGGTGCTCGTGGGGGTATTAATGCCCCTTGGCAAAGCGTCTTTACTGCTTGGTATTTTGTTTTCTGTGACGGCTTTGTTTGTGGGTGTGGGTGTTGCCAAGTATATAGATCTTAAATATACGGTAGAAAATCCGGTTAGCTTGCCTTGGGCGCTGAGAAAAAGTCTGCCTTTAGCGGTTCTAGCCGCAGGTACCATTGTGATCTTTTGGTTTGCATTTATGGTCGTCGCCTATTTATTCTTGGGTGAGTTTTATAAGGTGAGTCGATTCTTTTTTTATTGGGAATTAACACCAGAAAAGCTGAGTTATCGTCATACACGAGAGCTTGCCAGTTGGATTTATGCTTATGCGAATGTTACTTTAATATTTACTTTGTTAATGTTAACAACTTTTGCGAGTTGGTTTAGTTACCCTTTGATGTTATTCAAAGACTATGCCTGGAGTCAGGCAAGAGAGCAGGGTAATGTTATGTTGAGAAGAAATCAGCAGGCTATTTATAAAATGCTTGGTTTTTTAGCGGCTCAAGCAATGCTCTGCATGACCGTAACACCGTTGTTAACGCCTGTTTTATATATGCTGACATCTACCATGATGTATGTTTCTTACCGGTCTTTATTTGAGTCCAAACAATAAGTAAATACTTGCTTCGTAGTCTTGATTTGACTATTTGCGGTGTTTTGTTTTGTGCAGAGTTGTGTGTTTTGCACCAAAAAAAGTGAACTAACTTGTTTTTTCTGTCGGAGGGGGATTTAAGTATTTTAAAATGTGTGCGGATTAATGTTGTTTAATTAGAGTATGTTAGCGGTTTTTTACCCGTTTTCTTTATCAATGCAAGATGATTGTTAAAGAATGGTGTGAAATGTGCATGCAAATTTATTAACCAGTCCAGTTTATCTATCAAATTGACGCTAATATGACTTCAAAATATACCGCTTTAAAAGATCATGAAACACCGCTTAAAGTCTTGTTTACAGGGTACCTCTGTGCTGTTGGAATAGGCTATCTTTTTGCGCTAATCCAAATTTTATTTACGCATGGTATGGCGGATGGCAAATTCGGTTTGTCAGTCGATGATATCGTGTATAGCTATTACGGTAACCGTTCGGGTACTGTGCTTGAACAGAAGTTAAATGGCTCCATGAAAGAAAATGCACCAGAAAAGGAGCGTTTCAAAATAATGGAGTGGGTCAGAGATGGCGCGGATCCATATGATTATAAAGATGATGGTATTGAAAAAATTGTCCAAACCCGCTGTGTTATGTGTCATAACAAAGAGGCGTCTGGCATTCCTAACTTTGCCGAGTTTGAGGGTTTAAAGCCTTACACCGCCCAAGATACCGGTGCGACTTTTACATCGTTAACACGAATATCACATATTCATTTGTTTGGAATAAGTTTTATCTTCATGTTTGTAGGGCTGATTTTTAACTTTGCTGAAACGCCCACTATGCAATATAAGTGTATTGCTATCGGAATGCCATATGCCTTCCTTGTGGCGGATATCATGTCTTGGTGGTTGACCAAGATTCATCCGGTTTTTGCCTGGTTAGTCATTTTTGCCGGTATGGGGATGGGGGTTTCATTCATGTTTATGTGGGTGACGTCTATTACCGAAATGTGGCTGTATCAGACGGTATTTGTTAAAGGTATTGGTTCGCGGTATCTGGAGTGGCGGGATAGTCCTGGAGTAACTGTTGCTGATCGAGCATGGGATTTTGTTAAGCGGGTGGCTAAACAGATTATACCCGTCAGCTTGTTCATAAAAGAACAATGGCTTGCTCATGCTTGGCCCGTTATTAAAAACAAGCTTAAAAAGTAATGGTTAGGCTCATGGCATGTTTAACAGGTAATATGCCTTGAGCTTTTATAATTGGGCATGACAGAGCTGCTGACGGAAAAGTCTATAGAGCAGACATTAATTCACTGCCATAACGCACCCCATGTCTATATTGGGTACAGTGGCGGTATTGATTCGCATGTGTTATTACATCTGTGCGCGTCTAGCTCAGTCCTTAAGGCTAAGTTAATTGCGGTTTATATCCATCATGGCTTGCAAGTTGAAGCAGAATCCTGGGCTAGGCATTGTCAAGTAACGGCAGAAAGTTTGGGCGTTGGTTTTAGGGTTTTGCGTGTCAATGCTGAAGCAGGGCAGGGCGAGAGTCCCGAAGAAGCCGCAAGAAATGCCCGTTATAAAGCGTTAAAGTCATTAATGGCCATTGATGATGTGCTCTTGATTGCTCAGCACAGGGAGGATCAGCTAGAAACTGTTTTGTTGCAACTGATGCGTGGAAGTGGTTTGCGTGGTTTATCAGGGATGCCTCACAGTATAGCTTTTGGACTCGGAGTTTTGTTGAGACCCTTGCTTGATGTTACAAAACAGGCGATTAATCATTATGCACAAACCCATGCTCTAAGATGGGTCGAAGATCCTAGTAACTCAAGTAATGTGTATGATCGTAATTTTTTACGTAATGAGCTTTTACCCTTATTAAAGCAGCGCTGGCCCCAGTGTGATAAAACGGTGGCAAGGTCGGCAGGTCATTGTGCCGATGCGCAGATTTTGATTTCTGAACAGGCTCAATCTTTATTCATCGATATGTTTAATGAGGATGACCAAACACTTTGTATTAGTCAGTTACTATTATGCAAGCCATCATTGCAAGCGTGGGTTGTTAGAGAATGGTTTCAGGCGCATAACTTAAAAATGCCTGCGCAAGCGTTTATCGAGCGATTGCAGACTGAAGTGATCTCGGCAAGGACGGATAGTGATCCAATATTATCAGGGCAAGGTTTTTGTGTTCGGCGTTATCGAGATAAGTTGTATTGTTTAAAAGGTGGCTTATTGCCCAGAATTTTAGAAGGTCATTGGCCTTTAGGAACTGACTGTATCGAGCTATCTTCAGGTTGGCGTTTGTCCTGTCGACCATCGTCAGTGGGTATTTCATTGGAACAGTGGCAAAGTTCAGTTATTACTGTTAAGGCGCGTTGTGGTGGTGAAAAAATGCGTGTGCCAGGTCGACAAGGATCGCATGCGTTGAAAAATCTATTTCAGGAAGCAGGTATCCCGCCTTGGGAAAGAGAGAGGATGCCGTTGGTGTTTCTGGATGATAAGCTTGCTGCAGTGGGTGATTTGTGGGTTAGTGCAGAGTTTTATAACGAACAAATAGGCGGTTGTATTCGTTTATTTTTGGAAAATGAGAAGGCTGTTAACGCTTGAAATTAGGGGAAGTTAATCAGTTTGGCTTAAGGTATCTTACTGACGCGGTATAAAAGACAATGACGACAAGCCCATTGTCGATTAAAATATAAAGGATTTTCTTGAGCTGTCATCAGTTTTCCTCTGAATTCAAAACATTTTAAATGACAAAATATATTTTCATTACCGGCGGTGTTGTGTCATCGTTGGGCAAAGGCATTGCAGCATCGTCGCTTGCTGCAATTCTCGAGGCTCGTGGCCTTAAAGTCACTATGACCAAGTTAGATCCCTATATCAATCTTGATCCGGGCACCATGAGCCCTTTTCAGCATGGCGAGGTGTTTGTTACTGAAGATGGCGCAGAAACGGACTTGGACTTAGGTCATTATGAGCGTTTTCTTAAAACCACGATGGCTAAAAAGAACAATTTCACAGCCGGTCAAGTGTATGACAGTGTGTTGCGTCGAGAGCGTAAAGGTGAATATTTAGGCGCTACGGTGCAAGTCATTCCGCACATTACTGACGAGATTAAACGACGGGTTTATCTGAGTGCAGAAGGCGTTGATGTCGCTTTAATTGAAGTGGGCGGTACGGTCGGAGACATTGAGTCATTGCCTTTTATGGAGGCGATTAGGCAAATGCGTTTTGAATTGGGTCATGAGCGGTCCTTGTTTATTCATTTAACGCTAGTGCCGTATATCCGGTCAGCCGGTGAGATAAAAACCAAACCGACTCAACATTCTGTAAAAGAATTACGGGCGATTGGTATCCAGCCTGATATTTTGATTTGTCGTTCTGAGCAGCCTATACCGGTTACAGAGCGTCGTAAGATTGCTTTATTTACCAACGTAGAAGAAAAAGCGGTTATTTCTGCGATTGACGCAGATACTATTTATCGGATTCCTTTGTTGCTTCATGAACAAGGCCTGGATGATATCGTCGTTAATAAGCTACGATTGAATGCATTGCCCGCTGATTTATCGGAATGGACGACGGTAATTGAAGCTTTAAACAATCCATCAACAGAAGTGACTATAGCTATTGTTGGTAAGTATG
>Ga0194062_1001018_pt1 | contig 11785 bp, 10 predicted proteins | sample SepL2225m_MetaG_FD_155481 | JGI IMG/M metagenome (GOLD analysis project Ga0194062, IMG submission 155481) | Anoxic zone freshwater microbial communities from boreal shield lake in IISD Experimental Lakes Area, Ontario, Canada - Sep2016-L224-25m | ecosystem: Environmental > Aquatic > Freshwater >... | reverse complement strand
GACCGATCTGGGGCTCACACTGCCAGGCTATCGTTCGATCGTGCGAAGGGTCATCCGGCTCGCCGACGACCTCTGCGCCGGTGCGCTTGCCGCACTGGGCGGCGGCGGCTACCACATCGTCGACGTCGTGCCGCTGGCTTGGACCTGGGTGATGGCTGAGATCGAGGGTGTCGAACTGGCCGATGAGGTCCCGGACGTGTGGCGCGAGCAGGTTCGAGCGCGGGTCGGATGCGAGCCGCCCACGAGCATGGGTGCCGAGGACCGGTTCGAGCTACCCGCGGCGCTCGCTGCCGACGTGCTGGCGCAGACGGCCGACATGGTCAGACAGGCGCGAGCTGAGGTGTTCCCGTACCACGGGCTCACGCCGTAGTCTCCGCCTGCAAGCCACACCCAAGTGCGCACGTCAGGACCGCATATGGGGCATCCTTGACTATGTTGCTAGCTTCAGGTAGCATGGCTTTATCAACAGTTACCACATTGCTAGGAGCAGCTCATGTTTGAATTTGTGAACGTCCCCGTCCCGGTGGACCGCGTTCAAGAGGTCTACAAGCTGCTTGCATCCCAGTCTTCGAACCCGGTTTCCGGGCCCCAGGTGACCGACAACGGCTACCCCGAGGGCTGGAGCCAGTCGATGATCGAGCGCATGTACGTGGAGTCATCCAGCGCAATGCGACGGATCCTCTCCTCTATCGCCGGATGTGCCCCTGCTTGGGTGACCATCGCTGAGATCGCGAAGGCATCCGGTCTTACGCACCGTCAGGTGATCGCTTCGCTCGGGCCCTTTGAGAAGCGCATTCGGGGCCGGTACGGAATGAATCGCTGGCCTTTCGAGAAGCGGGAGTTCGTAGACGCCGGGGTTCGCAAATACTCGATGTCCGAAGGTACCGCGCAAGGGATCGTGTCGCTCGCAAGCGAAGTCGCTGCACACGAGGACCACACCATCGACTAACAGAGACCCCCCGCTCTTCTGGGGCCAGCAGGACTGCCACCACGCACGATCCATATGCCACGGACGATCAGGGAGGCGCTCGCGCCGCGTCTGTCGGCATCCTCAATCCCCGCACGCCGATCACGATCGGCCCAGCATCGGGGTTCACGACGAAACACGCCGCGGGACCGGTCCAGAGCCGCTAGCAGAAGGGCACGGACATGGCGATGCTTCTCGACCTGGTTCAAGAGCCGACACACTGGCGACTGTCGGTGTCAGGCAATCTGGACTACAAGGCATGCTCGCGGTTGCGCATGAGCGTTGATCGGATCCTCATCTCGCCCCCGCGCCACGCGGTGGTCGACCTAAGCAGGATCGGCACCATCGACGGCGCCGGTCTGGGCATCCTGGTCAGCCTCTCGCACCACCTCGCCTCAACGTGCAGCCAGCTTGCGCTGGTCACGACAGGCGAAATCGACACGATGCTTACTGACCCCCGCCTGCTGGGAGTGTTCACGACCCACGCAAGCGTCGCAGAGGCCGTCCTCGCGGTTGAGGCCCACGGGATGGCGAGCACGGAACGGTGCGCGCGCACGGCGCTACAGACGGTTCTATAGCTCATCTAGGCAGGGAGTGTGGACACCATGGAACGACATGAGATGAAGGCCCGGATAGATGCTCAGATCGCAGAGTGGAAGCGCAATATTCACAGCGTGCAGGCAAAGGCCGAGGAATCGGGCGATGGCGCGAAGAGCGAGTACCTCAGGGTCTCGGACAAGCTCGGCAGACAGCTTGACGATTTCACCATCGAAGCCGCCAAGGCGTGGGACTCGACCGACGATTCTTGGGACAAGGCCAGCACCGATCTCGAGCTTAAGTGGGAGCAATGGCAGCTCGACGCCAAGAAGGCCTGGGTCGGACTGACCGGCTAGACCCCGCGCACGGCGCGTCTGGGCTTCAAGACGCGTCGTGCGAAACGCACCTGTACTGCGAGAACGGTACGGCAAGCGATTCGCCATGGAGTCTTCCGGGCGAGCGCGCCAAACAGATGAGGGCGTGATGTCGTGTTACGCATGAAATCAAGGTTCTGGATCGCCGGTGTTGTTCTAGCCACCGCTCTGTGTGTGGCCATCCCTCTGGTGGCCTCGGGTGGGATCATCCGAGACACGGGCGATGCGCAGGGGAAGGCGTTTCTCGTTGAATCGATTGGTTCCGCGTCCGTTCTGGCCTCCAGCAGCACCCTCCCGCAAGCCAACGGATGGTTCCGCGGTAGCGTCGACGTAACCGTCTCGGCGGACACGTCCGTCACCGTCGTCAAAAACGGTGGCAGCGTACTCACAACCGAGTCCGTCAAGGAGTACCCGTTCGTCGTAAGTGACCCCGGAACCGCGACGATCACCCACTGGTCCGTCGGTGCCGGCCCCGCAAGCGCGGACACTGCGACCATCCGCATCGACACGATGGCGCCGCTGACCACGTCGGGTCAGACTGCCGTCCTGCCGGGGCTCAACGGCTGGAGCCGTTCACCCGCGGCGCTGACCCTGAGTGCAACCGACGCCCTCTCCGGCGTCGCCTTTACTTCGTATCGCGTCGGTGCAGGAACCGCGACCGCCTACTCGGTTCCCTTCACCGTCCCGAGTGAAGGCATCACTCTGGTTCACTTCCATTCGACCGACCTTGCAGGCAACGTCGAGGCCGAGAAGGAAGCGCTGGTCCGGATCGACACCCTCGCACCGACCGTCACCTCCAACGCTTCGAGTACCAGTGGCGTCCCCTCCGTGGTGACGATCACCGCCGCTGATGCGGTATCTGGTCTCGATCGCGTCGAGTACCGCCTCGACTCCGGCACGACGCAGACCGTTTCGGGCATGGGGAGCATCCCCGTTTCGGTGCCGGCAGCCGGTATTCACACGCTGACCTACTTCGCCGTCGACAACGCGGGCAACTCCAGCGCGGCGACGACCGAGTCGTTTAGCACCGGCATCCCCTTCACGTCGATCTCCGGTTTGCCCGTTGGCTGGACCAACTCCAACGTGGTCTTCTCGTTGAGCGCGACCAGCACCGGTGGCACCAGCAGCACCGTCTACTACGGCCAGAACGCCCCCGTGCTTCAGATATACACGGCTCCGGTGACGATCAGTGCCGAGGGAACCACAACCATCTACTACCGTTCCGTAGACGCCTCGGGCAATATCGAGGCGACCAAGACAGCCACGGTGCGTATCGACAAGACCGCACCGCGTCAGTCGGCACTGCTCTCATACACCGCGTTGACGGACAGTTCCGTGCGCCTCGCGTGGTCAATGGCCACCGATGACGTCTCCGGCGTGTCCTACTACGAGGTTCGCGACGGCGCATCGCTCGTCGCTACCACCACGGGCAACGCCTACACCCTGACCGGCTTGCTCGCCGCCTCCACGCACACGTTCTCCGTGGTCGCCGTCGACCAGGCGGGTAACCGCTCGGAGCCCACGCAGATCGTCGTCACGCTGCCGAGCACGGCCGCCACGCAGTACGTTCCTGCTGGAGCCAATAGGGTCGCTACCCTGTCTCTCGCGAGTGGTGGGACGACGCAGAGCGTGGTCGTCACGTTCCCCAACGTCACCACGGGAGGAACGCTCAGCGCGGTCTACGCGGCAGGTCCTCCCGCCGTGGCACCGGCCGGGCTGCGCTTCGTCGGTATCTACTTCGACGTCAACTTCACCGGTTCGTTCACGGGTACGGCGACCGTGACGCTTCCCTACCCCGCCTCCATTCCGGATGGCCGAGCAGCGAACATGACCGTACTTCACTGGGTCAACGGCGCGTACTGGGTCAACTCCCCGACCACCGTTGACGTCATCAATCACACCGCAACCGTGCAGCTGACTTCCATGGGCCCGCTTGCACTTGCCGAGCCCAGCACCGTCAATCTGCTCGCGACCATCACACCCAGGTTCATTCGCTTCTACCCGCCGTACGACAACGCCTCATCGGTCACCGTGTACCTGCGCGACGCTGCCGGCGAGCGCCTGAACGGTTGCTCACTCGTGCTGCAGCGTCTCGAGGGTGCCACATGGACCACGTACTCCACGATGGCCACCACCGGCGACGGCACCTATCGCGGCTGGGTCAAGCCGATCAACTATCGCAAGACGAGTATCAGAGCGCTTCTATCGGACAGCGTCTTCGGCTACACGGCTGTCTCGCGTACCCTGACGCTCATACCTGAGGTCTGGCTGTCGGCGCCCAAGCCGTCTGTCTCAAGCATCCGCCGTTACCACAGGTTCTCGGTATCCGGTTCGATGCTTCCGGCTCACTCGGGCACGGGCACCTTCTACGTGACCAAGTGGAACGGACATCACTACGACACGATCTCCAAGTACACCAAGTCGATCAAGTTCAGTTCGAGCGGCACGTTCAAGACCTACATCAGCCTGCCCAAGGGAACCTATCGCTTCTACTCAGGCGAAGGCAGGGACCACTACACCGCCGATCACGGAAAGAGCAGGAGTGGCCGCTCAAGCAAGGTGACCGTGAGGTAGATCCGTTCTATCACTGGCTGCGATCCACGGCGTGCCCCCACCCGCGATCGCACGCCCGGTCTCATCGAAAGAACGCTGGAGCCGGAATCCGCACAACGGACTCCGGCTCCAGCGGGACTTCGCGAAGCGCGCGACCACGTGCCACACCGATACCCATCTTGAATCCCTGACAGGACGATCACACAGGGGTCCGGAACCTGGAGCGCTCAATGCCGAATACAACAGTCATCCCATCCGACCATCTCACGCAGGTCCGCACCGAGACCCGCACTCCGATTGAGGCGATCACGGTCCGCGTCGTCTGGTTCGTGTTCGGCGTCATCGAAGTGCTGATCGCTGTTCGCTTCGTGCTCAAGTTGTTTGGAGCGAACGTGCGAGCGCCTTTCGTCGAACTGACGTACGGCATGTCGGCAGTGCCGATCATGCCGTTTGCCAAGATCTTCGCGACGACGCACGCCTCAGGGTCGACGATCGAGTGGAGCTCGCTGGTCGCTATCGCGATCTACGCACTCCTCGCTTGGGGGCTGGTCTCGCTGATCAGAACCCTTAGTCCCGGCAGCCGAGTGCAAACCGTCCAGCGCGTTGAGGTCGAGAATGACGCGAGCCGACCGCGCTAGCGCCCCTACTTCACTTGCACCTGTGCCCAACCGGCAATCGTCTTGCCACTGGTACCGTATCCCGCGATCGTGCAACCGGGGTGCACTGCCTGCAAGGCGTAGCGGCCCTTCTTGTTCAGGCTGAAACTCGCGGAATAGCCCAGTGTGTTGTTCGCACCGGCCGAAGAGGCGGTCAGGACGTTGCCGTAGTAGCTCCACTTCTTCTTGCCGGCGTCCCACTTGCGCACAACTATCCTGATGTCTCTTGCACTCCCCACATGCGCGGGAGTGACAGAACCCTTCACGCTGAACATGACCTTGGCCCTCGCGGTGGTCGGCGCGGCGGGCTTGGCGAGTTCGACCGAGCTACCGATGGTGGCGTAGCGAATAACGGAACCGCCAGCGCCCTGCTCGCGCCACACCACCGTCGAGCCGCCGATTCGCGGTGAGTCCTGCTCGACCGGCTCAGACGTGATTCGCTGCGTCACCCCGGTCGCGACGGTGTAGCAGTAGACGTCGCTATCACCATCGCGGTTGTCCGCCCACACGATGCGCCCGTCTGAGACGTCCGGAGCGCTCTGCGAGTAGCTGTCGTTGGTGACGGCCTTCGTCTTGCCGGTCGTCACATCCATGAAGTAGATGTCGCCGCGCAGGCCATTGCGTGTGTCCTTCCACGCGACGATGTTGCCGTCGATGACCGGATCGTTCTCGTTTGCCGAGATGGTCGTCAGCCGCTTGGTCTGGCCGGTGCTCATGTCGTGGAGGTAGATGTCGGCTTTGCCCGCACGCTCGTCTCGCCAGATGATTCGGTAGGTCACGTTCTGTTCTACGAGCGACGAACCGGGAATCTGTGCGATCTGCGGATGACGCTGAGGATGCTTCTCTGTGACGATGGACTTGATTTCGCCATTGTTGCTGTCGCGCGTGTACACGTCCCAGTTGCCGTCCCTATAGTCCGACCAGACCATCCGGTTCCAGTCGATGAGAGGCTCGTACTGAGGTGCTGCCTCGTTGGTGATCTGTAGCGCCAGACCAGACGCGATGTCGTAGGCCCAGACATCGGCGTTGGTACCGAACTCCTCATACCACACGATCGTGCCGCCGCTGACTCGCGGGGCTCGCTGATCGCCGGCCCTGCTTGAGAGCCTCATTGGGCCGCCACCGCTGAGTCGCTGTGCCCAGATGTCCCAACTGTTGTTCGCGTACTCCTCCCAAACGATCATGTCGCCCTGCACGTCGGGCGCCGAGCGCAGCGCACCCGCCACGGCAAGCGAGCGCACTCCCGAATCGGCGGCGCTCACGCTGATCGGAGCAGAGGCGGCGGATGTTCCCTTCTTGACGCGAATTCCGTTGACGAGCGCGGTGTTGAGTGGGGCAGCGCGCGACTGCGCCGCTTCGATGTAGTTGTCGCCGTCAGCGTGGTCCAGCACCGACCGAGCGCCCACGCGTATGCTCACGCCATCACCGCTTGGCAGTGTCAGAAGGATGCTCGTGGTGACGTCGCCCTCGGCCGCACCCGAAACACCGCCACCACGAGTGGTTGCCGTCTCGGCAGAGATCCCATCGATGAGTGTGCTGGAGTATGAGTAGCCCGCCTCGTGCGCAAACTTCGCGCCCTTGCGGTAAAGCACGGTGACACTTCCGGCCACCCACGGGTCGAGCTTCTCGATGCCGAGATATGCCTCTTGATCGACACTCCCACCGTACATGCCCGTTGGCCATGGCTCCTTGGTGTACTCGAAGACATAGGGACCAGAACCGGTGACATTGCGGGGAACGTACGCGCCGCCCATCAGCTGGTAGCCGCCAGGCAGCGACATGAGCTGGACGGTGTACTTGTTCGCTGCCTTCTGCGCGCGCAGCATGGCCTTCAGGTTGGCCCAGCCCTTCCCGCTCGGCAGCTTGGCGTCGAGGTACTCGGCCGTGATCGTCGTTGGATCGGGGAACCAGAGCCCGCACCAGGCGCGCATCAGTTTCGGGTCGATTCCGAAGTACTTGCGCGAGGCATTGATCGCGGCCGCGTACTCTGCCTCGAACCGCTCCCACTTGGTCTTGAGGTCCGCGACCGACGCACCGTCTGTGGCGGCCTTCTCCAGGGCGTTCAAGTAGATGAACTTGCCGCGTATCGCCTCGAGGTAGTCGGTATACCGCTCGTCGTACTGCTTCTGCAGCGTGTTGTCGGGACCGACGAACTCGAGGCCCGGGCGGTCGGCCAGGTACTTGTCGTCACCGCTGACGTACTGGATGCGGTGGAGCAGCTCGTGGAGCACCGTTTCGGGGTTGCCGCCTCCGCCCTTTCGGGGGTCGCTGCGCAGAGAGATCTCGTCGGTACCCCAGTAGCTCGTGACGTAGCGATCGGTCACATTCGCGTCGACGGTGATGTTGTCGACCTGCTGGATCATCTTCACGAACTTCGTGGGGTCTCCCGCCGACATGAACTTGTTCCACTGATGACCCGTGTGGAGTTTCGAATTCATGTGCTCTTTGACCTGCGCGATGAGAGCCTTCTTCAGACTCTCCTGCTCGGTCTCGTGCAGGCCGCGCGCGTAGGCGGTGTCGGCAGGGTCGGCCAGTGCCTGCACCGCTCCGAGCCCGAGGGATGAGACCACCAGAACCAGCACAAGCGTCACACGAACCATCCGGAATGACCGACATGATTCCTTCATCACAATCCCCCTGCCTTCTCCCGGTCCCAGTGGGACAAGGCATACCGTTCCCTTTCGCGGTACCTACCCCCTGCAAGCAAGGACGTAGCGTGCGCCGACCTGCCCTCCTCGATTCGCGGCGGTTTTCAGACTGACCGTACGCACTTCATGCCGGACACGGTATTGTGTGCACCATGACTCGCCGACCCAAGAAGAAAACTCCCAAGCCGCCGAAGGCCGACGCCACGCGGTCAGAAGCAACCAGCGACAGCAACGCGTCGCACGCGCCCACCGGTCGGCGCAGGGTATACGTGCTCGTCGCGGCCCTCGCCCTCAGCGTGATCGGCGTGCTCGCGGCAGTTGCGCTCACGCGGCCTTCGACGCCGGCGCCCACCGCGCGAACCGACGGACCCTCCGCATCGGTCGAGACGACGTCGATAGAACTGGGCCGAGTACCGCAAGACCAGAAGACCGACCGCACGATTACGATCTCCAACGTCGGCAGCGCTGACTTGGTCATCCGCGGCGTCTCATCCACTTGAGGTTGCATCGCCGGGCTGGTCAGCTCGAGCACCCTACGCGCCGGTGAGTCCGGCACCATCCGGGTAACACTGGACCCCACCGGCAAGTACGGCGACGTGACAAAACTCGTCACCATCGCCACGAACGACCCCAAGAACCCCACCATCGAAGTGCCACTGCACGCTACGGTTCTGCACGGGAAGGATATCGCCGCCGGAGCGTCGTTCTCCGCAGTGCTCTTCCGGATGCCGGCGTGCGCTGAATGCCACGCAACCCCGGCCGGCAAGCTCACCGGGGTTGAACTCTACGCAGCGGTCTGCGAGATGTGCCACGGGCCGCTGGGCACTTGGGCGCAGTCGTTGCCGGCCTCGCGCCGTTCGCGCGCTGTGCTCTGGGACTGGACGGCAAACGGTCGCAAGGGAACGAGCATGCCCGGCTACCTCGCCTCCAAGGGCGGCCCGCTGACCAAGGCACAGGTCGACTCACTGGTCGAGGCAGCAATCGACGCGCAGAAGTAGGCTTCCCGCGCACGCAGGTCCGCGCGGGCATGCCGGTGATCGCGCGGCTCAGCGCTTCTTCCAGTAGTCGAACTCAGCCGGGTTGTGCACGCCCGCAAGGTCCGAGACCTTCTCGGTGAAGTAGACCTGGGCATCGGCGATCGCTTGGTTGTAGACGCTCGGCCCCATCTCGGCGATGAAGAAGTCGAGCACTCGCGCCGCCTTCAGGTCGCCGACTTCCATCTCCAGCTCCTCGGCGAAGAACCGTTTGATGGAGCTGAGGAGGTACTTCTCGGTATCGGCGTCGAGCTTCATCGTCAGCTACCCCTTCGGTTGGTTGCTCAGCACCGGGCTAGGACACCCGGTAGGTGGCGTTTCTGACCATCCACTCCTTGGCCGCCAAGATCACCTGCGCGTCGACTTGCTCGTGACGCCGATCCGCGGTCTGCGTACGCCGCTCGTAGCGTCGCATGTCGTCGTACTCGTCCTGGAGCTCCACGAGGCGCTCGATGTCGTGTGAATCGCCGAGCCGTGGACCGGACTGCTGCGCCAGCCCGGCGGGCCGAAACACCTCGTCGATAACGAGGCCGAGCCCCTCTTCGGGCCCGACTCGGCCGTGCGCGATCGCCGCCAGATGGAGCTCGAGGAGTACCCAAGCCGCCTGCTCTGCCGTCGGAAGCGGTATCGTTCGCTGCCCCGATGAGCCTTCGACCTCGCTGTCGTAGACGCTGCCGACAAGCGCGGCGGTCTCCTCGGGAGATGCGGTTCCCAAGGCGACGCGCGCCGCTGCGACATCCAGATTGACGGTCTCTTCCAACGTGCGGTCCTCTCGCGTGTCCCGTCGGATCGGGCTCGGCCAGCATCCGACCTTACCGCAAGAACCCCGCGCACGGTGCGAACCGTTTGCACGCGCTCGGTCCTCAGGTCGAAGGACGGCCTGGACGCGTTACCTCTGCACGCGGTCGCACACTATGATGGTTCGCTTGTCGCCCTGCCACTTTGGGACGCAGGTGTAGAGGACGAGCCTCTCCTTGATGCCAATGCGAAAGACGAGGCTCTTGTTCGCCGTCTTGGTCGAGACAGACGCGACACGGTACTTGAAGGTCTTGCCACTTGCCCTGACCCACACCGCGTCGCCCACGCGCACGTTCTTGAGGTTTCGAAACTGCTTCGAGACCCGATGCCCGGCGATCACGCACGCGCCCTTGCGCCCGGGCTTGACCGATGTCGGCTGACGCCATAATCCGCCTGAGAGCGCCTTCATCGAGGAACCCTCGACCAGTCGGACCTTCACGCCGACTCCGGGGATGCTCACGTAGTCGCCCGAGCCGGCGGCCGCGCCGGTGGCGGTTCGTCCGGGCGCAGCCACAGCGCCCGATGCCGCCGTGATCGCCTCGCCCGGTGACGGAAGACCATACGTCGCGCCGACTTCCACGGCTCCCACAAGCATAATCATGCCGACGAGAACCGACGCGATGACGCGCTTGTTCCTACGGCCGGTCAGCACGCCGCCACGTCCGCTCCAGGCGAGGCCGAGACTGCTGGCGGCCAGCAGCCCCATGAGCCCGAGCGTGACGCCCTCGGTGCCGCTCGTGTTCACGGGCTTGGTGGGAGTGTCGACTACGGGAGTGCTCGTAGCGAGCGCGCTCTTGACCGGACTCACGTCGGAGCGCACCACGGCCCTGTTGGTGATGACCGTGCCGTTCGCGACCGTGTCCTTGACGGTTGTCTTGAAGGTGAGCATCACGGTTTCGCCGACGTCGATCGTGTCCACATCCCAGCGCAACGCGTGCGTGTCGCCGTCGTCGCCATGAAAAGAGATGCTGTGCTTCACGTAGGTGGTGCCTGAAGGCACTGCGTCGGTGACGACAACGTTGGTCGCGCCCCTGACGCCGCGGTTGGTGACGTAGATGTTCCATTGCAGCACGCTTCCGGTGCGGACCGCGCCACCCGATGTGTTGGTCACGCGCTTCGTTATGTCCAGCGAGTCCACGTAGTGGTACACAGGAGCGGTCGTTCCCGCGACTCCGCCCGACGCGATCCACGTGCCCACGTTCTCGATGCCGGCCCTCGACGTCGCCCACGGTCCGACCGTGACCTTGAAGGTGAGCACCCCCCGCGTCTTGGGTGGGATGGGAGCGAGCGCCGCCGTGATCGAACGTGTCGCTGGGTCGTAGTTGCCGGCATCCGGTATCGGGACGCCGTCGAGCTTCAGCGAACCCGGCTCATAGTCGACCTCAGGCCCCAGAGCGTCGCGTAGCATCCCGCCGGTTGTGGTGGCCGCGGTGCTGTTCTCGTACGCGAGTCGGTACTCGATGGTCTGACCGGGGTCGACCCGGGTGCCGCTCGGCGGATCCGCGGTCTTCGTGACCGTCAGTGCCGGTGTTGGAGGCGGAGGAAGATCGATGTCACTGTTCGTGATCGTGATCGTGTTTTCCTGACCCGCGGCCAGAGTCGTGTAGGCCACTCCATCGATGACGTCCACCTCGTCGCCGCCGTCCTGGCCGAAGCTCGTCCGATAGGTGGCGCTGGCGTCCTCGCTGATTGCATAGCGACCAGGCTTGAGCGTGTACGTGGTTCCAGGGGACTCGGCACCGCGTGCAGGACTGCCCGCGACGTCGATCGCGCCGAGCATGACGTGCACGTTGAAGTCCGACGCCACCGCCGTGCCGCCGCTGTCGTTTATCACGCGCTTGATGACGTGGAGCACGGCCGGCAGCTTCGATGGCGCGCAAAGATCATTGGTGATGGTGTTCGTATCCAGCGTCACCGAGCCGTCGCGCGCCAGCAGCCTACCCCTCACCACGGCGCCCTTGCCTGCGGTGATCGATGTCTGCGCCATGAGGGTCCCGACGAATTCGGAGTCCGCTCCCAACGCGACGGAGTTCCCCGCCTGCCAGAACACGTGACAAGGCTGGGCGCCGTTGATGAACCTGATGCGGCTGTTCGGTGCTGTGCCGAGCGTGCCAGCCACCTTGAACACCCACACGCTCTCGGGATCACCGGCGCCATCGAGCGTGAGGTTGCCGGTCAGTTGGGCTGCCGAGTCGAATGCGTAGACGCCCGCCACGAG
>Ga0194062_1001011_pt1 | contig 11831 bp, 12 predicted proteins | sample SepL2225m_MetaG_FD_155481 | JGI IMG/M metagenome (GOLD analysis project Ga0194062, IMG submission 155481) | Anoxic zone freshwater microbial communities from boreal shield lake in IISD Experimental Lakes Area, Ontario, Canada - Sep2016-L224-25m | ecosystem: Environmental > Aquatic > Freshwater >... | reverse complement strand
GAGTAGCTCCACCTCAAATACCAGCGTCGCATTAGCCGGAATGACACCACCCGCACCGCGCTTGCCGTAACCCATCTCAGGTGGAATCACCAAAGTGCGCTGCCCACCCACCTTCATCCCCTGCACGCCCATATCCCAGCCTTGAATAACTCGTCCGGCGCCCAGGGGAAAATCAAACGGGTCACTGCGGTCGCGCGAGCTATCGAATTTTGCGCCTTTGTTATCGGGCGCATTTTTGTCGAACAGCCAACCGGTGTAGTGCACGGTCACATGCTGTCCTGCGTGTGCCTCGTCGCCCTCACCGATCTTGGTATCAGTGATGTCAGTCTTAATCACATTCAGGAGCTTTACATCGAACACTAATTTGGCATGCGGCGGGATGTCGTCACCGGCACCGCCTGCACCGTACCCCATTTCAGAAGGAATAATTAGCGTGCGATGGCCGCCGATTTTCATACCCTGCACGCCAACATCCCAACCTTTGATTACATGGCCAGCACCGAGCGGAAAATCAAATGGATCATTACGGTCAAGTGAGCTGTCGAACTTCGCCCCCTTGTTATCCGGTGCGCTCTCGTCGAACAGCCAGCCGGTGTAATGCACGATAACGGTTTGGCCTGCTTGGGCTTCAGCGCCTTCGCCGTGTTGGGTGTCGATTTTGATGAGGTTGGTCATGTTGAATTTCCTTATTCAGTTAAGTTGCTTTTGCCTAAATTACATTTTGAACACAAGGTTTGAAGATTTTCGATCGTGGTTTCTCCACCCTTACTCCAAGGGAAAACGTGGTCAACATGTAGCTCGACCCCAATTTGCTTTGCAGGGCTAGCGCCACATTGCCGACATGTAAAGCTGTCACGAAGCATCACTTTAAAACGCAGACGCAGCGATGGATCACGACCTGATTTTTGATTACTTTTGTTGGTTCCATCTGGAGCGGGTACATTCAACTCGCTTGAGTTTGCATATTCGACAAAAGATTGCAGTGCCTGCATCCACGAACTAAATCGCCGATTGTATGGATTTTGAGAGATCTTTGATGGCTCAATAGCGAGTTCTGCTCTTCGTGGTTGGCGGCCATAATGCTGCCAAAGCAAAAGTATGTTTTCAAATAGCTGTTCGTCTGAATACTGTTGGTTTGATATTGATAAACTCGCTGCTTCCAGAGCCTTATTCCATGTCCCAAAACGACGGCCAACCGTCGTCTCATCGTACTTTCCGTGTTCGCTATAAAGTTTCTGAGTGATTTTTGTCACACCAAGAATTTTTGCGACATGTTGAAGGTCAGCTAACAAATCCTCATTCGAAACGGGAGCAGTTTTTACTCGAGTGAGTTCAAATTTCGTTGGCATAGTTAGTAACTCAACACTGGAGCCAACCACCGCTCTGCCTGTTCCAGCGTCCAACCCTTGCGCTTCGCATAATCCGCGACCTGATCCTTGTCCACCTTGCCGGTGGCGAAGTATTGCGCCTGAGGGTGCGAGAAGTAGAAGCCGCTCACGGCTGCGGTGGGCAGCATAGCGAAGCTTTCGGTGAGCGTGATGCATGCGTTCTTCGGTGCTTGCAGCAACTCGAACAGCGGACCTTTCTCGCTGTGCTCGGGGCAGGCGGGGTAGCCGGGGGCAGGGCGAATGCCGCGATACTTTTCCGCGATCATATCGTCATTGCTCAATCCTTCGTCTGCGGCATAGCCCCAGAATTCGTGGCGCACGCGCAGATGTAAATGTTCGGCAAAAGCTTCGGCTAAGCGATCTGCGAGTGCTTTCAACAAAATGGCGCTGTAGTCGTCGTGCTGTTTTTCAAACTCGGCAACACGCTCATCAATGCCGATGCCTGTGGTTACGGCAAAGGCGCCGATGTAATCCTGCACTTTGCTTTCTTTCGGCGCGATGTAATCGGCTAAGCAATAGTTCGGAATATCAGCAGGCTTTTTGGTTTGTTGGCGCAGATTGTGCCAAGTCATTTCAACTTTGTTACGTTTGTCGTTGCTGTAAATCTCGATGTCGTCGTTGTTCACGCTGTTGGCAGGGAACAGACCGAACACCGCATTCGCCGTGAGCCATTTCTCTTTGACGATCTTTTTCAGCATGGCTTGGGCATCGGCGAAGAGCTTGCGTGCTTCTTCACCCACCACCTCATCTTGCAAAATCTTGGGGTAACGTCCGGCGAGTTCCCACGCTTGGAAGAAAGGAGTCCAGTCGATGAAGTCCACCAAAATATCTAATGGATAGTTTTCGAGTTTTTGTACGCCGAGCAATTTGGGTTTAGGTGGCGTGTATTTCTTCCAATCTGTTTTCAGGCCACGCTGGCGGGCCTCGTTCAATGAAACATACGAAGCTTTGCCTTTTTTACCTTCATGCTGCTCACGAGCAGAAGCATAGTCAGCTTTGATCTCGGCGATGTAACTGTCGCGAGTGGTGTTGCTTAGCAAATTACTGCATACACCTACGGCGCGTGAAGCATCAGTAACGTACACCACTTGCCCGCTTGGATAATTAGGTTCGATCTTTACAGCAGTGTGTACTCGCGAAGTCGTCGCGCCGCCGATGAGTAGCGGGATTTTGAAACCCTGACGCTCCATCTCTTTAGCGACGTGCGCCATTTCTTCGAGTGAAGGCGTAATCAAGCCCGAGAGGCCGATGATGTCCGCCTTGTGTTCGCGCGCCGTATCCAAAATTTGCTGGCACGGCACCATCACGCCCATGTTCACCACTTCGAAATTATTGCACTGCAACACCACGGTGACGATATTTTTGCCGATGTCGTGCACGTCACCTTTCACGGTCGCCATCACGATCTTGCCCTTTGTGCTGGTGTCACCCGAGCGCAATTTTTCTGCCTCAATGTAAGGGATGAGGTGCGCCACAGCTTGCTTCATCACACGAGCCGATTTCACTACTTGTGGCAAAAACATTTTGCCCGCGCCGAACAAATCGCCGACAAAATTCATACCGGTCATCAGCGGACCTTCGATCACTTCCACCGGGAACTTGGCTTGCAGGCGGGCTTCTTCGGTATCTTCCACTATGTAGGTGGTAATTCCGCGCACCAATGCATGGGTCAGGCGTTCTTGCACTGTGCCTTTACGCCACTCCAAATCTTCCACTTGTTCTTTACCCCCGCCCTTCACTGATTCAGCCATCTTCACCAGTTTTTCGCCTGCGTCAGGATGGCGATTCAACACCACGTCTTCCACTGCATCGCGCAGGTCTTTTGGAATCTCTTCGTACACGCCGAGTTGTCCGGCATTGACGATGCCCATGTTCATACCTGCTTGGATGGCGTGATAAAGAAATACGGTGTGGATGGCTTCGCGCACGGGCTCATTGCCACGGAAGGAGAACGATACGTTGGACACGCCGCCGGAAATTTTTGCATACGGCAGATTTTTTCTGATCCACGCACAGGCTTGGATGAAGTCCACCGCGTAGTTATTGTGTTCTTCAATGCCAGTGGCAATGGCGAAGATGTTTGGGTCGAAGATGATGTCTTCGGGCGGGAAGCCAACTTTATTAACCAAGATGTCGTAGCTGCGTTTGCAGATGTCGATTTTGCGTTGATAGGTGTCCGCTTGACCTGCTTCATCGAACGCCATCACCACCGCTGCCGCGCCGTATTGACGCACTAGGCTTGCATACTTGATGAAATTTTCTTCGCCTTCTTTGAGCGAGATGGAGTTGACGATAGATTTGCCTTGCACGCATTTCAAGCCAGCTTCGATGATGTTCCACTTGGAGGAGTCGATCATCAGCGGCACTTTAGAAATGTCCGGCTCGGAGGCAATCAGGTTGAGGAATTTCACCATCGCGGCTTCGCCGTCCAACATGGCTTCGTCCATGTTCACGTCGATGACTTGCGCGCCGGTTTCTACCTGCTGCTTAGCGACTTCTAAAGCCTCATCGTATTTGCCTTCTAGCACTAGGCGTTTGAATTTGGCTGAGCCAGTGACGTTGGCGCGTTCGCCAACGTTTACGAACAAGGACTCTTCGCTGATGTTGAATGGCTCTAGACCGGAAAGGCGGCATTCGACAGGATTCGTTGGAATTTTGCGCGGCGCGACATCTTTGACGACTTCGGCGATGGCTTTAATAAACGCCGGCGAAGTGCCGCAGCAACCACCGATGATGTTAAGGAAGCCACTGGATGCCCATTCTTTGATGTGGCCCGCCATGTTCTCAGGTGTGTCGTCGTAGCCGGTTTCTGCCAAGGGATTAGGTAGGCCGGCATTTGGATGTGCACTCACATAGCAATTTGCCACGCGCGACATTTCTTCCACGTATTGGCGTAATTCCTCCGCGCCAAGGGCGCAATTCAGGCCGATGGAAATGGGGTTGGCGTGAGCGAGCGAGTTGTAAAACGCTTCGGTGACTTGGCCGGTGAGCGTGCGACCAGAGGCATCGGTAATAGTGCCAGAAATCATAATCGGCAACGACGTATTGCGTTCCGCAAACACTTGCTTCACCGCAAAGATCGCGGCCTTAGCATTTAGCGTGTCGAAAATGGTTTCGATCAAAATCGTGTCTGCACCGCCATCCATCAAGCCGCGCGTGGCGTCGGCATAATCTGCCACCAACTTGTCGAAAGTGATGTTGCGTGCCGCAGGATCATTCACATCGGGCGAGATGGTCGCGGTCTTATCAGTGGGGCCTAGCACCCCCGCAACGAAACGCGGCTTGTCGGCAGTAGCGTAAGCATCACAGGCTTCGCGAGCAACGCGCGCGCCGGCGACGTTCAGTTCGTAATTAAGTGATTCCATGCCATAGGCTTTGAGCGTAGTCGCGTTCGCGCCGAAGGTATTCGTCTCGATGATGTCCGCACCCGCCTCTAGGTATTCGCCATGAATGGTTTTGATGACTTCGGGTTTGGTGATGACCAATAGATCATTGTTGCCTTTGAGGTCACGATGCCAATTGGCAAAACGCTCTCCTCGATAGTCTTGTTCAGTCAGCTTGTAGCGTTGAATCATCGTGCCCATCGCACCGTCCAAGATGAGGATGCGCTGTTGAAGGAGTTGTTCGATGCGAGAAAGTTTTGTGTTCATGGTATGAGCCGCGTTGGTTGAATTAGATGCCCGTCAAAAGTAGATCAAGTGCTGCAATAATTTCGTCACGCTTGTTTTTTAACGTCGTTACTTTTACTCCAAAGGTGCGTAGCGGTAGACCCGCTAATTCACCGGTAGACATGACAACAGCCGTCCCTTTGATTTTGAATTGCGGACAAAAATGTTTTGCCGTGCCACCTGCCTCACTTGCTAACACGAGCGGTACAACGACCCGGGTGGCTAAGGCATCCAGCAAATCAGCCTGAACATCCAATAGGTAAGGAATGCTGTCGCAGGTTGCAGAATTTAAATTTTCGTATACATCAAACTGCGCCATCAGAATCTCCGCAGGCCATCGCTGAATACGCCTTCTTTTTCGATGCGCTCGTTGTAGGCGGCAATAAACGCTACATTTTCTTCGCGCCATTGTTGCTCTTTGGCTTTGCGCACTAGCTCGGATAAGTAGCCCTCAACCTGCTGAGACAGGTTGATATTGAGTTCTTTGGCTTGGCGCAGCAAATCAGAGTTTATGCTGAGATTCGTTGCCTTCTTGGGCGCGGTGGTGTCGAAATGGATTGGTGACATACGTTCCTCCATAAATGATGCGCAGATTATATGCGCATCTTTATATTGGTATCAATTTGTCATTTTCTTATTGATGAATTACTCAATGACCTGAAGTACACTTCGGCCTGCTGTAAATGTGGTCAATCCAAAAATACAAGTGAGGAGATTCAACATGCCGCAAAACAAGTTTCTGCTGGACGAGTCAGACATTCCCACCCATTGGTACAACGTGGTGGCCGATATGCCTAACCCGCCGACACCGCCGCTAGGGCCAAACGGACAACCGATCGGGCCGGAAGCCCTCATGCCTATTTTCCCGATGGCGCTGATTGAGCAAGAAGTTTCCGCAGAACGTTGGATCAAGATTCCAGACCCAGTGCGTGAAGCGCTGCGTATGTATCGACCTTCTCCGCTTATTCGCGCGCATCGCTTAGAAGCGGCATTGGGTACGCCCGCCAAAATTTACTACAAATATGAAGGCGTATCGCCGGCCGGTTCGCACAAAGTGAATACCGCTATCCCGCAGGCATACTACAACCAGCAAGCAGGAATCAAACGCTTGGCGACTGAAACGGGCGCAGGGCAATGGGGCTCCTCAATCGCGTTAGCAGGGCAAATGTTCGGCCTAGAAGTGCGCATTTTTATGGTGCGGGTGAGCTACGATCAAAAGCCGTTCCGCCGTTCGATGATGCAGACATGGGGCGGGGAGGTATTTGCTAGCCCAAGTATGGAAACCAATACTGGCCGCGCTATTTTGGCAAAAGACCCGAATAACCAAGGCTCATTAGGCATTGCGATTTCTGAAGCGGTGGAAGAAGCCGCTTCACGCCCTGACACCAACTACACACTGGGCTCCGTGTTGAATCACGTGTTGCTACACCAAACGGTGATTGGCCTAGAGGCGAAAAAACAATTTGCGTTGGCGGGTGACTATCCAGACATGGTGTTCGCACCGTGTGGTGGCGGCTCTAACTTCGGTGGCGTGGCATTCCCGTTTTTGGCAGATAAAGCAGCCGGCAAAAATGTCCGCTTGGTGGCAGTTGAGCCGACTTCATGCCCAACCTTAACCAAAGGTGTTTACGCTTATGACTTTGGTGACACGGCAGGCTTCACACCGCTGATGAAGATGTACACACTGGGGCATGACTTTATGCCACCCGGTATTCACGCCGGTGGCTTGCGCTACCACGGTGACTCTCCGTTGGTGTCGCAGCTGTATCACGAAGGTTTGATCGAGGCGCTTGCAGTGCCACAGCTAGCAACATTTGAAGCCGGCGTGCAATTCGCCCGTGCCGAAGGCATCATCCCCGCGCCGGAATCAAACCATGCGGTGCGCGCTTGTATCGACGAGGCATTACGTTGCAAAGAAACGGGCGAGAAGAAAACCTTGTTCTTCAATTTGTCGGGACACGGTCATTTTGACATGGGCTCTTACGATCGCTACTTTGCTGGCAAGCTGGAAGATTTCAGCTATCCAGATGAGGCGATTCAGGCATCGTTGGCAAATCTGCCGAAGGTGGGGTAACTCACAAAAGTGGGCCGCCAACTGGCGGCCTAGTTTGTGAGTTCAAGATGCTAAATTAATGATTGATCTATCGAATTATGCACATCTACAACAATCACACGAAATCACGCTTTACTTGGGACAAAATTAAACGGGTAAAAAATCTGGGTAAACATCATCTCGATTTCGCAGATGTAGCATTGGTTTTGGATAGCCAGCTTCGACTTGATATTGAGAGTGTCAGAAACTTAGCATTAACCTGAAATTTCAGATTTGCAAGAACCGCCCTTTGCGGGAATGGCTTTGGCAGCGCCTTTAATGGGCAGATTTAAAATTTTTCCATCGCTGGTTTTAGCTTGTAGCGTTTTAGCTTTTCTCATCGCTTGCCAAGCATAGTTAAAATTATTTTCTCCGACCATTGAATCGGTCACATACGGAGTTGGAATTGTTTTGCCGTCAATTACTAAGTCAAAACTCTTTTTGTTCCCCGCACCATACTCAACATTATTGATCGTCAAGATCATGCTAACGGGGCTGGCATCGCTACATGCGATGTAAAGCGCGTTGCCTTTCGAGACGACCGCCGTGTATTCGTCCACCCCTTGCGCCCATCCACTAGACCATTGCCCGATTTCTCCAAATGCCATTGCCGGTACAGAAGCAGCCATCAACGTAGTTGCTAAAATTGTCTTTTTCATGAACTAAGCCACGCAAATTATTAAGCGTTGCTTCCGCATTGAGCACAAGTGTGTGGTATCTCAGCAGCCCCTGTTTTTTCGCGCAGTGCCTCAGCGTCTAATTCAGCAATCCGTTTAATAGATAGTTCACAAATTGATGCGACACCTTCCTCTCTTAATGTATCGTTAGAGACATAGGCATCAACCAGATTGATGCCGCATTCTTGGCATGGCACTAGCCTCCAATTGGGTAGTCGGCGATCAGGATCATCGCAAGGTATGCAATCATCTTCTGCATATTCTGAATCGTTATTCTGGTTGGACATATTCACTCCAGTTGGGTTGCCAGATACAAAGCAATTACATGCTGCATGGATCGGGGATGCTACGTATCGCGTCAACACTTTTTGCCGTCCCGCCTAATTGTTTATACAACTGAAAATTTCTCGCGTTGACACTATTTACCTCCGCAACTCTATTACCCATTTGATACATCACATTTTTGTCAACATACCCAGATATTTTTGCACCCTCTTTTTGACGATTGATTTCTTGCTGTGCTTGCTGCGCTATTTTCTGGTTGTTTTCTATGTTTATCGATATTTGATACAGTTTGTACGGGTCACTACTCTGACAAGCCTCTAGTTTTTGCTGTTGAGCCATCCATGCAAGCGTTTTCGCTCTATCTTCATCCACTGCTTTTTGTGCTACTAGCTGTTTAGCTTGGGCCTGCTTTTTCTTTTCTGCTAATACGTCTGGGGCAGCTTGAGTGATTGTATTGATAAATTCCTTAAATTTGTCTAATGCCTCTTGGCAATTTGCATCCCTTGCTACATCGCGTTCCATAAGTGCCATGCCAGCTTGCATATTCGATGTTGCGACTTCTTGATCACCTTCAAAGACCGCTTCGAGGGCGTTAAAGAAAACAATATCTCCACCTGGATCGCCCAATCTGGCTCTCATTCGTGAATGTAAATTTTCAGGAAGCCTGGCAAAGTGAACCCCAATAGAGGGACACCTTCCATTGCCAAAATTCGTTGCATTAAAACTTCTAGTCCGTTCTTCATCAAACGTTTGAAAGAGAAAAGCCCTTCTGGCAGATTCAGACGCTACGTTAGGAAGATATTCCGCGTTGTCATCAAGATAAACTGACAGCTTATTGATGATTTCTTTTGTTGTATAAGGATCCGCAGCCGCGCTTGCTATAAGTGGCGCAACTAAAAAAATACTGGCCATAAATGTTGATACCCATATTTTCTTAAAAATATTCATCTTTAAATTACCCCTATTTGTGTTTGTGGGTGTGCTAAATGAAAATATGCACCTGAAGCATTATATGATTTAAAGCGTCATTCATGCAATTTTGTAATAAAACGACACTTCACATCATTAAATGGTGTGGGAGAGTGCGTTGAAAAATGTCTCTAAGGTCAAAGAAAAAGAGTTGGCTAAAGGTCTTGGTGTATTGATTGCAACAAAGCGAAAATCGCTGGGTTTGACCCAAGCAGGGCTAGCCGAACTGGTTGGCATTGAGCAGGAAAGTATGTCCCGCATTGAAACAGGCATGGTTACACCATCGCTCAGCCGTTTGCTCTCGCTGGCGGATGCGTTGGATTGCACGATTGAGGATTTATTGCGTCCGGCCTCTGGCCGCAAACAAGATCAATCGTTAGTGTTGGAAGGTTTGCTGGATGGCCTTGATGAGGTAGAGCGGGCATTCGCCGTTAAGGTGATTCGTGATTTGGCTGAGCTTTCTGCTTCGCGTCGCAAAAAGAGTGGCAAGGTATAACACGATGTTTACTCAATTAGGCAATGCACTCAATTACCGATTCATGCACGATAACCAGTTTATGCGTGGCGCTGAGTTCGGCAAGCTGCGGCCAAACTCGTTGTAAAAATACAAATAAATCGCGCATGCGCATGTTGCCAATACGGAGATGAATAACTTTAGGGGGCGGCGTGGATAGCATAATCCAATCAGAGAAGTCAGCGTCTTTGCTGACAATAATTAGATCATTATCTTTTGCGTATTGCCAAATTGCAGCGTCAGGCATGTTGTCGCCAATATCGTAAACATGCGTGTAATTTTCGCCGTGCCACAGTGCGAAGCGATAAGGAAGGTTTGCGTCAATTAAAAAACGAGCCATTAAGCTACTTTGGCTAGATCGTAACGTTGATTCATTACTTCGGCGGCAAATCGCAGGCAAGCGCGAATGTCTTCCGCGTCAAGGCTTGGGTACTGCGCCAATATTTCATCTGCATTATCACCTTCGCTCAAATACCCTAATACCGTTTGCACCGAGATGCGCTTGCCACGTAGCGTTGGCTTTCCATTGCAGATAGAGGGGTCGATAGTAATGCGTCCGTCTAAAAAATTTGGATGGTGCATGGTTGATTCCTTTTCTATGGAGATCACTTAAGTTGTTCAAAGTATAACCTGATGCTATGTGGCTTACCGACTTGATGAAATTAATTTTTGTCCATCCGCCGGTACTGCACAGCTTCGGCGATATGAGCAATTTGAATATTTTCACTGCCTTCTAAATCGGCAATGGTGCGCGCCACTTTCAGCACGCGGTGATAAGCCCGTGCTGAAAGGTTGAGGCGCGTAATCGCTTGGCGCAATAGTGTTTCACTGGCGGTATCGGGTGCGCAAAACTTATCAATCTCACTGACAGACAATAGTGCGTTGGGTTTGCCTTGGCGGGCCAGTTGGCGTTGCCGTGCAGCTTCAACTCGGGCTTGAATTGCGGCACTCGTTTCGCCATCCGCTTGTTTCAACAAATCTTCCTGCGGCACCGCGGGCACTTCAATCTGAATGTCGATGCGATCCAACAAAGGGCCGGAGATTTTGCCGCGATAGCGTGCGACTTGGTCGGGTGTGCAGCGGCATTTGCCGTTGTAGTGGCCGAGATAGCCGCAGGGGCAAGGGTTCATTGCGGCAACGAGTTGGAATTGCGCTTTAAAATCAGCACGGCGTGCGGCGCGGGAAATAGTGATACGCCCACTCTCCATGGGTTCGCGCAACACTTCTAAGACGCTGCGGTCAAATTCAGGTAGCTCATCCAAAAATAAAACGCCGTGCATGGCGATCGAAATTTCGCCGGGGCGTGGATTGCTTCCGCCGCCGACTAAAGCGACTGCCGAAGCGGTGTGATGCGGCGCACGATAAGGACGGCGCTTCCAGTTTTCCACTTCGAACATGCCGCCGAGAGATTGCATCGCCGCACTTTCCAGTGCTTCCTCTTGCGTCATTTGCGGCAAGATGCCGGGGAAGCGTGAGGCCAACATGCTTTTGCCGGTGCCGGGTGGCCCGCTCATTAACACTGAATGTGAGCCTGCGGCCGCGATTTCGAGCGCTCGTTTTGATTGCGCCTGGCCTTTGACTTCGCGCATGTCGGCGTAATGAGGAGCGATGGCTTTATTTTCTGGAAGGTGACGGGTGAGCGCATCGCGTCCGGCGAGATGTGCGGCCACTTCGAGCAAAGATTTCGCCGGATACACAATGGCATCATCAACAAGCGCAGCTTCGGGCGCATTCATGGCAGGCAAGATAAACGCACGGCCTGAATTTGCGGCGCGATAGGTCATCGCCAGAGCGCCACGGATGGCTCGTAGCTCACCGGTGAGCGCGAGTTCTCCGGCAAATTCATAATCGTTTAATCGATCTGCAGGAATTTGCCCCGAGGCGGCAAGAATGCCAATGGCGATGGGTAAATCAAAACGCCCACTTTCTTTTGGTAGATCAGCGGGCGCAAGATTGACAGTGATGCGACGGGTGGGGAATTCAAACTGGCAGTTTTGTAGTGCGGCACGAACCCGGTCTTTACTTTCTTTCACTTCTGCTTCAGCCAAACCAACGATCGTGAAATTTGGCAGTCCGTTCGCCAGATGTACTTCAACCGTGACTAGCGCGGCATCCATGCCGGCCAGGCCGCGGCTGTAAAGCACTGCTAGGCTCATGATTACTGCTTTGCCTCTAAAGCCGCAATGCGAGCTTCTAATTTCTCTAGGCGTTGGTTTTGCACTTCATACTCTTCGCGCG
>Ga0194062_1001010_pt1 | contig 11843 bp, 7 predicted proteins | sample SepL2225m_MetaG_FD_155481 | JGI IMG/M metagenome (GOLD analysis project Ga0194062, IMG submission 155481) | Anoxic zone freshwater microbial communities from boreal shield lake in IISD Experimental Lakes Area, Ontario, Canada - Sep2016-L224-25m | ecosystem: Environmental > Aquatic > Freshwater >... | reverse complement strand
GCCCTGGATCAGCAGCGCGTGGCCGGGATGGATTTTGCCGTGGCGATGTTCACCAATCTGACCGGGGATCATCTCGATTACCACGGCGATATGGCCAATTATGCCGCCGCGAAAGCCAAACTGTTCGCCGGCCTGGCGCCCACCGCCACGGCCGTGATCAACGGGGCCGATCCCTACGCCCCCCGCATGGTGCAGGATTGCCGGGCCAAGGTGGTTCGTTATGGCATTGGTACCGGCTACGAATACAGTGCGGAGATTATTGACTTGAGCGCTGCGGGTACCACCTTTGTGCTGACGGGCGGAAAACAACCAATATTCATGTCCACCCCGCTGGTGGGCAAGTACAACGTGGAAAATGTGCTGTGTGCCTACGCCGCCGCGGTGGCGCTGGGCGTGGATGCCGGTTTGGCCCGGGCCACCCTGGCCAAGGCCCGTGGCGCGCCGGGCCGCCTCGAGCCCGTAGCACTGACCGGGGGCACACCGGCGGGACAACCCTTCCAGGTTTTTGTGGACTATGCCCATACGCATGATGCGCTGGAAAATGTACTCAAGGCCCTGCGGCCACTGACCACCGGCCGATTGCTCTGCCTGTTCGGCTGTGGCGGGGATCGGGACCGCGTGAAACGTCCCAAGATGGCGGCCAGCGCCGAAGCCCTGGCCGATGTCGTGGTGGTGACGGACGACAATCCGCGCACCGAAGCCCCCGCGCAAATCTTTGCCGATATCCGCGCGGGCTTCAAACGCCCCGACCGGGTGTATTGGCAACCGGCGCGGGCCCGGGCCATAGCGCACATCATCGCGCTGGCCCAGCCGGGCGATGTGGTATTGCTGGCCGGCAAAGGGCACGAAAATTACCAGATTATCGGCACCACCAAACACCATTTTGACGATGTGGAACACGCCCGCGCCGCGTTGGATGCGCGCCTGGGCGTAAAATCGGGAGCTGTGACGGTATGAAGGCATGGGATTGGCAACAATTACGCACCGCGCTGAAGGCCAAATGGGTCTGGCGCGGCACGCGGGCATATACGGGCCACGTGGTCACCGACAGCCGGTTGGTGCAGCCGGGAGATTTGTTTGTGGCGTTGGTGGGCGAAACCCACGACGCGCATACCTTTCTGACGGATGTCATGGCCAAGCAGGCCGGTGGTGTGGTGGTACATCAAAGCCTGATCGCCGAACAACAGGAAGCCGCCCAGCGCCTCGGTGTTTATGTGTTGCAGGTGGATAACACAATTGCCGCCTTGAACCGTCTGGCCAGCGCCTGGCGCCAGGAACTCCGCGCCCGCGTGGTGGCGGTCAGCGGGTCCAATGGCAAGACCACCGCGAAACGGATTGTGCAGGCGCTGCTGGCCCAGAAAATGACCGGCGTGGCCAGCCCCAAAAGCTTTAACAACAATATCGGCATGCCCCTGACCCTGCTGGACGCGGGGGTGAATGCGGAATATGTGATCCTCGAAGTGGGCACCAATCATCCCGGCGAAATTGCCGCGCTGGCCGAAGTGGCCCGTCCCGATGTGGCGGTGATTACCAGCCTCGGGCTGGAACATCTGGAAGGCCTGGGCACGCTGGCGGGGGTGGCCCAGGAAGAGGCGGTCATCGCGGAATTTGTCCCTGCGGAAGGGACGCTGATTATCCCCGCCGCAGCGCCGGAACTCCACGCGTATCTCAAGCGGGCCGTCGCGCAACGGATTACCTTCGGTTTGGCCGGCAGCGGTGCGGACCTCGAAGCCACCGATATCGTGATGACCGCCGCGGGCTGTACTTTTGGCCTCAATGGCCGGGGCCATTACACCCTGCCGTTGTTGGGTCGGCATAACGTGCTCAACGGACTCGCGGCGATTGCTGTGGCCCGCCGTCTGGGGCTGAGCGAAGATTTGATTGGTGCCGGGCTGGCCGAGGTCAAACCCGCCGATATGCGTTTGGAATTGCAGACGCATGCGGGGCATCTGGTCATCAACGACGCCTACAACGCCAATCCCACCTCAATGGAAGCCGCGCTGGACACCCTGATCGAATTCAGCCACCCCGGCCGCAAAGTGGCGGTGCTGGGTGACATGCGGGAGTTGGGCGTGCAGGCGCCGCAGTGGCACCGGCACGTGGGCGCATACGCCGCCCGGGTCGGCGTGCAGGTATTGATCACCGCCGGGCCCCTGATGCAGGAAGCCGCCGACGCGGCACTAGCGCAGGGCGTGGAAGTATACGCCTGTGCCGATGCGCCGGCCGCAGGTGAACAATTATTGCGTGTGCTCCAGCCCGACGATCTCATTTTACTCAAAGGTTCGCGCGGCACCCGCATGGAACGGGCTTTGGATCCCCTGCGGCAGCGCGCCACCACCAATCAGGATGTACAGGTGCAACGATGATTCCATGGTTTTATCACTTGTTATCGCCCGATGCGGAAAGCATGCCGGTCATTTTTCGCGCCGCGATGGCGGCGCTGTTTGCTTTCGTGCTGGTATTGGCCTTCGGGGCGCGGATCATCCGCTGGCTTATCACCCGCAAACTCGGGGACAATCCCGAGTTTCACAATCAGACGCTCAATGAACTGACCAAGCAGAAAACCAATACGCCCACCATGGGTGGTATTGCCCTGATCGGGGCGATTCTGGTCAGCACCCTCATCATGGCCGATGTGGTGGGCAATTTTTATGTGCGGATGGCCTTGTTTTGTCTGGTCTATCTGGCGATTCTGGGGGGCGTGGACGATTGGCTCAAACTCACCCAGGCCCGGCGCAATCCCGGCAGCCGCGATGGGTTGTATGCTTATGAAAAACTGCTGTTCCAGGTGGGGCTGGGGGTTTTGTTGGCGCTGTTTATTTATTACCATCCGGCCAAAAGCGGTAGTGCTGAGGGCTTTTTTACCGCCCAGAAGTTGAATTGGCCCTTCCTGCGTGATCTGGCCCTCCCCGCCTGGGTGTTTGCGATTTTGACGGTCGTCGTGATTACCGGTTCGTCCAACGCGGTGAATCTGACCGATGGCATGGATGGCTTGGCGGCGGGGTGCATGACCATTGTGTGCGTATCGTTCATGCTCTTGTCGTATGTGACCGGGGACACCCGTTGGTCCGTCCAATTGGAACTGCATCATGTCACGCAGGTGGGGGAATTGGCGGTGGTCTGTGGGGCCATGGCGGGGGCGTGTCTGGGCTTCTTATGGTTCAACTGTAACCCCGCGCTGGTCTTCATGGGCGATACCGGCTCGTTGTCCCTGGGCGGGGTGATCGGCTATGTGGCCATTGTCATCCGTCAGGAACACATGCTGTTTCTGGTCGGGGGTATTTTTGTGCTGGAGGCGGTCAGTGTGCTGATGCAGGTGAGTTATTTCCGCTTCACCGGCGGCAAACGCATCTTCCTGTGTACGCCCATTCACCATCATTTTCATATGAAAGGCTGGACCGAAACCCAAACGGTGGTGCGGTTCTGGCTGATTTGTGCGCTGTGTTCCATGATTGCGCTGGCCACCATTCGCATCATGTAACGATAAACGAGGTACGCTGCCATGCCCTATACCCGCGAAGACCGTCCCTGGACCGCCTCGGTAACCCTGCCGGAAAATGAGGGGCTGGTTCCCGCATTACTCACCGCCCAGCGGGAACCGTCGGCAGTATGGCGCGGCGCCAGCCGGCTGGTATTGGCCCCGTTGAGCCTCTCGCTGGATCAGGTGTTGGCGATTCTGGTGGCGGCCCTGTTGGCCGTGGGGCTGATTATGGTGCAAAGCGCCGAAGCCCAGGTCCGCGGGGTAAATGAAGAATGGTTTCAGGGCGCGTTCAATACCAAAAATGCCCTGCATGCGGGGATTGGGCTGGTGGTGATGATCGTGCTGTGGCGCTGGGATTACGCCCGCTGGCTGGGTAAAAAATTATGGACCAGCCCCGCCTTCTGGTTTTTGCTGGTGACGTTTGGGTTGCTGATTTCCGTTCTGGTGGTGGGCACCACGGTCAAAGGTGCCCGGCGCTGGTTGACCGTGCCGCTGCTCAAATTCAATTTCCAGCCTTCGGAACTGGTCAAGCTGGCCATGATCCTGTTCACCACGGCATATGCCGTACACGCGGGCCCGCGCATCCGCAACTTTTTCACCGGCGTGCTGCCGGTGCTGGCCGGGGTGGGGGTGGTTCTGCTGCTGGTGGTGAAAGAAGATTTTGGTACCACAGCGCTGATCGGCGTGGTGTTTTTCTGCCTGTTGCTCATGGCGGGGGTGCGTTGGTGGCACATGGCCATCATTCTGCCACCGGCCCTGGCGGTGGGCGTCTATTTTATTATCCGCGAACCATACCGGTTGAAACGGTTGACGGCGTTCTGGGATATTTTCTGGGGCCGGGATGCCGATCTTCAGGGCGCGGGTTATCACCCGTGGCAGAGCTTACTGACCATCATCAACGGCGGAATCTGGGGCCGGGGGTTGGGCCACGGGGTGCAGAAAATGGGCTTCCTGCCGGAAGACAACACCGACTTTATCTTCGCGGTGATCTGCGAGGAACTTGGCGTGATCGGTGCGGGTTTGATTTGTGCCCTCTTTATCGCCATCGTGCTGGTGGGCTGGCGCATCATGATGCGGTGCCAGACACTGCCGGGCAAGATGGTGGCCTTCGGAATTACCGCCATGATTGGCCTGCAGGCCGCGATCAATATCGCCGTGGTGACCGTGTCGGTACCCACCAAGGGTATTGCCCTGCCACTGATTTCCAGCGGGGGAACGGGTTGGATTATGACCGCCGCCGCAGTGGGGGTGTTGATGGCGGTGGAGCGTATGAACCGCAAGCGCGAACGCGAACACGCCCATACGCCCAGGGCGCGGTATTCACCGGGCACGGATTTATTCGCCATGCCCGTATTAAACGAAGAAATGTTCAATCTGGAACCGCCCGCCACAGACGCGGCCCCGGGTGTGGAATATGCCCCGGTGAAGAAGAAAACTCCTTTGTCTATTGGCCGCTGGACCTGGTGGCGCTGATACAATGAGCCGCATGGAACCTGTTCTATTACACGTGGTAGACGCTCTGGCCGGAGCTGACGCGCTGGCGACATTGGCGCTGCTGTTGCAGCGTAATACCCAGCCCCAAGCCGTGTTGGTTCTCGGCGATGGCCACCTCTGGGCAGCGCTGCCCGAACCGGTGCGCCGGGCCTGCGTCGGGCGTGTCCGTACTCTGGGCTGGGCCGACCCGGCCGGGTGGCTGGCGCTGCTGCGGCGGATTGATGCCGTCGGACCGCTGGCGGGCCTGCATATCTGGGGTCTGCGGGCGCTGGCGTCAGTGGCCTTGCGCCGCTGGTCGGTGCCGCTGGTGCTCAATCCCGGCGGGCCTTATAACTCTCGGCAGCGCAGTCTCCTGCGTCTCCTGGTCCAACGCTGCGGGGCCACGGTCGTGGCCCAGAGTCAGACCGAACAACAGATTTTACAGACTGCCAGTATCCCCGGAGTACAGCTTATACCCCTGCCCTGTCCGCTGGACCAGCGCCCCGACCGCGCCACCGTGCGGTCGGCATTGGGGGTACCTATTGCGGCGGGGCCGGTACTATGGCTGGCGGGACATGGCCGGGGTGCGGGGCATGAACTCGGTTTATGGGCCGCAGGCATATTTCAACAATTGGAGCCTCAAACCTGTGTGCTGGTGCGGGCCGATAGCTCGGGGCTGGCGCGGTTTTCCTCCGCCTTGGCGCACGCCGACACCATTCATACTGTGCTCGCCACCACCAGCGATTTTGACCTCGCGGCCGCTGCGGATATCGTCCTGTTCACCCCCACCCAGCCTGCGGGGGTGATGGGTATCTTGGCGGCTATCGCCTTGACCGTGCCCGTCGTGGTCACCCCTCAGCCCGTAGCCACCGAATATATCGCCCAGGGCCAGACGGGTTGGGTGGCTAAAAGTATGCAACCCCGGCAAATCGCCGCACGGTTGGAAGCCTGTTGGCGGATGCCGGCGGAACGGGAATTATGGGCCGGCAACGCCCGGGCCCAGTTATTTGCCCAACATAAACCCAGCGCCGCAGTGGCGGAATATCGCAAGATTTATCTGGGTTCCACGGTGACGAGTCCGGTATAAGGGTAAAATGTTTTCGCTTGCGACCAGTCTGCCCGAGGCACAGCTTCGTAAGTTGCAGGAATTATCGTCCCCAAAGCCGTAATCCGCTTGCCTAATGTCGCCTTGGGCGAATATAACTCCCACTTATGCGTTAATTTGGTGTGTTTTTGCCCCCTGACGACGATTGGGAACGGAACAGTTCATGAAACGCTACGGTTTGGTGCTATTATTTATTGGTTTAATGGTGGTTTTGGCCCGCTGGGGTGATGTGGTTACCCGTCTGACCGGCGGGGAGCGTACGCGCGTCAAACGGGTGATGGAGTGGAGTTGGTCGGGCACGCCGGACGTGGAACGCCGCCGCGCGGAAAAATTCGAAAAAATTTATCCCGATACCCGCGTGGAACTGCAGTTCCTGCAAACTTCGCGTATGTGGGACACAATTTATGTGAGTTTCATCAGCGGCAATCCCCCCGACCTGATGGGCGTAAGTATGCGTGATGCCCGGGATTACATCGCGGCGGGGATGCTGCGGCCCATGGACGATATGCTGGATCGGGAACTGGCCCGGCATCCGGATTTTGTAGACAACCGCATCAACGACCGCCAGACCCTGATGTATTACCAGACCAATCCCAATGATCCCTTGATCAAGGCCATGGACAAACATCCGCTGGAAGCGGCCCGCTTGCTGCACATGCACGGCAAGTTTATGGGCTTCATCAACCCCATCGGTATCAATGCCCTGACCTATAACAAACGTTTATTCCGTAACGCCGCCCGCATGTTCCCCGAGGCGGGCTTGGTGGATAACCAGGGTGAACCAGTGCCCCCGCGCACCTGGATGGAACTGCTCCGCGTGGCGGATGTGCTGACTAAATACGGCAAAACGAGCAAAGAGGGGTGCTATGGGCTGGTCATGCGCGAGCACTTCCCGCGCGAGACCATGAGCGCCATCACTATGCTGGCCAGCACCGCCGGCAGCGTGGGCTTTGATTATCGCGGCGACAAGTGGATTGACGGTGTGGATCAGCCGGTGGGTAAATTTACTCCGGAGCATCCGGCCTTTTTGGGGGCGTTCCGGCTATTACTAAAGATGAAAGCCCAGGGGAGTGTACTGCCCGGGGGTTCCAGCCGGGAATATGAGGAAGTGCGTACCGCAGTGGGTTCGGGTCGGGCGGCGATGGTGTTTGATGGCTGGCACGCGGCCTTGATTGCCAGCGAACGCGTACCGTGGGCCAAAAATGATATCGGTTCAGCGCCCATTCCGGTTCCGTATGATGAAACCAGTCCCAATGCCGCGGCCCAAAAGGCTGAAATTGAAGCGCTGCTGGAAATGCCGGTCCAGCGCAGCCGCCCCCCCCGGGGCGATATCAGCAATACCACCTGCATCACTTCCGGTGCGGCCAATCCTGAGGCGGTGTGGAATTGGATGCACTGGGAAGCCTATGACCAGGAACGCATGAAAGCGGGCACCCGGCGCGGCGGTTTGCCGCCCAATAAGTTGGCCGCCAGCAAAATTAACGATCCTGACTGGTACCCGCTACCCTACCAAAAGCAGGTGTGGGCCAGTTGGGCAGGCCATGCGCTCTGGCCGGCCAGTCCCCAGTTCAAAAAACCGCTCGGTAAAAGCGAACAGGATATTTTCCATGAGCTGATGGGCAAAATCACGGATGCCCAGGATAAAGACCAAATCATTCCCGACTTGATGACCAAGGCTAAAGCGCAACTGGACGATTATGCCCAGCGCGTCAACGGCAGTCTGGCGGAACGGGTCAAGTCGGGCATGGAATCCCCCTCGGCGTGGACCTTTGCAGATTTCGATCCCATGAATCCGCAGTTGGCCTTTAACCGGCAGCAGGAATTGGCCCGTGATCCGGCGCTGAAAGCCCGGATTGACGCGCTGATCGCCCAATTGCCTCCCGAATATCGCACTCCGGCGGACGCCTATGAGCTGTTCCGCTTCAAACCCGCCAACGGCCGCGGGGGTATGCTGGCAATCTTGGGGTTGCTGGTGCTGGTGGCGGGGGGGTATCTGGGCTTCAGCTATATCGCCGGTCACCGCCGGGATGCGGCGCTACCCTGGCTGATGCGCAAAAGCCAGATGCGCCGCTACTGGTATGGATATGTATTCATCGCACCCGGGATGTTGCTGCTGTTTATGTTTGTGGTTTATCCCACGTTGTATCAGTTCTATCTGGCCATGCACGAAGGCAGCGGTCTGACCCCGCTGCGTTATATCGGGTTCAGCAATTTCAACCGTATCATGCAGGATCGGCCCTTCTGGACCAAGGTCCTGCCCAATACTATGCTGTATATGGTGGTGGTCACCACGATTCAGATCGCCATCGCGCTGTTCGTGGCCAACCTGCTCAGTCTGCCGCTCAAATTGAACCGGTACGTGCGGGCGCTGTTTTTTATCCCGATGGCCACGGCCCTGTCGGCCATCGCGATTGTCTTTTTTGGTTTGCTGGGCGGCGGCGAAAGCTCCACGGTGAACCAGGTCATCGCCTATCTGCATCTGAACTGGTTGCCCGGCCTGTTCGGCCTGACCACCAGTCATGAATGGCTGGGCAGTCCCAAAACTGATTTGTATTCGGTCATGCTGGTGGGTATCTGGCATGGTCTGCCCTACAACACCATCCTCCTGCTGGCCGGTTTGCAGTCCATTGATCCGCAGTTGTACGAAGCCGCCGATGTGGATGGCGCCACCGCCTGGCAGCGCTTCTGGCATATCACGATTCCGGAGTTGATGCCGGTACTGATTATTATTGTGTTCAACGCCCTGGTCGGCGCCGCCCGCGTGTTTGGCGTGGTGTATATCCTGACCGGCGGGGGCAAGGGCTACAGCTCGGAAGTGGTCTCCACGTACATTTTCAAATACGGCTTCACCAAACCCGAATTCGGCGAACCCGATCTGGGGTATGCTTCGGCGCTCGGGATTGCCTATTCACTGATTCTTGCGGCGTTGACCATTACCAATGTGACGATTCTGGCCCGGCGCTGGCGGGCGCAGGTGCGTAACGAGGAAAAAGGTATGACCGTGAAACCCGCAACTGTGGTCGCTGGCAAGGAGGTGGCCCGTGCCGAATAAACGTTCGCTGGGTTATATTGTTGCGGGTATCATCCTCATCGGCCTGGGGCTGCTGAATATCTACCCGTTTTTATGGATGACCGGCACCAGCCTGAAGTCCAACTCCGAAGCCAACCTGCACCGGGCCCAGCCCATGCCGGCCCAGAAATATCATCTGACCACCGCCGGGCGGGAGTATGCCAAAACTCTGCCCAGCAGCAGTCAGTTGGATATGCTGGCCCTCTTGCAAAGTCGTTATGGCCGTCAACTGACCCAAGGCCAGGTCCTTCAGGCGCAGGCGTATAACACCATCGCGTATGCCAATCAGGTGGCCGTGGAATTACCGCTGGCCCGCCGGGAAATAGCCGATCTGGTCCAACGCGGCTGGCTGCAACGCAGCGCCACCAATGCCCCAACCCTTGCGGATGATGAACTCACCTACGAATTGGCCCCCGGCGGACGGGCGGCACTGCTGGATGGCTTTAATGCCCGGCAGTTATCGGTACTGCGCTTACTCATGGAACTCGACAGCAAACTTCTGGAAACCTATGGCCCGGCGCGGTTTGTCGCTTCGCGTCTGACGGCCGAAGAATACGCCCGCAAGGTGGAACTGTTGCAGGTCGGCCTGCGTGATGCCGCCGCCGCCCAAGGGCAGCCGGATGTGGCCGGGGGTACCGAAGAATTGCTGAACCTGATCGAACACGGCTATCTGCAGCGCAGCGCCTTCATGTGGGAAAATTATCTGGTCGTGCTGCGCGACATGCGTTTTTATGTCAATTTAATCACCTCGCTGGCCCTGACGGCGGGGGTGGTGGTCCTGATGGTGCTGGTCTCCAGCATGCTGGGCTATGCCCTGGCGCGGGTGAGTTTCCCCGGTAAAATGCTGGTCATCGCGCTTATGCTGGTCGGTTCCATCGCGCCCGGCGAGGCCCGGATCATCCCGATCTTCCGGCTGATTCAAGGCGCGGGCCTGTTGGATGGTTTGTGGGGTATGATGTTATGGATGGTGGGTGCAGGCATCGGCAATGCACTCTTAATGGCGGGTTTCTTCATGACTTTGCCCAAGGAAGTCGAAGAGGCCGCCACCGTGGATGGCGCCGGACCGTTTACAACCTTCTTTGATATCGCGCTACCCATGGCCCGGCCCATCGTGATGACCGTGGCACTCTTCGCGTTTATGGGCGCATGGAATGATTTCATGATCCCCTTCCTCTGCACCCAGGCCAACCCCGCCCTGCAACCACTAGCCGTGGCGGTATATATGTTCCAGCAGGGGAATACCGGATTCCTGTCCCTGACCAATGCGGCGGCGGCGATTATGATCGTGCCGGTAATTATCCTGTTCCTGGCGTTGCAAAAGCATATTGTCAGTGCGATTGCCGTAGGCGCGGTGAAGGGATAAAAACGGCGGTGGCGTGACCTCGAACCAACAAAAAAGCCCGTCCAGATTTCTGGACGGGCTTTTTTTTCGTTTTCATGTCGGGGATCAGCGGACTTCGAAATACTTGTTCAGCAGTTCGTTGTACTTCGCCTGTTTCAATTCGCGTTCGGCCGGGGTCAGTTTGTTGCCGTTAAGCTCGTGTTTCAGCTTGGTCATCTGATGGAATTCCTTGAGGATGTCGTGCACGTAGGTGCGGTCGGCGGTGGCATTCTCGATGGGGCCGGTGATGGTATCCTTGGCGAAGACGTTCTTGCCAAAGCGATAGGTCGGCATCTGGTTGCCTTCGGTATCATGCTTTTCCGCCCAGATGCAGGCGCTGGCGGTATTCAATTCGCCCATCAGGTCTTTGTACTCCTGCTTGGTAATCTTGCCATCGCTGCGATAGGTGCTTTCCAACGCGGCAATGTGGTCCTGCTGGGCGCGGAGCTTGGCGACTTCGGATTCGGTCAAAGAACCATTCTTGATACCGGCCTCGATCCGCTTCTCCTGCCGTGCCTCGCGTTGGTCAATATTCTTCGCAGTTTTGTCGCTGACCGGGTCATTTTTCCGCTTATCTTTCAACTCAGCACGCCGGGCTTCGGCTTCGGCGCGTTTGTTTTCGAGCGCGGCACGTCGTGCCTCAATCCGCGCCGCTCGATCCGCGTTGGGCGCGGCATAGCTGGTCGTCGTCAGCACACAAATACCTGTCACTGCCAGAACCAATAACGCATTAATCGGCTTCATGTTCGTCTCCTTAATAGCCTTAATATGACCGGGGCTTTACTGATTCGTCACGCGACGACTCAATGTCCCGCTCCAACCGTATAAACGCGGCTATCACTTGTAGGTTGCACGCCGCAGATTTTTCCGCCCACAGGCTTGGCACAATCCCACCCCAGACGTACACTCTGGGTTATGAAACTGGCTTTTTCCACAAATGCGTTTTCGCGTCATGATCTGGATACTGCCTTAACGGCCATCGCCCATGCGGGCTACACCGGCGTGGAAATCCTCGCCGATCAACCCCACTGGTATCCCGATCATTTCGATCCCGCCGTCGCCGCGCAGGTGCGGACCAAGCTCGACCAATTGCATCTCCAAATTTCCAATATCAATGCCAATTGCACCTTTGGTTTTTTCCACGATGCCCCGCCGGAGCCGTTTTTCGAGCCCTCGCTCATCTCACCCAAACCCGAGTTCCGCCAGGCGCGCCTGGCCATGATCGGCCACACGCTGGATTTCGCCGCCGCCGTGGGTGCGGACAATATTTCCATCACCACCGGCAAGGCCCTGCCCACTATGCCCCCGCCCGCGTGCCAGCAGATGCTCGAAG